>ERZ772978.488-NODE-488-length-15796-cov-11.2085_pt1 | contig 15796 bp, 9 predicted proteins | sample MGYA00511675_ERZ772978 | MGnify/ENA primary metagenome ERZ772978 (study PRJEB29015, sample SAMEA2738092) | human oral metagenome | biome: human oral; feature: human-associated habitat; material: saliva | place: China | collected 2156 ... | reverse complement strand
TGCCAACATTTTGTTACCATGCCTTTTATGATGGAAATATTCAGTCCAATGACTTTGGCTGAATATAGTGAGGCTGTAAAGGAAGTCTTTGATGAACCACGTTTTATGTTGTTCCTTAGAAATACTCATCGAATTCAACTTATTAATGGAAATGAATGTCTAACAATACAGAAAAATGTTAACAGAGAGAAAAGCATCGTTTCGTTAGTAAATTCTTTCTCCGATGATAAATTTGAAAATTATAGCATTATACCATTTGATAACATCATTGTAAACGATGACGCTTTTTCAGAAGCTGGTGTCCATATAAAAAGAGGTGAAAGAACTAATAATCGTGGAGAGAAAGAGAACTTCTTCATTAAGACTGATCCTAATGGGAATTCTCTAGGCGAAGTGTCTGGAATACCAGATAGAATTGCTTCAACTACAGAAACTACTATTTCTTTCGCTTTGAGTTTGGATGCTAATGGACATATTCGCACAATAGGAGAAGATGAATTGTCTTTTTATGCTTATTTGCCAATGAATGAGCATAGATTTAAATTTCCATTTTATGTAAATGCCGATTTCATTCCAAAGTCAGACCGTGAAGGTGTACAAAGTGATAATCCATGGAACTATTTTCTTTTCTATTCAATTGGTAAGTCTATCGTAAAAATGGTAGAAAGTATTGCTTCAGTTGATGAACCTGAATATTTGAAATTATTACCTATCCGTGAATTTGTTTCTACTAGTCAGGATACTAGCATGCTCGTTGATTCATTTAATAAAGGTTATAAAGAAACCTTGCAAAAGACACCCTTAATTATAAATGATGAGAATGAAAAGGTAAAATTGGATTCCATCGTGATTGACACCTCTGGACTTTCTCTGAGCATAGGAAATGAAGAGTTCTATAAATTGCTGGGGATTAATAAAAGATTACCGAGCATGGAAATTAATTCAGATATTCTTACTCAAGGACTGTTCGGAGTTGACTGTGTTAGTGTGGATACCGCATTTAATATCTTATCTCGTAATATACAAAATGTGAATAATTGGATAGTTACATCTTCACCGGATGTAAGAATGAGTTTCTATTCGTGGATTTCAAAAGACAAAAAAACGATTTCTCTCATTTCACAATTAAAACTCTTTAAATACGGTGATACATGGAAGTCTGTATCTGAAGTCAGCTTGCAAAATAAGACGATTTTGATAACAGAGAAAATAACCCCAATCAAAAATATTCTTATCCAGTTAGGTTTTTCTTGTTCTGACGATATCTTAGAAGAGCATGTCCTTTCGGAACATATAAAAAAACAAGATGAAAAAACTCTTTTTGCATATATTTCTAGTTCTGATATCTCTGGTCTTTCATTCTCTCAACGACTGTTATTATTCGAAAATATTGCGGAATTTGACGAAATAGGTCGTGAAGCATTAAGAAAGTGGGCTATTTTTAAGAATTGTCATGGCGATTTTACTCCATTGTCATTGTTATTTAAATATAACCCTAATTGCCCTTCATGGTTGTCCTCTTTTATGCTATTAAAAGAAGAAAATACACAACAGCTTGACAAATATTTAATTGAGTCTTCTGCTATCTATTCTGAAATCGTTGAACCAAAGATAGATACTCTTGTAAGCAATACTGATGTTACTTTAATATATAATGTTTTCCGTCAATATTGGAATCAGTCCCTTACTACTAAATTAATGAGTATGACTGCAATTCCGCAAAAGAGTTTACTCTTTTTAGTTGAGCAATCAGATGATACTACTAAGACATTATATATTAAAGGGATTAAAAGCTTTAATCTTGTTAGTACTGCTACTTACGATACTAATTCTTATGAATATAGGACTCTTAAAATGGTAGCATCAAACGACACTATGGTTGGATATATGCGTTCTGTTATGACTATAGATGGTATCAAATTAAGTGAGATTACATTAAAGGATGATTTTACATTATCGGTTAATAACAATCAATATGTTTTTTCATTGTCTAAGATATTACCTGCATATTCTAATTCGTCTACTTTAAGTCTTGTGGCCACTAAATTTAGAGATATAGCATCTGTTGATAAAATATTTGCGCAAAAAGAAGCCACTCCTGTTGATGTTAGAAATAAACTATATAATTATTTGATAAATTATACAGGGCTATTAAGTGTTGAACAATATTGCTTCTTAATGATGTATAGGAGAAGCTGCGGCTATCTTACTTTTGATAATACTTTACGTCCTTATATAAGGGTAAATAACACAGAGTTGTTTACACGTATTATGGATCGTTGTATGGAACTTAATGTTGGAACTATATTGGGAGATTTTATAAAAGAATCAACAGTCATATATCCATGTGGAAAACTAAATGGAACTTACATAGACTGCGATGAACTAACGTTGCCAACTGAAAGGGTCCCTATTTTTATTAAAGTATGGGCTAATACCGATGATAGAAAAAAGTTTTTGCTTGATTTGGGCGTTCATAATATTCAAAGTAAAGAAATGGAAAGGAGGAAATCTTTTAGGGATGGCAAGAAGGAAAATATATGGAATTTGACAGATTCTATAGTAATCAGATCTTTCATAAGTTGGGTTAAAGAAACTTTCTCCCTTCCCATTGTTAATGATAATCAAGTTGAGATTCTAAATGATTTATTTAGAATATTACGAATTTCTACATCCTACTACGAAGATGACTTTTCTCAATCATCAGAATGGGGAAATGAACTTTATCTAAAGTGGAAGTCTAATGTGACGAGTTCAATTTTTATTGTTGATGGAAAACTCCCGTATAGGGGTTATTATGATAATACTTATCTTTTTAAAGGCAAAACGGGTGAGTTTACATATTTTCAAACATCACATCGGTTCTATATATCATCAGATCGAGAACCTGCTTCTATTCTAGCAGATGTCTATTCTTCGGGTATATATCCTTTCAAAAAAGAAGACTGGAATAAGATATTTTTAGTCTCTGCAGATTTGGTAAAGGAAAAGGATGAAATTATAGCAGAACTCCAACAAAAAATAGAAGAACTTCGACATAATCAAAGTTCAGATGTGGAAGTTGAGGGCCATGGTAAATTTACGGAAAAAGATTCTACCGACGAAACCTCAAGGTATGAAATTAATCGGAAAGCTAGAATAGCTGCAAAAGAATACCTTGATAACTTGTCTGATTATGATTGCGAAGGCTGGGATCCGAATGATGATACTCATTTGATACAGAATGTTGTGAAATATAAAGGAAAACCTATAACACTTGCTGTAACAAGCTCGCAACGTAGAAAGTTATATTTGCATCCGCGTGTTTTTGCTGAATTAATGTGTAATCCAGACAATCTGCTTCTTAACTATGGGATAGATAAGAAGATCCATCCACTTTCTTTTGAAGATGTGTTTATGGATAACCCTGATGTGAATCTGATATTTGATACAGATGTTATTAGCCCAGGTGAGATTGCTGAATTAGCAAATAGATACATGGGATCAAAGCGAACCTGTTTCGTTATTGAGAATCCCAAATATTCAGCATCGGAAACAATTCAGTCTTTTGGACTTAATGAGAAGAAAAAAGATGGTTGGGTCAGCGTTAATCTTTCTGATAGTGATATTTTTAATTTTTGATAAATTATGTATTATACAAGAGAACAGCATAGACGGTTTCTAGATAAGGAACTTGAAGCAATTAGTGAGAATTATATACGGGTTTTGAATACTAAAGCCACTGCTTTGTTAACAGAGAATGAGGTTTATGTAGCTCAGTTTATGAAAGTAGATCTCGAAAAAGATACAGATAGCGAAGATAACTTCGTGGGTTCTGGACAAGTTGTGTTAAAATTAAAAAAAGATAAAGGAATTCCTAGGAAGAATGAATATTTTACAGCAATTCTTCTAGATGGTGATAAATGTCTTCCACGTAATTGGGGAGGTCTTTCGTGGGCAGAATTACGCAGATATCAGATTGAGTTTTCTGAGGTTCATTGCGTTTGGCAGGGCAAGACAGATGATAATGGTTTTTTGCTGTGTGGCTTTAACGGAATGTCAATGGACATGGCTAAATATTTAAAAGAGAATCAACTTGCAGGGTGTGTAATCGTTCTTGGCCCTCAAGCCCCCCCCATGGAGTATTATCAAAATCTTATCTCCATTGTATCCAATTCACCTAGTGAGGTTTCTGCCTCTCAAATTCTAGACTTTGATGATGAAGTTAGCACTCATTTGCCAGTACCTATTGGTGACGTAGAACCGTCTGAGTTCATTGGCGAAAAGATAAGAGAAATTAATGAAATTATTGTACAAGGCCCTCCTGGTACAGGAAAAACATACATGATGGCAAGTATAATAAGTCAGTTGTTAGACGCCCAAAAGAGTGTCTTGGTTACAGCTTTGACAAATCGTGCTTTGATTGAGTTAGCATGTAAGGATAAGCTTGATACACATCGCGATCATAAGGATATAATGAAAACGAATGTGTCTTCTGATGAAATGTGCTTATGTAAGAATATCGTTTCATTAGAAAGCAAGGATATTGTCAGTGTAAAGGGAAAACTAACCCTTACAACTTTCTATACAGCTAGTTCTTGGGCAAAGGATTCCATTAATGTAAATCCTCCTTTCGACTACGTTATAATGGACGAAGCAAGTCAGGCTTTATTCGCTATGATTGCTTCTTGTAAAATCTTAGGGGAAAAAGTTGTATGGATTGGTGATCAAAATCAATTGCCTCCAATTATTTCTCTAAACGAAGACACTATGATTAGAAATGACTATAATATGCTTGCAAATGGTTTCAATACCCTTTGCGATAAGTTTAATTTTCCATATTATTTGCTTACTAAGACATATCGATTACTGCCAAACTCGGCTGCTCTAACTAGTATTTTTTATAGTGAACCCCTCATTTCTGTAAACAATGAGTCGCACTATGAGTCTAAATTGCCTTATATTAATAAAAAGGGTGGCACTAGCATTCGACTGCTATCGATGCCTATAGGTGAAAAGGCGGATTTAAAGAGTGGACAATATGTAATAGATTTGGTGTCGGAGATTTTGGCTGAAAACAAAAAGGTTTCTATCGCTGTCCTCGCGAAATTTAGATCTTCAGTACGTATGTTGCAAAATTGTTTTATTTCGAAGTTCGGAGCTAAGGACAATGTCTTAATTGATACAGTCGAACGTATTCAAGGTATGACTTGTGATTATTGTATTTATTATATTCCTAATGTATTGACCCAAATGTCATTGAATAAATCTTTATTTAATGTTGCTACGAGTCGAGCTACATGCAACACAATAATTATTGCAGACCATAGTATATACCAGGCTGTATGTGACAAACGTGTTAAATCATATTTGGAAATGTTGTCTTTGCCAATCGAGACTCTTTCCGCATCAGTTCAATGTGAAGATTTGACTATTAATGATAAACAAACGACGAAAGCCGATGGTCTAAAGGTCGTAGGGCATATTGATTTGTCAAAATTCCAAAGGAAAAAGGTAGAAATTAAACCAGACAAAACAAATATTTATATTATTGACACCAATGTATTTGTCGATTGCCCAGATATAATCTCTAAGGTAGATAAACAATATCAAGTAGTTCTTTCTGCTAAGGTTATAGATGAACTAGATAAATTAAAAATTACATTGAAACCAGCAGGTCAAAAAGCGGTACAAGAAGCAATAAGGAATATCAATAGTTGCTATGATCAAAGAAATCTTAAAATGGAACTAGCTGATATTACTTTGTCAAGTGTAGATTTTAATCCAAAGTCACCAGATAATCAGATTTTGTCGGTCGGATTAAAAATAAAGACTGATATGACAAATCCTATTATTCTTACATCTGATAATGGATTGCAATTGAAGTCAAAAGGATTGGGACTGACTACAATCTCTTTGAAGGAATTTCTAAGAAAACCATAATTTTTTAAGAGTTTAAAATCTACACTTGAAAATGTATAAAGCCAACATGAATATAAAGGTGCTTGTTCTTGTTTGTCTTGCAGGTCTTATACTCTCATCTTGCAACAACATGAGAATCCGTTCTGCCTTTAAAGACAAACCGATTGTTGAAGTCACACCTGATTCCATCTTTATAACTTCTACCTCAGGTAGTTCTTATAGCGTTTCTATGTCCATTCAAGATGAAAATGTTGTGTCTCAGCAAGGCTCTAGAAGTACATCAATGGCGATTCTCGATTTAGTCAGAAAATGCCGGAATAAGAATGATTTAGCTCTCTATGCATTAGAACACCAAAATACAATTCCCGTTAATATTAAAATTGATGAAGAGATAGACACAATTGCTAATTATAAAATTGCTCCTTTTTTTGAGGATGAGACATCATTTTCCATTTCAGGTAATTGCGCTCCATTAGTGTCAAAGTTTTCAAACCCATCAAACAAGGTAAATCTAAAAAGATGGCTATTCAGAAAGAAAAAGCACCTTAATTCTGACCAAATAGATATTCTTTTTGGGTTGGCAAACCAATTGTCTCATAACAAAACAGTTGAATATATAACCAATAGCACGATGCCTGTTGTTCATAATATTTCTGTCAATAGGTATTCTGTAAAGTCAAATCTTGAAGGAGATTACTATGTCTTATATGCCTGTACATCTTCTTCTGAAATAGACAAATTCGTTGAAAATATAGTTTCAAATGATTTTAGGCAATGTTCTAAGACTCCTTCGAGTTCGATGATCTGTTATGGCAATAATAATAGTGGGTACAAATATATCTGCCTTATAAGAATTAAAGAGGATTGGAGCTACAAAGTCCAGCCTTTAGGTTGGGTGGCCGTTGATAACTCCGCCCCAAGTCAAAGTAGCAGTGTCGGTTCTTCAATCCTTTTCCCTAATAGTATAAAGGCTATTCTACCTTCAAATAAGCCACAGATTTTTGGAACGGGAGATGTTTCTGTTATCCATTGGGATGGGAACGGATTAAGTTGTAATTGTACTTTTATGGTACATTTTGATGGAGATGCATCTGTAGCAACGGTTAGCAGGACAGGAAGTCTAGCTAAATGGCTCTCAAAAGACGTTAAAAGAATCGACTTAACCAAACACACATCTCCATATACGTTTACTTATGAATTACACTTGGAAGATGGGGATAATCGTATTCCTGTCACGATATCGGATAACCATGGCAACACCAGAAGGTATGAGTTGAATATAAGAGCTGAGTTTGTACGTTCCAATTCTCAAGATATTAATATTGATAACGATATAGATATTTTTAACTAAAAATGGTATATATCGTTATAACAGTAAAGAAAGGAAAATATGACAACAGATGTGTTAGACATAAAATCGCTGATAGGCGAAACAACGGCCTACGACAAGAAGCAGATGCTTGAAGAACGTAAGCCAAAGAGTTGGTTGAAAAGCGTGAGTGCCTTTGCCAATGGCGAAGGTGGTGCTTTGATTTTCGGCATTGCTGACGATGGAGAAGTCGTAGGCTTGCAAGAGGCTCAGCATGATGCGGAAATTATCAGTGAGCAGATAAAAACAAAGATGGATCCAGTGCCGGAAGTGAATCTTGGCTTTCATAAAACTGACGATGGAAAGGAACTGATTGTTCTCAAGGTAAGACCAGGGGACGAAACGCCCTATTTCTATTTTGCTGACGGCAATCGCACTGCATTTGTTAGAATCGGTAACGAGAGTGTGCCTGCCGATAGCATGATGCTAAAGCGTTTAGTATTGAAAGGGTACAAACGTAGTTTTGACAGTATGCCTTCAGAATACAAATTCAACCAAATGGCTTTCACAAAGCTGAGATCCATCTGCTTCCAGCGTACTCATAATGAGTTTCTGGACACCGACTATGAATCGTGGGGAATTACATCTGACGGTGTCCTCACCAATGCAGGTGCTCTATTGGCAGATGAGTGCCCAATTCACTACTCTCGTGTTTTTTGTACTCGTTGGAATGGGCTTGACAAAGCTGGTGGAGTTGTGGATGCCCTTGATGATGCTGAATACTCCGGAAGTCTTCTGATACTTCTTCAGGACATGATGAGCTTTATCAATCGAAACAACCACAAGGCATGGATGAAAACCAAGGATGGGCGAATCGAAATGCCTGATTATCCGGATAGGGCTCTTCTCGAAACATGTGTCAATAGTCTCATTCATCGTGACTACCTGGAGTATGGAAGTGAAGTGCATGTGGATATTTATGATGATCGGATTGAAGTGTATTCTCCTGGAGGCATGTTTGACGGTACGCTGGTACAGAACTTAGACTTGATGAATGTTGAATCTAAGCGGCGTAATCCAGTAATCGCCGATATATTCAGCAGGTTGAATCTAATGGATCGCCGTGGGAGTGGCTTTAAGAAAATCATAAGGGATTACAAGGGGTATGAAACATACACTCCAGACAAGAAGCCATCGTTCCGCTCCGATGCACATAATTTCTTTACCGTCCTGCCCAATCTTAACTATGGACACGATGTAGAGTATGTTGAGGAGAACGGCAGAGAAGAGCTGTCGTCTGGCTTAGGAAACAACCGTCCCAAAGAAAATGTCACTAAAGATGTCACTAAAAGATATGAGGCCATTCTCGCATTGGTTTCCTTTAACAGGGAAATGACAGTCGATGAGATTGCTGGTACCCTTAAAGTGAATAGGAGAACTATCTTACGTGATATAGATTATCTGCGTACTCATAAGAAGATTAAGAGAGTAGGAGGTAGAAAAGATGGGCATTGGGAAAGCATTGATGGGCAAGAGACTGGCAACTGAAGCCAGTAGTAAATGTCACTAAAGAATGTCACTAAAGAATGTCACTAAAGGGCATACTGCACAAAGAGTATGAGAATATCTTAAAAATCTGCCTCGTTTTTGCCACGATAGTTTATAACTTACTGATATTCAATGTGAATTATTTTCGAGGAGGTGAAGTAAAAATCATGTATAGATATGGACACAAATACTCATAAAAATGATAGTAGCTTGCATACCTTCTTAGAACATCTATTACATTCTAAGTCTGCTAGCGAACTAATAGATTTGTTTTATCTAACTACAGAGCAGAGCGAGTTAATCTTTAACTTCATAAAGGAGTTCAAGGAGGATATACATACTCTATCTCAAAGCTTACAGGAAGAATCAAAAGAAGTTCTCTCAGCTAATAATATGGTTTTAAAAGCATATTTGGAAGAACTTCATTTAGCCAAAAGCTTTGAAGAGAAGCAAGTAATAATTGAGAAGGTTGAAGAAGTACGTAAGAGTATTAATAAATTACACTCAAATAAATATAACTCTTTCTTGTTTGCTGGCTCTGTAGTTTTGGGAACGATAATAATTGCATTATCAAAAGGGAACTATAAGAAATTAGCTACTACTAGTATGAAGTAGGATATTATCCATATTAAATCAGTAATAAATCGCAGTTATCTAAAATCAGGTGACTGCGATTTATAATTATAAATGAATAGCCTTATGACCCTTGAAGAAGACAACCAATTATCCTACGACTACGCACACTGTGCTGTCACTCACTACGAAAAGGTCAGCCTGTGTTTACATCATACAGTCTATACGATGTGAGAAATGGGTAGAAGGTAGTAGTATATGATATTAAACTTAAAAGTGATTACGAACTTCCAATTTTATCAGCTCTTTGCATCAGTTTGTAAGGAACATTTTTCATGAGGAAATATCACGAAGCTATAATGACATGTGGGTGGCTGATTTAGATTATAAAGAAAAACAATAATTTATGGAAGATATTAAAGATCTATTGCATAAGATTCGAAGGTTTATAGATGAAGATGAAATCTTGAAGAAAGAAAAAAGTAAGCGTGGAGAAGACTTTAATGTTTTTAAGATAATGCACGTTGAGAATGATGAAGTTCGTACGCACTCAGCAATGCTTACAGCATTGATGGACCCAAAAGGTACGCATAGTTGTGGAACAGCATTCTTAGAGTTGTTTTGCCAGCAACTCTATGACTTAGTTTGCGATAGTAAATGCTCTAACTTTGTTTTTGATTCAACCAATGCTACTGTAGATGTAGAAAAGTCGATAGGTGGTATCTCGGGAGATAAAGAAGAAGGTGGTAGAATGGATATTCTGATAAAATCAGGTAATATACAAGGTGATAAGACAAAAGCTATTATCATAGAAAATAAAATTTATGCCAGCGATCAAACTAAACAACTCTATAGGTATTATCAATTTGCTGAGCAAAAGTATGGTTTGGAGAATTCCCTAATTTTATATCTGACCTTAGATGGACATTCTCCTCATGATATATCCGTTACTGGAAGCAGTAGGAAGATGAAGAAAAACGAAGATTACTTTTGTATTTCTTATAGAGATTTTATACGTCCGTGGCTTCAGAAGTGTACCGAGAAGGCTTTTGATAAGCCCTTAGTAAGAGAAACAATTATACAATATAGGAACTTATTATCATTATTAACGTATCAGAATATGGACGAGCAAAAACAGAAGGAGTTGATAGAATTACTTGCGAACTCCGAGAATATCTTTACTGCAATCCGAATACATGATAACTATAATCGAATCCTCAATAAGGTTATTGGTGTAGAGTTAAGAAAGCAAGTTGAGGAAATAGCCAACGAGTTGAGGCTGGAATTAGAGTTCCGGACAGAGGATGGTTATTGGCAACAGCAGTACAGTCACTTCCTTCTTTGGAAGAAGGAATGGAACTATGTAAAGATATGCTTTGAATTTAAGAATGCTAATTTCAATAAGCTAAGCTATGGGATAAGGTATAATAGTCCAAAAACGAGAGAAAATAATGAAAATATTAAACAGAGAATCCAAGAAAAGACTCATGATGGACGTTCTGAAGAATGGTGGGCTTATATAAAAGATTTTGAATATAATGACTGGAGACGAGAATATGTATATAGAAAACTGTTTAACAAGGATATTCAAAAAGAGATAAAAGAATGCGTGCAGGACTTAATGAATTTGACAGAAGGCATAACTATGTAAATATAGATTTTATAGAACTATGAATTATTTTCTATTAATGCTTAATAAGATTGGTATGTCCATAAAAAGATGTACTTTTGAGTAGTGAAAAGTAAGTATAGAGAAGAGATTTTTGTTACATATAAACTCAATTTTAGTAATGTTAGGCAACCAAGAAAAAGACATCGTACAATGTGCAGCAGCTTTAGCTTGTCAGCTACATAGAGGGCAGGTAGATAAAGCTGGAGTTGATTACTTCACAGGTCATCTTACAACTGTTGCCAAAATGGGAAGTACTTGGCAGGAGCAGGTTGTTGGTTATCTGCACGATGCAAGTGAAGATACTCCGAATTCTGTTGAGCAAGTGCTTAACTTGTTAGATGAGAAATTAGAAACTCCACTATCAGATATCGATAGGGAAGAGTTAGCTATAGCTTTACGATTGCTAAATCATCACCTTGCGCCTGATAGGGAAACATATATTCAACGTATTAAAAGCAATGCTCTTGCAAAAGCAGTAAAGATGCACGACCTTACTCACAATATGGATCTTTCTCGTCTTACTAATCCAGTAGCGAAAGATCTCGAAAGAGTTGCACGATACAAGAAGGAATATGATTATTTGAGTGGACTATTGATAATAGATGATTAAGTTCCTTGAAGAATACAACCAATCTTCCCACGACTACGCACACTGTGCTGGCACTCTTTGCGAGAATAATCAGCCAGTGCTTGCACCATAGAGCCTACACACTACTCGAAATAAGTACGAAGGAGCATTATATAGTTTAGAATCTGTGATGCATAGTTTCACGTTCGTAATAGCTATAGCTTTAATGAAATGATTAGGTGAAAGATTTTTTTATTATGCCTGTTCTCAATTTTACTTAACATGGGATAATCTAAATCAAAAATATATCAGACATAGAGTATTTTAAGTGTTTCATTTTGGCTCTTTGCGATGTAGGAAGTATATTTGTGACGATTTTGTAATACATTGGTTATTACTGTTCATGTACGTCTTGTTATTTACGTAGTCTGTGATTATTGATAGTATCAAAGCAATATGAAAGAAAACATCGTCATCAAGTATCGCCATACGGTACTTTTTTATCTCTTGGCAACCCTTATCCCATGGATATTCTGGTTTGCTGCAAGTTATGTAAGTCATCATGTAGTTTATTCGGAAAGCACATGGGTAGCTCCATTGTTGGGATTGGCAGGACTTTTCTTCCCAATGTTTCTGACCATTATTTTGGTTTTTCAGCGTCAGGAACTGCGGAAAGACTTTCTTGGAAGATTCCTAAACTTGTCTTCCGATAAGTGGCAATATTATCTCACAGCCTGCCTACTGATGCCAGCAAGTATCTTGTGTGCTATGGCAGTTTCTCTGTTGTTCGGTTACAGTCCATCGCAATTCATTATTACAGGTCATTACACCTTCACTTCGGGTGTTTTCCCTGTATGGTTCCTCCTTATACTTGCACCTACGCTTGAGGAACTTGCATGGCATGGTTATGGAACAGACTGTCTCCGTTCTCGAATGAGTCTCTTCAAAACATCTATGCTGTTTGCAGCTTATTGGGCAGTTTGGCATTTTCCCCTTGCAGGTATTAAGGGTTATTATCACGCTAATGTGGTGAGTGAGGGCTGGCTTTATAGTCTGAACTTCATCGTTAGTATTTTCCCTTTTGTTATCTTGATGAACTGGCTCTATTATAAAACCAACCGAAATATTCTCGTAGCTATTATCTTTCACATTACGGCAGGTTATTTCAATGAAATATTTGCAACTCACCCCGATAGCAAGTGTATACAGACGGTATTATTGCTCATCGTGTCTGTTATCATTGTGGTTAAAGAACGTCGACTGTTCTTTAACCGAGCATTGGAGTAGAGTGGTACTCACCTCAAGATATTTAAATCTTAGTTCCAAGAAGAATACAATTATTTAGGTATTAACTGCACACTGGCTGGCACTCACAGAGAGTCAGCCAGTTTTTATGTTGTTCAACCTGTATGATACTTGATGTAATCGTGAAAAAGCTTATTTACTCTTTTCTATAAATCTCTTATCTACTACACTAAGTTTGAAAACTATTTGCTGTCATTTTTAACATTAGCGGTATTTTGTTGATTTATAAAGTGTTATAAGTTGTGAGTGGATGATAGGAGTGACAGCAAAATAAAAATAATTCGTGAAAAACTTGACAAGGGGTATCTCTGTGTTGTATCTTTGCACGCAGATATTAGGAAGAGCAACGGCACGCAAGGCGTGATATTCTACAAACTAATAGCATCTTCCTTTTTGAATTTATTTTTCTTAAATCATTCTATTTATGTGTACAGATTTTTCTAACATGCCCAAAGACTGGGCAGTGTGCTTTATGCACGATTGTATTCTCAAAGAGCAGTGCCTGCGCTATTATGCGACTAAGACGCTCTCTATTAGCCAACACTCGGCATTGACCGTTCTTCCCTCTGCTCGTTCTGGCAATAGCTGTAAGGAGTTTCACACAATGAAGAAAGAACGATTGGCGTGGGGATTCTCGCACCTTTTCGATGATGTGAAGCACAGTGACTACCGCTCTCTGCGTGGTACTATGGAGAGTCATTTCGGAAGTCGCTTTGTTTATTATCGTTACCATCGAGGAATTAATAAACTGAGTGAGGACGAACAGCAATGGGTTGACGAACTCTTCCAGCGTTATGGCTATGCTGCCCCACGTATTTATGATAACTACCAGACGTGCTGGAAATAATAGTAGTGCTTTCGGGAAGGAGTTAAGGAGTGAAAGGAAGTGATAGGGTTAAGACATTAGCACGTTTTGTAAGAGAAAGAAAAGGTAATCTTTGCGTTACGGAGTGGAGTTAATGATTTATTATTGAGGTCTTGTTTCTGTGGTGCTAACGTTCCGCACATCAGGTGTTGAGGCTTCGCACGTGTGGTGCTGGTGGACAGGGTAATAAAAGACATAGTAACAGATTAACTTTTCTTTGGCTCATCAGACAGAATGACATAAGGTCATATGGGGAAAGACAGAGTAACATGTTAACTTATTCTGTGGTAGACTTAATGACAGACATAATGACATAAGGTCAGAGGGAAAAGACGAAGTAAGAGTTTAACTTTTTCTGTGTTAGACTTAATGACAGACATAATGACATAAGGTCAGATGAAAAAGATATATGTTTTTCTACGTCTCTGTTTACTCTTTAAACCTTTAGGTTTCTCTGTACTGGTCCTATCCTCCGTTCCTCCGTGTTCTCTGTGTGAGAACTTCGGCTTAACCTTTTCACTCTTTCTCCTTCTTCGCAAGCAACTTGTTAACTCGTAAACTTTAAAACTTTCAACTTATGCAATACAAGAATCTTAAGAATATTAAAGCTGAAAATCAGCGTAACCGACAGTCGGAAAGACTTAAAAATGATATTACTCGTCGTCTGCTTAACTATCTTGAGCGGAAGTATGAAATGAGATATAACACCGCCTTAGGGTGTACGGAAATCCGTAAGGCAGGGAGTGATGAACCTTTTATGCCTGCGGATGAACGGATGCGCAACACAATCGCTATTAAGGCGCGTCTTGATGGGATTGATGCGTGGGACAAAGATATCCGACGATATACGGAGTCGGGGTTTGTCAAGACTTTTAATCCTGTGGACATTTTCCTCAAAGGACTGCAAGGACGATGGGATGGAAAGAATCATATTGAGGAACTGGCTGACTGCGTTCCTAATGACAACGCACGGTGGGCAGACTGGTTTCACACGTGGTTTCTTGCAATGGTGGCACAATGGATGGGCTTGGATAATGCACATGGTAACAGTGTGGCACCGCTACTCATCTCACGACAGGGCTATCGGAAGTCTACCTTCTGCAAACGCTTGCTGCCCGAAGTGTTGCAGTGGGGATATAATGATAATCTTATTATGAGTGAGAAACAAAATACGCTGAGGGCAATGACACAGTCGCTGCTTATCAATATTGATGAGTTCAATGCCTTGTCGGCAAAGACGCAAGACGGTTTTTTGAAGAATGTCATGCAGCTTGCAAGTATCAAACTCCGTCAGCCTTATCGTCAACAGCAAGTCACGTTGCCACGTGTAGCCTCTTTCATTGCCACAGCAAACGTTTCGGATGTCTTTAGCGATCCCAGTGGCTGTCGCCGTTTTATTGCTGTCACACTGACTGGTCCTATCCGCTTGCCCGACCACATAGACTATGAACAACTTTATGCGCAGGCAGTTGCTGAGTTAGATAGCGGTAGACGATATTGGTTTGATGAGGCTGACACCCAAGAGATTATGGAGAATAACCAGCATTATCAGCAACGCACTCCTGCCGAAGCCCTCTTTTTGGATTGTTTCTCTATCCCAAAGGACTTGACCAAGGGTGCATACATGACTGCCGCCTCCATCTTCAGCCTACTTCGTCAGCGATATGGCAGTCAACTGAACCTGACAAGCCTTTCCCATTTCGGTCGTGTTCTTGCCAATATCCCAAACCTCCATAGTAAGCATTCTTCGCATGGCACAGAGTATTTGGTAGCGGTACGTAGTAGCCTTAGCCAGTCAGCCCCTTCCATCTTAAATCGTTAGTTGTTATCCGAATAAACTTTTAAAGTTGCTGTCACTACTGTCACACCTTGATGTGTTGTAAGTTGTTTATAATCTGTCGGTTGCGTGAAGTGTTAAAAGTGACAGCAACTAAAAACAAAACTATGTTAGCTTTATTGACATTCAGCATGAAAAGTTTTTTGTAAAAAAACCTTTTCTCTTTATTCTTTATATAAATATTTTATATTATATTTGCAAGGTGTTACCCATGTTAA
>ERZ772978.484-NODE-484-length-15848-cov-224.314_pt1 | contig 15848 bp, 10 predicted proteins | sample MGYA00511675_ERZ772978 | MGnify/ENA primary metagenome ERZ772978 (study PRJEB29015, sample SAMEA2738092) | human oral metagenome | biome: human oral; feature: human-associated habitat; material: saliva | place: China | collected 2156 ... | reverse complement strand
GCAGGCCGGCGTTCTTACGCTCGTCCTGAACGGCGCGCACGACGTCGCGGGCGTAACCCTCGGCCTCGAGCTCGGGGGTCAGCTCCGTATCGAGCACCACGAAAGTACCCGACGCCAGCACGTCCGCGACCTGGCCCTCGGCGGCGTCCACCGAGGTGGACACCGAGAACATGTCGCCCGTGAGCACCAGCGGCGCCCCATCCAGCTCGACGGAAGCGAAACGGCACGCACCATCGTCCACGAGCTCCCACTCGCCCGCCTTCTGCGCCTTGAACAGCTGGCTCGTCAGCTTACGAACCGCCGGCTCGAAGGCGCGCGGGTTCAGCGCCAGCTCGGTGCGGACGCTCAGGCCCGAGTCCTGCGGCGCAGAGAAGACCACGGACTTCACGTTCACCTCGGAGGCGATCAGGTCCGCGAAGGGCTCCAGCGCAGCGAAGTTCTCCGACACGACCAGCAGCGAGGCCAGCGGCTGGCGCACGCGCAGCTGATGCGTCTTGCGCAGCGCGTGTGCGGCCGACACGATGGAGCGAACCTCGTCCATGGCTGCGACCAGCTCGGGAGCATCCACGGCCTCGTCGATGACCGGGAAGTCCGTCAGGTGCACGGATTCTCCGCCCGTCAGGCCGCGCCAAATTTCCTCGCTCAGCAGCGGCAGCAGGGGCGCCGCCAACTCCATGAGCGTCACGAGAGCCGTGTACAGCGCGTCGAACGCCGCACTGTCCTCATCCCAGAAACGCTGACGCTGAGTACGAACGTACCAATTCGTCAGGATATCCAGGTAGTCGCGAACCGCCTCGCACGCGCCGGCCACATCGTAGCCATCCAGGGCGCCCCGCACGTCCTCAACGAGGGTACGGGTATGAGCCAGCAGGTAGCGATCCATCTGCGCCAACGCGGCCACGGCCTCGGGCGAAGAGAGGTCGACACGAGAGGCCTCGTAGCCCTCACCCTTGTTGCAGGCGCCCGCGTACAGCGTGAAGAAGTAGTACGTGTTCCAGATCGGCAGCAGCACCTGACGCACCGTGTCGCGGATCGACTCCTCCTTGACGATCAGGTTGCCGCCGCGCACGACCGGGCTCGACATGAGGAACCAACGCATCGCGTCGGAACCGTACTTGTTGAACACCTCGGCCACGTCCGGGTAGTTACGCAGCGACTTACTCATCTTCAGGCCGTCGTCACCCAGCACGATGCCGTGGGAGACGCAGGAGCGGAACGCCGGTCGATCGAAAAGCGCGGTCGCCAGGACGTGCAGCGTGTAGAACCAGCCGCGCGTCTGACCGATGTACTCGACGATGAAGTCGCCCGGGTAGTGGTTCTCGAACCACTCCTGGTTCTCAAAGGGGTAGTGCACCTGCGCGAAGGGCATCGAGCCGGACTCGAACCAGCAGTCGAACACGTCGGAGATGCGACGCATCGTCGACTTGCCCGTCGGGTCATCCGGGTTCGGGCGCGTGAGCTGATCAATGAAGGGACGGTGGAAGTCCGTGACCTTCACGCCGAAGTCGGCCTCGAGCTCCGCGATGGAGCCGTAGACGTCGGTGCGCGGGTAGGCCGGATCGTCCGAGACCCACACGGGGATCGGCGCGCCCCAGAAGCGGTTACGCGAGATCGACCAGTCGCGGGCGCCCTCCAGCCACTTGCCGAAGATGCCGTCCTTGGTGTGCGCGGGAGTCCAGGTGATCTCCTGGTTGAGCTCCACCATACGGTCGCGGATCTGGGTGACGCGGACGAACCACGAGGACACGGCCTTGTACATGAGGGGCTTGCGGCAGCGCCAGCAGTGCGGGTAGGAGTGCACGTAGGACTTCTCGCGCACCAGCACGGCGCGGATCTCGGGGGCGCGGCGCGCGATGGGGCCGCCCTGCTCGCGCAGGTCGGCGACCACGTAGCGGTTCGCGTCGAAGATCTGCATGCCCTCGTAGTCGCTCACCTCGGAGGTGAAGACGCCGCCCTCGTCGACGGGCAGGACCACGCCGATGCCGTACTCCATGCACGTCCACATGTCGTCCTCACCGAAGGCGGGCGCCTGGTGGACGAGGCCGGTGCCGTCCGTGGTCGTCACGTAGTCGGCGGCGATGATCGACCAGCCGTTGGGGCCGGGGGCGCCACCCTCAGCGCGGCGCTCGGGGGTGTCGAAGTAGTCGTAGATCGGGTGGTAGTGGATGCCCACCAGCTCCGAGCCCTTGTAGGTGGCCACGACGGTGGGTTCCTCGCCCAGCTCCTTGGCGTAGGCGGGGATCAAGTCAGTGGCGATGAGGACGCGCTCACCCGCGAGGTTACCCTCGTGGTCGGCGGCCACCTCAACGAGGGAGTACTCGATCTGCGGGCCCACGGCGACGGCCGAGTTCGAGGGCAGGGTCCACGGCGTGGTCGTCCAGATGAGGGCCAGCTCGGGGCACGCCGAGTCCTCGCGCAGCTTCTGCTCCAGGCGCAGACCCACCGTCACGGTGTTGTCGGTGCGGTCCTGGTACACGTCGTCGTCCATCTTGAGCTCGTGGTTGCTCAGAGGCGTGCGGTCGTTCCAGCAGTAGGGCAGGACGCGGTGGCCCTGGTAGGCCAGGCCCTTGTCGTAGAGCTGCTTGAACGCCCAGATGACGGACTCCGTGTAGGACTTGTCCAGGGTCTTGTAGTCGTTCTCGAAGTCCACCCAGCGGGCCTGGCGGGTGACGTACTCTTCCCATTCCTTCGTGTAGCGCAGCACGGAGGAGCGGCAGGCCGCATTGAACGCTTCGATGCCGATGCCACCTTCGCGGGTGATCTCGGTGACGTCCTCGATGCCGAGCTGACGCTGGGCCTCGAGCTCGGCGGGCAGGCCGTGCGTATCCCAGCCGAAGCGGCGCTCGACGCGGTGACCCTTCATGGTCTGGTAGCGTCCCACCACGTCCTTGACGTAGCCAGTCAGGAGGTGACCGTAGTGGGGCAGGCCGTTGGCGAAAGGCGGGCCGTCGTAGAACACGAATTCGTTGGAACCGTTCTCGCCGGCGTCGCGCATCTCAATGGACTTGCGGAAGGTGTCGTTGCTGGCCCAGAACGCCAGGGTGCCCTCTTCCATCGCGGGGAAGGAAGGGCTGGGGTCCACCTCGTCTTGCCGGTGGCGGGGGTAGAAGCCGTGCTTCGTCATGAGTGTCCTCGTCTCGCGCCTGTACAGGGACGAGGACCGGCGTCGCCGGCACCCGCGGTACCACCCCGCTTGCCGCTCCCTCGCCGGGCGCGGCCGCTTCGTTGGGGCTGTGTCGGGCCCTCCCGTCCGGTTCTACTGGAGGGGACGAGGCCGTGGCCGGCTGTTGCGTTCCTCTTTCTTCCGGATGCTCCCCGGTGATACCCCGCAAGCGGGCCGGATCATAGCGAAAAACAAGTGTAGCGAAGCGTCTGCTCACGCGCCCGGTGGGAGGGCGTCTGTCTGCCCACAGCGCAGCCCGCCTCCCCCGCATGCCCGGCCACGGCCGCCTCGCACCGGCGCGCATGCGCGGGGAGAGGGGAGCCCTGCACTAGAGTTGTGGGGTGAGCAAAACGGACACGAAACGCCCCGCGCGCCCCTGGGGTGCGCTCGTCGGCGCGTGCATGATCGCCGCACTGCTGATCGTCTGGGCGATGCAGGGGTCCCTGTCGGGCGCGGGTGTGCCGGTCGGGCGGGCCGCGACGATTGCTGTCGGCATGACGCTGCAGGCGATCCCCTTCCTGCTCCTGGGTGTCTTCGTCGCCGAGCTGATCGAGGCCTTCGTCTCCCCCGCCTTCATCGCGCGGGTCTTCCCGACGAATCCCCTCGCCTCGGTGCTGACCGCCCTTGTCGCGGCTTTCGCACTGCCCGTGTGCGACTGTTCTGCCGTTCCGATTTTTCGTTCTCTGCTTCGTAAGGGCGTCCCCCTGTCGGCGGCGACGACGCTCATGTTGGCATCGCCCGCGATCAATCCGCTGGTGATCGCATCGACCCTCTACGCATTCGGATCCTGGTCGCTGGTGGCCGCACGCGTCGGAGCGTCCGTCGTCGTCGCCCTGTGCGTGGGCCTGTCCATGCTGGTCGCTCCCCCGACGGCGCTGCGCGAGGAGGGCCGTCCGGGCGCCGATCACGGGCGGGATGCGTGTTGCTGCGAGGACGGGTGCGAGCTGCCCGACCGGAGCATCTCTGGTGTGTTGGCGGCGACAGGGCGCTCCTTCGGGCGGATTTTGCCGTTCCTGCTGGGGGGCGTGGTGGCCTCGACGATGGCGCAGGTGGCGTGGCCGGTGTCGTCGCTACTGTCGGGACTACCGGCGGTCGGCGCGTTGGCCCTCATGATGGGGGCCGGTTTCGCCCTGTCCCTGTGTTCGTCCTCTGACGCGGTGATCGCGCGGTCGTTGGCGTCGTTGGCGCCGACGGGGGCTCTGATGGGCTTTATGGTGTACGGGCCGATGATGGATGTGAAGAACGTGGCGCTGTTGGCCTCGCAGTTCCGGGGCGCGTTCGTGGCGCGCCTGTTTGTGACGGTGACGGTGGTTGCCGCCGTGGTGGTCGGCGGTGCCTGGTGGATGGGGGTCCTGTCGTGAAGCTCGTGGATCGCATCGCTCCGACGCTGGAGGCCCTCGCACTGGCTGGTTTGGGGGCGGCGCTGGTGTGGATGGCGCTGTCGGGTCGCTACGGCTCGTTCGTGCCGCCGTCGGCGCGCCTGGGGATCGCCCTGTCGGGCGTCGCCTTGCTGGCGTGTTCGTTGGCGTTGTCGTCGCGTTTGGGCGCGGGCGAGGGTGGGCATGGCCATGGGTCCACCTCGTCGCGCAGGGGCCTGACGCGCTGCGTCGTCGCGGTCCTGGCGGCTCTCATGCTCGTGCTCCCCTTCCACGTGTCTCCTTCGGAGTTGGCGTCGACGACGCTAAGCGCTCGCGCTGCCGATGCGGGGGACGAGGCTGGGGCAGGCACCGGGGAGCAGGCGGAGGAATCCCCCTCCGAGGAATCCCCCTCGGAGGAGCCCCCGAGCGCGGGAGCGGGCGCACAGTCGGCCGGCCAGAGCGGGGTACTGAGGGGTTCTGGCGCCCAGGCCTCGTCGGGTGGGACGCTGGAGCTGACGACGGAGAACTTCGCGGCGCAGATTGAGGAGCTGTCGTCTCACGGGAAGGTGCACGACGGGCAGCGCGTGGAGCTGACGGGCTTCGTGATGAGCGAGGCGTCGGCGCGCGGCCAGGCGTCGATCCCGCGCCTGACGTCGGAGGAGAGTTTCGCTGTGGCGCGCATGGCGATCTGGTGTTGCGCGGCAGACGCATACGCGATCGGTTTTGCGGTGCGGTGGGATGGTCCGGTTCCCGCGGCGGACAGTTGGGTGCGCGTGAGTGGGACGCTGCGCGTGCGGGGCAATAAGGCGCTGCTTATCGAGGCGGATTCGGTTGAGGTGACGAGCGCCCCGGATCCGGAGTTCGTCCTGCAGCAACGCTAACCCCATACTGTTATCCAGCTCACAGATTTCCTTTATGTCCTTAACTTCGGACACAAAGAGGGGCGCGTAGCGTGAGGAATGCGCACACGGCAGGCGCGGGCGCATCTCACAACCTTCAAGGACGAAGACATGTCATCGACACTGACACTCACACCCCGCGAGAAGCAGACGAGGCGCTACGCCACGAGGCTGGCGCTCATCGCGACCCTCGGCCCCTTTTTCTACGGCTTCGAGGGCATGGTCCTCAACGCAGCCATCAAGGCAGTCGGCACCACCTTCGAGCTCGGCCCTATTCTCCAGGGAGTGGCCGGCGCGGCGGGCGTCATCGGCGGCCTCATCGGCGCGCTCGCCGCAGGACGCATCTCCGACAAGATCGGCCGCAAGACGACCCTCATGTGGGTCGGCCCCTTCCTCCTTTTCGAGGCCCTCCTCGGCCCGATCTCTCCCCTCCTGGGCAGCTTCGGCTACCCATTCCTGCTCATGACCCGCATCGTCGGCGGCATCGGCTTCGGCGCGGCAACGACGGTCGCCCCCGGCTATGTCGCCGAGATCGCCCCGGCCGACATCCGCGGCCGCCTCATCGGTTTTCGACAGCTGGCCATCATCCTCGGCCTGTTCTTCGCGGGCCTCATTAACACCGGCGTCGTGGCCATCACCGGTGGCGCCGCCCAGCCGGCCTTCGCCGGTCTCATGACCTGGCAGGTCCTCTTCGCCTGCCTCATCATCCCGGCGCTCCTCTTCGTCATTTTCACGGCGACGATCCCCGAGTCGCCGCGCTACCTCGTCTCGGTGGGACGCACGAAGGAGGCCAAGTCGGTGCTCGAGGCGGTCAGCGGCGAAGAGGACCCTTCCGCGCGCGTCGCCGCCATCGCGGACTCCCTGACCGCCACGGGCGGCGCCAAGCTCACGATCGGGCAGATCCTCTCCTCGAAGTGGCGCGGCCTCGTCTTCATCGGTATGGCGATCGCCGCGTTCCAGCAGCTCACCGGCATCAACGGGGTGTTCTTCTACTCCAACTCCCTGTTCGCGGCGGTCGGCTTTACCGAGTCGATGGCCCTGGCCCAGACCCTGCTGATCACGGGCTTCAAGATCGTCGGCGTCGTCACGGGCATCATGCTCGTGGACAAGGTCGGCCGCAAGCGCATGCTCGTCTACGGAGGCACGCTCATCTTCGTGTCCCTGGGCGTCGTTGCTACCGTCTTCACGATCGCCCCCACCGTCGACGGCAAGCCCGACGTCGCCCACTCCCCCATCCTGGCTTTCCTGGCGGTCGCCGCCCTGTGTACCTTCCTCCTGGGATTCACCTCCTCGTGGGGTCCGATCTTCTCCATCGTCATGGGTGAAATGTTCCCCAACTCGATCCGCGGCGGCGCCATGTCGCTGGCTTCGGGCGCGGACTTCCTCGTCAACTTCCTGGTCGTCCTCCTCTTCCCCTTCCTCATCGGCTGGTCGCCCGCCGGCACCTACTGGATCTACTGCGCCTTCGGCGTCCTGGCCGTCATCTTCACCGCGAAGTACCTGACCGAAACCAGCGGCGCCCAGCTCGAAGACATGGACAAGGTCGTCTCCCAGTAACGCCGAAGCGGCACCACTTCCACTGACGAAAGAGAGAATCCAATGGCTGACACGACGCGGGATATTCCCGATAACGTGCGCAACGTCCTGGTCATCATGACCGACCAGCACCGCACCGACACGATCGGTTGCCTGGGCAACCCGCACGCCCACACCCCCGTCATCGACTCGATGGGCGAATCGGGCTTCGCCTTCACGAATTGCTTCACGCCCACGGCGATTTGCACCCCGGCGCGGGCCTCCCTCATGACGGGTAAGCGCCCGGGCAAGCACCAGGTACTCGCCAACCCCGAGTGGAACATCGCCTACCAGGTCTCGATCCCCGAGGGCACGTGGACCTACACGCAGGAGCTGCGCGACGCCGGCTACAACGTCGGAATCGTCGGCAAATACCACTGCGGATACAACCTGCCCGACAAGTTCGGCGCGGACGACGACACCTACTGGGGCGCCGAAAACCCGGTCGCCAACGAGAAATACGTCGCCTGGCTCCGCGCCAACAACCTCCCGCCCGTGCGCGCCCACGACCTGTGGCGCGGCAAGCTTCCCGGCGGGCGCGACGGCCACATCATCGCCGCCCGCCTCGACCAGCCCGAGGAGGCTACCTTCGAGCGTTTCCTCGCCGACCGCGCGATCGAGAAGCTGCGGGAGTACGCGACCGACTGGAAGGACTCGGGTCAACCCTTCTGCCTGGACGTGCACTTCTTCGGCCCTCACCTGCCCTACTTCCTGCCCGACGAGTGGTTCGACCTGATCGACCCCGACCTCGTGGAGCTGCCGGAGAACTTCGGCGACTCACTCATCGGCAAGCCCCCAATCCAGCAGAACTACGCCACCTACTGGTCCACCTCCTCGTTCACGAACGAGCAGTGGAGGAAGCTCATCGCGGTCTACTGGGGTTACACAGCCATGATCGACTTCGAGATCGGGCGCATCATGGATGTGGCGCGCGAGCTGGGCATCCTGGAGGACACGGCGGTCTTCTTCTGCGCGGACCACGGGGAGTTCACGGGCTCGCACCGGCTCAACGACAAGGGCCCGATGATGTACGACGACATCTACAACGTCCCCTTCATCGCCCACATCCCCGGCGTCTCGACCGTGGGCCGCTCCGACGCGTTCGTCTCCCTCATCGACCTGCCGGCCACGGTGCTCGACATCGCTGGCCTGGATACCGCCCTCGTGGAGGACGGGCGCTCGATCGTGGACCTCACGCGCGGCGAAGCCGTCGACGGCTGGCGCGAGGACATCGTGTGCGAGTTCCACGGTCACCATTTCCCCCTCCAGCAGCGCATGCTGCGCACGAAGGACTTCAAGCTCGTCATCAACCCCGAGTCGATCAACGAGCTCTACGACCTGCGCCTTGATCCCGCCGAAATGAACAACGTGTACACCGTGCCCGTGTACGACGAGATACGCAAGGAGCTGGCCACGAACCTGTACCTCCAGCTGCGCGAGCGGGGGGACCACTCCTTCGCCAAGTGGATGGCCGCGATGACCGACTTCGAGATCCCGCTGGTCAACACGGCTCGCTCCGACCTCGACGAGGTCACGAGCGACTAGACACGCGCGCGGCGGCGGGAGCCCGCAGGCACATCCGCCGCCGCGCGCGCATGTGGCGTTCGCGCGCGCCGCACCCACTAGACACCTACAGTGATACGTATCATAGACAGGTTGGAACGAGTCCAGGGCGGCGCACCGCCCGAGGGCCAGCAGACGGGAAGGACGGACATGCACTACCCCACGCGCCACCCCCTCCCCACGCTCGAAGATCGCATCGTGGCGCGGCTGGCGCTCTCCCCCGCGACTCGCTCGCAGCTGTGCGAGGCCCTGGACACCTCCCGCACGAACCTGGGACGGGCACTGTCAACCCTCCTGGACGAGGGATCGGTTGGCGCCGTGCGCTCCAACGCGGCCGGTCGCGGACGCCCCACTCAGCTCCTCGCTCTCAACGCAACGGCGGCGCACGCGGTCGGCCTGCTCATCACGCGCACCTCCTGCGCCGGCGTCATGCTCAACCGGTCGGGGGCTGTCCTGGCGGCCGTCCACATCGTCTCCCAATCATCCCCATCGATGTCCCGCTCGCTCGAACAGACCTGCGAGACCCTGGCCGAAAGCGCCGCCGCCCAGGGCATCGACGTGACGCACGTGCGCGCGGTGGGCGTCGGCGCGCCCATTCCGATGGGCCGCAACGCTCGCCTATCCTCAAACGCCTATCCGAGCGTGGAGGAGCTGGCCAGCCTCACGGGCCGCTGGTGGCCCGCGGCCCCGGTGGTGGACAACACGGTGCGCATGGCGGCCCTCGCGGAAGGACTGTGGGGTGCGGGAACCGGCATGTCCTCCTTCATCTACCTGCGCCTGTCAGGGGGTGTGGGCGGCTGCGTCGTGTCCGATTTCCGCCTCGTGGGCGGGGCAACGGGGCTCGCCGGCGAGCTGGGCCACATCACGGTGGCCGGTAACGACGCCCTGTGCGCGTGCGGCAAGCTCGGCTGCCTGGAGACGCTCGCCTCGATTCCCGCCCTGTGCGAGCGCGCCGGAGCACAGGACCTGACGGCGCTGCGCGCCGCCGTGCATGCCGGGGATGAGCGTGCGCTCGGCGCGCTGGAGCGCGCCGCGGCGGCCGTCGGCTACGTGCTCGGGTCGGCCAGCCTTCTCATCAACCCGAGAGCGATCATCCTGGCGGGCGAGGTCGTGGACGCGTTCCCCTCCATCAAGGAGGACATCGCCGCCCACATGCGAGCGGAGCTGCTGCCGGTCATGGAGTGGGATATTGACGTGGTCGGGGCATCCCTTGGCCCCCTCGGGGCGGCCCAGGGGTGCGCCTACGTCGCGGCGCACCGCGCGCCGGAAGAAGACGACCGCGAGCGCACGCCCCTGACGTCGGGGTCCGCGGATGAAGGCGACGGCTCATGACTCGTCGGATTCCTTTTTCGGTCGTCACCAAGCCGACGGGGGCGGCCTGCAACCTGGACTGTCAGTATTGTTTTTTCCTGTCGAAGGAGCTGTTGTACGACGCGAGGGCCCAGACCATGTCGGAGGGGACCTTGGAGCGCTACGTGGAGGCGTTCCTTGAGTCGAGTCCCGACGGCGAGGTGACGATGCTGTGGCAGGGCGGGGAACCCACCCTGCGAGGTCTCGGCTTTTTCGAACACCTGATGGAACTGTGCGAGCGCTACCGTCGCCCCGCTCAGCGGGTGCGTCACGCTCTGCAGACCAACGGGACGCTGGTGACCGACGAGTGGGCGCGCTTTTTCGCGGACCACGGCTTCCTAGTGGGCGTGTCGATTGACGGGCCCGCTCCCCTGCACGACGCCTATCGGGTGAACCGCGGCGGGCGCGGCACTCATGCGATGGTGGTGCGCGGCTGGGAGGAGCTCGCGCGCGCGGGGGTTGAGACGAACATCCTGTGCACGGTCAACGCCGCGAATGAGGCGCACGGCTCGCTGGTCTACCGCTATTTCCGTGACGAGCTGGGAGCGCGGTACCTGCAGTTCATTCCCATTGTGGAGCGGGTACGCGCCGCGGACCTGGCCCAGGCTGAGCGTGGCTGGCGCTCCGGTACGTCGGCGTTGTTGTATCGCCAAGACGGGGACTGCGTGACCAGCCGTTCGACCTCGCCGTCTGGTTATGGACGTTTCCTGTGTGAGGTGTTCGACGAGTGGGTGCGTAGCGACGTGGGCGAGGTTTTCATCCAGGATGTTGATTCGACCCTGGCGGCCATGTTTGGCTCGGCGTCGGTGTGCGTGCACGCGCGAACGTGTGGGGTGAACATGGCGATGGAGTTCAACGGGGACGTGTACGCGTGTGACCATTGGGTGGAGCCGGACTGGCTGGTGGGGTCGATCTATTCCTCGTCCTTCGCTGATCTGGCGTCTTCTCCCAGGATGGGCGATTTCGCGCGCCTGAAGCCGGATGTGGACGCGCAGTGTCGGGCGTGCCCGCACCTGCGGCTGTGCTGGGGTGGGTGCCCGAAAGACCGTTTCGTCCGACGCGGTGACGGGGCGCACAACTACCTGTGCGAGGGATACCGGGCGTTTTACGAGCACGCCACCCCAGTCCTGCGCGCGATGGGCATGCTGATCGCGGCGGGCAGGCCTGCCTCGGACATCATGGATCCCGCTGTGGCGGTCTCCCTCGGGGTTTGCCTCCCCTCCCCCGCCTCCTCGCCGGCCACGTCCGCGTCCCTAGCCGGGGTGCGGTCGTGATTGTATCGGCTGTGCTCATCGGCATCGTCGTGGGCGTCATCGTCGGCTCCCTCGGTGCGGGTGGTGGCATCCTGTCGGTTCCCGTGTTGGTGTACGTGTTGGGCCGCGATCCCCATCAGGCGACGGGCCTGTCCCTCATCATCGTGGGGCTGACCGCCGCCGTGTCCCTGGCAATGCGCGGGCGCGGGGGCAATGTCGCGTGGCGCGACGGTACCCTCTTCGCGCTCGCGGGCCTGGGGGGCACGTGGGCGGGCTCGTCCCTGAGCCCGCTTGTGCCCTCGCGTGCCCTCATGCTGTCCTTTTGCGCTCTGTTGGCCGTGGTTGCGGCGTGCATGGTGCACTCTCAGCTGCGCGCAAGCGGTACGCCCGTGGACGAGGCCGGGGCTTCGGTGCGCTCGCGTCTCTCCTCGGGGGCACCCACGGCTGTGCGCGTTGTCGTTCTCGCGACGCTGACGGGTTTTCTGACCGGCTTTTTCGGGGTCGGCGGCGGCTTTGCGATTGTGCCCGCACTGCACCTGGCGCTGCGCTACCCGATGAAACGCGCATCCGCCACGTCCCTGCTGGTTATGGTGATCACCGCTGCTTTCGGCCTGGTCTCGCGCGCCTTGTCGGGCTCGCTGACGCTCACGCCTGAGGTCGGGGCGATGGTCGCGTGTTTTGCCGGCTCATCGATGCTCGGCGGGCTTGCGGGTGCTCGGCTCACGACCCGCGTCTCGAATCGCGTCCTCGGTCTCGTGTTTGCGGCGCTCCTGGTCGGGGTGGCTATCTCGACGCTGGTGGCCACGCTCGCGTAGAGGGCGCGCGAGACGCAGACCACCTCGCGCACCCTCAGCGCTCAGCTGGCGCTCGTATCGGATTCCTGGCCGCTCACGTCCTCACCCCCACTGCGGGTGCTACCGGGGCCTCGGCCGCCCTCCGGAGGAAGTCCCGGGCGGGTGCTGCCTGTATCGCCCTGCTGGGAACCCGGCCCCTGCTGGGAACCCGGCCCCTGCTGGTCGGCACCAGGCCTGGGCTGACAACCGCCGGGGCCAACATTCTGGCCCTGCTGGTCCCCGCTGTTCGACTCCCAGTCCTCGTCCTCGTCGCCGTATCCCTGGTCGTTGTAGCCGTCCTCGTAGCCCTGCTCATAGAAGTCCTCGCCGTCGCCGAGGATGGCTGCATGCGTGATGATGCCCGCGCCGAAGCCGATGGACAGCAGTGCCGCTGCGGCGCCGGCGATAGCTGCGCGCTTGCCCCACGAGATCTTCTTCGATGCGGGCTCGACTGTCGCGGCGCTAGCAGCCACGGCCTCGTCATCCGACTGATCGTCGGCAGAAGCCTCCGCGACAGACTCCAGGGGTGTGCCGGCGAACGCGCCAGCCCCCTCCTGCTGTGCGACGGGAGGCATCTGCGCCGTTTCCGCCTCAGACGCGTGGATGGGCAGGACTTCGGTCTGATCCGCGGCCTGCGGCTCCGACTGGGGCAGGATCGAGGTGCGCTCGGTGTCACCCGACAGGTTCTTGTTGTCGTCCGCCATGAGGGACGCTCCTTTCTGCTGAATTGTGCATCATTGTCTCGCAGATTAGGAGCGGCACATAAGCGGACCTTATGGCGAAACTGTGAAAACGCTATGAAATGACAGGTGCTGCACATCACTTTTTGGAGTTTGATTCATTTGTCAGCTCACAACTATCCTGCAACGTTCGACACCCGCCGATCATCCTCAAGAGGTGCCACATGTCCATCAAAACCCTGTCGTCCGCTCTGCTCGCCGCCACCTGCGTCCTGGCGTTGGGCGCCTGCGCCCACTCCTCGACCCCCTCCACGACCGGCGTGCCATCGGACCCCTCCTCCGGCGGGCCCGCCGCCTCCCAAGACCCCGCAACCGCACCCATGTCCGGCATCATCTTCGCCGCCGCCGACGCTGGCATCGACACGACGGTCACCACCGTGCGGGCCATCGACCCGCAATCGGGCACGATCACGGCGACGCGCACCTTCACCTTCCCGAGCGAGTACCTGTCCGCACCGGGGTACATGTGCGAGTATATGCAGTGCTATTCCCCCGACTTCTCGCGCATGATCGTCGCGAACAACGACGGCGAGAACGAAAAGGTAGCCGTGGTCTCCACGGACGGCACGCTCACCGTCCTCAACGACGCGATTCCTACGCCGAGCGGGCACACCCCCGTGTCCAATCATTTCGCCCAATTCGGCCCCGACGGAGCCATCTACGTGGCCCACATCGACAAGGACGCCGCATCGGATCGCGTTGGCACAATCTACCGTTTCCCCTCAGAAACTGAAGCGCCCGAGGCCGTTCCCACAGACTTCACGGTCGAAAACTACGCACGATTCCAAGTCATGCCCGACCTGTCCATCCAGCGCACCAAAACCGCGATGTGGGTCGCCAACGAGGCCGGCGTCGGCTGTTTCGGCGCGGACGCCGTCACCCCCGACGGCACGTGCCTCACGATCGACCAAGGCACCATCTACTCCAAGCCCGGCACTCCTCTCGCCCAGACCACCCCGGCGGACCAGACGCGGCTCGTTTCCAACTGGACGACAGTCGCTCTGCCCGGCCTGGAGAGCACTCACACCATCGAAGGATGGCTAGCCGTGAGCCCCGACGGCACGCAGATGGCACTGTACGCGTCGCCCAAGGACCCCTACTCCGACCTCTCGCTGCCCCTCTTCGTCGCTCCCGTCGCAGGCGGCGACGCAACCCAGGTCACGACGACCACCGAGGACGTCCCGGGCGTCGTGCGTGTCCTGGGCTGGACCAAGTAGAAGGAACGAGGCCGGGGACGCTCACCGCTCGCCGTGCACCAGCCCGCCCCGGCCTCGTCCCACTGCCTCGCGCGGGCTCGCCGCCTACGCCTCTGGGGCCGTGCGGGCCACGAGGGTGTTCGTCGCCTGGGCCACCGGGCGCACGATCATCGAGTCAATATTGACGTGGGACGGGCGCTCCAGGGTCCACGCGATCGCCTCCGCAATATCCTCGGCGACGAGGGGCTGCGCAACCCCCTCGTAGACGCGGTCGGCCGCCTCCTGGGAGCCGAGCCGGTTGAGCGAAAACTCCTCCGTGCGCACCATGCCCGGCGCGATCTCGATGACGCGAACGGGCTCACCCACCAGCTCCTGGCGCAGCGTGTTGGCGATGATTCGCTCGGCGTGCTTGGCGGCGACATACCCCCCGCCTCCCGGGTAGGTGTCGTGGGCAGCGGTCGAAGTCAGGAAGACGAGGTCTCCCCCGCGCTCGCGCATCCCCGGCAGGAAGGCGCGCGTACAGTGCAGGGCCGTCATCACGTTGCGCTCGAACATCGCGCTCCACCTTGCGGGGTCCCCCTCCGCCACACGGTCGACACCGATAGCACCTCCGGCGTTGTTGACCAGCGCATCCACGGGACCACCCTCCAGGACGTGGGCGGCCATCACTTCCACCTGTGCCTCATCGGTGAGGTCAGCCGCCCAGTATTCGCAGCCAATCTCGGCCGCGAGAGCCTCCAGGCGCTCGCGACGCCTCGCCACCGCGACGACGCTCCACCCCCGCTGGGCCAACAGGCGGGCGGTGGCCCACCCAATTCCGGTGGAGGCTCCAGTAACGACGACGCGGCGAGAAGTGTTCATAGGGAAACAGTAATATCCCCGGGCACGCATTGTGAACTGCGCGCCCGGGGATACTGCGTGAGGCTTCAGCCGTTGGGCAGGCCGTATGCCTTGTGGATCAGCCAGATCGGGTGGACGACGTTCGCGCCCGTGGCCGTGCGCAGCTGCCAGCGGCACGTCTCCGTGTCGCAGGCGGCCAGCTCGGCGTTGACCTGCTTGATGAAGTCAAAGACGGGGGCGCCCACGGCCTGGGCGATCGCGTACTTCTCCTTCTTCATGCCGTAGGTACCCGCAATGCCACAGCAGGGCTGCTCGGAGTCCTTGACGGTCACGCCGGGAATCAGGCTCATCAGCTCGATGGCCGGCTTGCCCAGCCCCTGGGACTTGACCTGGCAGGGCGCGTGGTACGGGATGGTGACGTCGATGCGCTGGAAGTTCGTGTCCAGCTCACCCTTGTCGTACAGGTGGAGCAAGAACTCGCTGATGTCCCACATGCGGCTACCCACATCCCTCAGCTCCGGGGTGTCCATCTCGAGGATCTCGTGAGCCTCATGACGCAGCATGCCCGCGCACGAGCCCGACGCGGAGATGATCGGGGCATCGCGGTTCACCGTGCGCAGGTCGTTCGTCAGCTTCGAGACGTACTTGCGCGCATCCTTGTACAGGCCGTTGGATTGCAGGGCCAGGCCGCAGCACCCGTGCTTGGGGACCAGGACCTCGTAGCCGAGGTGCTCGAGGACCATGACCGAGTGGATCGAGGTCTCCACCTCGAAATACTGGCCGGCGCATCCGTGGAAGAAGATCACCTGGCCGCGCGTGCCCGAGCCGGGCAGCGGCTTGTGCTTCTTGAACCAGCCCTCGAAGGTGCGCCCGTAGGCGCGCGGCATCGGCGCGGAGCGGTGCACGCCAATGATGGCCTCCATCGCCACACGGATCGGCTTGACATCGAGCGCCCAGTTCGCGATGGGCGCGACCGGGGTCATCATGGTGCCAATCAACGAGGTTCGCCCGATCAGGCGGTCTCGCATGGGGATGCCGTGCGCTTCCTTCATCGCAGTGCGCCTGTGGTGGATGATCT
>ERZ772978.455-NODE-455-length-16309-cov-3.34816_pt1 | contig 16309 bp, 8 predicted proteins | sample MGYA00511675_ERZ772978 | MGnify/ENA primary metagenome ERZ772978 (study PRJEB29015, sample SAMEA2738092) | human oral metagenome | biome: human oral; feature: human-associated habitat; material: saliva | place: China | collected 2156 ... | reverse complement strand
GGAGTGACAAAAAACAGCAGAGCAGCTTCCCGGAAAGGAAGCTGCTCCGATAAGTGATAACGGGAGGGGATGCTATTATTTGTTCATCGTAGCCAGGAATTCTTCGTTGGAGAGCGAATTCTCGAGGTTCTTCTTCACGAAGTTCATGGCTTCCATGCTGTTCATGTCACCCATATAGTTGCGCAACACATACATTCGGTTGAGCGTATTTTCGTCGAGCAGGAGATCGTCGCGGCGTGTGGAACTTTGAATGAGGTTGACTGCCGGGAAAATGCGTTTGTTGGCGAGCGAGCGATCGAGCTGGAGCTCCATGTTGCCCGTTCCTTTGAATTCTTCGAAGATGACCTCATCCATTTTCGATCCGGTGTCGATGAGCGCCGTGGCGATAATGGTGAGCGAACCGCCGCCTTCGATGTTGCGGGCCGCACCGAAGAATCGTTTCGGTTTCTGCAGTGCGTTGGCGTCCACACCACCGGTGAGAATTTTGCCCGATGCAGGCGCAGTGGTGTTGAAGGCGCGTGCCAATCGGGTGATGGAGTCGAGGAAAATCACGACATCGTGCCCGCACTCGACCATGCGTTTGGCTTTGTCGAGCACCATTTGTGCGATGCGCACGTGGCGGGTGGCGGGTTCGTCGAAGGTCGAAGCAATGACCTCGGCGTTGACGGTGCGCGCCATGTCTGTCACTTCCTCCGGTCGTTCGTCGATGAGGAGCATCATGAGATAAGTGTCGGGATAGTTGGCGGCAATGGCGTTGGCAATCTGTTTCATCAAGATCGTCTTACCCGTTTTGGGTTGTGCCACGATGAGTGCGCGCTGACCTTTACCGATGGGGGAGAACAGATCGACGACGCGGCAGGCCAGCGGCGTGTTGCGTCCATTCGACAGTTTGAATTGTTCATCGGGAAAGAGCGGGGTGAGATGTTCGAACGCCACGCGATCGCGCACTTGTCGGGGATCGAGACCGTTGATGCGGTCGATGCTCACCAGCGAGAAATACTTTTCTCCTTCGCGCGGCACTTTGACTTTGCATTCCACCACGTCGCCCATTTTCAGTGCGTAGCTGCGGATCTGATATTGGGAGACAAACACATCGTCGGGCGAAGGCATATAATTATAGTCCGACGAGCGGAGAAAACCAATGCCTTGCGGGTCGATTTCGAGTACGCCGCAGGCCTCGATGAGGAGGTCCTTTTGTTCGGGCATCGGCGCCGTGGGCGGCACCTTCCCTTCGGCGCGCGCTTGGAGCTGCTGCTGCACGAGAATGTCGTCCTTGAAACGATGGAATTTCGGCACCGTGTGTTGTTCCGCGGGCACGTAGCCCGGTGCGGGTCGCGAGTAGGGCTCGCTTTCTGCGAAGTTGTAGTCGTTGAAGTCGACCACCGGCACATCTTCCACGATGATGAAGTCCGTGCCGTCGGCCGGTTGTCCGTTGTTCGCCGTCGGCGCACTCGAAGGTTCGGCGCTCGTCGCATTTTGTTCGCCTGTAGCGGCTGCTTCGCTGCGGAGCCGGAAGTGTTCGGAGAGCGATGAGAGAGCCGCCCCGGTTTCTTCCTTCTCGCTGTTGGCCGCTTGCTGTTTCATTTGTTCGACGATGAAATCCGGCAGATCCTCCTCTTCCTGTGCTTGCGCCGCAGCGGTGTTTTCTTGCTGCGCGGCGGGCTGGTCCGCGTTCTTAGATTCCGGTGCCGCCTCGCCCGAGTTGGAGGCGTTCGCCTTGTTCTCCTCTTCCGCCGCCGCTGTCGAGGCGGCCCGCTCCTTCTGCTCTTGCTCTTCCGCTGCCTTTTTGGCTTCTACCTCCGCCTTGGTGGGACGCCCTCTTCTGCGTTTGGGTGCCTCGGCGACGACTTCCCCTGCGCCCACGAGTGCTTCGGCAGCGGCCGCCGCCTCCACACGGGCTTTTTCGGCGATTTGCTTTTTCGCAGCGCGCTCATCGCGCGCACTGTCGAAGCGTTCGCTTTCTCCGGCCTGCGTGGCAGAATAGACGTGGTCGTGGGGAGCTGATGCGATGCGCCGTCTTTTGGGGGCGGCATCGCTGTCGGTGGTGCTCATTTCTGCTTGTTTATCCAAAATGTCGTAAACGAGCTGTGCTTTCACGTCGCTATAACTGTTGGGTGTCTTCATTTCGACGGCTATTGCTTTCAGCTCATCGACGCTCATCGAGAGGAGTTGCTCTTTGGTATGTTGAGGCATAAGAGGATGGGGTAGTGTTCGGGAATAGATCGCAGGAAGAATGGCATCACGCGAGGAGATGCAAAGTGATAAGTCTGAAGATGGGGTGGAATCACGGTAAAAATCCGACAACGGAGGATGGAAAATGCCTGCTACATTCATTTTCACGACGCGAATTTACGAACAAATCATGGTAACGGACGAAAACTCCCCTTGTTTTTTTGTACTTTCGCTTGCAAAATACCCTCTTTCGTATGGCGACTCCCTATCTCGACATCCAAAATTTGACGAAAAGCATCGGCGACCTGGTGCTGTTTGAAAACATCTCGTTCAGTGTGTCCGAAGGTCAGCACGTCGGTTTGATCGCGCGCAACGGAGCCGGCAAATCGACCCTTCTTGGGCTGATCGCCGGTAAGGACAGTGCTGACAGTGGCGACATTGTGTTCCAGAAAGGTCTGCGCGTGGGCATGCTCGAACAGCAACCTGATTTCGATCCCGAAATGTCCGTGTTGCAGGCCGTGGCGGGTCGTTTGCGTGCCGAATACGCTTCCCTGCTCATCGCCGAAGAAGGCGGCGAACTCCAATCGCACACCGCCACCTTCGACGCCGATGAGGAATGGAACGACATCCAATTGCGCGCCAAGCAGATTCTCACGCAGCTCAAAATCGATAAACTCGACAAGCCCGTGGGATTGCTTTCCGGCGGTCAGCGCAAACGTGTGGCGCTGGCCTCGGTGCTGATTGCCAACCCCGATTTGCTCATCCTCGACGAACCGACCAACCACCTCGATGTGGAAATGATCGAGTGGTTGGAGAAATATTTGCAGCGCAACACCAAAGCCCTGTTGCTCGTCACGCACGACCGTTACTTTCTCGACCGGGTGTGTCAAACCATTGTTGAGCTGGACGATCGCACCGCCTACACCTATCGCGGCAACTACGCCTACTATCTCGAAAAGCGCGATGAGCGCATCGCCACCACCAACGCCAACATCGACCGGGCGCGCAACCTCTATCGCAAGGAACTCGACTGGATGCGCCGCCAACCGCAGGCGCGCGGTCACAAAAGCCGTTCGCGCAAGGAGGCCTTCTACGAATTGGAGCAACAAGCCCGCCGGCGCACTGAAGAGCGCGCCGCCCGTCTGAACGTAAAGGCCGGTTACATCGGTTCGAAGATCTTCGAGGCGGAATATGTGTCCAAAGCCTTCGACGATGGGGTGGTGATCCTCAAAGATTTCTACTACAATTTTTCGCGCTTTGAGAAAATGGGCATCGTGGGCAACAACGGCACGGGGAAAACCACCTTCATCCGTATGCTGCTCGGCGAGGTGCCGCCCACGTCCGGTCGTTTCGTGATCGGCGAAACGGTGAAGTTCGGCTATTTCTCGCAAGAAGGCATGCCCGTCGATGAGCAAATGAAGGTGATCGACGTGGTGCGCCGAGTGGCCGAAACCGTCGATCTCGGCGGCGGCCGCCATCTCACAGCCATGCAGTTTCTCAATCATTTTCTCTTCCCCCCGGCACGTCAGCAAGACTACGTCTACAAGTTGTCGGGTGGCGAACGCCGACGGCTACAACTCTGTCTGGTGCTGATGCAGGCGCCCAATTTCCTCATTCTCGACGAACCGACCAACGATCTCGACATCGCCACGCTGCAACTGCTCGAGGAATATCTGGCCGACTTCCGCGGGTGTGTCATTGTGGTGAGCCACGACCGTTATTTCATGGACCGCGTGGTCGATCACCTGTTGGTGTTCCGCGGACAGGGCGTGGTCGAAGATTTCCCCGGCAACTATTCGCAATATCGCGAGTTCCGCGAACTCAAAGAGAAGGAGGAGGTGCGCGAACAGCGCGACCGCAATTCTGCTGCCGAGGGGCGCAAACCGGTGCTCGAAGGCAGCGACCGCAAGCGCAAACTCACCTTCAAAGAAAAACAAGAATACGAAGCGCTGGGGCGCGACATCGAGGCTTTGGAAGCCGAGAAAGCACAGCTCCACGAGGCCTTGGCCTCCGGACAGCTCAGCGTGGAGGAAATCACCGCCCACTCCAAGCGCTTGCCGCTGCTCGACGAGGAACTCGACGAAAAGTCGATGCGCTGGCTCGAACTGTCGGAATGGGCCTGACAGAAGTTGAACCCCAAGTCACAACACGCACATGAAACCATTGGCAGAACGTTTGCGCCCGCTTTCGCTCGACACCTATGTCGGCCAGCAACACTTGGTGGGCCCCGGCGCCGTGTTGCGCAACATGATTGCGGGCGGACGCATCTCGTCCTTCATCTTGTGGGGACCGCCGGGCGTGGGCAAAACCACTTTGGCCAAGATCGTCGCGGCACAGTTGAAAGCCCCCTTTTTCACCCTCAGTGCCGTCACGAGTGGAGTGAAGGAGGTGCGCGAGGTCATTGCCCAGGCCAAGAGCGGGCAGTTTTTCGGCGCAGTGACGCCCATTCTTTTCATCGACGAAATCCATCGTTTTTCCAAGTCGCAACAAGATTCGCTGTTGGCGGCCGTCGAGACGGGCGATGTCACCCTGATCGGTGCCACGACCGAGAACCCCTCGTTCGAAGTGATTCGCCCGCTGCTCTCCCGTTGTCAGGTCTACGTGCTCGAACCGCTCAGCGAAGCCGACTTGCTCCAACTGCTCGACCACGCCCTCCACGACGATGTGGTGCTGCGTGAGCGCGAATTTGAAGTGCGCGAAACCGACGCCCTGCTGCGCTTTGCCGGTGGCGACGCGCGCAAACTGCTCAACATCGTCGATCTGCTCGCCAATGCCACCCCCGAGGGCCCCATCGTTATCGACAATGCCGGCGTCACCGAGCGCCTTCAGCAGAATCCCATGGCCTACGACAAGGAAGGGGAGATGCACTACGACATCATTTCGGCTTTCATCAAGAGCATCCGCGGCAGCGACCCCGATGCGGCCATCTATTGGTTGGCGCGCATGATCGCCGGCGGCGAAGACCCCAAGTTCATCGCGCGCCGCCTCGTGATCAGTGCCGCCGAAGACATCGGTTTGGCCAACCCCAACGCCTTGTTGTTGGCCAATGCCGCTTTCGACACCGTGACCAAGATCGGTTGGCCGGAAGGGCGCATCCCGCTGGCTGAGGCCACCATTTATTTGGCCACGTCGCCCAAGTCCAACTCGGCCTACAACGCCATCAATTCGGCGCTGGCCTATGTGGAGCAAACCGGCAACGCACCGGTGCCGCTGCATCTGCGCAACGCCCCCACCCAGCTCATGAAAAATCTCAACTATGGGGCTGACTACACCTATCCGCACGACTTCCCCGAACATTTTTATCCGCAGCAATACAAGCCGGAGGGGCACGAGTCGATCGTGTTTTGGCATCCGGCCGACAACGCGCAGGAAATCAAATTGGCCGACCGCATGAATCGCTGGTGGCACGGTGGTGAGTCGTAGACGCCTCCCCTTGCCGACCGACCGCTACTGCCACTCGGTCCCGAAGTTCCAACCGCCCGAGTTGCTCCTCGAGGAGCAGCTCGGGCGGTTGCTCATGGTGCGAAGGCCAAAGCTCGGCTCGTATGGTATGTCGGCCGATCCTTTTCGGTCCGCCCGTACCGGTGGCGTCGATGCTCCCTTCTTCCGGCGATGTCGCCCGCATATCAGGGTGAAGGTGGGGCGCCCATTCCCTCGCGTACGCGCGCGTGTCCGCTACTTTCCGTTTTTTTCCTTCACCTCTTCACCCGTATGGCGCAAAGTGTTGAGTAATAGTTCGATAAGTGTGAAGGTTTTGTCGATTGGGGTTCACGCTTTCGCGTCCTCCCGTGAGGAAGCACCGTGACGACTGCTTCACCCCAGATCGCGGTAGAAATTCGCGCCGTCTGCCATGCCGAGTCGAGCACCGATCGGCAAAAATGTGCTTCGCAGCCCGCCTGAATAAAGGGGTTGTGCGTTGTGGCGCCGACCGAACCCTTGCTCGAAAAAAGCACACCGCGCAGTGGTTCCGGCAGTCGCAGACATTGATCGAATTTCCCATTTTTTGTGGTGATAAGGGACAAAGCGTTGGAAAACAGCGGATTGTCGAAGAAAAAGCCCCGAGGAAAAAGCAAAATGTGGAGGATTTTGAGCAAAGCCTTCACCCCTATTGATCTGTGAATCAAAGTTTTGTGGCGTGTGAGTGAAGAGGTGAAGGCAAAAAACGGAAACAGACTGACATACGCGTACGCGCGCTCGCGCGAAAGGGACAGCCGTTTTTCTATTCTCGACCTTCACCTGTGGCACTTCATCCGAAGTAGGTGATCGATGCTTGCCGTTGCGGGCGACGGCACACGTGCTGCTGCGACGGCGTGGGCAAAGAGCCGCATTTCGTCGGGCGAACCGACGGAAAAGTGCCCCGGCAACATGGCGGGACCGAAGGACTTCGTCGGCCGATCGCGCTCCCCGCAAGACAGAAAAGGGAGAAAAAAGGTCGGACACGTCAAATATTTAGGGATAAAGCCCGCAGAATGAGATCAAATCGCTAACTTTGCCGAAGGAATGCTTAAACGAGATGGCGAAACACGCGCTGCATCTCAGCCCTTAATCGCCGAATACCGTATTGGACGTCCTTCTTTTCGTGATCCCCGCAGTTGATGCTGCTGTTCGCTTCCGTGTGTCGACGCCCCGATGGGAAAGCACATGAACCCAACAGGACACAGAGCATGCATCGACAGGACAGAGACCGGTGATGCTTTCACGTGACGACAGAAAGAGTGAAAAAACAAGCATCGAACTCCGCAATGATTTCCCTCCGGTCTTGCCGCAGACCGTTGATCGCCGTGTGCCGGCGTCTCTCCTATGCGTAAGTAGCCCCGCCATTGGGCAGCACGCTCGGGGCAAAAGCCACGGCCGGATGAAAACTCCCTCTTCTTTTTAGAATCCAATTAAAATGTAAAATGATATGTACCAACTTTTGAGACGAATGTTCGTATTCCTGCTCGTCATGTTGGGGTGACTCCCTTCGGTTCTCGCGCAAAGCGGCGCGTTGGCCGAAGGGTTTTACCGCATCGTGAGCCGGAAAAACAATTTTCCCGTGCTGGTGCAGCATCATCGCTTGGGCTACGTCTCCGAACACTCGGGGAGCAGCGGCCGGAACGATGAGCTGTCGCAGTATTGGAAGGTGAAACAGGTGAATGGCACCTACCGGATCGTGAACGTGGGCGAGCAGTTGGCCGTCCAGCCGCTCGACCGGCTCAACGAGACCTTCACCGTGGGCACAAATGCCGCACACTACTACATCAAGGGAGCCTCCGGTGCGGGCAGCGCCGGCTATTGGGTGATTTCGACGGCCGAAGATTTCGGCGGGAAAACGCTCTGGCACAACGGGGGCAGCGGCCTTGTGCAGAATTGGGAAGGCGTTTCGACCGAAGCCAACCACTGGAAGTTTGTTCCCCTCACGACCGAGGAGCTGAAGAGCGTGGCGAAGTTCAACGCCGCTTGGCCGCAATTGGAACAAGGCTTCGAGACCCTCGACCGGCTGCGCACCGGCGGTCTCTACCGCGTGAAGAATGCCGCGCAGCACTATTGGACGGTCGACGCAGCCGCACACACCCTGAAAACCACTGCGCAAGTCAGTTCGTCCGACCTCTCGACCGTTTGGTTGGTGGAGCGCAACGGCGACGGCTTTGCCCTGCGCAATGCGTCGACCGGCCGTTTCGCCTCGTCGGCCGAAGCCGGTCGAGGGGTCAGCACGGGCGTAGGGAACAATCGGCTTTGGCTGAATTTCCTGCAAACGACAAACGGCTTTTTCAACGTGAGCGGCAATGCCGATTTCACCGACGGTTCGTGTTTCACCGAGTCGGCGGATAAGAACGTGGTGGGCGGCAATGCCCGCTCGTTTCGCACCAAGGCCGACACGGTGCGCAAGGTGACCGATACCACTTTCTTCGCCAACCCGGCAGCAGAATGGCAATTTGAACCGGTGACCGATGTGTCGGAAGCCGATGTGAAAGAAAGCGTGCGCCGCAATTCCACGGGCGTGTACACCCCTGTGGAGGGAAAATACTACCTGGTGCGCAATGTGGCCTATCCCGAACGCGTGCTCACCACGCGCCCCGCGTCGGACAACGTGGTGCGCGGCGAAGTGCGCAACGAACGCGAGATGGGACAACTCTGGCAGTTGGAAAAAGTGGGCGACAAATGGGCCCTTCGCAGTGTGGTGAACCAAAAGTATGTCGGCAACAGCGCCGCTCGAACGCAAAGCTACACGATGACCGACACACAAGCCACGTTCACGCTCAAAGAGATGGACAAGTGGTTGCCCTACCTTGCCTTCGTGGTGCGCAACGGCGCGAGCTTGCATTGTGCCAGTTCCGCCGGTTACAATGTGGTCAATTGGGACGAAACGAGCACCGCTTCGTTTTGGCAGTTGGAAGAAGTGGCGTTGGACGCCGCGGCCCTGAACGCGTACAAGCAGCGGCTCAACGAACAAGCGGAACTGACGGCTCATCGCGATGAACTCAACACGCAATTGCAACGCTATTTCGCGGACAATGCTTGCACGCAGTTGCTCGCACCCTATGCTTCGATGAGCGTCGATGCGCTCAAAGCCGCCCTTCGTGCCGAGCAATTGCCCGAGTCACTCATCGACGTGGCCGTGCGCGTGCGAACCGATACGTGGAACGGAGCGAACGCCGAGGCCAACCGATATGAGAAATATTTCCGTATTCAGCCCTACCAGGCCTACAGCCATCCGCAAAAGTGGGCCCGCGACAATAAATTGATGCCCACGAGCTTCGGACAATACTCGCAACTCACGAACCCCACCGGTATCACGATCCCCGAAAAGGAATTGGCGCTGGTGTTTGTGGGCGAAGAGGCACCGGCGGGTTGTGCACTCAATGCCGAATTGGTGCAGGGAAAAAACACAACGGGCGATAAGCTCATTGCGCTTCACAAGGGGCTCAATGTGGTTTATGCCAACGATGCGTCGCACCTGTACATCAATTACGTGATGAACGACACGGCGCTCAAATACACCCAGCAACCGCAAATCTCAATTCACGTGGAAGGCGGGCGTGCCAATGGTTATTTTGATGCGACGAAGATGCAGAACCAGGATTGGGACAACCTCGAAAACCTCAAACCCTACGGATTCTTCACCGACGACGTGATTCGCCTGAAGTCCAAACACACCATCCACAGTCTCAGCCTGCGCGGTGTCGAGGAGCAGCAGCGTAACGGCAACTGGAACTACAACGGACAGTATAAAGGCATCACCGGTGTGCTGAGCAAATGGGACTGGGTGCACGAAATCGAGCAAGACTTCTTCAAACCGGAGCAGTTCGCCGATCGTTTCAATTGTCTCATGTTCAGCACCGACGCGTCCGGTCTCTATGCTTTCCCTTACGGCACCTTCATCGGAACGGTCAGCACCACGTTCAGTTATCCTGAGTGGGTCAAAGGCTCCGGGGGCGACAACGGGGGCAACCTCTGGGCCGTGGTGCACGAAACGGGCCACCACTACCAGAAGCTCTTCAACCTTTCGCGCTGTCTCGAGAGTTCGAACAACCTGTGGTCGAACATTGCCGTGTGGAAGCGCGGTGCGAGTGTGAGTCGTCTCGATGCGCCGCAAAAGCTCTTCAACCGATTCAATCGTCATCAAACATGGTTCGACATGGATCTGGGCGATCGCACACGCATGTATTGGCAATTGTGGCTCTACTATGTGGAGCTCGGTCACAAGCCGACGTTCTTCCGCGATCTCTTTGCCAAGTTCCGCGAGCAACCCATCGACAGCCGCGAGGCCAAGAGCGACTACCTGCGCTTTGCTCGTTTCTGCAGTGAAGCGGCCGGCGAAGACCTGACCGAGTTCTTCACGTTCTACGGATTTTTCGACAAAGTGGGCAACAATCTCCCGCTGAAATACAACGACGGTTTCTACGACAAGGTCTATGCCCCCACCACGATTTCGGTGAGTCAAGCGGATATCGACGACTGCAAAGCCGCCATGGCGCAATACAGCAAAAAGGCGAAGAACTTGATGTTCATCGACGAACACCGGCCACCTATGAGGGCCACCAACCCGGCGAAACGCGTTGGGCCACGATTGGCGGTTTGAACCCCGGCGACAGCCGCGTGTTCGGCGACGTGGGTCACTACACCGACTTCGGTACCGGCACCGAACCCGGTACGACGGCACAGCCCGAGGCGGTTCGTCTCGAAGGTCGCTCGTTGCGTGTGCAAGGCAAGGGAGCTGTGGGCTACAAGGTGTACAATGCACAAGGTCAACTCGTGATGGTGGCCAACCGCCATGCGTTCACCATCCCGGCTGAACTTGATCTCTCGCAAATCACGGTCAGCGTTGCGGGCGGTGACGGCGGCGAAGTCGAGATCTTCAAGAACGGAAAGATCGTCGATGCCTACAACCAACCGCTCAAGTTCGACAATCCTGCCGGACTCACGGTATCGACCGGCACCGACCACCCGATGGGGAAATATGTGATTCGCAATTATCGCATGTTTGACGGTAAGTATTACTATGCCGATGCGCAGACCCGTCCCACCGAAGGGCGCAGCGGAGCCGGTGAATACATCTTTGTGGGCGGCAAAAATAGAGGTGATTACCACATCTACTCACTCGCTACGCAACGATGGGCCACGTATTCCAACGTGCGCGACGGCCGCAACATGCTCTCTTGGACGGATGATTTTGCCGCATCTCAGCCTTGGAACATCGAGCATGTCCAGAACGGCACTACCTCCTACTACAATATCTCACCCGCAGGAGCGCGCGCTCACGCCTGGAACTGGCACGGCGGTGTGGGAGTGACCCAGAATTCCATGGGATTCTATTCGCCCGACGATGCGAACTCCCATTGGGAATTGATTCCTGCCGATGCCCTCACGGAGTATCTGGCGCTTGTCAAGCATGCCGACAGCGTGCTGGTGCGCGACGCCGCGAAGGCGGTTTCCACCCATAGCTATCATCAAGCGTTCCGTGCCCATCTCGCTACGGAATCGCAGCGCACCACTGCAACGCAGGCCGATATCGATTTGCTCAAATCGCAGTTGGCCGCTTGGGAAGTTTGGCGCGCGGCTGACAGTACGCTTCAAGCAGACGCCGCTTCGGTGCAGCACATCCAACCGTTCTTGAACGATTTCAAGGCGAAACTGGCCGCGCTCACGCTTGCTTCGTCCACACAAGGACTCGAAGAAGCACAAGAGCTGATTAAGGCCTGGCACACATGGAAAAAGGCAGACGAGGTGCTGGTGCGCGACGCGCAGAAGGTCAAGCATAGTCGTCCATTCTACAACGCCTTCACCGCGTTGGTGACTTCCACGCAAACTGCCAATGCCGCTCAACCCGACCATGTGGCCGCGCTCAACCAACGTTTGCTCACTTGGCCCGTGTGGCGCGGTGCCGATAGTTTGGTGCAGATCCCGCCTTACAATGATCCGCTCAATACGAAATTCCGCGAGCCGTTCTCGAAACTCATCGAAAAGGACTACACAAAGGAAGCGCAGATTGATTCTCTCAAGGATTACGGGCGTTACTTCCGGATGCTACTTTCTGCCGATAGCCTGCTGAGTTTGACCAACCCCGGTTATCCGTTGAGGAAATTCCAGGCGGCCGCCGGTTTGGAGGAGTATTATTTGCAACCTGCGGCCGATGTGGAAGCGCCCGATTGGAGCATGAAGCCCTACATCGATTTGTTGATCGATGCTTGGGCGGGCCCCGCCAACGTTCGTTCGATCACTAAGGATGCCGACGCCTACTATATGCCCGAAGACGGCAAGATCTATCGTTTGCGTGGCTACCTCGACAACCGATACGTCACAAGTGAGCCGGCATGGTCGGCGCACAATGGCCGAACAGCCGAAGTGAGCATGACACGGCGGGGAGACAACGCCACACTCTGGGTGCTTCAAAAAGATGCCAACGGCAACGAATACCTGGCTTCCCTCACGGGTAAGGGATATTTGAGCCGTATGCAAAACATCGGCAAGGGAGGATTGAGCAATCTGCCCGCAGCCCTCACCTTCGGAACGGCACGCCACATTCAATACGGCGGCAACAAGCAACAGAAAGTCGGCACGCTCTACATTCGCAACGGCGGACTCACGCTCGTCGGTTGGACGAACGATGATGCGGTGGGCGGACACGGCGGATTGGACACAGAACCCGTGTGGCATGACAGCGGAAAGACCGGAAGCACCAGCTTCTATTTCGATACGGTCAAGGAGGCGACCTTCACGGTCACCACACATGCGGGCAGCAATGGTAATTTCGCTTCGTTGCAACTGCCTTTTGCTGTCGAACTCCCCAAGGGGCTCACAGCCTATCTCGTGACGGCAGTGACCGACAAGGACGGAAATGCCAACGGCGACAAGGAGCTGACGCTGCAAGCCATCGGTGATTCGATCGTTCCCGCCAACACGCCGGTGCTGCTTTTGAGTGCCGAAGCCAAAACCTTCCAGCTTCGTCCCACGCAGTGGCGCGCGCCGCTCAACACAATGCTCAGCGGTACGAATCTGCGTCTCGCGTCGGCCGATCGCACCAGCACGGGCTTGGTTTATTATGGACTGACTCGCGATGCCGACACCCAAGAGTTCCTCTTCCGTCGCATCAAGGATCACGTCAATATCCCCGGCAACCGCGCGTTCTACACCCTTCCTGCCACGAGTGGCAGCGTGCGTAGTCTCACTTTCCGTTTCGGCGCCTCTCCTTCGGCGGTGAAAGCGGTAAAGACCGACGAGAAAGCAGCTCCGCTCTACGACCTTTCCGGTCGACGCATCAACGCGGCTGAAGCCAAGGGCGTCGTGATCTCCGGTGGGAAGAAGATCATTTTGCGCTAAACGACACACAACGACTACGACAAAGGCCGACTCTCCGAGAAGAGAGTCGGCCTTTTTGTGTGTTTACGACCTATTGCTTGCGGGCTTCCCATCATCTGGTTCCCAAATTTCCCGTGGGCAGGTGAAAGTTGGGGATGGGTGTCGCGCCGAGTCGAGATTCAGTCTTCGATGTAGTTCGATCCGAAGCGCTGTTCGAACTCGTCGATGATGGAAAGGAAGCTCGGCTTAATCACCTTGCGGATTCGATTCGCCATGGAGCGGGGGATACCGAAGAGGGCTTCGGCGACGGCGCCCGCCATGCAAGCGATGGTGTCCGAATCTCCGCCGAGACTCACGGCGTTGCGCACCGCGTCTTCGAAATCATGCGCTTCGAGGGCGCAAGTGATGGCTTGCGGCACGCTGTCGCTGCAGATTTCGCTGTTGCCTTCTCCGTCCATTCCATACCAGGAATAGCGTGGACGAATTTCGTCTACACTCATGGAGAGGTCGTAACCGAAGGTCTTTTCGATGTCGCTGCGAATGTCGGCGGCCGAAACCCCGTGTCGTGCCAGCCAAACGGCCAAGGCGATGGCCTGCGCTCCCTCAATGCCTTCCGGATGGTTGTGCGTGCATTCGGCTGTGGTTTTGGCCATTTCCATCACCTCTTCGCGTGTTTGCGCGGCCCAACCCACGGGACCGACGCGCATGCCGCTGCCGTTGCCCATCGAGTTGTAGGGCGCAGCCACTTCGTTCGTGTAGCGATACACGCGGATCCATTTCGAGAAACGTCCGCCGTAACCTCTTCCGGGATTGTCGACTGAGAATTGTGCGTAGTGTGCGCCGATGTTCCCGCCGTTGAGGATCCAGTAGGCGGTTGCCCCCGTCAACACTGAGTCGTCAGTGAAGAAGAGTGCGCCTTCTGTTGGCCCGTAAAAAGGAAAGCACTTGGTTTTGATGTTGCTGAACTCGTAGATGCTGCCTACGATGTCGCCGATAAAGCTGCCGATCATGGGGGTGAAGTTTGATGGGGGTGAGTGTAAATGGAGTTTTCCCGGTAAAGATTCGGGGAGTTGGCGGTGTGGGGCGAAATCAATTGTGTTTGTGATGTTGAACAGGTCAAGGTTGGGATAAGGTGGCCCCGCAGCCGAGTTCAGAATTCGAGTCTGAAACCTTTTTGTTTGAGTTCCTCGTATTTGTTGAGGTTGAATCGATAGAGTTTCGCGTCGCGTTTGGGGGTGGCGCGCACCGTCTCGTCGAGTTCGGTGAGTAATTCGAGGTGTTGCATCTTCTTTGCAAAATTCCTACGGTCGAAATGCACGTTGAGAATGGCTTCGTAGAGCATTTGCAGCTCGCGGAGCGTGAATTTCTCGGGAAGCAATTCGAAACCGATGGGGCGGAAGTGGATGCGTTCGCGTAGGCGCGCCACCGCCATGCGGAAAATGCGTTCGTGGTCGAAAGCCAGTTGTGGAATTTCGTCGAGGGCGAACCATTGTGCCTCGGCTGCGTCGTCGCCGCCTTGCACTTCGCTGATTTTGACCAGGGCGAGATAGGCCACGGTGATCACTCTTTCGCGCGGATCTCGGTCGGGATCTGTGAAGGTGTGGAGCTGCTCGAGATAGGCAGACTTCAAACCAGTTTCTTCGCGCAGTTCGCGCAGCGCACCCGTCTCCGCAGTTTCATCGGGCTGGAGAAAACCGCCGGGAAAGGCCCAGCGCCCTTTGAAGGGCTCGACACCGCGGCGAATGAGCAGGACGTTCAGTTGGCTTCCGTCGAATCCGAAGATTACACAGTCAGTGGTTACCGCCGGATGAGGGTAGGCATAGCAGTAGGGAAGTGGATTCATATTACTACCGGTGTTGATTTTACACCGCAAAGATCCGAGTAATTTTCCGTACCGCCAAATTTTTCTGCGTATTTTTTACGCGAGATGTGATTTTTCTCCCATTTTCCGTTGTCGAGCTCCGGTTTCTCGTTCTCGGATTCCGCTTTTTGCCGAATTTTGGGGAGGGGCGGGTGTAAAAAACGTGTCCGGCGGAGCAAGCCCCCCCCAACGGAAGGCGAAAACGGGGAGGAAACGGCACAAACAAGGGCGATTTTGTGCGAAAGCAGGGGACTTTCCGCGCAGATGTCCCATAAAAAAAGCCCTGTCGCCGCGCGAGAAGCGCAGGACAGGGCGATGCCGGTTAGAAAGAGGCCGAAAGAGGGTGAATGTAAGTGCTGTGTTGAATCAAAAGAAGTCAGAAATACACGACGCGTTCGTCGTGTGTGTCAGCGTAACGGCGCAGTAGCTCGAGGGCATAGGCCACTGCGGCTTCGGTGTGCGCGCGATTACCGTCATAGGCGTTGATGATGAAGAGCAGGCGGCGGGTTTCGAGCGAGGTCATGGTGCGGGTGCTGTCGGAAGTGGGGGTTGCTGCCGCTCCGCTTTGGTCGCGATAGACCGGGAGGCCGGCGATATTGAGCACACCGCGGCCGATTCCTTCATAGGGCTCGCCGTCGCGGCCGACACCGAGGGTGAGATCGCCGTCGATGTGCCGAGCATCGAGCAGACCGGTGGCGTATCCGCTGCGCAAGGAGACAAGATTGCCGAGATCGACGAGCGTGCTCACGCTGTAGAGGGCTTTGCCTTGCAGCAAGCGGCGGGCCAGTTGCTCGGCAGCGGGGCGATAGCGTGACGGATCTTTGCCGCAGGCTTTGTAGGCGGCGCGAGTGGCGGCGATGCCCGGTTGCTGTTTGAGGGTTTCGGGGGTGAATATTTCGCAAAGTCGCCGACCCTCGGCTTCGATTTCTTGCCAAAGTTCGGGCGAGGTGGGGCTGTTGCGCACTTCGGCTTCGATGAATGCACCGAGAAAGGTGGGTACGAGTTGCCGAAACTCGGGCGCTACGGTGATGTTTTGGAAGACTCCTGGCATGGCATGGGGGAAATTGCGGCTTGGACGCCGAAGTTCGGACCGGCGAAGGCCGTTGGACGAAGAAGAAGGGGAAGGGAGAATTTGAAAACGGGGGTGCACCGCCGGTTTGCTGCGCAGACTCAGCGCGCGGTGACGTGAAAACAAGATTGGTGTACCTCATATTTCACGTAGCAGGTGCCGTTGCGCCGTTGGTCGCGCAGCACTTCGGCGAGAATGCATTTGAGTGTGTAGGGATCGGCGTTGCGCCGGTGCTCAGATGGGGCAACGAGCGGAAGAAAGTGGACGTAGGAAATGTCAAACGTGGTGCCGAAACTGTGTGCGCTCGCTGCTGCGGCGTTTCGGTTGCGCTTTCTCAACTGTGCCACGTCGGCATCTGTGCGCAAAACGGAGGTGATGACGAGTTGTTGGAAGGCATATCCCTTGTTCGTCAGGCTGTCGAGAAACGA
>ERZ772978.452-NODE-452-length-16365-cov-27.73_pt1 | contig 16365 bp, 10 predicted proteins | sample MGYA00511675_ERZ772978 | MGnify/ENA primary metagenome ERZ772978 (study PRJEB29015, sample SAMEA2738092) | human oral metagenome | biome: human oral; feature: human-associated habitat; material: saliva | place: China | collected 2156 ... | reverse complement strand
TGGATGGAATACTCCGAAGTCCGCTTTTAGAGACCGTACAAACAAGTGTGATGGTATGGGATTTGACGGATGATGTACCTGTCTATCAGTTCCGTGAACGTCTTCACATGCGCCCTGCTTCTACGATGAAGTGTGTTACTGCTATTGCAACATTGGATAAACTTGGGGCTGATTATGACTTTAAGACAAACCTTTACTATACGGGTGTGATTGACGACTCTACGCAAGTACTGCGTGGCGACCTCTATTGTGTTGGTGGTATGGACCCAATGCTCTCTTCTTCAGATTTGACCGAGATGGCACGTGCCGTACGTGACTTAGGTATCAAGACGATAGAAGGAAACATCTATGCCGACCTCTCTTTTAAGGATCGCGACCGTTTAGGCGAGGGTTGGTGTTGGGATGATAAGAATCCTAATCTCTCTCCTTTGTTGGTTGATGGTAAGGACGAATTCACCTATCGTTTCTCTCGTAAGTTAGAAGATATGGGTGTGTCGCTGAATGGTTCTACTGGCGAACGTCAGCTACCAACTGATGCACAGTTGCTAACGACACGTACACACTCTATCCGTCAGGTTCTCCATCGTATGATGAAGGTGAGTGACAACCTCTATGCTGAGTCTATGTTCTATCAGTTGGCTGCTAATGGTGGCACACGATGGGCAGGTGCAAAGACCGCACGCCAGTATGAGAACGCACTCTTCAGCCGTATCGGACTGAATCCTCGTGATTATAATGTTGCTGATGGTTCTGGCTTGTCTCTGTATAACTATGTAAGTGCCGAACTTGAAACAAAGCTCTTGCGCTATGCTTATCAGCGTTCAGATATCTATGGTGCCTATCTTGAAGCACAGCCGATAGCTGGCGTAGACGGAACTTTGAAGAGCCGAATGCGTGGTACGGCGGCAGCTGGCAACGTACGTGCAAAGACTGGTACGGTGAAGGGTGTTAGCTCACTTGCGGGTTATCTCACTGCTTCCAACGGTCATCTGCTTTGTTTCTCTATTATTAATAATGGTGGACTCAGCAATGGACCTATGCGTAATTTCCAAAACAAAATCTGTGTGGCGTTGTGCCAATAGGGCTTATTAGGCTAATTAGCCTTATTTGTCCAATTAGCCTTATTAGCCCAATTAGCCCAATAACCCTTTAAAAAGAACAAAAATTATGATACCAAAGCTTCCCCATCATCTCCTTGAAGATGTCCTTGAAGAAATAAGAATCTTCGTCGAGAATATTATTGAGTCAGTCGGTGTACATGGTCATACCGTTCCTGTATTGCGTCATGTCTTGTTGGCATTAGTAGCAATCTTGTTGGCTTTCATTGCCGAACGAATCTGTAAATACTTATTCGTTCCCCTTGTTCTTCGTCTGGTAAAACGTACGCAAGCTCGATGGGACGATGTAGTCCTTGACCATCAAGTGTTGCGTACAGCCTGCCACATTGTCCCTGCCTTGGTGATATGGCAGTTGATGCCGCTTGTCTTCTATCAGTACCATGTTGTTCAGGTGGCTTTGACACGGCTAACAGCTGTCTATCTTACCGTAGCAACGACGCGACTTGTGACGAAACTCATCGACCGCCTGCGCTATCTCAACACAAAACCCGGTGATTCGACGAGCCTTTATCTTAAGTCTTTCTGTGGTGTGTTGAAGATTCTTGCTATCTTTATTGCTGTGATTGTGGTGGTTGGAATCCTTATTAATCGTAGTCCGATGACGTTGTTGGCTGGCTTAGGAGCAACCTCTGCCGTTCTTATGTTAGTCTTTAAAGACACGATTGATGGTCTTGTTGCTGGTGTCCGTCTGACGAGTAACGAGATGATACATATTGGTGACCATATTACTCTACCTGGCGGCTTCGTGGATGGAACGGTTATTGATATCACACTCACAACTGTAAAGATTCGTCAATCAGATAATACGATTACCACCGTACCGCCTCTTACATTAGTTAGTGGAATGTTCCAAAACTGGAAAGGATTGGAAGATGTAGAGGGACAAAGGGTCAAGAAGATGATTTATTTTGATGTTCGCAGCATTCGTATTGCTGACGATGGACTCAAACAACAGCTAATTGATAAGGGACTTGCTAAGGCGGACGACCTAAAGGGTGAGGTTGTGACGACTGCTCTCTTCCGTCGTTACATGGAGCATTACCTTGCCAAGCGTGAGGATGTTAATGCAAAGATGCCTCTCCTCGTACGTCAATTGGAGGCAACACAGGCGGGTATCCCTATGGAACTTTACTTCTTCCTACGTCAGAAAGACTGGATTCCTTACGAGCATGCCATGGCTGACATCCTCGAACACGTCTACGCCTATGCCAACGAGTTCGGCTTGAAGGTCTATGCACAAGCCCCTGTGCAGTAAAAGAGTTGGTAGAGGAGTTTCATTTAAACCCTCAACACAATATGTGCGGAGCATCAACACGACATGTGCGGAGGCTCCGCGCATATCGTGCGAAGGCTTAGCTCCATTCATAAAGTTGCTTTGTTAAACCCCAAAGAAGTTCAAATCAAAGTGAAAGAATTGGAAAATAATTTGTACATTTGTAGTCGTCTTGCTTGGTAGAGGGCAAGCACAATCTATAATCCGTAAACTGATAACGATGATAACTGGCGAGATAAAAACCAAGATTGACCAGATATGGGACACCTTCCACGTCTCTGGTATCACCAATCCTATTACTGTTTTAGAGCAAATGACCTATATCTTCTTTATGAAGATGCTTGACGACAAGCAGCTACAAGAGGAAGCTATGGCACGCGACTTTGATACCGAAGTAAAGAATCCTACCTTCCTTGTTGGACAGAACTGGTTTAATCCTGTTACCAAACAGAACGTGCCCTACGAGAGTATGCGCTGGTCGGTGTTCCGCCATACGGGTCCAGAAAACATGTTTCAGATGGTTCGTCAGAATGTCTTTGAGTTTATCAAAACCATCGGAACAGGTGAGGAGAGTGCTTACAGCAGGTATATGCAGTCGGCTACCTTCCTTATCTCTGATGCTCGTACACTGACGAAGGTGGTCGATGGGGTCGATGCCCTCGACATGAACAACCGTGATGCGATGGGCGATGTATATGAGTATATCCTCGGTAAGATGGCTGCTTCGGGCACTAATGGACAGTTCCGTACACCTCGCCACATCATTCGTATGATTGTAGACATGATGCAGCCGACACCAGCCGACTATATCTGCGACCCTGCGATGGGTAGTGCGGGCTTCTTGGTGGAGGCAGTGAAGTATATCAAGGAGCATCACGAGCGGGCACTCTATACGGCTGAATCGGTGAAGCATATCAAGTCTTCGCTTGTCAATGGCTACGATACCGACCCAACGATGCTGCGTATCGGAGCAATGAACCTCCTCTTGCATGACATCACAGCACCTGAATTGGCACGTCGTGACTCCCTTTCCGAGCAGAATAATGACGAGTCTTGCTATACGCTCATCCTTGCTAATCCTCCCTTTGCGGGCAGTCTTGACAAGGGAAATGTAAACAAGAAGATTCTTGCCTACGCTGACACGAAGAAGACGGAGCTACTCTTTCTTGCCCAGTTTGTACGTTCGTTGGAGGTGGGCGGTCGCTGTGCAAGCATCGTTCCGGACGGTGTTCTCTTCGGAACGTCCAAGGCACACATCGCAATGCGTAAGGAACTTGTCGACAATCAGCAGTTGGTGGCTGTTGTCTCTATGCCGAGCGGTGTGTTCAAACCCTACGCTGGAGTTAGCACGGCAGTACTTGTTTTCACGAAGACGAATAGTGGTGGAACGGATAAGGTGTGGTTCTATGATATGCAGGCTGACGGCTTTTCGCTCGACGACAAGCGTTCGCCGATAGCTGAGAATGACATCCCTGATGTTGTCAACCGCTTCCACAATCTTGCTGACGAAGCTAATCGCAGTCGCAAGGAGCAGAGCTTTATGGTGTCTGTTGATGATATTCGTGCGAATGATTACGACCTCTCCATTAACAAGTATAAGGAGGTGGAGCGTGAGAAAGTCACCTATGAGCCTGTCAACGACATCCTTTCTCGTCTAAAAGCGAATGAGGCGGATTATCTAAGTGGCTATAATGCACTCATGGAAATGTTGGAGGAGGGTATGAATGAATAATCAACTGACTTTTACAATGGTATATTCTCTTGGTTGCGAGAGGGTAGGCAAGGGGATTGCTATGCAGTGGTTTGAACGGAATCAAGCTTGTTTCATGATGCAAAAGGAGGTGTGCGTATGAGAGAAGGATGGGAGTATAAGAAGTTAGGACAGGTCTGTACAAGTGATCTTGGTAAGACACTTAATAAGTCAAAGGATAGAGGAGAACTTCATCCTTACCTCTGCTCGATTAATATATTATGGGATAAAATAGACTTATCTACCCTTAAACAGGCTTATTTTGAGGCTGATGAGCAAGAGAAATATACTGTGAGAAAGGGTGATTTGCTTGTATGTGAGGGAGGAGATACTGGTCGTTCTGCTATTTGGGATAGGGATGAAACGATATTGTATCAGAATGCTTTGCATCGTCTACGTTTCCATGAATCTGTTTCCCCGAAGTTTGTTCTTTTCTATTTAATGTACCTAAAGGATATAGGAGAGATTGATAATAAATATAGTAAAGGTGTAACTATAAAGCACCTTGTAAAGAAAGCCTTATTATCAATACCACTTCCAATCCCTCCCAAGTCTACCCAGCTCTCCATTGTCTCCGAACTTGATAAGCTAAACGAGCTGATACGGATTAAGAAAGAGCAGCTAAAAGACTATGATACACTTGCACAAAGCATCTTCTATGAGATGTTTGGGGACCCTGTGGAGAATGAGAAAGGGTGGGAAATGAAGACTTTAGGACATATTTGTGAGATAACCTCAAGTAAAAGAGTCTTTGCTAACGAGTATGTTGATACGGGAGTACCATTTTATCGGAGTAAGGAAGTAATTGAGAAAAGTAAACAATTACCTATTTCTGTAGAATTATATATTTCAGAATCACACTACAATAAAATCAAAAGTAGCTTTGGTGTACCACAAATCGGTGATATTCTTGTCACAGCAGTAGGTACAATTGGAAAGATATGGGTTGTTGATACAAATGAACCTTTTTACTTTAAAGATGGAAATTTAGTTTGGCTGAGGAATATAAAAGGTGCGCATTGTGAATACTTCAGATACTCTCTCTTTTATCTTATCGATGAATATAAGAAAGTTAATGCAAATGGTGCAGCATATAATGCACTAACTATAGCGAAGTTGAAACTAATGCTTTGTCCTCTTCCTCCTCTCTCCTTACAACAATCTTTTGCGCATAAGATAGAACAGATTGAGCGTCAGAAAGCAGCTGTTCAAAGTACTATTACCGACTTAGAAACATTACTTGCTGTACGAATGCAATATTGGTTCGATTAACTTTGTTGTACAGTAAGCAATCAGAATACTTGAAACATAAAGACGAAGAAAGACGATATGGCTAAAAACTTTGATTACATACGATTGGTAGCAGACGAAATACCCAGCTTTAAGAGCTTGCATAACTATTGCAGGTTGGCTGAAGAACAACAACCAATCTACCCTGATGCGTCTGCCAACAACGCACGTAAAGCCCTTGAGTGGCTGATGAAGCAGATGCTGAAAATAAAAGGTGTGACCGTTGACGAGCGGATGACACTCAACGATATGTTACGTCTGCCAGAGACAGACGCCTTTGTCAACCACGATTATAGATTTTCGGACGACATCTATTTAGTAAAGAAGATAGGTAATGCAGCCAGCCATGACGGTGCCGAACCTGTCAATCGTGTGAAGGCTTTCCGTTGTCTTCGTGCGCTTTATAACGTCGTAGCAGGTTTTATGGGGCGTTGGGATGCCGTGAAGAATATTCCACCCTTCGATGCAACCCTTATCTCTGCACCGTCTACCACGGTTGCCCTCGTCACGAGTCCTGAACCAAAGGTAGAGATGGAGGTGGTCAATAGCGTACAGAAAGAGACGCTCGACGACCCACAACCTGTGGTGATTCCTCGCGAAAGTCTTGAAAGTGAGGCGGTGACAAGGAAGTATCTCATCGACTATATGCTCGAGGAGGCAGGTTGGGAACTCTTAGATGTGAAGGGAATGGTGCAGGGCGGAAAGGCTTGTATAGAAGTGGAAGTAGACGGAATGCCCACTGCTTCGGGGAAAGGCTATGCCGACTATGTTCTCTTTAGCCGTGGCGGAAAGCCCTTAGCTGTCATTGAAGCCAAGGCAACTAACCATGCCGTAACAGAAGGACGGCACCAAGCAACGCTTTATGCTGACTGCTTAGAGAAGCGATATGGCGTGCGCCCTGTCATCTATTATACCAATGGTTTTACGACAAAAGTCATTGACGGAATGGGCTATGCCGACCGTGACGTGATATCCTTTCACTCTATGGATGACCTCGAAAGGCTGATACAGAAGCGCGGAAGGGCAGAGATAAAGGACGTGACGATAAAAGCAGATATCACAGACCGCCCTTATCAGCAGACGGCTATCAAGCGTATTGTGGAGTGGTTTAACGCCAAGCATCGTCGTGGACTGCTCGTCTTAGCAACAGGAACGGGCAAGACACGTGTGAGTATCTCGCTCTGCGACATCCTCATGCGTAATGACTGGGTGAAGAATGTACTCTTTCTTGCAGACCGTACGGCACTCGTCGGTCAGGCACATAAAAACTATGAAGCCTTGCTGCCGAGTGTTTCTATGTCGGTACTCAGCGAAGAGAAGGCACCTGATATGCAGGCACGCATCCTCTTTTCAACCTATCAAACGATGATAAACTACCTCGACAGAGAGGATAAAACCTTCAGTGTTGGCCGCTTCGACCTCATCATCATCGACGAAGCTCATCGAAGTGTCTTTGGTAGATATGGTGCCATCTTCAACTATTTCGACTCGTTGCTCATCGGTCTGACAGCCACCCCACGTGACGAGATAGACCGCAATACCTACGACCTTCTACAGTTAGATAATGGTATGCCTAACTACAGTTACGACATTGAAGAGGCTGTCAGGGATGGCTATCTCTGTCCTTATAAGACACTGCAGTATCACTCTAAGATAATGGAACGTGGTGCCAAATGGGATGAAATGTCGAAGGAGGACCGTGAAGAAGCAGAAAGACTAATGGACTATGAGAAGTCTTTCGTAGGGTTAGGCCCCGACGAGGAATATCATCGTGATATCCTTCCGCAAGAGATTTTCAAATATCTTTTCAACATAGATACCGTTGACAAGGTTTTGATGGAGTTGATGGAAAAAGGACTAAAGGTGAAGAGTGGGGAGGAGATAGGTAAGACTATCATCTTTGCCATGAACCACCATCATGCAGAACTCATCGTTGAACGCTTCCGCACGCTCTATCCAGAGAAAGATCCCGACTACTGTCAGTTGATTGATAACTATGTCAACAAGGCGCGTGGTCTTATACTTGACTTCGAACAGATGGATAAGAACCCACAGATAGCTGTCAGTGTCGATATGCTTGACACAGGTGTTGACGTGCCATCGGTGCTTAACCTCGTCTTCTTCAAGTGTGTGAAGTCGAAGATTAAGTTTATGCAGATGATAGGACGTGGCACACGTCTTTGTCCGAAGGTCTTTGGTGATACTGATAAGAAAGAGTTCTATATCTTCGATTGGTGTAATAATTTTGAGTATTTCTCAGTGAACAGTGATGGTGCAAACCCAGTCGCTGTGAAATCGTTAACCGAACGACTCTTTGCGTTGAGGCTTGATATAGCAGCTGCATTACAGACGGCAGAACATCAAGAGAAGGAAGATGACCGTCGACTACATGATGAACTGAAAACTATCCTGCATACACAGGTGGACAGTCTGAGTCTGTCGCGCATAGATGTCAGAGCACATCTGCAGACTATCGAACCCTATCGTGACCGTGAGGCATGGGTTTGTTTGAGTGATTTAGACGTTGTCGAACTGAAGGGAATAGCCCATCTGCTGCCCCGTCCAAAGGAGAATGAGGCTGCAAAGAAGTTTGATGTATTGATGCTTTATTTGCAGTTAGAGGCAGTAGACAGTACGGTGAAGGCTGATAACAGTCGTGCGAGTGTGATTAAGATAGCGCAACTCTTAGAGAAGAAAGCCACGATCCCAGCTGTGAGAGAGCGGATGGAAACGATTAAGGAGGTGCAGACTGCCGTCTTCTGGGAACATAGAACGCTGAATAGTCTTGAACGAGTGAGGAAGGAACTACGTGAGTTGGTGCACGTGTTAGCCGAGAGTAGGGACGAGAGAAGATTTGTTATCAATATCGAAGATGCAATCAGTTCGGATGCTGTGGCTGCTCCTGTCACGCTGAAGGCTACCTATCACGACCGTGTGATAGACTATTTGGCAAAGCATACGGACAATGAAGTATTAAGAAAGATACAGAACTTTGAGCAGCTGACGACGGATGATGTCAACGAATTGCAACGTATCTTCTGGGAAGAATTGGGTACACGCACGGAGTTTGATGAGGCTACGAATGGAAAGAAATATAACCATAATGTGGCTGCGTTTATCCGTGTCATTCAAGGTGTCGACCGCCAGAAAGCGTTAGCCCTCTATACCCGCTTTATCAAAGACGGCAACCTGACAGGTGAGCAAGAACAGTATCTGAAAGAGATACTGAACTATCTCAGCGAGAATGGTGACCTACTGATAAGCGACTTCATGGAATATCCTTTGAATAGGAATAGATGGCGAGAGGTTTTTGGAGACCACTTTGTTGAACTGAAGAATTTTGTAAATGAAATGCACAAGGTGATTAGTTGACAAGTAGACGAGTTTACAAGTAGACGAGTAGACAAGTTGCTTGCGATGTCGGGGGTCAACCTGTTAACTCGTGAACCTATTATCCCATCACCCCATTAATCCATCAACTGAACAATGTTACAAGCAATTTGTCCACTTATAAATTCGTTATTTTTCCAATACTTGGTAGGATCTGCAGTTATGCTGTTAGGCATAAAGGCAATGATATACTTGTGCAATTTTATTTTCTACCGTTTCTCTCCTGTTCGTTCTTTTCCTGATGTAACAACACTCTCAGGATGGGCAATGGTAGGACTTCTTGTAGCCTTTGTTTGTCCTATCGCCTTTTTTTTCTGCGAATTGGGAGGATTATTTTCTGATCAACTGGTCAGGACGCTACTTCCCATTATAGTAATACTGATAGTAGTCTCGCCAATAGGCATCTTCAAGCATGAGAAAAGGGCTTGGTTGCGCCGTAATCCTAAGCATAGCAGACTGTTTCTGCCAAAATACAATAAAAGAGTCAGAAATTTCGGGGTGTCAATCAGCAAAGTTGATGATATCACTTATGGACGTGGCGTAAGTTTCTCGTGGTTTGATGGATATTTTATCACTGCTGGAAGGCACAGGGTGACATTTCAATTCTATGAATACAGATTTTTGAAATACCGCGCTGGGCATAAGATTATCTATAAGAAAGAAATGGAATTCAATTTCCATCCAGGTACAGTCTATGTGATAGAGGTCTTGCCAGATATACAGACATTCCGTATCGTTGAAGATAAAACACGGTTTGTGTAGGGATAGAACGATAGGGGCTGCGGTTAGTAGCTTGGGTATTGAAATAACATGATATAGGCTTTTTAACATGGGAAAAGTTTCATTCTACAAAATAAAACACTATCTTTGCGAAGAATCTTTTGTGTTAACTAACCCTATAAATAGACATACGTATGAAATATTGGAAACCTATTAACAGTCTGGCTATATGCTGCCTATCAGTGCTGATGTTGTCATGTACGACAGAGAACGCAGTTGTTGGGAATGTTGGGATAAGTGATGTGAAATCGTCAGGCTGCAAGGCCTCAGCCTCTCTGATGGAGTCTCGTCCTGATTACTATAATCATTTCATAGGACAGCGGTCTGTGTTGCACCTCTTGCTCGGTAAAGAGAATACTGTCACGGCACGTTTTGCAGACGTCATGGATAACTGTGCAATCGACCTGTTCCATGTAGGAGCAAGCAGCAGTGAGGGTAAGATTATTCTCATCCTATACCCCGATAAGGACATGATGACAAACTGCATCTGTCGCTATGATGTTGATTTCAAGATAAATAATATCCCTTCTGGTAACTACCAGTTGGAGGTTTATCATACTACCGCCGATAAACAGATAAACAAAGACAACCAAATTTTTAGCGGGACTGTAAACTTAGAGAAAGGAAAAGAGCTTATACTGACAATGAGCCGGTAAGGAATAAGTGTGGAGAGTTGGGTTGTGGTGGCTTGGTTATACAAGTGCCTCTACCTTACTTTCTACAGCTTTATCGTGGAATGGTTAGCTGTGATGTCAGCTTGAAGTTGCTTTTAAGCTACTGGTTCAATTGTTCTTTGAGGATAAGAAAATTTCTAAAAAATATTTTCCTGTCATATCTGTCATACAAAAGTAGTGCTTAACTTGTTGGTTAATAGTGTAGTTACTTGAAATGTTAAATGTGACAGCAACTAAAAACAAAATTATATTCGTAATAATTGGTGTTTTCTCTTACTAACGTAAGTAGATTTTAGTGCTACCGATTTTGAAGAAACTTATAAAGTAAAAGACAAAAGAATAAAACGGTAAAGAGTATTTTGCTGTTTTATTCTTTTGTCTTTTTGTTTTCCAGTCTTAATTCGCAGTAAGAAACATAGTGGACACTGGTAATCATAATTATGAATTAAAAAGGTTCTCTCACAGAGTTCACAGAGTTTTTTGCAAGTGAACAAGCTTATAAGTTCATAAGTAAACGAGTTTGCAGGTTTACAAGTGAACAAGTTACTTGTAGCAATAAACACAGCGTATAGTAGTAATCATAATTATGAATTTTGAATTATGAATTCTGGATGAATTAAGCTTGGACTATTGCAACTGCATAATTCCGTCTTTGTTCACACTCGTCACGCCCTTTACTTTCTTGAAATCATCAATGGCTTTATCAACGTCGTGTTTCTCGTCAACCTTGACCGCTACACCACTGAACTCCTTGTATTTATAGAGTAGGGTACAGCCCTGCTTCTTGATGGCTTTCAGTAGAGGCTTGTTGCCAGTCTTCTTGTCGAAGAAGATAATCAGCGTGTGGCTGACAGGTGTTTTCTCTCTTTCACGCTTAGCTTTCTCTAAGCCTTCTCCACCATCGTCTCCATTCATTATCTGTTCCTTGATTGGGCATTGTGCAGATGCTGTTGTTGACTGGATGAACAATAAGCCCATCAGTAACATACTTGCTTTAAAATATTTCTTCATCTTATTCTCTCCTTTAAATATGGATGACAAAGATAGTTATAAATAAGCAGATAACTACTAATATTTATAATTATTTCAGTTTTTCTTCTCCTTATTTATTGTACTACTTTTGCAGTGTTTTAAGGCAATTAGCTTTAAGATAGGTTGATAATTGCTCTTAATCTGTTTTGTTCAAGGGTGTTCAGTAGCGAAAAAAGCAACCAAGCGTTGTGCTCGGTTGCTTTTGTATGGTGTTAACCTTAACAAAAAGGATTATGCTTCAGCATTCTCTTCTTCCATAGCCTTGAACTGCTCAAGGTCTTCTGGGTTGAAGGCTTTGATATAAGCAGTGTGACCGATAACTTCTTCCTCTGCCATGCGAACAAAGACATGGGCAGACTTCTTGAAGAGTTCTGGTGCCTTAGCAGCATCTTCAATGAGGAGGAGAGAACCGATGATATCGGCTGTCATGTTGTAAAGACGGCGTGCAAGGAAGTCGTGAACATCTTGATTGTCGCTTGCGTTCACCTTCTCAACAGCCTCTTCATAGAGCTGAACGAGTTTAGCAACACGCTCACGCAGACCCTTCATGCAGTCGCAAGAGAGTTCGCCCTCAAGCATTTCCTTCATGATAGAAAGGTAAGTGCCGTTAGTGATGTAGCGCACAGCAGCAACAACCTGCAGCTGTGTTGTACCCTCGTAGATAGAGAAGATACGTGCATCACGATACAGACGCTGACACTTGTACTCCATGATGAAACCAGAACCACCATGGATAGAGATAGAGTCGTAGGCAGTCTGGTTAGCATACTCAGAGTTGACACCCTTTGCCAATGGTGTAAAGGCATCAGCAAGGCGGGTATATTTCTTCATCTCCTGACGCTCTTCAGCCGTGAGTTTCTGGTCACGTGCAATATCTTCCAAAGCCTTGTAGATATCAACATAGCGAGCAGTCTGGTATAAGAGAGAACGACCAGCATCGAGTTTTGCCTTCATACGAGAGAGCATATCGTAGACAGCAGGGAAGTTGACAATCTTCTTGCCGAACTGTGCACGATCCTTAGCGTAAGCCAAGCCCTCGTTATAAGCCTCCTGCTCAAGACCAACAGACTGTGCTGCGATACCGAGGCGAGCACCATTCATCAATGCCATTACGTACTTGATAAGACCCATTCGGCTGCTACCACAGAGCTCTGCCTTTGCATTCTTGTAAACAAGTTCGCAGGTAGGAGAGCCGTGGATACCGAGTTTATGCTCAATATGGCGTACGTCAACACCGCCATCACGCTTGTCATAGATGAACATTGAAAGTCCACGACCATCACGTGTGCCCTCTTCTGAACGTGCAAGGACGAGGTGGATGTCTGAGTCGCCATTGGTGATGAATCGCTTCACACCATTCAATCGCCAGCAGTTCTCCTTCTCGTCGAAGGTAGCTTTGAGCATTACACGCTGGAGGTCAGAGCCTGCATCAGGCTCGGTGAGGTCCATTGACATCATCTCTCCTTTGCAGATACGTGGAATAAACTTCTGACGCTGCTCCTCGTCACCAAACTCATAGAGTGTGTCGATACAAGACTGCAACGACCAGATGTTCTGGAAACCAGCATCGGCAGCAGCAATCAACTCAGACATCATAGAGAAGACAACGTTTGGTAGGTTCAGTCCACCATAGCGGCGAGGCATAGAAACGCCCCACAATCCAGCCTGACGAGTCGCCTCAATGTTCTCTAAGGTCTTGCTGGCATAGTGCATACGGTTGTCGATAAGGTGTGGACCTTCGATGTCTACAGCCTCAGAGTTAGGTGCAATGATATTTGCTGTTATGTCACCAGTGATATCCAAGATGCGCTTGTAGTTTTCGATTGCATCCTCATAGTTTACTGGTGCGTCAGCATGTGTAGAAGCATCAGCGTAGTTACGCTCTTTCAGTTCTACGATGCGTTTCATCAATGGATGCTCCAAGTGAAACGCTATTTCTGGGTGGTCAGTATAATAATTTGCCATGATAAAAAAATGTAAGAGTGGCCCCTCCCCCTTGCCCCTCCCCCGAAGGGAGGGGAGTAGAATGTACTGATTCTTACGGTTAGGGTACTCTTTTTATTCGTTGTTTATAAATTCGGTTATTTGTTCTATCACATTGTCTATGTCCGTGTATATTTCTTCGTTGGTGAATCTAAGAACATTAAAGCCCATTTCATTAAGGTATTCTGTTCTTGTTTCATCGTCTACCTCTTGTAGAGGTTGCTTATGGTAAGCTCCGTCTACTTCTATGACTAAGTTCTGTGAAAGGCATACAAAGTCTACAATAAAGTCACCTATAGGATGCTGTCTTCTGAAATGACAGTCGCCTCTCATTCCTTTCAGTTCGTTCCAAAGAATCTCTTCTGCTAATGTCATCTCTTTCCGATTCTCCTTGGTGAATTCCTTTAGGATATGGTATCTATCAGGTGAAGCTGTCTTGTAGGTGCATTTCTTTCTATTTTCTTTAGTCATAGGTCGGTAGTTAGTCAATGATTATACACGCTATGCCTCTTGTGATAATGAGTATTTAGCGACAGTAGTCCTCTTATTCCCTTTTCGCATTTTACTCCCCTCCCTTCGGGGGAGGGGCAAGGGGGAGGGGCCAGTTAGTTGTTCAGTCAGCTGGCTTTTACTTACTATTCTGCTTATAATACTTTATCAACTTCGGAACAACCTCTTCAACGGTGCCATTGATGATATAGTCAGCGATGGCATTGATAGGAGCGTCTGGGTCGTTGTTGATAGAGATGACGATACCACTGTCCTGCATACCAGCAATGTGCTGAATCTGTCCAGAGATACCACAAGCGATGTAAACCTTTGGATGGACGGTGACACCGGTCTGACCAATCTGACGATCGTGGTCTACCCAACCTGCATCAACAGCGGCACGGCTGGCACCAACCTCTCCATGAAGCTCTTTAGCTAACTTAAAGAGTAAGTCGAAACCCTCTTTAGAGCCAACACCATAGCCACCACAGATAACGATAGAAGCTTCCTTGAGGTTGTTCTGTGCAGGCTCAACATGACGGTCGATAACCTTTACGACATAGTCAACCTCTGGGACATACTTCGCTACATCTGGATAGACAACCTCGCCCTTTGCCTCACCCTCATAGATAGCCTTCTGCATAACGCCAGAGCGTACGGTAGCCATCTGTGGACGGTGGTCAGGGTTGACGATGGTTGCAACGATGTTACCACCGAAGGCAGGACGAATCTGATAAAGCAGGTTCTCATAACGCTTACCTGCTTTCTTATCTTCGTAGTCACCAATCTCAAGTTGAGTACAATCGGCAGTAAGACCACTTGTCAAGGATGATGACACACGTGGACCGAGGTCACGACCGATAACAGTAGCACCCATCAAACAGATCTGTGGCTTTTCCTCAGTGAAGAGGTTTACAAGAATGTCTGTGTGTGGTGCTGATGTGTAAGGGAAGAGTTCCTCACCATCAAAGACAAAGAGTTTGTCTACGCCGTATGGCAGGATTTGGTCTTCTACCTTTCCTTTGATGCCACTACCAGCAGCGATGGCATGGAGTTCCACACCTAACTCATTTGCGAGCTTGCGACCCTTGGTCAACAGCTCCTGTGAAACCTCCTGTACGGTGGTTTCCTCTATTTCGCAATATACAAATACGTTGTTCATAAATAAAATCTTCGACCAAGCACTAATCCAACTAACTGCCCCCAACTGGCCCCTCCTCCTTACCCCTCCCCCAGAGGGAGGGGAGTGAAATGTGTCACTTGCTGTAGGGTAACTGGCTTATTAGAAGGTTGTTCATATTTTTCCCCCTTATGATGTCTGTAGCTAATAAAAAGCATCAGGACATTCTACGCCCCTCCCTTTGGGGGAGGGGATGGGGGAGGGGCCAGTCGGTTGACTTGTCAGTCGGTTGGTTAGTTGTTCTGTCGTTTTTTAACCAATAATCTTCTCTCCTAACAGTTCTTTGATGAGTCCTTCTACATCTCCATCTGACCCAGTGAGGGTCTTACTCTCCTTAGCTTGGAAGACGATGTTCTGAACAGACTTCACCTTTGTTGGTGAACCACTCAAACCACACTGCTCCTCATCACCGTTGACATCGGCAACTGACCACTGGTTCAGTGTGAGGTAAGGACGCTCCTCGTAGAGCTGTGTCCAAGGCTCATCACCTTTGCGCTCCATCGGACAAGTAGCATACTTGTACTTCATCACGAGTTTGGCATTGCAAGGACGTGCTGGAGCAGCAGTACCATTCACTGTGATGAGTACTGGCAATGGAGCTACAACAGTCTCTACACCACCATCAATATGGCGACGGATAGTAGCTTTGCCATCCTCAATCTTTAGGATTTCCTCTGCGTAAGTAACTTGGTTGAGTCCTAACTTCTGTGCAACCTGTGGTCCTACCTGTGCGGTGTCACCATCGATAGCCTGTCGTCCACCGATGATAATGTCTACATCACCGATTTTCTGTACAGCTGTCGCTAAAGCATAAGAAGTAGCGAGTGTGTCAGCACCAGCAAACTTACGATCGGTAAGCAACCAGCCAGTATCAGCACCACGATAGAGTCCCTGTCGGATGATTTCTCCAGCGCGTGGAGGACCCATGGTTAAGATTCCTACAGTAGAGCCTGGGTTCTGTTCCTTCAGTCTCAGAGCCTGCTCCAAAGCGTTTAGGTCTTCAGGGTTGAAGATGGCAGGCAGTGCGGCACGGTTTACCGTTCCTTCGGCTGTCATGGCATCTTTTCCCACATTTCTTGTGTCAGGTACCTGCTTAGCAAGTACTACAATTTTCAAACTCATAAATATAATAATGTGTTATTTAATATTCAATTGCTTTGGTTGAGGGCAAAAGTACAGTTTTTTTGCAACATAAACAAAAAAAGTTGCACAAAAACCACTTAACTGTGTTTATGATTGTTAGGAGCTATTCTATGAGAGTAAGAAGAGAGGTTGTCGTTTAACGAAATAGTACTTTTAATTGTTTTGCAGCTGTAGAATTCTAATAACTGATTTAAACTTGAATGTATAGCGTAAAAATAGTGTAGGGGTTGATGGATGGCAACTTCTTTTTTACTATTTATAAA
>ERZ772978.444-NODE-444-length-16463-cov-78.6807_pt1 | contig 16463 bp, 14 predicted proteins | sample MGYA00511675_ERZ772978 | MGnify/ENA primary metagenome ERZ772978 (study PRJEB29015, sample SAMEA2738092) | human oral metagenome | biome: human oral; feature: human-associated habitat; material: saliva | place: China | collected 2156 ... | reverse complement strand
TCATAGACGAAAGCGAAGCATAAGCCTGCGCCCTATCATCCGACACACTATTACCACAACCAGACAGCACTAACGCAGCACACATAACCACGGTCGTAAACATCGACAATTTCTTCATCGAATTACCCCTTCCGAATCGCCTTTAAGGCTACCCCCCCCCCGCACCAAGTACGCAAGGGCCAGATTCTAGGGGTGGTTGCAACACCCTTCACGCTGCTAACAACACACCAAAACGCTCCCGAGACGTATCCCAGTCTAACGTCTTACGCGGCCGATCATTAAGCTCACTGCCCTGATCCCAAGTCAACGACAACCGCAAAGAATCAGGCAAACCCGCAAGCTTGGCAATAACCGCGTCTTGAACTTCAGCAGCACTATGACCATTAGGCAAATAAAGCAACAACGTATAGCGGGTAGAACGCTCCACAAGCGTCCCAACGGCAGAACTCTCCTTTAGCCTGGATGAAGATGGGCTGATAAATTGTCTCCACACACGGGTTCATACTCTGATTATCCGGGAAACACCGACGTAAATAGACACAAATCTGCTCCGGACTCCACCTAGCCGTGAGCTTGTCCCAGATAACAGCCCACAAACGCAGGTCATCACACTTACGGTCTTTCGGGCGTTTAAGCCTTCGCTCTGCACGCATATGAGCGATATACGGGAAGGGTATTCAGCCAGCCATAAACATGCCCTAAATTAGCCACAACACACTTCAATCAATCAGGCCGTATTGCAACCACCGCTAGAATCCAGCCTGACCGTCAGATAACTAAAGGTGTGGGACGCCGAATTTTGGCGCCCCACACCTCAACAAGTTAGCTTATGAAAGCATAACCTACTTAGTGATGGTAAACTTAGCAGAATTGTTAATAGAGAGCGTACCATCACCATTCAATGTTAGAACATAAGACCTGTCATCTCTACTGAACCGCAGCACAGGCTTATTTCCATACCGGTCTTCTTCCACTATAACCTTCCAGGTTTCACCTGTAGGGTTAATACAATTATTAAGAGTTCTATCGATTTTGATATCCCAAGTTTTATCTGCCTTAAGTGTGAGAGTTACTCCTTTACACTCATCACTTAAGCCAACTAACGTTACCCCAGAAAGGGTAGCCTCAGTTTTCTTAACAATCTTGTCGTCAGCTGCCTCTTTAGCGGCAGCAGCAGCCTTGTCTGCCTGGCTTTTCTCATTAGCGGCTTTAGCTTCAGCAAGAACACTCTTAATAGCAGCAGAATCAGGGGCCACTGTTAGCCTCTGTTTATATTCCTGCGCCCGCGATGTACTCAAACTAGTCATAGACGAAAGTGAGGCGTAAGCCTGCGCCCTGTCATCCGATACACTATTACCACAGCCAGACAGCACTAACGCAGCGCACGCCATAGCCGACATTGCAAACGATATTTTCTTCATCGAATTACCCCTTCCGAATCGCCTTTAAGGCTACCCCCCCCCCACGCTAGTGGCGCAAGCGCAAAACTCTGCAAATTGACACAAAAACCTCAACATCTAACTAGATCCAAAACCTAATTACTTAAACAATACCTCCACTAATACACAAACCCCATCTAACATATTTAAACATTAGACCACACTATCATCAAATAGCGGTTAACGGCCACCGCGTACTAAAAAGTGTGGGGACGCCAAAACTTGACGTCCCCACACCTACAAGCAAGTTACTTTAAGCTAACCTACTTGGTGGTGGTAAATAGTTTGTCATCGTTACCCATAAAAGCCTTACCCGTACTGAGAGTAACAGTACCATCACCATTTAGCGTCAATTGATAATCCACGCTCGACTCGCCAGGTTCAGGTTTTTCCTTGCTACCAGAAAATTCCATAAACGCTACATTGTCAGTATCTACCCAGATACGCCAATACGGATATATCTCCGGTGAAGGACTAAAGTTTCCGCTTCCATCGCAGATATCCTTCTCATTAGAGCTACTGAGACTCCAAGTTTTATCGGCATTAAACACCAAAGTCATATTGGGACATGTAGGACCGCCAACCATTTTGCGTCCAACGAGAGCAGCTTCAATCTTCTTAATAATCTTGCTGTCAGCTGCCTCCTTAGCGTCTGCCTTAACCTTACTCGCATGTTCTCTGTCGTTAGTGGCTTTAGCTTCGGCAAGAACACTCTTAATAGCAGCTGAATCAGGAGCAGAAGTTAATTTTTCTTTATACTTAGCAGCTTGATCCTCATCCAAACTTGTCATAGACGAAAGTGAAGCGTAAGCCTCAGCCCTATCATCCGACACGCTATTACCACAGCCAGACAACGCTAACGTAGCACACATAACCATGGCCATAAACATCGACAATTTCTTCATCGAATTACCCCTTCCGAATTGCTTTTAAGACTACCCCCCCCCGCCAAGGTTGCAAGGCCAGATTCTAGGGGTGGTTGCAACACCCTTCACGCTGCTAACAACACACCAAAACGCTCCCTAGGCGTATCCCAGTCTAACGTCTTACGCGGCCGATCATTAAGCTCACCAGCAATCACATCAAGCTCCCCCTCAGACCAAACCGACAAATCAGTCCCCTTAGGCAAATACTGACGCAACAACCCATTCGTATTCTCATTAGTACCACGCTGCCAAGGCGAATGCGGATCACAAAAATACACCTCAAGCCCCAACCGCGAAGCAATCTTACGATGCTGGGCAAGCTCACTACCCTGATCCCAAGTCAACGACAACCGCAAAGAATCAGGCAAACCCGCAAGCTTGGCAATAACCGCGTCTTGAACTTCAGCAGCACTATGACCATTAGGCAAATAAAGCAACAACGTATAGCGGGTAGAACGCTCCACAAGCGTCCCAACAGCACAACGCCCTTTAGCCCCAATAATCAAATCACCTTCCCAATGCCCAGGAACCGCCCGATCTTCAACGCTAGCAGGCCGCTGGCTGATCATCACCATAGGATCTTTAAACCGAGGCCTCACCTGACGGCTATATACAGCCGGGCGCCTACGAGTACGACCTTGACGCATAAGAGAAGCAATCTCTTTACGCAACGCCCCTTTAGCCTGGATGAAGATGGACTGATAAATCGTCTCCACACACGGGTTCATACTCTGATTATCCGGGAAACACCGACGTAAATAGACACAAATCTGCTCCGGACTCCACCTAGCCGTGAGCTTGTCCCAGATAACAGCCCACAAACGCAGGTCATCACACTTACGGTCTTTCGGGCGTTTAAGCCTTCGCTCTGCACGCATATGAGCGATATACGGGCTATAAGAGCCACGCGTGATGCTATTGCGGGCTAGTTCCCTGCTCACTGTCGAAACAGAACGCCCTAAACGCTGGGCTATCTGACGCATCGAGATACCCTGCCTGTGCCAGTCAGCGATAAGCATCCGTTCTTTTAAAGACAAAAATCGTTTGTTTACCTGGCCAGGACGACAGTTCATGTACAGACGGTACCAGTCAGCTTGAGCAGCGATACTGGCACGCTCGCACCTACCACTTGAACGCGTTCTACCGTTACGCCATACCTTGCCCGTACGTTTTGAAACACCTACCGCGCAGGCTGCTTGGGTAAAGTTCAAACCCTCAGCAAGAGCTTGTACATAAGCACGATGTCTAGCTTTACAAGCTTCGTGACGGGAGGGGTATTCCACCCCGTCATAAACACGCCCTAGATTAGCCACAACACACTCCAATCAATCAGACCGTGTTGCAACCACCACTAGAATCCAGCAAGAGCAAATTTAAATAAATACACAGTTTCAGCCACTCGGCCCGTACAACTAGCTAGACCACGCCGTCGGGCCACACTGCTCCCCCCAGCAAGCGGGTGGCCACCAATTACGGTAGCCACCCGCTCATGCAGCTCTGACTTGCTATTCTGCGCTTGCAGCTGTGCCACTGACGGCCGGCTGCCACTTGCTGCTCTGCTCTAGCAGCCGCCGTCGCCTAGCAGATGCCGGCTCTCTGCTAGCTGACTGCCACTTCGCTACTGCTTGGCGGCCTCAATCCATTCCAACGGAATGCGCGTGAAATACAGCCCCTGCATCTCGCGCTCCCACAGTAGGCCCAACATGCCATCAGGCAGGATAGTCATGCACTGGTAGACGTAGTGGGCAGGGTTGAAGGTACGCGAAGCGATCCAGGTGCGTCCGCCGTCCTCGGATAGACGCAGCACGCCCCGGCCCCGGTAGGGGCGCATCTGTGAGGCGTTGGCAAACACCACTCGCTCAGGGCACTCCTCGCTGGGCCACGGCACCGCGTTGGGCTGGCAGAAAATCTCGGTGATTTCCTGGGCAAAGTACACCTCACCCCAGGTTTCGCCGCCGTCGGTGCTGACAGCTGCGGCCACCTTCCCGCTGGGGTGCTGGTTGCGCATAAGCATCAGCAGAGAGCCATCGGCGCGCTCAATCAAAGTGGCTTCGTGAGTAGCGCCAGCCTCCGTATCCAAGGTGCGCGAGTCAATCTGGCGGCCCTCAAAAATGCGCCCGTCATTAGGGGATTTGCCGCGCTTCCAGGTGGCTCCCCCATCATCGGAGTAGACGACGGCGGCTGAGAAGTGCCGCTTGTGCTCGCCGTTGTAGTAGATGGGCACAACCAACCGCCCACTGCGTAGCTGCACGCCCGTGCCCGGGGAGGTGCCGCAGAAGGACATCCACTCTTCCTTCACATCCTGGTTGAGGTTGATGGGAGCGGACCAGGTGGCGCCGTCGTCGTCAGAGTAGATCATCTGCAGGAAGCAGGTGCGCGCAGTCAGCAAGCTCTGGTGGGGGTCTTCGCCATCCGCCAGGAACACGTTGCCGCCGGGCTTTTCCTCGCCGCCGTCGTTGATAGTGACGTCGCCGCGCTCAGAGACGTGGTAGGGCGTCTTTTCCCCAGCCGCATCGGTGACGGTGCCGTCCTCGTTCCAGGTGTATTGGTTACCGGCGCCGTCGTGCAGCAGGTAGCGCCCCTTAGCGTCGACGCCGATCCCAGCGGCCGCGTTGGGCTGGCCAATTCCGCCCGGGAAGTGGTCAATTAGCACAATTAGCCGCCCGCTGCGGCGCTCTTGCACCACGCAGGAGTCGATCACTGAGGCACCCGTGGCGCCGTGCCCGGGGTAGCTGAGCACGGTTTGCAGGTCTTCCCAGGTGGCTCCGCCGTCGAAGGAGCGGCGGATGGTGAAGTTAATGGAGTTGGGTGAGTCGTTGGCGATGGTTTCGCGCTGGTCGGCTCCAGCAACCACAACCCCCGATTTCAGGGTGATTAGTGAGGGGATGCGGTAGCTGATGGAGTTGTGAAAGCCGGCGTCGAAAAGGCATTGGGTGTCTAGCGGCGCCACGGAGGAGAGTTTCTTGATCTGGGCGTCGTTTAGCACACTGGTGTAGATGGCGGCGTTGCGTACCTCGCCAAACAGGCGCGAACCTGCGGTGTCTTGGCCGATAACCACCTCATCTAGGCCCTCGACGCCAGCAAAGAAGACCTGCCCGGGTAGGTGGGCTTCGAGGTAGCCGTCCACGTAGATCTGGACGGCGCCGTGGCCCACCCTGATTACGACGTCGTGCCAGCGGCCCTGGTCCCAGTGTCCGTGCGCCACAAAGGTGCGCCACTGGCCGCGCCGGCCTAGCACCTTATATTCGATGCCCTGCTCGGTTACTGACAGGTTTAGTTTTTCGCTTCCACCCCCACCGGCGGCCAGGATGGTGCCGTGCTGGCCGGGGCCGCGCACCCGGTAGCGGGCGAAGATGGTGCCGCTAGTTAGCTCAGATAGTTCGGCGACGTCGTAATCAGATAGGTGGGCGGCGGCGAACTCGATTAGCGGGGTTGGGGCGGGGGAAAGAGCCAGGATTTCAGGGGCGGAAAGTAGGCTGTCGTGGGCGCTAAATTCGCGGATTTCTAGGCCGGCGCCGGGCTCAACTAGCAGCTTGGCGTCTTTGCCGCCGCCTGCAGGGGAAAGGTCAGCGGTAGTTGAGAAGCACTGGTAGCCGTCCAGGTAAATCTTTGAGCCGCAGCTGGTGGCGGTGATTGCCAGGGTGTGCCAGGTGGCGTCGGTTAGGGAGGCGGTGTCTTCCATGTCCAGGGCGAAGCTCATGGATTTGGTGGAGCCTTCCAGGAACAGGGCGCCTGCCCGGATGAACAGTTCCCAGCCGATATCCTCGCAGCTGTGTAAGCGGATCAGGGCGCCGTCGATACGCGCGCGGAACTGGAAAACCCAGGAAACCCCTTCGGGGGTGGTTGCGTTGGTACGCATAATCTTCACCTTTTCTGTTTGATTGTTCGCTGCTTGCCGCATCGTTACGGGGGCAGAGTGTGCGCCATGCACGTTGTGAAGTTGTCAGACATCTTAGCAACCCAGATTCGACGAATCAATAAAATCCCATGTCAAAAAGGGTATTGACTTCAAAATCTGACGGTTCTAACATCATCAGCAGTTGTCTGACAACTAGGGGGTCAGACGGCCGGTCTACCAAGGCCCTAATTCAACGATGAATTTTCATTAGGAAGGCACTCTTATGAGTACGTCGCCCGAAACGGCGCTTCAACAAAAGCGCTGGTATCAATATCTCACGAAAGAAGACCGCAAAGCGTTCTTCGCAGCCTGGATCGGCGTTCTGCTCGACGGCTACGACTTTGTTCTGATCTCTTTCGCCCTACCTGCTATTACGAAGACCTTCAACCTGTCCCTGGTTGAAAGTGCCTCGCTGATCTCGGCAGCTTTCATCAGTCGCTGGATCGGTGGCCTAGTACTGGGTGCGGTTGGTGACCGTTATGGCCGCAAACCCGCCATGATCTTGTCGATCTTCATGTTTGCTTTCGGCTCCATTGCCTGCGCACTGGCCCCGAACTTCTGGATTTTGTTTGTACTGCGCCTGATTATCGGTTTCGCCATGGCCGGTGAATACTCCGCTTCAGCCGCTTACGTCATTGAGTCCTGGCCCAAGCACATGCGTAACAAGGCCTCAGGCTTCTTGCTCTCGGGCTACGCTTTCGGTGTTATTGCTGCTGCTCAGGTGGATAAATACTTTGTCAGCTGGGTTGATGACATGCACCCGGGCTGGGGCTGGAGGGCCCTGTTCCTAACCGGTATTGTCCCCATCCTTGTGGCTATCTACATGCGCCGCACTCTGCCTGAAGCTGCTGACTGGAGCGAAGCTAAGGAGAAGGGCCACGTTGAGAAGAACGACATGCTATCGGTGCTCTTCGGTGGTTCACGCAGGGTAATCAACTACGTCGTGGTGGTTATTGCCGCTATCGCCCTACTGGCTATCTTCACCCAGGCCGCCGGTGGCGCCATGAACGTGACGCTTTTGGGCGCTGTTTGCGCCGCGATCTTCATTTACCTGATCATCCAGTTCGACTCTAAGCGCTGGGTGATTGGTATTGCGATCATGCTGACCATTTTCGCCTCCTTCATGTACACCTGGCCGATCCAGGGCCTGCTGCCCACCTACCTGCACGGTGTGGGTATGGATAAGACCGTGGTGGCTAACGTGGTGTCTTTCGCTGGCCTGGGTAACGCAGCTGGTTACATCATTGCTGGTTTTGCTGGCGACAAGTTTGGTATGCGCCGCTGGTATGTAATCTCCCTGCTGCTTTCGCAGGCGATCGTGTTCCCGCTGTTCATGCAGAACGGTAAGTATGTGGTTCTGGTTGCGGCCCTGCTTTTCTTCCAGCAGATGTTTGGTCAGGGTATTTCTGGCCTGCTGCCCAAGTGGGTTTCTAGCTACTTCCCGGTTGATAAGCGCGCCGCTGGCCTGGGCTTCTGCTACAACGTGGGTGCTTTGGGTGGCGCGGTTGGCCCGGTGCTGGGCGCGGCTATTGCTGCCAAGTTCTCGCTTGGTTTTGCGCTGGCAATCTTGTCTTTCGGTTTTGCCGCTGTGGTCATGATTTCTATCGGCGCTAACATTCCCCGTCTGTTGCAGAAGCTGGTTGACCCCCAGTATGTGCGTCCTGAAGACGGTAACGACGAGCTCATTAAGGAAGGCTAAAGATGGCTACCCCTTTTGTTCTTGGAGCTTATGCTTCACTTCCCGCCCCGGAGCTGGAGGCTGACTACTATCAGCTGCTAGCCGCCCAGCCTTGGGTTAGCGGCGTGGAGATTCCTTACCCCGGACAGTTGGCCACGCAGGCCCCGCTGTTGGCTAGCCGCCTGGCTGAGCACTGGAATTTCAACACTATTACCGCTATTCCGGGCACAATGCAGCACGTTTGGAAGGATCCTAACTTTGGTTTGGCTTCTCCCGACGACGCCGGCCGTCAGGCTGCTTTGGAATTCACCCGCTTACTGCACCGCGACTTGGGTCAGCTATGTGAGCTTTCTGGCCGCGCCCTGGTGGCGCGGGTGCAACTGCACTCGGCTCCTACTGGTTTGGCTGATGGCGATGCTTTTAAGCGTTCGCTTGAGCAGCTGCTGACTTGGGACTGGTTTGGCGCCAAATTGGTGATTGAGCACTGCGATAAGTTCATTGAGCAGCGCAAACCTGAAAAGGGTTTCCTTTCGCTGGAAACTGAGATTGAGGTGGTAAGCCAGTTCGGTATTGGTTTGCACATTAACTGGGGCCGCTCTGTGGTGGAGGGGCGTCAGGCCGAAACCGCCTACCAGCATGTGCTTGCAGCCGGTGAGAGCGGGGTTTTGGATGGCTTGCTGTTCTCTGGCGCTGGCCCGGAAGAAACCCAGTATGGCTATGGCTGGATTGATGGTCACCTGCCGGCTCAGGTGGATGAGCCGACGTCGCTGATGAGTGAGGCGGAAATCAAGCGTTGCGCTCACTTGGCCCTAAACCAGGGCTGCCACTATCTGGGGGCTAAGGTGTGCGTACCCAAGCAGGCTAGCTTGGAGCAGCGCTTGGCGATGTTAACTAACATTTACCGGGCCTGCGAAATCGCCAACTAGGTTTACTTGATTAAAGCTGGCCTTTAACGCCCTAGGTTAAAGGCCAGCACCTTAATCAATTCCTAAATAGGTTAATACCTAAACCTTGAAGCAATTCGCCAGGAGCCAAAAAAACTGGCGTAAAACCGCCTAATTCTGCGGGTGTGGGGCGAGTCTTTTCGACTCGCCCCACAGCTAGTACGCCAAGGCGAACAGGCCCGCAAACAAGGCGATTTTGATGAAGCTTTTGACTTGTTTAATCAAGCATTAAAGCTTTACTGGGATGTGGCCTCTACTTTAGGTAGCTACGCACCAGCTGGGTTACTACTGCGGCGCTACGCGCGGCGGCTTCGTCAACCCCAATGTGGAAGTCTTCACCAGCCTCGGGTCCACACAGGTCAGAGACGCCTCGCACGGCAATAAATGGTAGCGAGTAGGCTTCACACACCTGCGCTAGCGGGGTGGATTCCATGTCGGTGCTGATGGCCTCAGGGAAGGCTGTGCGGGTGTCGCCCACATTCGCGGCGGTGACAAAACTGTTGCCGGCCAGCATCTGGCCGCTGTAGATTTTGGAGTTCGCACTGGTGGGGGTGGCCGCGTTGAGGGTCGGGCTGGCTGCTAAGGCCATGTCGCGGGCGACGTCGTCGCTGGAGTAAGTGGCGGGCATACCCGGCAGCTGGCCGCGTACGTAACCAAAAGCGGTGGCGTCGGCGTCGGTGTAGGCCAGGGTGGTGGAGACGCAGACGTCACCCACGGCGATGCCGGATTTGAGGCCGCCTGCAGTGCCGGCGCTGACAACTAGCCGGGGCTGCTTGGAAACCAGGCTGATTACGCTGGTGAGGGCGGCTGCGGCGTTAGTGCCGCCGATCTTGGAGCGCACCAGCAGCACCGGGTAGTCATCTAGCACACGCGCGTAGACTGCCGCGTGGCCTAGCTGTAGCTGTTCCATGCCCACCTGATCGATTTTGGCGGGCTCGGTTGCTGCCAGGAAGGGGGCCAGTTCCTCATCCATGGCCACCTGAATGATCGGCGCAGTGTTGAAATTACAAGTTTTCACGGCTCTGACCTTTCCTGGTTTCAGTTGGCGGGCTTGGTTGCCGCAGCTTGGGCTTCACTCACCGGCACCTGGGCTTCGACTGCCGGCGCCTCAGGTTCACCCGCAGCTTGGGCCATGACCTGCCCCCACACTGCACGCTGCGCCAAGAATTGACTTACCGCCTGTTGGGCGGCCTCTAGCGAGTGGTTGGCGCCCCAACCGCACTGCACTTCATTAGCTGCGGGCACCTGCTCAGCAGTCAGGATGTCGCGGAAGGTGGCCTCCAGGATCTGCATGAACTGTGGCGGCTCTAGACCTAGGGTGAGCGCATAGAAGCCGGTTTGGCAGCCCATGGGTGAGAAGTCGATCAGTTTGTTGGTGTGGTTACGCATCAGCTCAGCGGTGAGGTGCTCAATTGAGTGCACAGCCGGCATTTCTAGGTGTGCCTGGTTGGGCTGGGTAAAGCGAACATCGTATTTGACTAGCTCATCGCCGCCGGGCAGGCGTTTACGGTCAGCTACGCGCACGTAGGGGGCGCTGACTAGGCGGTGGTCAAGGTTAAATGACTCCACGTTCATGCGCGGTTTAGCGACGCCGGGTTCCAATTCACTCATGTCTTAAGTCTATTTCAGAAATAATTAGTGGGTGCTTACCTCTATCCAAGCTGGGCCTGTGGGCGCCCCACAACTGGTTTTACTGCACGGAATTACTTCCTCGGCGGCGGCTAACTGGCCGTCTATCGCGCACTGGTCGCAGCGCGGCTGGCGAGTTATTGCCCTGGACGCGCGCGGTCACGGTCTCTCCCCCAGGTGGCAGCCCCAGCAGCTGTTACGTGCCGGGCAGCAGTTGGTCGACGACGTCGTCGAGGTGCTTGAGTACCTACCCACCCCCGCAGCGGGTCTTAAACCGATTCTGATTGGGCACTCGATGGGCGCGGCCACAGCCGCCGTGGTGGCCGCCCAGCGCCCAGACCTGGTTAGCGCTCTGGTACTTGAGGACCCGGCCCGCTACGGCACCCGCAGCCACTCTGAGCTGCTGCGACGAGGCCAGGCCCGGGCTAACCATGTCAATCGCACCCTGGCGGATCTGCCCGCCTCACTGGTGGCCTTGCTGGAAAACGCGGGCACGCCCGGTCAGCCCAGCGCCCAGGAGGCTTTGCCATCCCTGTGGGCCTCGCAGCAGCTGGATCAGTCCCTGCTAGGCACTGGCGTGGTGGCGCCCGAGGTTGAATTTACCCAGCTCATGGAGTCCATTAGCCTGCCCACCTTGCTGCTTACCGGCGATCGGCGCGGCGAGGCGCGGGTGGGGGCGCAGCTATTGGCGCAGCTTATGGAGCAAAACCCCCATATTTGCGGCCAGGTTATGCCTGGGGCTGGCCACCAGGTTAGGCGCGCTAACCCGCAGGCTTACTACGACGTCGTCGACGCTTTTTTGCAGATGCAAGTGTCCACACACGCAACGTGATAATGCGTGTGCGGGCTTGGCCATGATTGGATAAACACATGTCTAAGCGATCATTAGCAATGCAAACCCGCAAATCGCAACTAACTGCCGCTAACCGCTCGCAGGCTGCCATAGCGAAGCTACACCCGAAAGCGACCCGCACCGGTGACACGCGTACGCAGGGTGAAGTGGTTTTAACTGTGTTGACCATGGCCACTGCGGCAACCTTGGGACTGTACTTTATTCGCTCAATTGTGGGCCCGGTGTTTTTGGCGTTAACCCTGGTGATCACGGTGCGCCCGGGCGTGCAGTGGCTGGCAAGAAAGGGCCTGCCGCGTTGGCTTGCGGCCACCACCGGTATCCTAGTGATTTATGCGTTTATTGCCGCCATGGTGGTGGCTATGGTGGTGGCTATCAGCCAGTTCGCCATGATTTTGCCTGATTACGCCTCTAGATTCACGGGGCTTTTTGATCAGGTGATGCGCAGCGTGAAACGTTTCGGGGTGGATGAGGAATGGCTGCTACAGCAGGCGCGTGCTTTTGACACTTCTAAGCTGCTTAACCTGGCCCAGTCAGTGGTTGATTCGGTGACTTCCACCGGTTCACTGATGCTGCTGATGCTGCTGACCGTGTTTTTCTTGGCTTTCGACACCTCCTCGGTGGCGGTGCGGGCGCGCTCTTTGCGGGTGCTTAAGCCGGGCATTTACGACGCCGTCGCTCACTTTTGCGGGGCCGTGCGCTCTTACTGGATGGTTTCGACTATTTTCGGTTTGATCGTGGCCGTCTTTGACGTGATTGCGCTGTGGATTTTGGGTGTGCCCCTGGCTATCACCTGGGGTGTGCTGTCTTTTATCACTAACTATGTGCCCAACATTGGTTTTGTTTTGGGGGTTATCCCCCCGGCCCTGTTGGCGCTGGTGGCTGATGGGCCGTGGACCGCATTGTGGGTGGTTGTGGCTTACTCGATGCTGAATTTTGTAATTCAGTCCCTGGTGCAGCCTAAGTTCACCGGTGACGCGGTGGGGCTGAACACCACCACTTCGTTCTTGTCACTGGCTTTTTGGACCATGGTTATTGGTGGCCTGGGCTCGATCCTGGCAGTGCCGCTAACCCTGTTTGCCAAGTGTGTCCTGATTGATTCTGACCCGCGTTCACGTTGGCTAAGCGTGTTTTTGACGGCAGGCGATGAGCCCTTTAGCGAGCCCGACCGGGTAGAGCAAGATCTATTGTCGGCCACCAAGTAAAACTCCCGGGCTTTGCCGCGTGCTTGCGCTTGCGCGGATGCGGTACATGGCCGCGCCGCCCGGCGCTGTGCGCGGCCCTGGGGCACGCTCCCGCGCTTGCGCGGCCCGCTTGGGCGCCTAGAGCGCTACCAGCACCTGCACCATCACGATTTTGACGATAATGGCCAAAGCGAACAAGGTGGCGTAACCAGCTTCGATGCGTTCGTCGTCGGCCTTAGACAGGGCGAAAGCCAAAATAGCCGGCTGCCCCACCAAACCAGCCAAACCGCCGGCGCTGCGCTGGGCGCTATAGCCAAACACTCGCCCACCAGCCAACACCACGCCGCCACTGATAGCCACAATCAGGGCCGCCAGTACCCCCACCTTCACGCCGGTGGCTGAGAAAGCTGCGGCCGCAAATGCCTGGCCTGAATCCAGCCCAATTGCCGCCAAGAACAGCAGTAAACCCAGCTGACGAATAGTTGAGTTGGCGGCGTGCGGCAACCCCCAAATGAAGGGGCCGGTGCGCCCCACCCAGCCCAGTACCATGCCCACCACCAGTGGACCTGCGGCCACACCCAGCTTCAGGGTGATCCCGCCCGGCAGTGGCACCTCGATCAGCCCCACCAGCACGCCTAAGGCCATACCTAACCCCACGGTGAAGGCGTCGATTTGGGCTACGCGCCGCTCAGAGTCACCAAACCAGTTGGCGGCCTCCTCCAGTTTTTCGCTGGGCACCACCGCCAGCACTCGGTCACCTAGTTCCAGCACCATTTCGGGGTTGGCCAGCAAGTCCAGGTCGCCGCGCCGTACCCGGGTGATCACCCCGTTAAAACGCCCAGGAAAGTCCAGCTCTCCAATGGTGCGCCCGGCCACGGCGGTAGAAGACACTGTCAGGCGCCGGTAATCCACGCGGGAACGGTCGTGGGCCAGGCAGTAGTCCAGGCTGCTTCCCAGCATCTCAACTGCGGCGCTTAACGACGACGGCGTGCCCACCACTACCACGCGGTCACCGGGCAGTAGCTCTTCAGTGGGGTTAATTACGCGGGTTTGGTTCTCGCGCTCTAAATAGGACAGGCGGAACTGGGCACTTTGAAACTCCGGCAGGGTAGCTAAATCAATGCGCTGTTTAACTTCCACACTGGTGGCCACAATCCCATCCGCGCTGGCTGGGCGGGGGTCTTTGCTGGAGGGCCAGTTACAGCGCACCACCAGGGCCACCATGATGATAGCTACGGCCACACCCACCGGATAGCTCAATGCGTAACCCACCGCCGGGTCTTGGTTTCCTGCCGCCTCAATTGCCGAGTCCAGCACCGGTGAGGTTAATGCACCAGCGAAAGCGCCGGCGTCGTAGGCGCTTGAAACCCCCACCAGATGGCAGTAGCCGGCCCCCGCAAACCCAGCCAAAACCAAGCCCACTACGCACAGCACCATGAGCGGCAGTTGGCGGCGCAGGTCCCTGAAAAAGGTGTTACCGGCGGCAATACCGACCGTGTAGCAAAACAACCCTAAGCCCAGGGCACGCAGCAAGGTCAGGTCATGGCCCAGGCCAGGAACTATTGCCGACAGGGCCAGGCCCGCAAATAGGGCGCCAGCCGCCCCAAAGCGGATGGGTCCGAAGGGAATTTGCCCAACCGCCGTTCCCAAACCGATTACCAGGAATACCGTCAAAATCGGGGCCTGGCTAAGAATCTGCGAGATCGCGTGCATCACCCTTACAGGCTAACCGACACCGCCCCTAGTGCTAAGGCGCCGGGCCGGGGCGCGGGCGCGGCTACGCGGCAGAGCAGGCCGGCCACAGGGCCGCCACCGGCGCGCAGACCAAGCCAATACCAAGCCCGGCAGCCCCCACAGACCAAGCAGCGTGAAATTACAAATCACGCGCCCACCACCCGTGAGTATTAATACTCAACCTCTAGACTACCTATATGTCCCAATCTCCCCTCTCGTCCTCTAAATTTGCCTCCCCGGGCGCCCCAGAAGCCTCCTCCGGCACCTCCCCAAACCCCTCTGTGAGCGCCCAAGACGCCCCTGCGAGCACGCAAAACGCCGCGCAAGCATTGCAAATTGATAACAAAAAATCTGCTTCCACTCGGGTAAAAACCACCCTACCCAGCCGCCTGACCTGGGATGACCAGGGCGCCATGTCGCGCCTGGCCCGATTTTTAACCCCACCCATGCTGCTGGCGGTGATTGTGGCCGTAACCTGGCCCAGCGGTGCACAAGTGGCCGAATTAAAGGAAAATGTGGGCCCCTGGTTCCTAAACGCGATCGGCAAAGACGTGGTTTTGAACCTGATTATGCTGCTACCCCTGGGCTGCCTGGTGATGGGCGGCTGGCCCAAAGTCAGCCCCTGGAAGTGGTGTTTAGGCGGCTTCACCCTAGGCGCCTTAGCCGAAACCATCCAGTGGCTTTTCCCTGCCCTACACCGGCGCGCACTGATAGACAATGTCTTTCAAAACGGCATTGGGGCCTGCCTGGGCGTGGGTTTAGCGCTGGTAATTATGTGGGCATTGCAGCGTAAATCCCGCTAATTTCAACGACGACGTCGCCCGTGCGCCCTGCTTTTTTACCTCCCAAGTGGGGTGCGGCGTCGTCGAAAACAAAGCAAACACAGGCAAAACCAGGGTTAAAGGACAAAAAGAGTTGGTGGAGGGTTAGTCCCAGTTGTTTCGGTGGGGGCTTGTGTGGTGGAGATCGTGCCAGGCGATAGCGTCGCCCCATCTGGGGATGACACCGGCTGCGGGGTGTGTGCGCGAGGCGTGTTCCCATTGGGCTTCAATCTGGGTGTCTGTGGGCATTATTTTGAGGATCTGGGCTGGTGGGAGCGGGTTTTCGGTGTGCATGTAGCACCACCAGAAGATCGCTTTGATCCGGCGGGTCAGCCGCATTCCCCGGTGGTCCCGCAACAGTTGACGCAAGGGCGCGTTGGTCGCGCCTTCGATCTGGTTGTTCATCGCCGGCAACGCCCCCTCAAACTGGGGGTCGGTGTAGGTGAACAACACCTCGGCTCCGATGAGCCGATTCACACTGTTGCGGGCCCGCACGAGTCGTTCGTGCGTGTATTGCCACCCGCCATCGTCCCTCTTGGTCTTCTGCGCGAGGAAGCCCTCCCAGCGCTTGCACCAGTCCAAGTAGGTGTCTATCCATGAGGCCGCTTGCTCTCGGTCTTTCACGTGCAAGAGCTGCTTGCCCAAGCCGTACAGTTCCTTGGAAGCTGCAAGCTTGGGGCCAATGGTGGTGGCTTGTTTGATGGTCCCGAACGCGTGGAAGGTGCACCGCTGGACCCGCGTGTTCGGCCAGGCTTTCTTGCGGGCTTTTTCAAAGCCACTGCCCCCATCCGTCACCACCACGTCTGGTGGGGCGATCCGGTTCATGAGCGCTTCCCAGGCGCGCGAGTTCTCACTGCGTGCCACATACCAGCCCAAGATGAAATCCCGGGACTGAGCAATCAAGACGACCGCTTTGCGGCCCAGGTGGATCCCGTCAACGAACACGACCTCATGCACCTGATCCACCACCGGGGCGAGGGGCCAGATCTCCCACAAACCCTGGCATCGCCTGCGAAACGACCTGCCCCCACCTGGCATATCCGCCTGCCGATTACCGCTGAGCAGCCAGGCAAGAAACTCACCTAGATGCTTGGCCGAGGTATCAATCCGCTGCACGCCAGTTGAGTGGCACGAGGTGCAATGCCACCTCTGCTTGCCCGATTTCGACAGTCCGTACCGGATCAGCTTCCTGCCACAGGAATCGCATTTCGGGATGTTCACTCACCGAATCTGCCACTACCAACTTTGACACCCACTCTCCCGCACCACAAAGCCGAAAAGTCAACGTCTCACCAACACATTTTGGGGTTAAGGGTCAAAAAGTGTGTCCGGAATCGCGGATTTTCACGGATTGACCTGT
>ERZ772978.438-NODE-438-length-16590-cov-5.51636_pt1 | contig 16590 bp, 16 predicted proteins | sample MGYA00511675_ERZ772978 | MGnify/ENA primary metagenome ERZ772978 (study PRJEB29015, sample SAMEA2738092) | human oral metagenome | biome: human oral; feature: human-associated habitat; material: saliva | place: China | collected 2156 ... | reverse complement strand
CTTCTGCACCAACACCTGTTCGGTGTCCCGCTGGGCTGACACCGACACGTACTCTCCTAATGCCATGGATACGGAACCTGCAGCTAGGGCCGCAATGCCAGCAGCCGCAAGCGCGGAGGTGGAGGCGCCAGCGGCCGCCACCCCAATAACCAAACCCGCTGTGGAGACAATTCCATCGTTGGCTCCCAGCACTCCAGCACGCAGCCAGTTTAGGCGGGATCCAACATCGCTGGTATGTGGTTCCGGAAGAGTGTGTTCAGCTGTAGTCACATGCTTTACAGTGGCACAATGGGCAGCCAGTGCGCCACTTCGGCGGCGCGGGTCCCAGATGTGTCTTCAGGTCGGAGGTCTCGCAGTCCGGTAGCGATTTGCAGCCACGTATGGGGATCCACTTCTACAACGTTGGGCGGCGTGCCGCGCGTGTGGCGGGGGCCGTCGATGCATTGCACAGCCACGAAGGGCGGGACTCGCACTTCCACGGAGTGGCCCGGAGCAAGATGTTCGAGGGTGCGGGCGGTGAGTCGGACGGCGTCGGCAAGCGCGGCACGGCTGGGCCTAGAGGTGGCATCGGGGTCGCGAATCCAGGCTTCAACAGCAAGGACGGCGGCGCGGGTCGCGGCGGGATCAGCTGAGGTTTTCACAAAGAGCTACTCTAGTATTTCTGTGATTCAGGGGGTTTGTATGCTGATTTTATGCCTACTCTTTCCCCTGAAGTTACACTGCGTTTTCTTGCTGCACCCACGGATGTGTTGATGGCCGGGAGTCACGGCGTCAACGGTGGGCGCGTGTTGGAGTGGATCGACAAAGCGGCGTATGCATGCGCAGTGGGCTGGTCGGGAACGTATTGCGTGACTGCGTATGTGGGGCATATTCATTTCACTCGACCGATCCCGTCGGGGCACATGGTGGAGGTGCGCTCGCGGATTGCCATGACGGGCCGGTCGTCGATGCACATTGTCAATGAGGTGCTTTCTGCGGATCCTCGCGAGGGTGTATTTACCCGCGCCTGCGACTGCCTGGTGATTTTCGTTGCCAAAGACACCAAAACCGGCAAGGCCCAACCGGTGCCCACGTTTGAACCCCGCACCGAAGAGGAACTGCGCGTGCATGACGCAGCTATGTCTCGTATTGAGCTGCGGCGCGCCATCGAGGCGGAGATGGACAAGCAAACTTACGACGGCCCGTCGGAAGCCCCGCGCATGATCACGCGATTTTTGGCCAAACCCATGGACGTGAACTGGGGCGGCAAGGTCCACGGCGGCACAGCAATGGAATGGATCGACGAAGCCGCCTCCGCCTGCACGATGGAATGGTCCGGGGAAAACACCGTGGCCGTGTATGCCGGCGGCATTCGCTTCTACCGGCCCATCCAGATTGGCGACCTCATTGAGGTTGATGCCCGCCTCCTGCGTACCGACGCCCGCTCCATGCAGGTAGTCGTCCATGTCCGCTCTGGGGACCCACGCAGCGGGCGGAACGCCTTGGAAAACGCAATCCATGCCACCATCACGTATGTGGGCGTGGACCTTGATGGGGTGCCATTGCCTGCCCGACCGTTTGTGCCACGCACCACGGAAGACATTCGCCTAGCGGAGCATGCTTTAACGCTACGAGACTTGCGGGCAGAGTACGCGCCGAAGCCATTGATCAAACCGCTCATCGGTCGAAGGAGTTAGGGAAGCTAGGGAAGTTAGCTCCCCCTCACTTCCGCAGGAAATTGGCCTTTTCTAAGGTTTATGAGATTATCCTTTTCTAAATAGACTAGGTTTTTCTTATATTTAGCTTAAGGAAAGTTCATCTCATGAAACGTCGTTACGGACTCCTGGCAGCGGCTGTTGCCACATCCATCCTGCTGTCCGGCACCACCCCCACCGTTGCCATCCCCAACCCCGCACCGGTGGCCGACCACATCGCCCCTGCAGACCCGAAAGTTCCCACCAACAAAAAAGAACAAGTACTCCTGGGCATCGCAGCCGCGCAGGACGTAGCCACCGCTGCACAGGAAGTCCATGATACCCACAATGCCCTCACCAAAGCCGAATCCACCGACGGGCTCAGTTACGGCGAGGCGGGCACACAGTTCAACAAGAGTGTAGAGGCCCTCAACGCCGCTGTGAGCAATCTCAACCTGCCCAAGATTGGCGAGCCAGGTGGCCCAGTAGCGCTGGATACGCTCGATGACATCCCCACCATCACCGAGGAACACCGTCCGTTCACCAGCGAAAAAGCACTCACTGCCTTCGATAACAAACTCGATGAGGCCTACCACCGTTCCAGCAACGACAAGCACAACACCGTGGCTGACGCCAACAACAAAATCCTTGCCGCGCAAAAACAGATGAAAGCCACCCTTGATGGCTATTACACAGCGATTGCAGCGGCAGAAAAAGCCGTTGCTGCAGCGCAGGAAAAATACGACATTGCGCACTCCCGCCTAGACAAAAACAACACGCGAAAAGTGCTGAAAGACTACAAAACCGAAGCACTCGCCCAGATTGATGGTGAGCTGAAGAAACTTGATGGCAGAAAGTCCTCCCCGGCTGTCGACGCCGCCCGCACCGCCCTGAACGATGCCAAAGCAAAGTTCAATGCCATCTCCGACGGCCTCCCCAGCGACAACAAAGACGCTGTCACGGCTGCTATCGCCGCACTTGACACTGCCCTGAAGACTGTTCCTGCGGAGAAGCCTTCGGACAAACCTTCAGAAAAGCCCGGCGGCAGCAACCCCTTCGACTTCCTCACCAGCATCTTCAAAGCCATCGGCAGCTTCTTCACTGGCATCTTTGGCAAGGGTTTGAGCAGCTAATCGGCATCCTCATACTTTCAGCACCCTCTGGACGGCGTGGCGGCTGCAGTCAGACCATCAGGCATTGAACGATGTTTATGCAAGATAAGTCCATCGTGGGGTTCGAAAACGAGGTGTTTTTGTACCTGGCAATAGACCTATCTGACCAGGGGATGTTGCGGTCCACCAAACTGCCGTTTCCACGTGCATGAAAGTTTGCCTATGCCCAAGCACAAAAACAGCGTTTTTCGTGTTCAGAGATAAGCAAACTTTACGTGAGCCCCTCTACTCCACCACGGAGTTCGCACCCACGGCATGCCCAAAAATCTCGGGCAGGGTGCCAGCCCACGCTTCACGCAGTTCGGCAACGGGAACGTCGAACTGTCCGGCAACACGAAGCTGTTTGTCGGCATTGGTCCGCCCGAGCTTCACGCAGGGAATACCCAGCTCACGGGCACGCGCCTCCAGAGCCGCACCATCGGTGGTGGCCACAACCGCGCGGGAAGCAGATTCGGAGAACAGCGCCACAAACGGGTCCTCATGAACAGCCGCCACATCAATGTCCACGCCGACCCCGTCGCCGGAGGTCATGGCCAGCTCGGCTACCGTTTGCGCTAGGCCGCCCTCAGAGACATCATGCGCAGCGGTGACCACGCGCGGGCCGGAGAACAACTCGACCAACTTCTGCTCGTTAGCTAGATCAACAGCGGGCGGCATTCCGTTCAGACCGCCACCGGAGACCTGCTGCCAGATGGAACCGCCGAACTCGTCAAAGGTGGCACCCACAACGTAGAGGTCCTCGGGCCCGTCCACGGTGCCGAGGGTGTGGCCAATGCGTTCCGCGACGTCGTTAATCACCCCCAACACACCCACCACGGGCGTGGGGAGGATGGGTTCCGTGCCGGTCTGGTTATAGAAGGACACATTGCCACCTGACACCGGAATGCCCAGTTCAGCACAGCCGTCGGCAAGCCCGTGCACAGCCTCACGGAACTGCCACATCACGTCCGGGTTCTCCGGTGAGCCAAAGTTCAGGCAGTTGGTCACCGCGACAGGTGTGGCACCGGTGACAGCAACATTCCGGTACGCCTCCGCCAAGGCCAACCGCGCGCCCGTGTTCGGATCGAGCTTGGTGTAGCGTCCCGAGGCATCGGCAGACACGGCGACACCGCGGCCGGTGGTTTCGTCAATACGCAGCACACCGGCGTCAGAGTTCTGCGCCAACACCGTGTTACCGCGCACATAGCGGTCATACTGCTCGGTAATAAACGCACGCGAACACAGAGCCGACGAACTCACCATGCGCAGAAGCGCCTGTCGCAGGTCAGAGGGCTTTTCGACGCCCTGAAACTGCTGTAGTTCATCCTGCCACGCGGGCCGGGCCCAGGGGCGCTCGTACACTGGCCCTTGGTGGGCGATCGTGTGCGCCGGGGCGTCAACAACCACCTCGCCGCGGTGGGTAATCACCAGGTGATCGTTGTCCGTGACCTCGCCGATCTCCGCGCAGGTGACATCCCAGTGGGCGCAAATCTCCGTGAACTTTTCCACATTGTCCGGGGTGACCACGGCACACATGCGCTCCTGCGACTCCGAGGCCAGAATCTCGGCGGCCGTCATATTCTCCGCGCGCAGCGGCACCATATCCAGGTTCACCAGCATGCCACCGTCACCAGCGGCGGCAAGTTCCGACGTCGCGCAGGACAAGCCCGCGCCGCCAAGATCCTGGATGCCCACCACAACTCCAGCCTTGTACAGGTCAAGGCAGCACTCAATGAGCACCTTCTCCGCAAACGGATCTCCCACCTGCACGGCTGGCAGCTTACGCTCAGCGCCCTCCTCAAACGTGTCCGAGGCCAACACCGACACACCGCCGATGCCGTCCAGACCCGTGCGGGAACCAAAAAGCATCACCTTATTGCCCAAGCCAGAGGCAAACGCCAGCTTCAGGTCCTCCACCTTCAACGTGCCCACGCACAGCGCATTGACCAGTGGATTCCCGGCGTAGGATTCATCAAAAACGGTTTCACCGCCGATGTTCGGCAGGCCCAAGCAGTTGCCATAACCGCCCACACCATCAACCACACCCGGCAGCACACGCTTGGTATCCGGGGCGTCGGCAGGGCCGAAACGCAGCTGATCCATCACCGCTACCGGCCGCGCACCCATCGCCATAATGTCACGCACAATGCCGCCCACACCCGTGGCGGCACCCTGATGTGGTTCCACATACGACGGGTGATTATGAGACTCCACGCGGAACGTCACCGCATGACCATCCCCAATATCGACCACACCAGCGTTTTCACCAATACCCGCCAGAATCTTCTCATTCATCTCCGGGGTGGTGGTTTCACCGAAATAACGCAAATGCACTTTAGAAGACTTATAGGAGCAGTGCTCCGACCACATCACGGAATACATAGCCAATTCCGCGTCGGTGGGACGACGACCAAGAATATCCTTGATCCGCGCGTACTCGTCATCCTTCAAGCCCAAGCTTGCATACGGCTGTTCCGCATCCGGGTCTGCCTGAGCGGCGGGAACAGTGTCATTGAAAGGAGCATTCATGTCAGTACAATCTTCCCAATCACAATCAGGCAGCAAACGTGCCAACGGCGGACAAAAACAGCTGTAGGCCGTCCGTAGACGGCCCAGTCAACAGGTCAATAGCGTGCTCCGGGTGCGGCATCAAACCAACAACCCGCTGGTTTTCCGAACAAATACCGGCGATAGCATTCATGGAACCATTGAAATTATCGGTGTAGCGGAACACCACGCGGCCCTCGCCCTCCAGCATTGCAATGGTCTCCGCAGAAGCCTGGAAACGTCCTTCCCCATGCTTGGATGGAATAAGAATATCCTGCCCTTTATCCAAAGTATTCGTCCAGGCGGTGGCGTTATTCTCCACCGTCAAAAACGTATCCACGCAATGGAAATGCAGGCCCTCGTTACGGGTCAGCGCGCCGGGAAGAAGCTTGGACTCAGTAAGAATCTGGAATCCGTTACAAATACCCAGTACCGGCATGCCCTTGTGCGCGGCCTCGATAACCGAACGCATCACCGGGGCTAAAGCGGAAATCGCACCGGAACGCAAATAGTCCCCATACGAAAAACCGCCTGGGACAACTACCGCATCGACACCTTTCAGGTCGTCATCGGCGTGCCACAGGCTCACAGCATCCGCGCCCGCATACCGAACCGCGCGGGCGGCATCAACATCATCCAACGTTCCGGGGAATGTGATGACCCCAATCTTTGCCGTCACTGGGCCACCTCGACACCAACAACCTCATAATCTTCGATCACGGTGTTCGCCAACAGGACCTCAGCAATTTTCTCCAGGTCAGCCGCCGTCACTGACTCATCAACCTCAAGTTCAAAGCGTTTCCCCTGACGAACATCTGACACCCCCTCAACCCCGATAAGGTCCAGGGCACGTACCACTGCTTTCCCCTGCGGATCAAGGATCTCTGCCTTTGGCATCACGTTCACAACTACACGGGCCACGATTTTATAGCTCCTATCCAGCACTAATCAGCCACCGCTGATGAATGACCTACAGTCGCCCATCAGCTTACAGCGTCGCCAACTTTTGACATACCTTTTGCACATAGCGTGGGCTGGGTAGCACACATTCGGGAGGCACGGCGTCGATAAGCGGTTGGCTAGCGGCTGACCACGCCCGCGTTCTCTCCCAGCGCAAGCAGCACCAGATACTGCGTAAATGCCGCACCAATGAGCGCATAAAACACCACAACAACCCCCAGTTGAGAACCCGCTACCGCAAACACCAACAATGGTGACAATGTGAAAATAACCCCCACAATTGTGCGCAGCGGCTGGGCGAATGCGAGCTGCACGGAATGCGTCAGCGTTGAACGAACCCCACCCATGTGAGCTAACGGGTAAAACCACACGCTCACGGCCGCAAGGACGCAGACCCCCGACAGCACCGAAGCACAGAGAAGAAGACGCGTCGTATTACCCACGTCAGCGCGAAAAATCACATAAAACTCATACACCGCGAACAACATCAACGCGGCAGTAATGAACCACCAGACGGTTGATGTTTTCCATTTCCGCGTAAATTCCCGCAGAAATGTGCGAACTGGGGTGCCAGCCTCATTATTCAGCAACTGAGTAATCACCACTGTGGCGGCGCGCAGAGCGGCACCGCCGGTGACCACGGGCAGCATTGCCACCAGCATCATGACATTAACAATCACAAGATCCGCGGCGAGGGACAATGCTCCATAGAACTTGCCCTCAGTGCTGAATAATCCTGGCATGAACACCTATTTTCCGCAACCAATCAGGGGACGGATGCGATTTTAGCCTTTCACAGCACCAGCGGCGACACCTTCAATAATGTACTTCTGTGCAGAAATGTAGAAGATAACAATCGGAACGATCGCCAGGACCAGCATTGCCATCATCGCGCCCAAGTCGCGGTTACCATTCGACCCCACGAAGGTCTGCACCACCACAGGAATGGTCTTATACTTCGTGGACAAACCAATGACCAGGTACGGGAGCAGATAGTCATTCCACACCCACATCGCGTTGAGAATAGCCACGGTGATTGCCGTTGGCTTCAACATGGGCATCACCACCCGGAAATATGTTTGCACAGGGTTGCAGCCGTCGATCATGGCCGCCTCCTCAATTTCGAGCGGGATGCTCTTCACAAAACCAGCAAACATGAACACCGACAGGCCAGCACCAAACCCCATGTACAACACCGCGATGCCCACCGGATTAGTCAAGTGCAGCGTATCCGCGATTTTCACAGTGGGGAACATGACCATCTGGAATGGAATGACCATGGAAAACACGAACAAGTAATACAGCGTGGACGTCCACCAGGTTTTCACACGCGTGATGTAATACGCGGTAAGCGCCGAGAAAAACACGATGGCTATCACCGACAAAATCGTGATGGTGAATGACCAGATCACGGCCCAGAGGAAGCCCTCGCGCATCAGGCCGACGGCGTAGTTTTCAAAACCCGCCCACATCTCACCAACGGGGATGGAAAACGGATCACTAGAAATAGCAAACTTGCTCTTAAACGAGTTGAACACAATGAAGAAGATGGGGCCGAGGAACACCACCGTCAGGAACACCAAAATGGCATACAAGGGGATGTCAGCGGGCCTGATGCTCTTTTTTGCCACTTTTGGCGCTTTTGATGCTTGTGGTGTGGCACTCATGCCTCAACCTCCCGGCTTCGGGTTGCCCTGAGCTGGAACAGGGCGAACAAAATAACGACGACAACAAAGATCACTGCTTTGGCCTGGCCAACACCTTCAACCCCGGTGCGGTTAAACATGGTGTCCACAATGTTCAGTGCCACCATTTCAGTGCGGTGGCGCGGCGAACCATTCGTCAGCGCCAAGTTCTGGTCAAACATTTTGAACGTGTTAGCGAAGGTCAGGAACAGACAAATCGTGATAGACGGCATCACCATCGGGATAGTCACGTGCCGAAGCACACCCCACTTGGTCGCACCATCTAGTTCAGCGGCCTCTATAAGTTCTGGCGGAACGTTTTGCAAGCCAGCAATGTAGATGATCATCATGTAGCCCACCAGCTGCCAGTTGATCAACACAATCAAGCCCACATAGCCAAACTTCCAGTCCGCGATGATTGTTGTGCTGTACTTTGCCAGCACGGCATTAATCATCGACTGCCAGGTGTAGCCCAGCACAATGCCACCGATGAGGTTAGGCATGAAGAACACGGTGCGGAAAAAGTTCGTACCCCTCAACTTACGGGTCAATATCCACGCGATAGAGAAGGCGAACACATTGACAGTGATCACCGACACCACAACCACCAAAGCGGTGAAGCCAAAGGACGACACGAATCCTTCCCGCTTACTAAAGGCATCAACGTAGTTTTGCACTCCGTTGAACTCCGCGTCAGTGACAGTGGTGAACTCGGTAAACGATAGTAAGAACCCAATGATGAACGGCACCACGAACGCGATGGAAAACGCAATGAGCGTGGGCAGAACAAATATTGGGAAATACTTTTTCAACGATGCTTGCATGAGAAAGCCATTCTGTGGTCACAGGAGCCGGAGTGCAACCAACCATGCCCCGGAAATACACCGGTCAGGCGGACACACCCACGGCTTGGGCACTATTTGAGTGCGGCCTTTTCAGCCGCCCAGTTATCGACAAAATTTCTTACAACCTCATCCCATCCGGTCTTTCCTGAGGCGTACTGGGCAAGATCCTGCCCAAAATCGTTCTTGAACTGCTGTGATGGGAAAGTCTGGAAGTCCCACGGCACGGATTCAAGGTCAGGGTTATCCATCGCATCAGCGATCTGTTTTGCCAAAGGATCGTCTGGGATATCGTCCTTGCTAAAGGTTTTGAAGGGGGCGATGAAGCCAAGCTCGTTCACCACATACTCTTTGCCTTTATCAGTGGTGTACAGCCAGTTGACAAAGTCAATGGTGGCCTTCTGGTCTTCCTCGGACGCTTTCTGGTTCACGGCGAGATAATTTTCAGTTCCCACAGCCAACCCCTGCTTGGAGTCTTCTGGCATACCGGTATACATGGGCAGGAACTTGAGCTTGTCTTCTTTAATCACATTGCCGCTCACTTCGCTGATCTGCCCCCACGCCCAGTTTCCGTTTTGGACCATGGCGGCCTTGCCTTGGGCAAACTCAGCCATCGAGTCAGACACCGACTTTGATGGTGCTAGCGTTTTCTCCACCGTAGAGTTGTTGAGGTACAGGTCAAAGAGGTTTTTGTATTCTTTGTTGTAGGTGAACTGCAGATTATCGGAGTCATCTGCCCCAAGGTCCTGGAGTTCATAGTGGATGGGAATGTTGGCAAGGTGGGTTTGCCACCGCCATGCTTCACCTGATGCTAACGATGTTGATGCAAAGGCCCCGTCAATGCCCAGTTCCTTCTTGTTGGCCTGCATGTCTTCGGAGACTTTTTTCAGTGTGGCAAAGTCCTTAATCTCTTCTGGGCTAGAGACTTTGGCCCCCTCCATGGCGCAATATTTATCAAAGATCTCCTCGTTGTAGAGAATGCCATAGCCTTCCACCGCAAAAGGCACGGCACGTACTTTCCCATCGTCGCCGGTCAGTGGGTCAATGCTGTCATTGAGTTCCTTGGTAAACGTCGCGTCAGTGAGGTCTGCGGTAAATTTAGACCATTTTTTCAACCCCACAATGCCGTTCACCTGGAACAACGTGGGTTGATTTCGCTTGCCCACTTCAGCTTTGAGCGTTTGCTCATAGGTGCCACTTGCAGCGGTCACCACTTTGACCGGGACGCCTGTTTCCTCAGTGTATGCTGCTGCAATCTTCTGATATATCGCATCTTGTTCCGGTTTGAAGTTGAGGAAGTAGACAGACGGGCCATCCTCCGCAGATGAACAGGCCGCAAGGCTTCCTGCCACGAGCGCGCTAGCCGCAATGGTGGCGACAACGCGTTTGAAACTAACCATGAGTAGATCTCCCTTGAAGTTAAGGCAGTGCACAAAGAGTCAGGCAAGCCCTTTGAATCCGCAGGTCACATGGCGATATGACGCCTCATCGTCTGCGTAGCAGTGGACGCTCCTGGCCAATCCCGATCATACCCACACGCACCAAATGGGTGTGAGTTACATCAACTCTGGCACACTCTTGTAAGGTAGCCTACATGATTGCGCCCTTTTAGTAACTTCTTTTAGATATGTCATTTTTCACTTAAGTCCGCACACCCACGGTTTGCGCTAGAAAAATACGCGACGTATATCCAGCAATTAACCTCTGACCAGGTGAAACGTTATTCACCTTAATGACAGCACACCACTGCTACCGTATGTCAGGCGTCGAAAGAAGCGCTATGCGCACCGTCAGGTCATGCTAGCTTTGTCTCTAGATGTGCGCTTCATTTGAGGTAGCACATCGCACTACATCTCTCACTACGGATCGTTCGGCACGTACCTGCCGATGGAGGTTACGCACTATGGCAACAGTGACTTTTGACAATGTCACACGTATCTACCCCGGCAATGACAAGCCCTCGGTGGATAAAGTAAATCTGGAGATTCGCGACGGCGAATTCCTTGTTCTTGTCGGCCCTTCCGGCTGCGGTAAATCCACCACCTTGCGTATGCTTGCGGGCCTAGAAGAGGTCAATAGCGGCCGCATCCTCATTGGCGACCGTGATGTCACCACCGTTCCACCCAAGGAACGTGACATTGCCATGGTTTTCCAAAACTACGCCCTATACCCGCACATGACTGTTCGGGACAACATGGGTTTCGCCCTGAAAATGGCCAAGATGGACAAGGCAGAAATTGCTACTCGTGTAGAGTCTGCCGCCCTATCGCTCGGCCTCACGGATCTTCTTGATCGCCTACCCAAGGCATTGTCTGGTGGTCAGCGTCAGCGTGTTGCTATGGGTCGCGCTATTGTCCGCCGTCCCAAAGTGTTCCTCATGGACGAGCCACTGAGTAACTTGGATGCGAAACTTCGTGTACAAACTCGCACGCAAATTGCCGCTCTGCAACGCGAACTTGGCGTGACCACTATGTATGTCACCCACGACCAAACTGAAGCACTCACCATGGGTGATCGCATTGCCGTGATTAAAGACGGCGTGTTGCAGCAAGTAGGCACTCCCCGCGAAATGTATGAAAACCCAGCCAACGAGTTTGTGGCAGGTTTCATCGGCTCCCCCGCCATGAACTTGGGCACCTTCATGCTGTCTGGGGACGGCTACGCCACCCTCGGGAATGCTCGCATCCGGCTTTCCGAAGCCACGCACAATGCCATTACCGCCGACGATCACGCCCAGATCGTCATTGGGTTCCGCCCCGAAGCGCTTGAAATTGTCGAACCCGGTGATAACACCATCCCCATCAAGATTGAGGTTGTTGAGGAACTCGGTTCCGATTCCTACATTTACGGCCACCTCCACGGCGGCGGCGATCTCGGCTCCGGCACCGACACAAATCCCGACAAGGAGAGCACCGACAAGATTATTATTCGCGCGGAACCCCATACTGCCCCACCAGTCGGTTCCGTGGTCCATGTGCGCATCAAACCCGGCGGCCAACACAATTTCTCCAAGGCGACCGGGCTTCGGCTGCCTGACTAACCTGCGGCTTTATACGCTTATCGACGCCGCGCCTCCCGGATCACCCCTTCTATTCGCGGCGTCGATACGCAAAAGCTTAAATAGGTAGGTTATCTTCGATGAGTTCCAGCAGCTCGTCATCTTCTGGGTCGGTTTTCGGGGAAAACCTGCCCAGCACCTCTCCTGAATCGGAGACCACAAATTTTTCGAAGTTCCACTGAATGTCCTCGCCACCGGTGGCGTCCTTCAAAAACGCATACAGGGGGTGGGTGTTCTCGCCATTGACGTCGGCTTTTGCCAGTAGCGGAAAGGACACGCCGTAGTTTACCGAGCAGAAATCGGAAATCTCGTCGGCAGTGCCGGGTTCCTGCTCGCCGAACTGGTTGCAAGGCATGCCGATGACAAAGAAACCGCGCATAGCGTAATCATTGAAGATGCGTTGCAAGCCCTCGTACTGCCCAGTCAAACCGCACTTGGAAGCGGTATTGACAATAAGCAGCACATGACCTGCCCAATCATTCATGGTGGTCTCGCGCCCATCAAGAGTGGTTACGGGAATGTCGTACAAAGAAGCCATGGCTACAAACTACCCCACCTCTTTAAAACTGTTTGAGGTCGCGCTCCATCGCGGTTTTTTCCCACTCGGGCACTGGTGGGGTGACGTCTTTGTCTTCGGCAGGGACGGAAATGGTGTTGTATGCGCTGCCGGTTGCCATGCGGAAATCAACGGTGGCGCGCCGCAGGTGGCTGCCTGCTGTGATCAGGATTGCTCCGTTTTTGCCGCCGTTGCTCAGTATCGGGGCGACATTTTTGGCGTTGCCTACAGTGTCAGTTGACTGCTCTTCAGTAACGATGCGTTCTTCACCAACGCCGTGTTCCACCAGCCAGCGCTTCATGGCTTGCGCTTCGGTGACACCAGCTTGGGGTTTGCCACCTGCCACAACAACGGTGGCTCCGGGATTAGTGTTTGCTACGACCAATGCTTTTTCCAGGCGGCTGGAAAGTGCTTGCGGAACGCCACCATCCTTGTCCAACGCGGAGCCGAATACGACGATTGCCCATTGCGGCTGCACGGCAGGATCGAGCTGCGGTGCTTGGGCACTGAAGTGCTGCCCAGATACTTCTGCAATCAGCGCGTCGCCTGGACCTGGGTTTGCTGGCGCGGGGCCTTCGTTGTTTCCAGGTATGATGGGGCCGACAAGGGAGCGAAGGAAGTCTGCGATTTCATCTGCCTGCGCTGCAGGTTGCAGGCTGGTTAGAAGGGCGAAGGTGCAGAGTGACGTTGCAAGTTTCCGTTTCATTCAAGCGCCTTTCGTGTAACGGTAGATAAGTAGTACCTAACGAAGTATACTCATAGTAACGATCAGGTAACAATAGGTAACAGAAATATTATTCTGCACCAAACTCACCAGCAGTTACAGCCGCTCAGAGTGCACCGCCTCTTCCAGCGGGCGCCCTTTGTTCCACCCAAAGCGAACAAGATCGGGAACTTCTTCAAGATGCGTTACCGGCCCGATGCACAGCCATGCTACAGGTCGGCACGCTCCGACGCATCCCACAAATTTGGCAAGGAAATCTTCCTCATAGAAGCTCACCCCCCCCATGCCAATCCCCTCTGCGGTGGCGGCAAGCCACATGTTTTGAATGGCGAGGCCCACACTGAGCAATCCTGTTTCATCAATGGTGTGGCGGCCTAGGATATTCGGACCGCCTCGCTGCGGATCATAGGTGACCACAACGCCGGTCCCGGATTCCCGGATTCCTTCAATTTTGATGGGGTTGAACACGTCTTTGCGGTCGGCGGGCAGACTGTTGGCGAAGGCAGCCCGCCTGCCCGCAACATGGTCAGCAAATTCCGCCAGCCGCGCCGGATCGCGCACGATCACAAAGTCCCAGGGTTGGCTGTTGCCTACGGAAGGCGCGGCGTGTCCAGCTTCAAGGATGCGGTGGAGCACGGCGTCGTCAAGCGGTTGACCAGTGTATTCGGCGCGGACATCGCGGCGACGGAAGATAGCTTCGTATGTTTCCATGCTTACGAGATTAACTACCCCAGGATGTGCTGTCGCAGTCCGTCTCGGATTGTGGTGGCGGATAGCAGGGAAGCATTGGTGTACCACGCTTCGTAGTCCACTTCCACAGTGTGATTATCTTTCACGGCCTTGAGGTTGGGCCACAGTGTGGAGTCAACCGGGGAAGCTGCGCCTTTCTGCACGGCGTAGAAAATCCAGTCGGCATCGGCCTTGTCCAGTACTTCTGCGGAGAGGTCTTCGCCAGCCTTTTTATCAAACTGCTGGGATTCGGGGCGGGCGAGGCCACAGTCGGCGGCAACGGTTCCTGCCATGGAATTGACACCAAACATTTGGAAGGCGTCGTCTTTGGTGCGCAGGAAGGACACGGTGGGCACTTCTGCGGGCAGGGCTGATTTAAATTCAGCGGCGGACGCTTCGTATTCCTCAAGAAGCTTCTTGGCTTCCTCGCCTTTGCTCACGGCTTCCGCGATGGTGACCAGATCTTGCTTCCAGTTTTCACCGCCACCTTCGCCAGTGACCACGGGTGCAATGTCTTCCAGTTTTTTCAGGATTTCCTTGTCGGTGCGGGAGTTGGCGCAGATGAGCGATGGCTCAAGTTTTGCGATGGCCTCCACATCGGGGCTTTGACGCAGACCGCAGTCGGCGATGCTGTCAAGGTCGTACTGCGTACCGAAGGCATCTCGGATGAACTTCGGGATGAGTTCTCCGCCTTTGGCTGCGGCGACACCGACGGGGAGGATACCGAGTGTGAGGAGGTTGTCCAGCTGCCCGGTATTCAAGGCAACAACACGATTCTTAGAATCCGCACCAGCAGAGGCCGATTCTGAAGATGAGGAGGAAGTGGAATTTCCGTTATGTGAGCTGCATGCCGTCACTGCACTTAGTGATGCTGCGGCCATAAAACCAAAGAAAGTTCTACGAGAAATATTACGTTTCACATATTTGAACGTAGCTTACCCTAAGCTAAAGTTGCAATAGTGGTATCAACAAATGTTCGCAAACAGCGTACCCGCCGTGCGCTGGGATTGCTTCTACTCTTCGGCCTAATCGCGGTGCTTATTGTCGCAAGCATTGCCATTGGCACACGGTCAATGTCTTTGGGTACATTACTGCACCCAGATCAGATCACCGCCGCGATTATTCGCGACCTGCGAATCCCCAGAACCATGTTGGGCGTGCTAGTCGGCGCAGCGCTGGGGGTGTCGGGTACGCTGATTCAGGGCCATACTCGCAACCCGCTGGCGGACCCAGGTGTCCTAGGCATTAGTTCGGGTGCCGCATGTGCGGTGGTGGTAGGGTTTACATTCTTTGGCATTACCAGCATTGTGGGCACTGTAGTGGTGGCATTTACCGGTGCCATTTTGGCGACCTTACTGGTTTTTTCGCTTACCTCTATCGGCTCGGGCCGGATGAATCCATTGAGTGTGCTGCTGGGTGGTGCGGCGCTGTCGGCGGTGCTGAGTTCCATGACCAGCGCTTTGGTGCTCACTAACGAGGACAACTTGGACCGTATGCGCTTTTGGAACGCCGGTTCCATCGCGGGCCGCGACCTCACCATCTCCATCGGCATCGCACCGTTTGTTGTACTGGGGCTGGTGGCCGCTTTTGCCACCGCCAGGCAGCTCAACCTGCTGAACTTGGGTGACGACGTCGCGTCATCCCTCGGCGTCAACACGAACCGCGCGCGCCTGATCGGCATGCTTCTCATTGCTTTGCTGGCGGGTGCCGCAACGGCCGGGGCCGGGCCCATCGGGTTTGTCGGCCTTGTGGTTCCGCATGTGGTGCGGGTGTTCACCGGCCCGGATTACCGTTGGCTGCTCCCCTATTCGGCCCTTGCTGGGGTGGCATTGCTCCTGCTTGCCGACGTCGCGGGGCGCATTATCGCCCGCCCCGGCGAACTACAGGTGGGCATTGTGCTGGCGTTTGTTGGCGCACCGTTTGTGCTGTATCTCCTCTCACGACGGAAGTTGGTGGCACTATGATTATCACGCAAACACTCATTCCCCGCCGCCCACGGCTTGAGATTGGACCGCTCAGCACGGTGTGGCGCGCCCGCATTGCAGTGGTGAACCTTGTACTGGTCGTGCTGGTTTTGGTGGTGTTCGCTGCCAATGTCGCAGCCGGGGATTATCCGCTGACCATTATGAAGGTATTTGAGGTTTTGGCAGGCGGCGGCACCAAAATCGAACAGACGGTGGTGTTGAAATGGCGTTTGCAACGCGCCCTCGGTGCCGTGGTGATCGGTATGGCACTGGGCATCGCCGGTGCACTCACACAATCGGTGACCAGAAATCCCCTGGCCAGCCCCGATATTCTGGGCATTTCCGAGGGTGCATCGGCGTTCGCCGTGAGCATTATTGTGTTGGGTGGTCTAAACACAAGCGGCGCGGTGCAGTTTCTCAGCACCATCGGCATTCCCTTAGCAGCGCTGTTGGGTGCCCTGCTCACAGCCACAGTGATCTGGTATTTGGGTTCCCGGCGCGGCATGGATACGTTCCGGCTGGTGCTTGCCGGCATTATGATTACCGCGATTTTGCAGGCATATGTCACCTTGCTGCTGGTGCGTGCCACCATTACCGATGCTGCGGTGGCTAAAACGTGGCTGACCGGCTCACTCGCTGCATCAAGCTGGGGCCGTAACTTTCCTGTTGTTGTGGTTCTCTGCTGCGTGATACCGCTGGTG
>ERZ772978.437-NODE-437-length-16591-cov-286.986_pt1 | contig 16591 bp, 10 predicted proteins | sample MGYA00511675_ERZ772978 | MGnify/ENA primary metagenome ERZ772978 (study PRJEB29015, sample SAMEA2738092) | human oral metagenome | biome: human oral; feature: human-associated habitat; material: saliva | place: China | collected 2156 ... | reverse complement strand
TCTCTCGCGTGATTCGGGCGAGGACTGGTGAGCCTGTAGGCGCCTGAGAATCCACTGTGAGGGCCGCACCCGGTTGGGTGCGGCCCTCGTTGTTTGCGTGTGCGCGCGGATGCGATATCGGCGCGTTTACACGCAACGAGCGCGGAAGATGTATCGCGGTGGTGAGATGGGTCCTGCTGCCTCCTCGGGCGCGTACAGCGGTTCGTGGAGGCTTCTTGGCTGTGGTTAGTGTGTGCGGCGTAGGGCCACCACCAGGGCCCCGGCGCCCACCAAGAGCAGGACGGCGATGGCGGCGCCGATACCGATGAGCAGGCCCGTGGAAGAAGACTCCCCCCTCTGGGACTGGTCGCCCGACGCGGCGACCGAGGAAGCAGCGCCGGCGGCCGGATCGGTCGAGGGCGCCGGGGTGATAGTGAAGGGGTTGATGGGCGGGTTCAGCTCGGTGAAAGGCCCGACGGTTCCGTCGTGGAGGGTGAAGAAGGCGTCTTCGACGTCGCCTTCGACCAAGGGGTCATCGGTCGTGGGGATCGTGGCTCCCTTGTCGCTGACCCACAGGCAGGTGGTGTAGTGGGTGACGATCAGTGGCTGATCAAGGTTCTCTTTGGTGGGGCTTGCGTTGCAGTGCGCGTTGACAAGGCCATCGGCGTCAACGTCGAGTCGGCCGAAGGAAACAGTTTCGAAGGATGTGGCGATCTGGTTGAGGTAGGCCATGGGCGGGCGCACCTGCATGTGCCCGGCTTCGTCCAGGGAATAGAACGCATGGCGCGCCTCACCCGTGTAATACGCCTCGATCTCGCAGGTCCCGGCTCGGTAGGAGGCTTCGGCGTAGTAGTCGGGTCCTGCGCCCGACCAGAAGGTGTTGACCAGGTCTTGACATTCCTGCTGGGTAAGCTCGCGGGCAGCACGGGGAGTCAAATCGTTGAATCTGAGCCACAGGTATGCCACGGGTTGTTGTCCCTTGCCCGGCACACTCCTTAAGCCGAACTTGAAGTCGGCATTCATGCGGATCTCGCGCCCCGGGAACAGCGGGGTAGTAGGCGCGGCCGTGGGCGGGGTGGAGGGGACCGGAACGGCGCCATCGGCGTGAGCGGGCAAGGCCGCCCCCGCCACACAGCACGCGGCCACAGCCAGGCCTGCCATCCATCGTGCCGCGCGCCGACCCACACCCCTCATCACCATCATCGTTAGTCCTTCCGGTTGGTGTGTGCCAGCTGTCGTTGTTGGCGGGTTAGCCAACGGGGCTTGCATGGATAGTTGCTGTGTTGATTCTGGGGTCGCGGCGCGTGTGCTGTTACTTCCTGCGGCGCAGGGCTACGACCAGGGCTCCTGCGCCGACCAGGAGGAGGGCGGCGATGGCGGCGCCGATACCGATGAGCAGGCCCGTGGAAGAAGACTCCCCCCTCTGGGACTGGTCGCCCGACGCGGCGGCCGAGGCACCGGCGGCCGGATCGGTCGTGGGCGCGGGGGTGATAGTGAAGGGGTTGATGGGCGGGTTCAGCTCGGTGAAAGGCCCGACCGTGCCAGCGAGTTTGCCGGTGAAGTAGTCTTCGGCGTCGCCTTCCATGAGCGGCTCATCGGTCGTGGGGATCGTGGCCCCGTCGTGAACGTCCCACACACAGGAAGAGGCGTGGCTAACAACAACAAGTTTGTTGAGGTCTTCTTTTGAGGGGTTCGCGTTGCAGTGAGCGTTGTTGAGTCCTTTGGCGTCGAAGTCAAGGCGCTCAAAGAGAACGTTGTCGAAGGAGGTGGCGATCTGGTTGAGGTAGGCCATGGGCGGGCGCACCTGCATGTGCCCTGACTCGTCCAGGGAGTAGAATGCATGGCGCGCCTCACCCATGTAGTACGCTTCGATCTGACAATCGTCGTATTTTACCGCGGCCTCCACCTGGTAGTCGGGGCCGGTCCCGGACCAGAAGGTGGACACCAGGTCCTGGCACTCCTGCTCGGTCAGACTCCACCCGTTACCCCACTGTGAGAATTCCAGCTTCAGGTAGGCGGTAGGCGTGATGCCCTGCTGCCCCGGAACGATGTCCTCACCGAATTCGAAGCGGGCGCTCAAGTGGATGGTGCGACCGGGGAACAACGGGGTAGTAGGCGCGGCCGTAGGCGGGGTGGAGGGCACCGGAACAGGCCCATCATCGGCCTGAGCGGGCAAGGCCGCCCCCGCCACACAGCACGCCACCGCAGCCAGGCCTGCCACCCATCGGGCCACGCGCCGACCCACACCCGTCACTGTCGCCATCATCCTTAGTCCTCCCCTTTGCCGTTGATTGGATGCTCTGCTCACCGAGTCACCGGGCTCGGGGCGGTGTTCCGGTCCGTGGTGGCCGCGCTGTTACTTCTTGCGGCGCAGGGCTACGACCAGGGCTCCTGCGCCGACCAGGAGGAGGGCGGCGATGGCGGCGCCGATACCGATGAGCAGGCCCGTGGAAGAAGACTCCCCCCTCTGGGACTGGTCGCCCGACGCGGCGGCCGAGGCACCGGCGGCCGGATCGGTCGTGGGCGCGGGGGTGATAGTGAAGGGGTTGATGGGCGGGTTCAGCTCGGTGAAAGGCCCGACCGTGCCAGCGAGTTTGCCGGTGAAGTAGTCTTCGGCGTCGCCTTCCATGAGCGGCTCATCGGTCGTGGGGATCGTGGCCCCGTCGTGAACGTCCCACACACAGGAAGAGGCGTGGCTAACAACAACAAGTTTGTTGAGGTCTTCTTTTGAGGGGTTCGCGTTGCAGTGAGCGTTGTTGAGTCCTTTGGCGTCGAAGTCAAGGCGCTCAAAGAGAACGTTGTCGAAGGAGGTGGCGATCTGGTTGAGGTAGGCCATGGGCGGGCGCACCTGCATGTGCCCTGACTCGTCCAGGGAGTAGAATGCATGGCGCGCCTCACCCATGTAGTACGCTTCGATCTGACAATCGTCGTATTTTACCGCGGCCTCCACCTGGTAGTCGGGGCCGGTCCCGGACCAGAAGGTGGACACCAGGTCCTGGCACTCCTGCTCGGTCAGACTCCACCCGTTACCCCACTGTGAGAATTCCAGCTTCAGGTAGGCGGTAGGCGTGATGCCCTGCTGCCCCGGAACGATGTCCTCACCGAATTCGAAGCGGGCGCTCAAGTGGATGGTGCGACCGGGGAACAACGGGGTAGTAGGCGCGGCCGTAGGCGGGGTGGAGGGCACCGGAACAGGCCCATCATCGGCCTGAGCGGGCAAGGCCGCCCCCGCCACACAGCACGCCACCGCAGCCAGGCCTGCCATCCATCGGGCCACACGCCGACACACACCCGTCACTGTTGCCATCATCCTGAGTCCTCCCCTTCGTCGTCGATTGGATGCTACGCCCCGGAGCCGTGTCGGGCTAGTGGCGGCGTGCCGGTCCGTGGTGGGTGTGCTGTTACTTCTTGCGACGCAGGGCTACGACCAGGGCGCCTGTGCCCACCAGGAGGAGGGCGGCGATGGCGGCTCCGATGCCGATGAGCAGGCCCGTGGAAGAGGACTTGCCCGTTTCAGACTGGTCGCCCGACGCGGCGGCCGAGGCGCCGGTGGCCGGATCGGTCGTGGGCGCCGGGGTCACAGTGAAGGGGTTGATGGGCGGGTTCAGCTCGGTGAAAGGCCCGACCGTGCCATTAAGGTACCTGGTGAAGTAGTCCTCGACATCGCCTTCCACGAGCGGCTCATCGGTCGTGGGGATCGTGGCCCCGTCACCGACATCCCACACACAGGTGGACATGTGGGTGATGTTCAATAGTAGGTCGAGGTCTTCTTTTGAGGGGTTCGCGTTGCAGTGAGCGTTGTTGAGTCCTTTGACATCGACGTTAAGGCGATCGAAGAGAAGGTTGTCAAAAGAGGTGGCGATCTGGTTGAGGTAGGCCGTGGGCGGGCGCACCTGCATGTGCCCCGACTCGTCCAGGGAATAGAACGCATGACGCGCCTCACCCAGGTAGTAGGCCTCGATCTGACAATCGTCGTATTTTACCGCGGCCTCCACCTGGTAGTCGGGGCCGGTCCCGGACCAGAAGGTGGACACCAGGTCCTGGCACTCCTGCTCGGTCAGACTCCGCCCCTTGCCCCAATCTGAGAACACCACCAACAGGTAGGCGGTGGGCTGGCTGCGCTGCTGCCCCGGAACGGCGCGCTCGCCGAATTCGAAGTTGGCTCTCATGTGGATGGGGCGACCCGGGAACAGCGGGGTGGAGGGCGGCGCCGTGGGCGGGGTGGAGGGCACCGGAACAGGCCCATCATCGGCCTGAGCGGGCAACACCGCTCCCGCCACACAGCACGCGGCCACAGCCAGGCCTGCCATCCATCGGGCCGCGCGCCGACCCACACCCTTCATCACCATCATCCTTAGTCCCCTCCCCTTCGTCGTCGATTGGATGCTACGCCCCGGAACCGCCGGGCTAGTACCGGTACTTTTGCGCCCTAGCGAAGTTCGACGGGGTCGGGTGCTTGTCGAACTCGTCAAGGGCGGCCTGTTTGGCATCCGAGATGTACACTGCTGGAATCTTCGCGGCCTCCTTATCCAACCAGCCCGCGGCATCGCCCTCATTCTTCATCAGCATGTCTATCGCTGTGCTGATCTTGTCAGCGAACTTTTCGGCGTTGTCGGCCATCGCTCTCAGAGCTGCGACCTCTTCGGTGAGGTACTTTTCGTACTTAGCAGCGAAGGCCTTGGGACCGGATTCGGCGCTCCACTTACCCTCCGTCTGCAGCCTACTATTTGTATCCAGTAGATTGGCTGCGCTCCGTAGCTTTGGAGCGACCTCTTCGCGGAGGGTCTGTTCCCAGCTCCTCCACTTCGCGTAGTGAACCTGCATGTCGGGGGCGACAGCTTGCCCGTCATCGGTGTTGATCATGACCATGACTGCTCCTCTGAGTTGATGCGCCAGTGTAACAGGATCAGCCTACCAGATGGCAGGCGGGGCAGGAAACCCTCAACAACATGCGCACAGGCTCAGCCCGAGCTACTCGGCGACCACGGGGGTTAGGGCCACCACCTGACGCCGGGGAAGTGGCATACGCGAGCGCCCGTGGACGAGTCGTTACTTCCTGCGGCGCAGGGCTATGATCAGGGCGCCTGTGCCGACCAGGAGGAGGGCGGCGATGGCGGCGCCGATACCGATGAGCAGGCCCGTGGAAGAAGACTCCCCCCTCTGGGACTGGTCGCCCGACGCGGCGACCGAGGAAGCAGCGCCGGCGGCCGGATCGGTCGAGGGCGCCGGGGTGATAGTGAAGGGGTTGATGGGCGGGTTCAGCTCGGTGAAAGGCCCGACGGTTCCGTCGTGGAGGGTGAAGAAGGCGTCTTCGACGTCGCCTTCGACCAAGGGGTCATCGGTCGTGGGGATCGTGGCTCCCTTGTCGCTGACCCACAGGCAGGTGGTGTAGTGGGTGACGATCAGTGGCTGATCAAGGTTCTCTTTGGTGGGGCTTGCGTTGCAGTGCGCGTTGACAAGGCCATCGGCGTCAACGTCGAGTCGGCCGAAGGAAACAGTTTCGAAGGATGTGGCGATCTGGTTGAGGTAGGCCATGGGCGGGCGCACCTGCATGTGCCCGGCTTCGTCCAGGGAATAGAACGCATGGCGCGCCTCACCCGTGTAATACGCCTCGATCTCGCAGGTCCCGGCTCGGTAGGAGGCTTCGGCGTAGTAGTCGGGTCCTGCGCCCGACCAGAAGGTGTTGACCAGGTCTTGACATTCCTGCTGGGTAAGCTCGCGGGCAGCACGGGGAGTCAAATCGTTGAATCTGAGCCACAGGTATGCCACGGGTTGTTGTCCCTTGCCCGGCACACTCCTTAAGCCGAACTTGAAGTCGGCATTCATGCGGATCTCGCGCCCCGGGAACAGCGGGGTAGTAGGCGCGGCCGTGGGCGGGGTGGAAGGGACAGTAATGGTGTTCACATCTGCGCGAGCGGGCAGAGCAACCCCCGCCACACAGCACGCCACCGCAGCCAGGCCTGCCATCCATCGGGCCACGCGCCGACCCACACCCTTCATCACCATCATCCTTAGTCCTCTCAACGATGCCAGCTAGACGATCCCACAGAGCCCGGGCGTGCGCCGGTCAGCGACGCTGGCGCAGGTCGACGACGGAAATCAGTCGCTCGCCGAGCAGCAGCTGGCTGTTCAACGGCAGCTCCAGGGGCTGGCCGGGCACCAGCGTATGGGTGCGCCCGTTGGGCGTGCGCGCGCGCGTCCCGTTCGCCGAGTTCATGTCAACGATCGAAATGCCGCTGGCGGTCGGCGTGATCCGCACGTGGGTGCGCGACAGGGAACGCGTCTGATCGTCGACGGGGATGGGCACGTCGCCGGGCGACACGGGCGAGGGGGCGCGTCCCAGCACGATTGTCCGGTCCACGGGAATCGACTGGCCGGTGTCCAGCAGCAGGCCCGTGTGTGCCCCGTTCGCGCCGGCGGCTGGCTTCGCTGCGGCGGGGCGGGGCGCCGAACGGGGGGCTCCCTGTGGCGGCGCGGCGACGGGGCGCTGGCGCGTCGGGGGCGTCGCGGGAGCGCTTTGAGGCCGGGCGGGGGCGGTGCGCGACGAGGCCTGAGCGGGCGCCGCGGGAGCGCCCTGAGGCCGGGCGGGGGAAGCGTGCGACGAGGCCTGAGCGGGCGTCGCGGGCGCGGCCGACTGGGCGGGGCGCTGGCGCGTCGGAGGCTCCAGGGGAGCGCCCTGAGGTCGGGCGGGGGCAGTGTACGGCGAAGCCTGTGCGGGTGCCGCGGGCGCGGCCGGCTGGGCGGGTACCGCCGGCGTAATCGGGCGGCCCGGAGCCTGGGGCATGGCGCGCACCGGCCTGGGCGCCGCATCCTGTGGGGCCGCGAAGCGAGGCTGCGCCGCATCCTGCGATTCGCGCGTCATGCTGGACTGGGCGGAAGGAGCCGCCGTGACGGACCCGAAGTTGGTGTATCCGCCGGTGCCGCGCGAGCGCGCGCTGCTGTACGGGCTCACGGGGGCCGAGGCCTCGGCGTACTCATCGCGAGGAGCGAACGTCAAGCATTCGAGGGACCAGAGAGAAGCCATCCAGGAGCCGCGCTCGCCCCCCAGAAACACCGACACGAAGGGGACGGGCAGGACGACCGCGGACAGCGTCGTCACCAGAACATACCCGAAGGAGCGGCCCAGGGAAGGAGACAACATGGAAGACCCGGCGCTCACGAGCACCACCCCCGTCAGGGTGCACCCAATCGAGCGTCCGCGGATCGCGATCATGATCGCTTGGACCGCCGCGTATTCCAACAGGATCGTGACGATGACCATGATGTTTCCGTGCGACAAGCTGGAAGCGACAAACGCAATCAGCGCAGCGCCCACAACGTCGACGAACAGCGCGGCGACGCGCTTCCCGGGCGACGCGGGGACGGGGACCAGGCCTGGTGAAGAGGACGTCATAGCACCTTCCGCCAAACTAAATCGAAGAGACCCGAGCCGTAGGTCGCGGCCGGCAGGAGTAGGGTCAGGGAGATCCCCTGAATGATGTCGAGAATGCGGCCGACCAGCGCGGAAGGCTCTCGGCCCGCGCGAATCAGCGCGATGACCGGGGCGATGAACGCGAGGACGCTCAGAGACAGGGGAAGGGCAACATAGCGTGCCATCTCCAGGGTCGGCTCAGCGGCCTCGCCCGTGGAACGCAGGATGAACTCGCTCCACTCGGGCGCAAAAAAGATGGTCGCCCACATCGCGAGGGCCACGACACGGGGCCCGTAGTGGGTCAGGCGGTCGCGCTTGGCACGCGCGTTCGTGAGCAGCCCGATGATCGCGAGCAAGCACAGGGCCAGCGTCGCGTAGCCCGCGTAGGGCTTCTCCTCGTTGAGTGGCAGCTGGTAGGCGGTGATGACTCCCGACACGAAGGCGATGACGGTGGCGCTGGCCAGCATCGACAGGGAACGCGTGTTGGCCTCGCGCACGGTCTTCTTGACGCGGGCCTGGGTGATGCGCGACGGGGGAGCGATGACGGTCTGGCGGATCGTGGGGAGCCGCTTCATGACGAGAGGCAGGTCGAGGACCTGGTGGTCGGGAACCTGCAACGCCAGGTGTGGAGCCAGGGAGATGAAGACAATCGAGGCGGCGAACACGATCGGCGCAATGCGGACGGCTCCGAGCGCGCTGAAGGAGGAAATGGTCATGGTGGCCGCGATGAGCCCGAAGGCCTGGACGTTCACGCGCGCGCTGGCCCCGGGGCGGGTGAAGAGAACGAGGCCGGCCAGGACCAGGGCGGACCACGACACGATGAGGGGCAGGAAAGTCAGTGAACCGGGCAGGGGGGTGACGCCCACGCCGAGGCTGATGCCGGCCGCCGCGCAATACCCAAGGTGCGCGAACTCGCTTGTGGGGCCCTTGCGGGTCATGAGCGGAGCCGTCCACATCAGCGCGCACAGGAGACCGGAGGTCACCCTGAACCACGGCGAGGTCACGAGGGGTGGAAGGGCCTGGCCCACGTCGACGAATAGGGCCGCCGTCGGAGCCGCGACGCCGACAAGCGTCAGGATCAGGGCCGCGAACATAAAAGCGGAGGACGCCATCGCGGGCTGGAAACGCCGACTATTCGAGGCCTGGTGATCGTCCGCGATAGCCTGGGCCGACTCCTGCGACCCGACGATCGTCACGACCGAGCCGGAGGGAATATCCCGGCCAATCACGTCGCTGGGGTCGACCGCGCGCCCACCCCCGAGGGTAAGCCGTGCTTGGAGGCTGGTGAGGTCGACCTCGATGAGTGCGAGCAGGCCCGCAATGGTCATTCCAACGGGGAGAACGTAGTCCTCACGCCGGGAACCGCCGACAACCGTAATGGATGCCTGTGCACCTGCCACGCGCTCCTCCTCTCGTCGCCTATCGGTTCGCGCCTTCAGACAGTATTGTGTCACCTGACGTGCGCTTGGCAAAAGTTCAGTCGTTGCACGTTAGGATAGCGGGGACTACTGCTTGCCGCGTGCGGCTACATAGGGAGGAACGATGGCTGACTCTGAGGATCTCTTGGAGGGCGTACCGGAGATGCCGGAGGGGAAGATCCCCATCCAGGCGCCGCCGAACCAGGCGGAGGCCGCCGGCATCGGTAACGTGCTCGCCATGGTGATCCCCATGATGGGGTCGATGGGCGTCATGGTGTTCATGGCGATCTCTCAGGCGACCTCCGGGGACGGCCAAGCCAAGAACCCCACCATGATGATGATGGCCGGCGGCATGGTCTTCGCGATGGTCGCCATGGTCGGCTTCAACGTCTACCGCCAGGTTTCCCAGCACCGCCAGAAGGTCAAGACTCTGCGCGGCGAATACCTGTCCTACCTGGCCGAAACCCGCCAGACGGTTCGTAACGTCGCCGACCGTCAGAGGGCGTTCGTGAACTGGGCTCTCCCCGCGCCCGAGGCCCTGGTGGCGATCGCGGATCAGGGCGAGCGCGTGTGGGAACGTGAGCCGGGTATCGAGATGCTCAACGCCCGCGTCGGCGTGTCCGAGCAGGGCCTGTCGATGGAGCTCATCGCCCCCGACCTGCCCCCCATGGCCACCCCCGACATCGTCTGCCTGTCCGCGATGACCCGCTTCATCGAGACGCACCGCAACCTCGACTCCGTCGCCTTCGGCATCCCCCTCGAGGACTACTCGCACATCGAGCTGGCCGGCCGCCACGAGGACGCGAGCGGCGTCGCGCGGCTCATCATGACGCACCTGGCGACCTTCGTGAGCCCCAACTACCTACGCATCGCGGTCCTGTGCTCGCCGGAGCGCCTCGCCGAATGGGACTGGGTCAAGTGGCTCCCCCACGCCGGCTCCACCGTCGAATCCGACGCTGTGGGCCCCGCCCGCATGGTCGTCACCGAGGTCGCGGACCTGCTCGACCTCCTCGGCCCCGACATCGTCGATCGCCCCGGCTTCTCCCCGCGCGACGACCTCACCCCGTGGCCGCACGTGCTCCTCGTGTGCGACGGAGCGGAGCTGCCCGCCACGACCCAGCTCGGCTCCCCAGAGGGCGCCGTCGGCGTCACCGTTATCAACCTCCATGACAAGTGGGGAGCCCTGACCAGCCCCTCGACCGTGCGGCTGCTCATCCATCCTGCTGTCAAGGGCGCGAACCGGGGTGCCCTCGAAGTCAACCTGTTCAGCCACCAGGCCATTGTCGGCGAATGGGAACACGTTGGGCAGGCGCAGGCCGAGTCCATCGCCCGGCGCCTCACCCCCTTCGCCGCGGACGACAAGAGCAAGGACACCGACGCGCCCGTGGGGCGTTCCGACGTCAAGCGCACCGTCGACCTCATGGAACTCCTCCACCTCGGCGATATCCGAGACTTCGACCCCGAGAAGGCGTGGGTGCGACGCGAAGGCAGGAACCGCCTGCGCGTCCCCTTCGGCGTCACCCCCGAAGGTATCCCGGTCCTCATCGACATCAAGGAAGCCGCCCAGCAGGGCATGGGCCCGCACGGCCTGCTCATTGGTGCGACCGGTTCGGGTAAATCAGAGGTGCTGCGCACCCTCGTCCTCGCCCTCGCGCTGACGCACTCGCCGGAGCAGCTCAACCTGGTCCTCGTTGACTTCAAGGGCGGCGCGACCTTCGCGGGCATGTCGAGCCTGCCCCACGTGTCGGCCATGATCTCCAACCTCGAGTCCGAGCTCTCCCTCGTGGACCGCATGCAGGACGCCCTCAAAGGCGAAATGGTGCGCCGCCAGGAGGTCCTGCGCGACGCCGGCAACTACGCGAACGTCACGGATTACGAGGCCGACCGCATGGCGGGGAAGCACAACTTCCCCCCGATGCCCGCCCTCTTCCTGATCCTCGACGAGTTCTCCGAGCTCCTCACCGCCAAGCCCGAATTCGCGGACCTCTTCGTCGCGATCGGTCGTCTGGGCCGTTCGCTGTCCATCCACCTGCTCCTCGCCTCGCAGAGGCTCGAGACCTCCAGGATGAAGGGCCTGGAGTCCCACCTGTCCTACCGCGTGGGCCTCAAGACCTTCTCCGCCAGCGAATCCCGCGAAGTCCTGGGCGTCCCCGACGCCTACGAGCTCCCCTCCCTGCCCGGCTCCGGCTACCTGATGCCCGGTACCGACGAGCTCATCCGATTCCGCGCCTCCTACGTCGCGGCACCCCCGCCCCCGCGTACCGTCTCCTCGACGCAGGCCGCCACGGCGGGCACCCCCGACCGTCAGATCAAGGTCCTCCCCTTCACCCTGGCCCCCGTCCTGACACGCGACGAGCCCGACAACGCCCCCGCCTCGACCGGTCAGGCCATGGTCCTGCCCGAGGACGCCCAGTGGGCGGACATGACCGAGATGGACATCGCGGTCGCGAAGATGGCCGGCAAGGGCATGCCCGCCCACCAGGTGTGGCTGCCCCCGCTCGAAGAGCCCGACACCTTCGACCAGCTCATGCCCGACCTCGCCCCGGTCGAGGGCCTCGGCTTCGTGTCCATGCAGTGGCGCGAGCGCGGCACCCTCGTCTTCCCGATGGGCACCAAGGACCTCCCGCTCGAGCAGCGCCGCGACGTCCTCACCTTCGACCTGTCTGGCGCCGCCGGTAACTTCGCGGTCGTCGGCGGCCCGCTCACCGGTAAGTCGATGGTGCTCAGGACCTTCGTCATGTCCCTGTCGCTCATCTACACGCCGCAGGAAGTCCAGTTCTACATCATCGACCTCGGCGGCGGTACCTTCGCGTCCTTCGTCGATGCGCCCCACGTCGCGGGCGTCGCGACGCGCGACACGCACGAGATCCTCACGCGAATGATCGCCGAAATCCGCGGCATCATCGAGGATCGCGAGCGCTACTTCCGCGACAACAAGATCGACTCCATCGAAACGTACCGTCGCGGTCGCGCCGAAGGACGCTACGACGACGGATACGGCGACGTCTTCCTCGTCATCGACAACTGGGCCTCCCTGAAGGCCGACTTCGACGACCTCGACATGACGATCGGCATGATGCTGAGCCGCGCCCTGACCTTCGGCGTCCACCTCGTGACGTCCACGTCCCGCTGGAGCGACTTCCGCATGCAGGTCGCCGACATGCTCGGCTCGAAGCTCGAGCTCAAGATCGGTGACTTCCGAGACTCGGAGATCGACCGCAACATCCAGAAGCAGATCCCGAACGCGCGCCCCGGCCGCGGCGTTGAGGTCACGAAGCATCACGTCCTCATCGGCCTGCCGCGCGCCGACGGCGAACCGGATCCGACGACCGTCACCGAAGGCATCGGGCGCACGCTCGAAATGATTCGCGCCGCCCTGCCCGCCGGACCCGGCCCCAAGCTGCGCCTGCTCCCGACCCGCATCACGGCCGACGAGATCGCGCAGCTGCCCGGCGCGCTCGCCCCGGCGGAAGGCCCCGCTCCCGCGCTCATGCTCGGCGTCGAAGAATCGCGCCTGGGCCCCTACCGCCTCGACCCCAACGTCGAACAGCACCTCTACCTGTTTGGCGACTCGAAGTCCGGCAAGACCACCTTCCTGCGCTCCCTCGCGAAGGAAATCATGGCGCGCAACACCCCCGAGCAGGCCAAGATCGTGTCCGTCGACCTGCGCAGGGCCTCGCTGGGCCTCGTGCCCCCCGAGTACTCGGCCGGCTACCTCACGCGCATCGAGGACGTCGCCAGCGACATCCGCGAGCTCGCCGAGTTCCTCAAGATGCGACTGCCCGGCGACGACGTGACCGCCGAGCAGCTCACCAACCGCTCCTGGTGGAAGGGCCCCGAGGTCTGGATCCTCGTCGACGACTACGACCTGGTCGTCACCTCCGAAGGCAATCCGCTGATGCCCCTCCAGCCGCTCCTCTCCCAGGCGGGTGACGTTGGCCTCCATTTGGTCATCACGAGGCGCATGGGCGGCGTGTCACGAGCCCTCTACGAGCGCATCCTCCAGTCGCTCATCGACCTGGGCACGACAGGCATCCTGTTGTCCGGTAACCCCGACGAAGGTCAGGTTATCGGCCGCGTGAAGCCGGTCCGCGCAGAGCCCGGTCGAGCGATCGTCGTCTCGCGCGACGCGGGCGTCTTCCGGGCCCAGCTGGCCTGGTCGGATCCCGTCCGCTAGTGCGTAACCATGCGTTGAGCGCGTGTAGAATAATCGCGTAACGCGTTATCCCACGCGCTCAACGCAGCGAGAAAGACGAAGGTAGATGGCTCTGGGTGAACATGCGGAGCGCCCCGCCCTTCGGTGGGGCGCGTCGACTGACATCGGTCCGGTCCGCGCAGAAAACGAGGACTCCTGGCTGGCGGTCTCGCCCGTCTTCGCGGTCGCCGATGGGATGGGCGGCCACCTCGGCGGCGCCCAGGCCTCGTCCCGGGCCGTCATCACGCTCCAGGAGTTCCTGAGCCCCGGCCGGCTCGGCAACCGGCCCGTCGACCTCGTCGATCTCTCCGTCGCCATCGACGCCGCCGCCACCTCGGTCGCGGCTCTCGCACCCGCCGACAACCCGATGAGCGCCCCGGGAACCACCCTGTCCGGCCTCATGGTTCTGCGCACCACCGAGGGGCCCTACTGGCTGTCCTTCAACGTCGGCGACTCGCGCGCCTACGTCGTGGGAGGCGGCGGCATCCGCCAGCTCACCCACGACCACTCCGCCCTGCAGGAGGCGCGCGACCTCGCGGCCACGTCCGGCGCGCCCCGCGTCATCCCTCCCGCCAACGTCGTCACCAAGGCGCTAGGTGCCGGACAGTCAGGAAGTGTGAAAGCCGACTACACGATCATGCCCCTCGAAGAAGGCGACCGCGCGGTCATCTGTACAGACGGGGTGCACGGCGTCCTCCAAGACGCGCAGATTCACGCCGTTGTCGCCGCCGGGGACGGCCCGCAGGGGAGCGCCGACGCGCTCGTTCGGGCCAGCCTCGAGACCGGAACTCGTGACAATACGACGGCCGTTGTAGTTTACGCAGGAACCGAATCACGAGTAACATTGACAACGAATGTCCTGAATCGCATGATTCAACCAGTACGTCCGGCGTCGATCCAGACCGCACGCCGGGTCCCTCGTAGAGAAGGCAGTAACTGATGCTTCAGATTGGACGCTTCCTGTGCCGCGGACAGGGCGCGATGCTCGTCACCGGACCGCTCGGTGCGGCGTTGGTTCCGCTGGACTTCGCGGACTCCGCCGCCGACGTCGTGTGGGGCCGAGCAGACACGCAGGCGTGGCTCTCCCACGTGCAGGCTGAGCGGGGCGACGTCCTGCTGCTCGACTGCGCGGGCGAACAGCCCTACCTGACGGTCCTCGGTAACATTCAGCTGCGCATGCGCGCCGCCGGCCAGATCACCGAGCAGGTGTGGACCGACCCGATCTGGGCCTGGCCCTTCAACCCCGGCGAGTGGCAGACCTTCGAGGCGACCATCATCGAAGGTGACGAGGTCACGTGGATGGTTCCCGCCGCCGACCGCGTCGAGGCCGCCGAGATTCGCATCGGTCGCGCCCTGGACGAGGTCGAGGCCCTGGCCTCCATGCCCGTCGACACGATGGGCTTCCTCATCAACCCCGACATCCCGGACCACGAGCGCCGCGCCCGCCGCGAGGCCCGCGAGGAGCTGCCCGAGCCGTCGCTGCACACCTCCTCCGTCGACCTGGCGGCCGTCGAGGCCCAGTTCCTCGCGGCCACCAGCAACGGCCCCGTGTCCCTGACCCCCTCCGCTCGGGCCTCGACCCACGCGGGGGACGAGGCCGCGAAGGCTCCCGCGGAAACCCTCGCGGAGGAAGCTCCCGAGCCGGTTGAGGAGACCACCGAGCGGGACGCCGAGCAGCCATCGGGCGAACTCTACGTTGTCGCCGACGCGGAAGAGCCGCCGGTTGACACCGCCGAGTCCGCCGAGCGCGCGGGTGGCTTCGGCGAGTCCGGCGCCCCGGCCTCGTCCGAGACCGAGGAGCAGCCGGCGGCCGAGCCCGAACCCGAGATGGCACCCGAGCCGCCCGCCGCCCCCGAGGCGATGAGCGCCGAGGGCCTGGCCGGCCTGGGCGCCGAGACGGACACTGAGGCCACGATCCTGCGCCTCGCCCCCGTTAACTCCGGGCCCGCCGCGCCCGTCGCGTTCCTCATCCACGGCGGCACCGTGCCCGTCGAGGTGTCCCGCGACGTCGTCATCGGCCGCGACCCCGACGCCCGCGCCCTCACCGGCCGTCCCGTTGCCACCGTGCTGCGCGTTCCCAGCCCGGCCACCGAGATCTCGCGTTCCCACTGCGCTGTCATGATGACGACGCCCGGCTCGTGGGCCCTCATGGACCTGGGCAGCGCCAACGGCACGGTCCTGCGCCACGCCGACGGCTCCTTCCAGGACGTCACCCCCATGGTGACGATCGCCCTGAACGACGGCGACCTCATCGACGTCGGCGAGGGAACCACCATCGAGTTCCGCGTGCGCTGACGCCACATGCGCCTTGTCTGTGGGGTGGACCTGTTGGTCCACCCCACAGGTGTATGCACTATGCTGTCGCGTATTGACCGGTTGGAGGTTGGGGGTGCCGATGCCCTCAGCGGCCGATTGGATATGCCAGGGGGAGCTAGCTCATGAAGAGTCGCGTGCGGATGATCGTTGTCCTCGTGTGTGTTCTTGTTGTGCTGCCGGTGGTGGGTGGCCTCGTGTATTCGTTCAGCGTGAGCGCGGAGGCCGCGGCGCGCTACTACGCCGAGGCGATCGCGCAGGGGCGCTTCGAGGACGCGATGGGCGTGGAGACTGCCGAATTGCTGTCGGAGGTCGGGGAGGTGCCCGATCTGCGCCGTGGCCGCGTGTCGGAGCCCAGCAGCGTGGTGAGCGTTCGGGTGTACGACGAGCGCGATGTACGGGGGCGTCAAGGAGCGAGCATTGACTTGTCCGTCAACGGGCGCATGATCACGCGCGAGATTTACCTGGAGCGTGTGGGTGTGCCCAGGCCGCACGTGGGCATGTGGCGCGTCGTCTCGGGCGCCGCGCACGTGGAGACGGTGCGGGCGTATGGCTACGCCTCCGATGTGAGTGTTGGGGGAGTGTCGTTGGGGGCGCTGGGCGCCTCCGGCGATGGTGGCGCAACCTTCCCGGTTGCCGCCTCGACGGATGGCCTGTGGCACGCGGGTTATGGCGGCGCGGGCGTCTACGCCTACCCCGGCATCTACGATGTGTCGGTTGCCAAGGTCAGTGAGCATACTCAGGTGGCCGTTGACTCTGTCGTCGGGGCCTCGACTCTCAGTGTTCTCTCCGAGTCGAGAGAGCATCAGATCGATGTCACGCAGGATGAGAGCACTCGCGCCTGGCATGAGGATCAGCTCGGATCCGTCGCCAGCTCGTGCGTCCTGGGTGACGTGCCCGAGGGGGCCGTGTGTTCCAACATGTCGGTTGCGGGAGCCGAGCGGGTGGACGTGGAGGCCCCGACGCGCGACTCCGGTGATCTCCTCAAAGTGTTGGTTGCCGCGTATCGAAACGACGAGGGCATCGCCGCTTTCACCGCGCACAGTCGGGTGTGCTTCGACGAAGAAGGCGAACCGCATATCGTCGTGATCCGTCCCTGAGGGGCTATCGGTTGACGACCTGCGCGGTTGGCAGGTGGCCAGGTGGGCCTCGTCGCCTTCTCGGCTCTCGCAGCTCTCGTGGGGCGGGCCTTCGGGCCTGCCCCACGTCCGTCTGTCCGCCCCCGGTCGTCTGCCCGCCCCGGTCGTCTGCCCGCCCCGGTCGTCTGCCCGCCCC
>ERZ772978.417-NODE-417-length-16955-cov-4.93456_pt1 | contig 16955 bp, 9 predicted proteins | sample MGYA00511675_ERZ772978 | MGnify/ENA primary metagenome ERZ772978 (study PRJEB29015, sample SAMEA2738092) | human oral metagenome | biome: human oral; feature: human-associated habitat; material: saliva | place: China | collected 2156 ... | reverse complement strand
GATATTAGATCCACGTACGTAGTCCAAACTTATCTGCCACTCGTCCACAACTTTTCCCCCTACGCGGAGCAACGACCTAATATAAGGTCACTTTACAAAGCTATATAGGAATCAGTCCAAAGCTATATAGGTCGTCGTCTTGACCAATATAGCTTCGCATCGTGACCTATATAGGTTTACCCGCCGACCAATATAGGTCCGTTCTTGTAAATCGTAGGGAGCTGTCCTCACGCCTCCCTGGGCTTCCCCTTAGATATCGCTATCTTTGTCCTATAGACCCATAAGCTTTCCACAAGAAATATATGACTTGGCAGCAGATCAAAGACTCCCTGCGCGTCCAGCTTTGGATGCTTCTGAAGGGGCGTAAGTATAGCCAGCAGTATCGAGCTACGGCCGATCGCCGTCGTGCCCTGCGTGTGCATAATTCGTGGGAGACCCTCGATGAGATCCTCCGTACGGGTGCCTCGGTGAGCCGCTTTGGCGACGGGGAGCTGCAGATCATGCAGCGCTACCTCAATGAACTCGAGCGCCCTTCGTCGGCCGAAGAGGTGGATACCTTCCAGCACTACGATGCCTCCCTCGGTAAGCGCCTCTATGAGGTGTGGCAGGTGCCCTCGTCGGAGCGGCATCTGAACTGCGTGCCCTACGCCTTCAAGGACTCCTCCCCTCACCGCGGGTACAACCGCATCTTCTTCGAGCGTGAGGCTCTGATGCGCCTTCCTGCACTGGAGAAGCTCGCCCGCGAGCACGACTTCTACGATACGAACTTCACCCGCTTCTACATGGGGCGCTACGATATCCGCGACTATCCTGCGTACATCGAGCGCATGAAGGCGATCTGGAAGGACCGTGACCTGCTCTTCGTCGAGGGCGAGAAGTCGCGCCTCGGTGTCGGCAATGACCTCTTCGATGGCGCACGTAGCGTGAAGCGCGTCCTCTGTCCTGCGACGGATGCCTGGGATAGTTATCCCGAGATCCTCCGTCTGGCGAAGGAGCATGGAGCGGGGCGCCTCGTCCTCATTGCTCTCGGGCAGACGGCTACCGTCCTTGCCTATGACCTCTCCGAAGCGGGTCTGCAGGCCATCGACCTCGGCCACGTGGATGTGGAGTACGAATGGTATCGCATGGGAGCAAAGACCAAGGTACCCATCCCAGGGAAGTACGTCAATGAAGCCCCTGGCGGGCGTACCGTCGCCGAGCACCCTGCACAAGCCGCTTACCTCCAGCAGGTCGTAGCCCGTGTAGGCGAAGCGAAGCCCACTCCGACTGCCGCTCTGACGACTGCCGTCTATCCTATCGAGGGGCTGAGCTGCGGGCACTGCGTAGCGCGTGCTACCGAAGCCCTCAAGGCGGTGGCGGGCGTTAGCTCTGTCACTATCTCGCTGGAGGCTGGCGAGGCAAGTATCACGTATGATGCCGAGCACTGCACGCCCGAGGCCCTGCGTGCTGCGGTAGAGGCCGCTGGCTACACGCTCCGCATCGATGCGCCCAAAGCATAGCAAAACGAGGCTGCCAGCTTCGGCTGGACCGAACAAATAGGCGGTGCGAGTCGTTTTATCCATACCGCATCGATCATCGGTGAGGGGTACATCTGCAGACGACAGGTGTACCCCTTGCCCGTACTAATAGTTATATTCATTCCATATGGTCAAGAGATCTTTCCCCCTCCTGGGACTTAACTGCGCAGCCTGCGCCGCTCATTCGACGAAGGCCCTGGAGAGTACGCCTGGCGTGCAATCCGCCACCGTCAACCTCGCCTCCGCCACGGCCTTTGTCGTCTATGATGAGACGCAGTGTACCCCCGAGATGCTCCGTGCAGCTGTGGCTGGTATGGGCTATGACCTGCGTATCGATGAGCCTGAGGTGGGCGAGCTGGAGGCACTTCGTCAGCGGGAGGAGCGTGCTCTCCAGCGTAAGACGCTGGTGGCAATCGTCCTCTCGCTCATCGTGATGGTGCTGATGATGTGGCCACCGATGACGCTCCCGAAGTCGCTCATCTCCGCTGTCCTCACTGCCGTGACCCTCATCTGGGCAGGCTCGGGCTTCTTCGTGCGTGGCTGGCGTCAGCTACGTGCTGGGGCGGCGGGCATGGATCTGCTGGTGATGCTCTCGACCTCGGTAGCCTTCGTCTACAGCCTCTATCATCTGGGCGAATACCTCTTCATCGCGCCAGAAGCGCACCACCTGCACCACCTTTATTTCGAAGCCGCCTCAACGACGGTCGCCTTCGTGCTCCTGGGCAAGGTGCTCGAGGCACGTGCACAGCGTCGCACGTCGTCGGCTCTGCGTCGCCTCATGGGCGGTCAGCCGAAGACCGTGCATCAACTCCTCCCCTCGGGCGAAGTCATCACCCTGCCCGTCAGCGAGGTTGAGCCCGGTATGGAGCTGCGTGCCCTGCCGCACGAACTCTTCGCCGTCGATGGCGAGGTCATCTCGGGCGAGTCCTATGCCGACGAGCAGCTCATCAGTGGCGAACCCATTCCCGTGGCGAAGGTCGCTGGCTCCGAAGTCTATGCCGGTACGCTCAATGGCTCGGGGACGCTCGTCTACCGTGCCCGTGAGGTAGGTCGTGCGACGGTACTCTCCCGCATCATCCGCCTCGTGGAGGAGGCGCAGTCGTCACGCGCACCGATTCAGCAGGTCGTGGATCGAATGGCTCGAGTCTTCGTGCCTGTGATCGTGCTTATCGCCGTCTTGACCTTCGTAGCGTGGGGCTTCCTTAGTCCTGCAGATGGCTGGGAGCACGGCTTTGTCGCCGCCGTCACGGTGCTTATCATCGCTTGTCCCTGTGCTCTGGGGCTGGCTACCCCTACCGCTATCATGGTGGGTATCGGCCGTGGCGCCGAAGAAGGGCTCTTGGTGCGCAATGCCGAGGCGCTGGAGGCTGCAGGCCATGTCGATACCTTGGTCTTGGATAAGACGGGGACGATCACCGAGGGGCGTCCCGAAGTGAAGGCCATTCGCTGGTGCTTCGCCGAAGAGAATACTTCCTACGCTACCATCTTGGCTGCCCTCGAAGAGCGCTCATCACACCCCTTGGCTGGGGCGATCGTTCGCTCCCTTGGTGTATCTACGCAGGGAGTAACCGAACCCACAACCTTCCGCGAAGAGGCGGGGCGTGGGCTGGAAGGTGTCGTCGATGGGGTGACCTATCGTGTCGGGCAGCGTGCCTTCGTGGAAGAACTCTCTGGTGCACTCAGTGCCGAAGCCTTGAAGGCTTTAGAGGACGGCGAGCGCTCGGGAGCTACGTGCAGCCTCTTTGCCCGTAGTGGGGAGGTGCTGGCCGTCATTCTTATCGCCGATACGATACGTGCCACCTCGGCCGAAGCTATCGCATCACTGCGTGCTCGTGGGCTGGAGGTCATCATGCTCACGGGTGACGGGCCGAGTGCTGCCCGTGCCGTTGGCGAAGCTGTTGGGGTGAGTCGTGTCGTAGACAGCGTACGCCCCGAGGAGAAAGCGGCCTTCGTCGAAGGGCTGCAGAAGGAAGGACGTCGTGTGGCGATGGTCGGTGACGGCATCAATGATGCGGCGGCCTTGGCACGTGCCGACCTCTCGATAGCGATGGGCAGTGGGAGTGATCTGGCGATGGAGACTGCGATGGTGACGCTTCGTAGCTCCGACCTCAAGGCCTTGGAGCGCTTCTTCCATCTGGCACGCACGACCCTCAGGACCATTCATCAGAACCTCTTCTGGGCGTGCATCTACAACCTCATCGCTATCCCCGTGGCGGCAGGTGTGCTCTATCCCTTCATGGGCTACCTGCTCAATCCCATGCTCGCTGGCGGGCTGATGATGCTCAGTAGCCTCAGCGTCGTCACCAACAGCCTCCTCAGCGCACGCCGCCACCATAGCTAAATAGCGCTCCCGTGATATTTAGGTATCTTTGTGCCCTATAATAAAGGATAATAGATACGGATACTCTTAAAGTATACACAGCATTATGTCAGATATGCCTAACAGCGTAGCCCCAGCAGAGAGTGGGGAAGAGAAGAAGAGCCTGAACTTCGTCGAGCAGATCGTCGAGGGCGACCTTCGTGCCGGGAAGAATGATGGACGCATCCAGACGCGCTTCCCACCAGAGCCCAACGGCTATCTCCACATCGGGCACGCCAAGGCCATCTGTATGGACTTCGGTATCGCAGAGAGCTACGGCGGGGTGTGTAACCTCCGCTTCGACGATACGAACCCCACGAAGGAAGACGTCGAGTACGTCGATGCTATCCGTGAGGATATCGAGTGGCTCGGCTTCCACTGGGGCAATATCTACTATGCTTCGGACTACTTCGAGCGTCTGTACCAGTTCGCTGAAGAGCTGATCCGCGCAGGCCATGCCTACGTCGATGAGCAGACTGCCGAGGAGATCGCAGCGCAGAAGGGTACGCCTACCACCCCTGGTGTCGCCAGCCCCTATCGCGACCGCCCCATCGAGGAGAGCCTCGATCTCTTCCGCCGTATGAACGCTGGGGAGTTCCCCGAAGGCGCGATGATCCTGCGTGCGAAGATCGATATGGCTTCGTCGAACATGCACTTCCGCGACCCCATCATCTACCGTATCATCAAGGTGCCTCACCACCGTACGGGTACGAAGTGGGGCGTCTATCCCATGTATGACTTTGCCCACGGGCAGAGTGACTTCTTCGAAGGGGTGACGCACTCGATCTGTACGCTGGAGTTCGAGGTACACCGTCCGCTATACGATTACTTCGTAGACCTCCTGAAGAAGGTCGAGCCCAATCACCCCGAGGGTTACCGCCCACGACAGATTGAGTTCAACCGTCTGAACCTCACCTACACGATGATGAGCAAGCGTAAGCTCCTCCAGCTCGTGCAGGAGGGCCACGTAGCAGGCTGGGATGACCCCCGTATGCCGACTATCTGCGGGCTGCGTCGTCGTGGCTATACGCCCGAGTCCATCCGCAGCTTCATCGATAAGATAGGCTACACGAAGTACGATGGTATCATCGATATGGCACTCCTCGAGCACGCTGTCCGTGAGGATCTCAACCGCCATGCTCTGCGTGGCTCGGCTGTCCTCGACCCCGTGCGCCTCATTATCACGAACTACCCCGAGGGGCAGACGGAGGATATGAGCTTCCTCAACAACCCCGAAGATCCCGACTCCGACAGCCACACGATCCGCTTCTCGCGCGAGCTCTTCATCGAGCGCGAGGACTTCATGGAGGATGCTCCGAAGAAGTACTTCCGTATGACCCCTGGTCAGGAGGTGCGTCTCAAGAGCGCCTACATCGTGCGCTGCACGGGCTGTAAGAAGGATGAGAACGGCCATATCATCGAGGTCTACGCTGAGTACGACCCCGAGACGCTCAGCGGTCGCCCCGAGAGCAACCGCAAGGTCAAGGGCACGATCCACTGGGTATCAGCCACGGATAGCGTCCCTGCCGAAGTGCGTCTCTACGACCGTCTCTTCCTCGATGAGAACCCCTCTGAAGCGGCTAAGGACAAGGAACTCGCTGAGCTCCTCAATCCCGAGTCCCTCACCATCGTGCGCGAAGCACGTGTCGAGCCCTTCCTCGCTCAGGCTAAGTGTGGCGAGTACTATCAGTTCCAGCGCGTCGGCTACTTCTGCGTAGACCCCGATAGCCGTCCTGATCACCTCGTCTTCAACCACACGGTATCGCTCAAGGATACGTGGAAGAAGGTCAATAAGTAGTCCCCTCCCACAGATATGATCGAGTCCTTAGGCTTCATCCAAGATATCCTCCATCACCTGAACTACTTCTGGGTGACGGTGCTCATGGCGATCGAATCGTCATTCATCCCCTTCCCTTCTGAGGTCGTCGTACCCCCTGCTGCCTACAAGGCCGCTACGGGCGAGATGAATATCTTCCTCGTCGTGCTCTTCGCCACGCTCGGCTCGGATATAGGTGCGCTCATCAACTACTATCTGGCACGCTATCTCGGCCGCCCGATCGTATATAAGTTCGCCAACTCCCGCATCGGTCGCCTCTGCCTGCTGAGTCAGGAGAAGATCGAGAAGGCCGAAGCTTACTTCGTGAAGAACGGCATCAGCTCCACGCTCATCGGGCGTCTTGTCCCAGGGATCCGTCAGCTCATCTCTATCCCTGCGGGGCTGGCAGGTATGCCTCTCGGTCGCTTCCTCCTCTACACCACCATCGGTGCTGGAGCGTGGAATATCGTCCTGGCACTCCTCGGCTACTTCATCGGTAAGACCGTACCGCCCGAGCTCTTCGCCGAGACCATCCAGCGCTATAGCTCGATCATCGGCCTCATCATCCTCGGCCTCGTCGTCGTCGGTGGTGTCGGCTACTACCTCTACAAGCGCCGTCAGAAGGCTGCCTAATCCAAGGGCGCATCACTACCACCTCTAAGGGTAGGTCCCCATCGCCACCTGTGCTATGGGGGCGCACCCTTAGAGGTTTCTTTTTTGCCGTACCTCTCTTTATCCCGTCTTCCTGTGACCACCCTCTCTCTTACGCTGAGTCCCTATCAGGCGTCTTCGGATGCTACGCTGCGCGAGGTCGTGGCGCGTGAGCTCGCCCTGCCGCTGGAGTCCATCACCTCGGTCGTGGTGCGCCGCCGCAATATCGATGCTCGTCAGCGCCGTATCCTCGTCAACCTCTCCGTCGACGTCTATCTCGATGGCGAGCAGCCTGCCGTGGATGACTTCTCCGACCTCGTATATCCCGATGTCTCGTCGGCACCTTCGGCAGTCGTCGTCGGTGCTGGGCCTTGTGGGCTCTTCGCTGCGCTAAGGCTCATTGAGCTGGGCGTGCGCCCCATCGTCGTAGAGCGTGGGCAGGACGTCATGCAGCGCCGTCGTGACCTCGTCCAGCTGGAGAAGTCGGGCGTCGTCGACCCCGAGTCGAACTATAGCTTTGGCGAAGGCGGTGCGGGTGCCTTCTCAGACGGCAAGCTCTATACGCGTAGCAAGAAGCGTGGGAGCGTGGAGAAGATCCTGCGTGTCTTCTGTCGCTTCGGTGCTGACCCAAAGATCCTCATCGATGCCCACCCACATATCGGTACGGACAAGCTCCCCATCATCATCCGCCGTATGCGCGAGCAGATCATCGCCTCGGGTGGTGAGGTGCACTTCGCGTGCCGTATGGAGGAGCTGATCCTTGAGCGAGGGGAGGTGCGTGGTGTCATCTGCTCGGGGGATCGTGCCTTCCACGGCCCTGTGCTGCTGGCTACGGGGCACTCGGCACGTGACGTCTACCGCTACCTGCATCGTGCGAAGATCCTTATCGAGGCCAAGCCCATCGCTGTCGGCGTGCGTCTTGAGCACCCGCAGTCGCTCATCGATGAGATCCGCTACCACAGCCCCGAGGGGAGAGGGAAGTACCTCCCTGCTGCCGAATATGTCTACAAGGCGCAGGCCGAGGGTAGGGGAGTGTACAGCTTCTGCATGTGCCCTGGGGGCTTCGTCGTCCCTGCCTCTACGGGACCCGAGGAGACTGTCGTCAACGGGATGTCGCCTGCTAACCGCGGCTCTCGCTGGGCGAACTCTGGCCTCGTCGTAGAGCTTCACCCCGAGGATATCCCTGCTACAGGCATTCAGGTCGAGGATCCTGCATCGCCCCTTGCCTTGATGCAGTGGTGCGAAGCCTTTGAGCGCAAGAGCTATCTGGCGGCTAATCGCTCGCTCCGTGCACCTGCTCAACGTATGACGGACTTCGTCGCACGCCGCCATTCGTCCACGCTACCCTCTTCGTCCTATACGATGGGCCTCACCTCGAGCGACCTGCATGAGTGGATGCCCGACTTCATCACACGCCGTCTGTCGGCTGGCTTCCGTGCCTTCGACCGCACGACACGTGGCTTCCTCACGGGCGAAGCTCAGCTTATCGGTGTGGAGTCACGTACCTCATCGCCCGTGCGTATCCCCCGTGACCGCATGACCTATGCGCACCCCGTCGTCGCAGGCCTCTATCCTGCGGGCGAAGGTGCTGGCTTCGCTGGCGGTATCGTCTCGGCGGCTATCGATGGGGAGAATGCTGCGCAGCAGATCGCTCTCGCCCTCGGCCGGTAGTTCGCCCCTCCACTGAGCGCCCCGCTTCGCTCTTCGTACCCCTTCTCTCCGTCCTTTTTTGGGGCAGGAAGAAGGGGCTTTTCTTTGCCCTTGACTTTGGGCCTCTTGGGGAAGGGTGCTATGAACCTATATGGGTCACTGAGCTGACCTATATGATAGGTTGTTGCTCTGCGTATGGAGAAAAGTTGCGGACGAGTGGCAGAAAAGTTTAGGCTACGTACGTGGCTCTAATATCTACGCACGTGGATATTTAGATTGACGTACCTGGTCTTTAAGACTACGTGCATAGATAGAAGGAAACCACCACGTGAAGGTGCTTTTTCTTCGCGAGAATGCCACTTTTCCCTCCGCTGGATAAGAGGAATACTCGCGATAAAGCGAAGGGCTTGTGTATCACTTCGGGGAGGCCTATCGGGGAGCTGGGTACGCGATGCCTTAGCGCTCTAAACCTCTCTCGCGAGTGAGGGGCTACGACCCCACCGAAAGTGCGCCTTTGAGTGGCCTTCCTTGGGGGTGAGAGCGCGGGTGGATAGAGACGATACGGGTGCGGCGGTCCCTTATCTAATTCTTAGCTATCTTTGCAGGCGTACCGAGCGTGGCAAATGGGCGAGCAGAGATACTGGCCCTATGTCACTCGGGCGTTATCTCATAGATGCGTAGACAGACAGAATTTGGACAAAAGGTAGCGCTGGGGGTCGTCGCCCTCGTCATCCTCGCTGCCTGCGGTACACGACATAAGACTCCCTCGCGTGAGGCCAAGGTGCAGCAGAAGACCTTGGCTAAGGGTCGTGCGTCTTCATCTGCCGATACGCTCAGTACGCTCACGCAGCTCAGCTCCTTCCTCCCCGACTCTTCCCTATCAGATAGCCTCAAGGGCGCTGGTGGTGTGCGTCTTGATAGCCTGCGGAAGAAGGCCGACACGCTCGCTACACGTCCCGATAGCCTCGACAGTCTTAGTTCGCTTCGCCTCGATACCCTCAGCCTGACGGCCGAGGAAGCCGAGCGCCGTGAGCGCCGTCGTCGCCAGCGTGAGAGCTTCGATGATATCATCGCCTACAAGGCGCAGGACTCGATGGTCCTCATCGGGCAGAGCTTGACCTACCTCTTCGGGCCCAGTACCGTGGACTATAAGGACAAGGGGATGGATGCGAACTTTATGCGCCTCAACCTTGACAGCAACCTCGTCTACGCACACTATATCCTCGATAGCACAGGGAAGGCTACGGCCTACCCAAAGTTCCGCGACGGTGGGGAGAGCTATGAGGCGAAGAGCCTGAACTACAACTTCAAGACGAGCAAGGGCTTCATCACGGGCGCCGTCACCCAGCAGGGCGAAGGCTATATCACGGCCGAGCGCACGAAGATGGTCAGCAACAACTGCCTCTACATGGAGAACGGGCGCTATAGCACCTGTGACAACCATGAGCATCCGCACTTCTACTTCATGCTGACCAAGGGGAAGGCTCGTCCGCAGAAGAATGTCGTCGCCGGGCCTTCGTACCTCGTCATCGCTGACGTGCCGATGCCTATCGGTCTGCCCTTCGGCTTCTTCCCATTCAATAAGAGCTATTCCTCGGGTATCATCATGCCGAAGTACGGGGAAGAGACGCAGCGTGGCTTCTACCTGCGCGAAGGGGGGTATTACTTCGCCTTCAACGACTACGTCGACCTGGCCCTCACGGGAGACTGGTATAGCCTCGGCTCATGGGGTCTCAATGCCCGCTCTAACTACCGTAAGCGCTACCGCTTCGGGGGGAGCGTCAACCTCAGCTACCTCACGACCAAGACGGGGGAGCGTGACGTCGTCGGGGACTTCTCTGAGAGCCGTGACTTCCGCATCAACTGGACGCATACGCAGGACTCTAAGGCCAACCCCAACGAGACCTTCTCGGCGAGCGTGAACTACTCGACGAGCTCCTTCAACCACAACTCGCTCGCCACGCTCTACAACCCCAGCATCGCGGCGCAGAATACGAAGAACTCCTCGGTCAACTATAGCCGCAACTTCCCTGGTACGCCCTTCCGCATCTCGGCCTCTATCGAAGCGACGCAGACCTCTGCCGACTCGATGGTCACGATGAGCCTGCCGAATATCGCTATCAGCATGAACCGTATCTACCCCTTCAAGCGCAAGAAGCGTGTCGGGGCAGAGCGCTGGTACGAGAAGATCAGCATCAGCTACTCGGGGCAGTTCCGCAATAGCATCTCCACGAAGGAGAACCGCCTCTTCCAGGCCAACATCATCAAGGACTGGAACAATGGCTTCTCCCACAACATACCCATCTCGGCGTCGTACAAGCTCTTCAACTACATCGACCTCACGCTGAGTGCGAACTACAACGAGCGCTGGTACACCTACAAGTCGGTCAAGGAGTACAATGCGACGACCGACCGCACGGAGTTCCGCCGTATCTATGGCTTCAACCGCGTGTACGACTTCTCCACGTCGGCGAGCCTGAATACCACGCTCTACGGCTTCTTCCAGCCGTGGAAGATCTTCGGTGATAAGGTGCAGATGATCCGTCACCGCATCACGCCACGTGTCGGTATCAGCTACACGCCAGACTTCGGCGACAAGATGTGGGGCTACTACGACCGCCTGCAGTACATTGACAATGCTGGTGTCGCTCACTCGGAGGAATATGCTCGCTTCGGCGATGGTCATATCTTCGGTATGCCTGGGCGTGGGAAGACCGCTGCGATCAACTTCGGCATCGACAACAACCTCGAGATGAAGGTGCGTACGAAGACCGACAGCACCGAGACCACGAAGAAGATCAGCCTCATAGACAACCTCTCGCTGAGCTCGAGCTACAACCTCGCTGCCGACTCCTTCCAGCTCGCCGATATCAACGCCAGCATCACGCTGCGCTTCTCGCCCTCACTCCACCTCTCTCTCAGTGGTGCCTTCGACCCCTATATGTACGGGCACACTACGGACGCTGCGACGGGGCGTGTCAGCGAGTACCGCGTGAATAAGCTCCGTATCTTCAACGGCAAGGGCTTCGGTAGCCTCCGTGGTACGGGTACCTCCTTCAGCTACACGCTGAGCAACGATACCTTCCGCAAGCTGCGTGAGTTCTTCTCGGGGAAGAAGGACAAGAAGCCCAAGGATAAGGACAAGCCCGAGGGCGAAGATCCCAACCTCACAGGTGCTCCTGCCGACGGGCGTGATACGTCGCTGGCAGATATGGCTGCCAAGGGTCAGAAGAATAAGAGCCTCTTCGACACCAACGACAGCGAAGGCGAGTACGACGAAGACGGCTACCTCAAGGTCAGCATCCCCTGGAGCCTCTCGCTCAGCTATGGGGTGAACCTCCAGCGCACGACCTTCGACCCCCGCCGCGATGAGTACAACTACGGGCTGATGCACAGCTTGATGTTCTCGGGTAGCATCCAGCCTACGAAGAATTGGTCCTTCAACGTCAACGCCAGCTACGACTTCATCGCCAAGCGCATCGCGAATATGACTATCGGGATTAGCCGTGACCTCCACTGCTGGAGCCTCACTGCCAATGCGATCCCCTTCGGCCCCTACCGCAGCTACAGCATCTCTATCGGCGTGAAGAGCTCGCTCCTGCACGACGTCAAGTGGGACAAGCACGGCTACTCCTCAGCTAATAGCTGGTAGCCCGATCCACCCCTCCCATAGCACATCGCCCCCGCCTCTCTCGAACGAAGAGGCGGGGGCGATGGCTTTTCGCTGGGTGGGTGAGATCTGGATAGGAGACGGGTCTATGCGGGCGCTTCCCAAGGAAAGAAGCGGGTAATTCCGTATCTTTGCCAGCGTATAATACTGATATAGACAGCATATGAATATAGAGCACGACGACGAAGAGGAGAAGATCCCCGAGGTGACGCCCGATATCATTGAGGACGAAGAGCCCCCCGCCTACCAGCCGGCAGAGGGCTTGCCTTACCGCCCGGAGCTGAGCAACCTGTCGAAGATGTACCAGACATGGTTCCTCGACTACGCCTCCTACGTCATCCTTGAGCGTGCTGTACCCCATATCGATGACGGGCTCAAGCCCGTGCAGCGCCGTATCCTCTACAACCTCAAGCGGATGGATAGCGGTAAGCTCATCAAGGTAGCTAACATCGTCGGGGAGACGATGAAGTACCACCCCCACGGTGACGCCTCGATCAATGATGCCCTCGTCCAGCTCGGACAGAAGGGCTTCCTCATCGATACGCAGGGGAACTGGGGGAATATCCTCACCGGTGACCCCGCTGCTGCAGGCCGATACATCGAGGCGAAGCTCTCGGCTTTCGCCCACGAAGCAGTCTACAGCGACCGCGTCACCCCGTGGAAGAAGACCTATGACGGCACGACTGATGAGCCCGTAGCCCTACCCGTGAAGTTCCCCCTGCTCTTGGCGCAGGGTGCTGAGGGTATCGCTGTCGGCTTGTCCTCCAAGATCCTTTCGCACAACTTCGTCGAGCTGGCAGAGGCTGCTTGTGCCTACCTGCGCGGTGAGGAGTTCACGCTCTATCCCGACTTCCCCACGGGGGGGCTCATCGACGTCTCCCGCTACAATGACGGCGAGCGTGGTGGTAGCCTCAAGTCCCGTGCGAAGATCGATAAGATCGACTCCAAGACGCTGAGTATCTCCGAGCTCCCTGCTGGGAAGACCACGACGACGCTCATCGAGTCCATCCTCAAGGCCGTAGAGAAGGGGAAGATCCGCATCCGCCGTGTCGACGATATGACGGCTGCCACGACGGATATTCGCCTGACGCTCGCCGCTGGTGTGTCGTCAGACAAGGCCATCGATGCCCTCTATGCCTTCACTGACTGCGAGGTCAGCATCTCACCCAACTGCTGCGTCATCTACGAGGAGAAGCCTCTCTTCACGACCGTCAGCGAGCTCCTGCGCTACAGCGTGGAGCGCACGAAGTACCTCTTCGGCGAAGAGCTGAAGATCCTCCTCTCGGAGAAGGAAGAGCAGTACCTCGGTGCTTCGCTCGAGCGCATCTTCATCGAGGAGCGCATCTATAAGGATAAGGCCTTCGAAGAAGCTGCTGACGAAACCGCCGCTCTTGAGCATATCGCTAAGCGTATCGAGCCCTTCGCAGATCGCTTCCTCCGCCCAGTGACGACGGACGACCTGCGCCGCCTGCTGGAGCTACGTATGGCACGTATCCTACGCTTCAACCTCCCCAAGCACGAGGCGGCACTCCTGCAGATCGAGCAGGATATGGCTCAGCTCCGTCACGACATCGCGCACCTCACCGACTATACCATCCGCTGGTATCAGCATCTCATCCAGCGCTACGGGGCTGCCTTTCCACGCCGCACGAAGATCACGAACTTCGGCACCATTGAGGTCACGAAGGTGGCCGAGCTCGATGCCAAGCTCTACATCAACCGTGAGGAAGGCTTCTTCGGTACGGCACTGAAGGACGCTGAGTTCGTGTGCAACTGCTCGAGCCTCGACGAGGTCATCATCTTCTTCCGCTCAGGGAAGTACTTCGTCGGTAAGGTCGAGGATAAGAAGTTCTACGGCAACGAGGAGGTCATCTATATCAACCGCTATCAGCGCAATGACGAGCGCACGATCTACAACGTCATCTACCGCGATGGCAAGGTCGGCTCAGTCTACGCTAAGCGCTTCAACGTACTCTCGGTCATCCGTGACCGCGTCTACGATCTGACGCGTGGCAAGGAAGGCTCACGCGTACTCTACTTCTCTGCCAACGGCAATGGTGAGGCGGAGAAGGTCGCCGTCAAGCTCAAGATCCGCAATGCCCGCCAGCGCCTCTTCCAGTTCGAGAAGGACTTCTCCGATATCCCCATCAAGTCGCGTAGCTCCGTCGGGCTCTTAGTGACGAAGGCAGAGGTGCACTCGGTATCGCTCCTGAGTAAGGGCTTCTCGACGCTCGGTGGGCGTGACGTATGGTTCGACCGTGATGTCCTGCGCCTGAACTACAACGAGCAGGGCCAGTACCTCGGCTCCTTCCACGCCCGTGACCGCATCCTCGTCGTCCTCAAGTCGGGCGAATGCTATACCACCGACTTCAGCGACTCCATCCATATCGAGGAGAACCTCCTGCGCATCGAGAAGAATGAGCCCCGCAAGATCTGGACGGCCGTCTACTACGATGCTGATCAGAAGTACCATTACATCAAGCGCTTCAGCATCGAGGAAGATCAGAAGCGTGAGAATATCCTCGGGGAGAACCCTAAGAACGAGCTGCTGCTCCTGACCGATACCTACTACCCACGCCTCCTCATCGGGCGTCAGGAGAAGGGTGGCGAGCTACGTACGACCGAGATCGATGTCGAGGAATTTGCTCTCGTCAAGAGCATCCGCGCCCGTGGTAAGCGCATCGCTCCCTACCTCATCGACCAAGTCGAGGAGCTCCCTCCGCTGAAGGAATCCCCCGTCTTCGAGTCGGAGCACGACGAGTCCATGGCGGAGACTGAGGAAGAAGAAGCCGACCTCTTCGCGGGACAGACCGAGGATAGCTCGAACGAATAAGCCCCCCTCCCATTATGAATAAGCCCCTTGCTCTGCCCCTCATGGCCCTCGCACTGGCGCTCCTCTCGGCTCCGCTGAGAGCCCAGAGTGCAGCGGATAGCCTCGGGGCAGGCTCAGAGGCGCGTAGCCTCTTCACGATACCAGAGCCACAGACCCGCCAGAGCAACATCACCTACCGCAGCCAGTACTTCGGTATCGGGGGGATGCGTCTCGGGCATACCTACCTCACACCGCTCAACTACGGCGGGGAAGTCTACAGCTACACCTCGGAGCATACCCGCTTGGGCTATCGCTCTCTGCCGGAGCAGCGCGTCGCACGAGGAAGCCTCTTCGGCTACACGCCCCGCACGACCGATCCGCGCTGGCTACGGCACACGCTCTTGAATGTCGACCTTGCCTCGACGAAGAATCCCGCTGGCAATGGCTCCATCTACAGCCTCACCGCTCGCTATGACTGGGGGCGTCTGCGCCACATCAGCGCCGGCAGCTGGGGGCGTCTCGCTATCGGTGGTAGCCTCGTCGGTCTTGCTGGTGGTATGTACAGCTCCCGCAATGGGAACAACCCCGGTACGCTGGATATGGCACTCTCGGTAGGCCCTTCGGCGCTCTACTCGCTTCGCTTCGGCCCCGCACGCCTCCCCCTCCTTCTCAAGGCTTACGCTCATACCGACCTCTTGGGCTTTGCTTTCTCGCAGGAGTTCGGTGAGACGCTCTATGAGCTCTATTACTTCGGCCAGCCCTCGCGCCGTATCTACCTGACGCATCCGTTGAAGGCTCCCACGGGCTTCGTCCTCACCAGCGTAGATGTCCCTATGCTCGACTACTTCACGCTTTCGGTGGGCTACCGCTGGGACTACCGCCGCACAGAGCTGAATCACCTCTCCGCCTACCGCCATCAGCACAGCCTCCTCATCGGGGTGACGACGAAGATCCTTCCGCTCGAGGGGCGTCGTGCTGCCGATGATCACTCGACCCTTGTGCCCTTCTGATATGAAGCACCTCACTAAGCTCCTCGCCGCGCTTGGCCTCCTCCTCTCGCTCACGTGCTGTACCACCGAGCGCGAGTACACAGCGGATCCGTATACCAACTATGACCGCCTCTGGGAGATCCTCGACCGTGGCTATTGTTACTTCGACCTCAAGCTCCCTCAAGGCACCACCTGGCGCGACCTCTACCACAAGCACCGCCGCGATCTGCGCCCCACGATGACGACCGACTCACTCTTCCTCGTGATGAGCCAGCTTCTCGCCGAGCTACGTGACGGGCATGTCAATCTGATCTCCACCTTCGACTACGGGCGCTACTGGCAGTGGCGGAGCGAAGGCCCGCGCTCCTATGATGAGACGCTCATCGAGAGCTACCTCGGCGATGACTACCATATCGCTGGCGGGCTGGCCTACAAGTCGCTGGATTATCCGAAGGGCGTGCGCCGTGCTGAGCCTATCGGCTACGTCCGTGTGGCATCGTTCTCCTCGGCGATCTCCAGTAGCAATGTGAATGCCGTGCTCAACCGCCTCAAGGCGTGCAACGGCCTCATCCTCGACCTGCGCAACAATGGGGGTGGTCAAGTCACGACCTCCGATATGCTGGCGCAGCACTTCATCCGTGAGCGCAAGCTCATCGGCTATATCTCGCACAAGACAGGCCCTGCACACGATGCTTTCTCGCGCCGCACCCCCTTCTACCTCGATACCCTGCAGGCGGGTACGATCTGGCTCAAGCCCGTCGTCGTCCTCGTCAACCAAGGGGTGTACAGCGCCGCCAATGACTTCACGCTCCGCATGAAGGGCCTCCCGCAGGTCAAGATCGTCGGGGTGAAGACGGGCGGTGGTGGTGGTCTGCCGATGTCCTCCGAGCTGCCTAATGGCTGGGCGGTGCGCTTCTCTTCGTCCCGCACGTACGATGCCGACGGCGCCGATATCGAGCAGGGCATCACGCCTGATGTCGTCCTCAAGGATGAGATCGCCCGCGGGGCAGAGGTCGATCCCTATATCGAGGCCTCGGCAAGTCTCCTCACACGCTGGATCCTACAGATCAAGTCGAAGCAGAAGAAGCAGTAGCTCCTTCGTAGTCCATACAAAAGCGATCCCCCACAGTGACTCGGTCACTGCGGGGGATCGCTATTTAATAGGAGTTATCTTCTCGGGGGCTTAGAAGCGGAAGCCGAGAGAGACGGAGGCACGAAGCCAAGCCCAGGGGGTGGAGACGTTGTCGATAGAGACCTTCTTAGAGGCCTTGTCTACGTTGACATCCTGACCGACGAGCTTGATGGTAGGCAGGTCGCTGACGTTCTCGCTGATCTGCTGCTGCAGGTCTGCGATCTCCTTGTCGGTGAGGTTTGTAGCAGAGTAGTCGCCCGCGAGGGTCAGCTTACCCTTACCAGCGTGCACGCCGAGGATGTTCCAGTCGAGGACGATGTTCTTATTGCGACCGAAGAGCCACTGAGCACCGAGACCGA
>ERZ772978.414-NODE-414-length-17054-cov-17.8646_pt1 | contig 17054 bp, 6 predicted proteins | sample MGYA00511675_ERZ772978 | MGnify/ENA primary metagenome ERZ772978 (study PRJEB29015, sample SAMEA2738092) | human oral metagenome | biome: human oral; feature: human-associated habitat; material: saliva | place: China | collected 2156 ... | reverse complement strand
CCCAGGTCGGTGAAGGGCATGAGGGTGGGGAAGGTGGCCAGCAGGCCGTACTGGGCGAAGGCGTCGGCCCCGAAGTGCCTGATGATGAGGCTGGAGTTGACCAGCCCGAAGACGCCGGACACCCCCATGACCACCACTTTGGCCACGGCTGTGGTTCCCACAGACGACCAGCTGGCGCCTGACGACGACCCCCGCCTGAGGACCCCGCCGAGCCGCCGCAGCGGAGAACGTCGGGAGCCCTGGGACGCGGCCGCTCCATCACTCACCTCAATCGCTGAGAGGCTTGCGGCAACTGAGCTATCGACAGGTCGCCCACACTCAGCGGCACCCGCCGGGGCGCCGCCGTCCGCCGACTGCGCCTCGGCCGGCCCGGAAGCCGACCGGGGTGCCGAAGAACTCGACTGGGTCACGTAGCACTCCTGATGTTGTAGGAAGGTCACAATCCGGCATCGGAAAGACACCCGAAGACAGGCACGAGAGTAGACGCATCAAGGCCGGTGACCTGGTATCTTTTGTTTATCGTCTTGTGACATAGACGGTCCCCCACCCACCCCCCTTGGCACAACCCCAGCAAACCGGCTCTGACCTGCAACAATGCCGTCTGCTGGAAGAACCCTGAAAGGTCCCTCAGAGGTGCATTGACACCTCCATATCGTTGCGCACCTGTAACATACAGACATCTCAGAAACCTCTCGACTCCTCATCTTGCCCCTGCGATCTTGGCCACTTCCCACAAATAACGTCCGCAAGACTTAGTAGCATTCTAAAACGCTGCTGTTCACGACGTCCCGTCAGCACTAGCCGACCAGTTATTGCCCACCCACGATCATCCCTGCGGAGTCCACCTTGTCTAGTTCGACCCTGACACTGCCCCAGCGCGAGCAGCACCGGCGTCCCTCGACAGCAGCAGCCGACGCCACCTCCCCCACCGCTCCGCGCAGTCCTTGGGCACGCACGCGCCATGACCTCGTCATCTGGCTCGTCCTGTCCGACCTCTTCGCCGTCGCCGTCCCCTTCTGGCTCGCCCTCCTGGGCGGCCACCTGCCACTGGTCTGGTCCGCGACCACCGTGGGCATCACGATGGTGCTCATCGCCTGGTTCCTGGGAGCGCTCGGTATCGACGCCGTCGAGCAGGCCGGCCCCGGTACGGGCCGCTTCGTCGCCGCGGCCGCCGTGAGCGTCCCGGTGGCCCTGCTGCTGGCCGACCTGTCCGGAGTCGCCCGGACCACCCTGCTGGCCACTCTGGCGGCCCAGCTCCTCCTGGCCGTCACCGGACGCTCCATCGAGGCCGGGTGGCTGCGCCGCCGCCGCCTCGAGGGGCACGCCCTGCGTCGCACCCTCATCGTCATGGGCTCGGGCTCCCAGCCCATGCTCACCCAGCTGCGCCGCCATCCCATGGACGGCTTCCTCATCGTGGGCTACCTGTCCTCCGGGCAGGACCGCGCCTTCCACTCGGCTGAGCCCGTGCGCAGCCCCCAGCACATCGCCCAGACCCTGCACGCCGAGCGCATCGACGCCGTCATGACGGTCGGCTCGGTCATCCCCGAGGACCTGGTCACCCTCATGCGCGGCCTGGAGGGTACCCAGGTGCGCCTCGTCGTCGCCCCCGGGCTGCAGGACGTCGTGCCCGGGCGCATGCGGGCCCTGACCGTCACACACGGCTGGACCGGTCTCATCGCCGTCAAGACCCGCCGCACCCGTGCCGCGGGCAAGGCCCTGTTCGACCGGCTCGCCGGCGCCATCGGGCTGGCCCTCATCTCGCCGCTGCTGGCGGCCACCGCGCTCGCCATCCGCCTCGACTCCCCCGGCCCGGTCTTCTACACCCAGACCCGCGTGGGCCAGGACGGCAAGCCCTTCACCATGTGGAAGTTCCGCTCCATGTACATCGACTCCGACGCGCGCCGCGCCTCGGTGGTCAAGGCCGGCGGCGACGCCGGCAACGAGGTCATGTTCAAGGACCGTCAGGACCCGCGCATCACCCGCGTGGGCCGCTGGATCCGCCGCCTGTCGATTGACGAGCTCCCCCAGCTCATCAACGTCGTGCGCGGGGACATGAGCCTGGTGGGGCCCCGCCCCGCACTTCCCGTCGAGGTCGCCAAGTACGACGCCGAGGCGCTGCGTCGTCTCCTGGTCAAGCCCGGGCTGACCGGCCTGTGGCAGATCTCCGGACGCTCGGACCTGTCCTGGGCCTCGACCGTGGCCCTGGACCGTCACTACGTGGAGAACCGGGGCGGAGCCCTGGACGCGAAGATCTTCGCCGGAACGCTGCGCGCGGTCATCGGCGGAAAGGGAGCCTACTGATGATTACCGGCTACGTCCCCGGCGGCTTCGACATGCTGCACGTGGGGCACCTCAACATCCTCACCGAGGCGGCCAAGCGCTGCGACCACCTCATCGCGGGGGTCGCCACCGACGAGTCGCTGGAGCGGATGAAGGGACGCGGTCCCATCGTGCCCCTGGCCGAGCGCATGGCCATGGTGGCCGCCCTGCGCATGGTGGACTCCGTGGTCCCCGACTATGACCAGGACAAGCGCCTGGCCTGGAAGCGCTCCCCCTTCGACGTGCTGTTCAAGGGCACCGACTGGGAGGGCACCGACAAGGGCCGCCGCCTGGAGGCCGAGATGGCCGAGGTCGGGGCCTCGGTGATCTACCTGCCCTACACACCCACCACCTCCTCGACGATGCTGCGCCGCACCCTCGTCCAGGAAGTCGCATCCCGTAGTCCCCAAGGGGCCAAGTGACCACTTCACGTAACGACTTCGAGACGCCCGACACCCCGTCGAGCAGCATCGACTCCGCCGCAACCACCTCCGGTGCCGGTGACGGCGGAAGCAATCGATCCGACTCCGGCGCCGCTCAGACCGAGCCGTCCACCGCGGAACGTCCCGGTCTGCTCACCCGTGCCGCCGGCGCCCTGCGCCCCCGGCGGCGCAGCCGGGCCTCCCGGTCCAACGACGTCCAGGACGTCGGCTCGGGCCTGACCTCCGGCACCACCACCTCCCGGCTGGCCGCGACCTTCCGCATCCCCCAGTCGCGCGCCCAGCGCGTACGGCTGCGCAAGCGCCTGTCGACCCTGGCCGCCGTCGTCTGCGTCACCGCCCTGGGAACGGCTGCCTGGCTCCACGAGGGCGTGGCCCAGGCCGACCTGCACCTCAATGACGGCGGCGTGTGGGTCACCTCCACCTCCAAGCACCTGGTGGCCCGCCTCAACTACCCCTCCCGCGAGGTCGACGGCGCGATCCGCACCTCCTCGTCCTCCTTCGACGTCACCCAGAACGCCGAGGACGTCCTGGTCCCCGACTCCGGCGACGCCTCCGTCTCCTCGGTCGACCCCTCCCAGGTCGCCTTCTCCGGGCGCACCCAGCTCACCAAGGGCGTGACCATCGCCCAGGGCGGGGACCGGGTCATGGCGGTCGACAAGGTCCAGGGCACCATCCGCGCCGCCAAGGCCAAGGAGGCCGGCTCCCTGACCGCGGCCGCTCCCGTGGTCACCGGCATGCCCGACGTCGTGGCCGCCATCGGCAAGGACGGCGCCATCCACGCCGTCTCGGCCACCAGCAAGTCGCTGGTCTCCCTGGAGACCAGCGACAAGGGCTGGAAGGAGGCCACGAACACCTCCCTGAAGCTGACCGCCGGCACCGATCTGGCCATCACCGCCGTCGGTGACCAGCCCGTGGTCCTAGAGCGCGGCACCGGCATCCTCCACCTGCCCGAGGGCAAGTCCGTCAGCCTGGGGACCTCCGGCCTGGTGCTCCAGCAGCCCGGCCCCGATGCCGACTCGGTCCTGGTCGCCTCCCGCAACGAGCTCATCTCCGTCCCCCTGGACGGGGGCAAGGTCACCAGGACGCCGTCGGCCAAGGAGGGCTCCGCCCCCGAGGGCGTGCCCGCCCAGCCGGTGCGCCTGGGCAAGTGCGTCTACGCGGCCTGGTCCGGATCGGGCCAGTTCGTGCGCAGCTGCTCGGGGCTGTTCGGCGGCGGCACCGACACCGCCCACGACGACAAGCTCGCCGCCTCCTCCGCCCCGGTCTTCCGGGTCAACCGCGACGCCATCGTGCTCAACGACCTGGACACGGGCTCGGTGTGGCTGCCCAACGAGGACCTCGTCCTCATCGACGACTGGACGGACAAGACCGCCCAGACCGACGACAACGCCGATCAGAAGGACGACTCGGCCAACACCTCGGACTCCCAGACCCCGCCGGAGCGCACCGAGGAGAACCATCCCCCCAAGGCGGCCGATGACAGCTTCGGCGTGCGCCCGGGCCGTTCCGCGCTCCTGCCGGTGCTGGCCAACGACTCCGATCCCGACGGCGACGTCCTCACCGCCACCCCCCAGGACAACGGAGGCTCGCTCAAGGCCACCAAGGCCCAGGGCGGACTGGCTCTGCGCATGGACGTTCCGGACAACGCCTCCGGCAGCTTCTCCGTGCCCTACACGGCCGACGACGGCCGCGGGATGAGCGACTCCGCCGTCGCCACCGTCGACGTCCACGGCTGGGACGTCAACGGCGCCCCGAAGCAGATCACCACCCCCACCCTGACCGTCGCCGAGAAGGCCTCCGGCTCCCTGGACGTGCTGGGCCACTGGCTGGACCCCGACGGGGACGACCTCTACCTGGTCTCCGCCCAGGGCGAGGGCCTGGACACCAAGGTCTCCAACGAGGGCACCGTCACGGTGCGCGAGCTGGGCGCCGGCACCGGCACCCGCGACCTGACCGTCACCGTCTCCGACGGCCGGGAGACCACCTCCGGCGTGGTCAAGGTCGACGTGCAGCCGGCCCAGTCGGCCAAGCCGATCGCCAACGCCGACCATGTGCGCGTCGTCGCCGGCTCCAAGGCCGTCGTCTCGCCCCTGGACAACGACACCTCCCCCTCCGGGGGGACCCTGCGCCTGGCCGCAGTGCAGGAGGCCCCGGCCGGGACCTCGATCAGCGTCGACCAGCAGGCCGGTGTCTTCACCTTCTCCACCGAGGCCAATGCCCAGGCCCAGACCTACTACCTCACCTACGACGTCATGGATGGGGCCAACACGGCCCAGGGCATCGTGCGCGTGGACGTCACGCCCAAGGCCGACGCCACCGTGCCCCCCGAGGTCGAGAACGACACCGCCCTGCTGCGCAACGGCGGCTCGACGACCATCGCCCCGCTCACCAACGACTTCGACCCCTCCGGGGGGATCCTGGTCCTGCAGTCGGTCAAGACCCCGCCGGACTCCGGGGTCACCGTCACGGTCGTGGACCACTCCCTGCTGCAGATCAGCGCGGCCAGCACCGTGCCGGCCAACCTGACGGTGGAGTACACGGTCACCAACGGCACCTCCAGCGCCACCGGGAAGGTCGCCATCGTCCCGGTGACCCAGTCCCAGCCCCAGCCGCCGGTGGTCACCAACGACACCGCCGTCGTGCGAGCCGGCGACGTCGTCACCGCCTCCGTCCTGGACAACGACTCCTCCCCCGCCGGTCTCAACCTGTCGGTGGACTCCCAGGTCAGCCTGGTGGGCGACGAGCTGGGCACCGCCTGGGTCAGCGAGAACACCGTGCGCTTCCGCGCCGGCAACCAGCCCGGCCGCACCTCCTACGCCTACACGGCCAAGGACGACCAGGGCCAGACCGCCTCGGGGGTCCTTACCGTGGAGGTGCGCGCCCAGGACGCCGAGCACAACTCCGCGCCCTCACCGCGCAACCTGGAGGCCCGCACCCTGGCCGGCTCGGCCACGAACATCACCGTGCCGCTGGACGGCATCGACCCCGACGGCGACTCGGTGAGCCTCGTGGGCCTCAACCAGGCCCCCTCCTTGGGCTCGGTGGAGATCAACTCCTCGTGGCTGACCTACACGCCCTCCGAGGGGGCCACCGGCACCGACACCTTCACGTACGTCGTCGAGGACCGCTTCGGGGCCCAGGCCACCGGCACAGTCCGGGTGGGTGTGGCCCAGGCCTCGCCGCTCAACGTGGCCCCGGTGGCCACTGACGACCTGGTCGTGGCCAAGCCCGGGCGCACCGTGGCCGTGGACGTGCTGTCCAACGACCTGGACACCGACGGCGACAGCCTGTCCCTGGAGGGCGACCCGGTCTCCAGCGACCCCTCCCTGGGCGTGTCCACCCGCGCCGGCCGCCTGGTGCTCGACCTGCCGGAGAAGGAGGGCAACCACTCGGTCACCTACACCGTCTCCGATGGACGCGGCGGCACCGACACCGGCACCGTCACCGTCCAGGTCTCGAGCAACGCCCCCCTGGCCAACCCGGTGGGCGTGGACGACTACGTCACCGTCGACCAGGTCGACGCCAACGGCAAGGTCACCGTCCCGGTCCTGGACAACGACAAGGACACCGACGGCTCGCCGTGGGACCTCAAGCTGTCCTCCTCCGACCCCGACGTCGAGGTGGGCAAGGACTCGCTGAGCCTGACGGTGGGCGAGACCCAGCGGCTCGTGCTCTACACGATCACCGACGCCGACGGGCTGACCGGCCACGCCGTCGTCGTGGTGCCGGCCCGCTCGGCCCTGCGGCCCCGCATCAACCCCTCGGCCGTGCCCGCCCGAGTGCTTGCGGACAAGACCACGGACATCAACCTGTCCTCCTACATCCTCACCCGGGAGGGCACCAAGCCCGTCATCACGGACACCTCCTCCATCCACATGGCCAAGGGCACCAAGGACGCCAAGGTCGCCTCGGGCGGGTCGGCGCTGTCCTTCACCCCCGACTCGGGCTTCACCGGGCAGACCTCGGTGACCTTCACCGTGGCCGACGGCACCGGCTCCGACGCCCTGAGCTCGACGCTCACGCTGCCGATCATCGTGGAATCCTCGACGAACCGGCCGCCGACCTTCACCCCCACCGAGATGACGGTGGCCCCTGGCGAGGGGGCCGTGACAGCCAACCTGGCGGCCATGGCCACCGACCCCGACCCGAATGACAAGCTCTCCTTCCAGGCCGGTCCCGCCCCCGCGGGATTCGAGATCTCCCTGAGCGGCTCGACACTGTCGGTCAAGGCCTCCGACAAGACCGCCGAGGGCACCACGGGCTCCATCCCGATCACGGTCTCCGACGGCGTCAACCCGCCGGTGAGCGCCTCCCTGCCCGTGCGGGTCAGCGCCTCCAACAAGCCCCTCATGACCACGGCCCCGATCAACCTGGAGTCCCGCAACGGCGAGGCGGTCAGCACCGACGTGTCCAAGGCGGTGAGCAACCCCTTCCCGGACAAGCCGATCACCCTGTCCGGCACCCCGACGATCACCTCCGGCCAGGGCTCGATCAGCGCCTCGGGAACGACCGTGACGATCACGCCCAACAACGGGTTCCACGGCACCATCACCGCGCAGTACAAGGTGCTGGACTCCACCGGCTCGGAGTCCCGGGCCGTCACCGGCACCATCACCGTCCAGGTCGGTGGGGTGGCGCCCGCAGCCCCCTCCGGGTTGAGCGTGACCCCCGTGGACGCCGACTCGGCGCGCGTGTCCTGGACCGACGGCTCCGCCAACGGCTCCCCCATCACCGGCTACAAGGTCAGTGTCAACGGCTCCGAGCAGTCCTGCTCGACCTCGAACTGCCTCATCAGTGGTCTGGCGCCCGGTCAGAGCTACAGCATCCAGGTCGTGTCCACCAACAAGTACGGCGACTCCGAGGCCGCGACGGTGTCCTACCAGCACAACGCCACCGCCAAGACCCCGGCTGCGCCCACGCTGACGGCCGGCTCGGGCAAGGTCACCGCCGCCTGGACCCAGGTGGACGACCCCTTCGGGGGCACGGCCACCTATGACGTGCGCCTGTCCGACGGCACCGTGCAGTCGGGCATCTCCGGGGACTCGGCCTCCTTCGACGTCTCCCCGGGACGCGCCTACACCGCTCAGGTGCGCGCCAGGTCCAGCCAGGGGACGGTCTCGGAGTGGTCCTCCCCGTCCAACTCGGTGACGCCCTACGGCGAGCCCGGCACCCCCGGGACCCCCGTCATCACCCCCAACGGGGACACGGTCACCATCGGCTGGCAGGCCGCCAACGGCAACGGCAGCCCCGTGAGCTACACGCTGCACTACTCCAACGGGCACACCAGCGACTCCAAGAACGTGGGAGGGGCCACCTCCACCACGGTCTCGGTCTCGCGCGGAACCTGGACCTTCTGGGTCGAGGCCGACAACGGTCACGGCTCCAAGACCTCGGGCCAGGCCAGCTACACCTACAAGCCGACCCCGCTGACGCCGTCGACCCCCGCCGTCAAGGCCACCGGCAACAGCGGCGAGCTGTCCGTGAGCTCCTCGCCCCGGGCCGGCAACGGCTGGAGCGTGGGCGAGCTGACGGTGGAGTACTCCGTGGACCAGGTCACCTGGACCAGCTCCTCGACCATCCGGGGACTGAACGACGGGCAGGCCTACACCGTCTACGCCCGCGCCAACGGCGGCGGGCAGTACTCCGACGTCGTCGCCTCCTCACCGGTGGCGCCCTACGGTCCGCCGTCGGCCCCCTCGGTCAGCTGCGAGCTCACCGGTAAGAAGCAGAAGAAGGTCTCCTGCTCCTGGAGCCCCGGTGCCAACAACGGCGCCAGCGCCGAGTACGAGCAGACCGACGACGGCGGCAAGTCCGTCGAGGACATCGAGATCGGTGACACCTATGACGGCAAGCTCAAGCGCGGCGAGTCGCTCACCTGGTGCGTGCGGGCCAGGACCAACGCCGGCACCTCCGAGTGGGGCTGCGACACCGTCACCCGGCCGTCCAAGCACGACAACGATGACGACGACGATGACGATGACAAGAAGCAGGCCTACCCGGTCGGCACCGAGCAGAAGTTCTACGTGGACTACACGCAGAGGTGCCACCCCTTCGGCCCCTGGGGCACCTGCTACCAGATGGTCTTCGACATCACCGGAAACCCCAACAGCACCGTGTCCTGCGGCTACTGGTACTGGGACACCTGGAACTGGCAGCCCGCCTGGAACGAGGAGGAGATCGCCCTCGATAAGAACGGATACGCCCGGCACAAGTTCCCCCACCGGACACCGAACTGGGACCAGACCATCACCTGCACCCAGCAATAACCGGTTCATTAACCGGATCGATGCCCAGTACGCAACAAGTCACACACCCACCTCTCTCCACCCGAAGGATCATTGATTCCATGCCGATGACTCCCGAGAACGCGACATGGTTCGCTGACGCCTTCTCCACCATTGTCAACAACGTCGGTCAGGCGCTGCTCGACAAGGAGGACGTAATCAAGCTGGCCCTGACCACCATGCTCTCCGAGGGCCACCTCCTGCTCGAGGACGCCCCCGGCACCGGCAAGACCGCCCTGGCCCGGGCCCTGGCGGCCTCGGTGCAGGGGACGCACTCGCGCATCCAGTTCACCCCCGACCTGCTGCCCAGCGACATCACGGGCGTGACGATCTACGACCAGAAGACCGGCACCTGGGACTTCCACGCCGGCCCGATCTTCTCCTCCATCGTCCTGGCCGACGAGATCAACCGGGCCAGTCCCAAGACCCAGTCGGCCCTCCTGGAGGTCATGGAGGAGTCCCAGGTGACGGTCGACGGCGTGCGTCACACGACCGAGCGCCCCTTCATGGTCATCGCCACCCAGAACCCCATCGAGCAGGCCGGCACCTACCGCCTGCCCGAGGCCCAGCTCGACCGCTTCCTCATGAAGACCTCCGTGGGCTACCCCAACCGGGAGGCGCTCACCCGGATCCTGTCGAGCTCGGCCCACCCGGACCGCTCCAAGAGCCTGTCCGCGGTCGTGGCCTCCTCCGTGGTGGCCTCCATGGCCGACCTCGCCGCCGAGAACCACATCGAGAACTCGGTGCTGGACTACATCGGGGCGCTGGTGGAGGCCACGCGTGCAGCCGACGAGACCCGCATGGGCGTGTCCACCCGTGGCGCCATCGGCATGGCTCGGGCCGCCCGGGTGTGGGCGGCCTCCCAGGGCCGCAGCTACGTCCTGCCCGACGACGTCAAGGACCTCGCCGAGGTCGTGTGGGCCCACCGCCTGGTCATGGACCCCGACGCCGAGTTCACCGGCGCCACCGCCTCCGGCGTCATCACCGCCGCGCTGGCCCAGGTCCCCGCCCCCACGACCCGCGACTGAGCCGTATGACGCCTCAGACGACGTCGCAGGAACCTGCCCGCCAGGCCCGTCCGGGCTCGGCGGGAGGGACCGGCGTATCCGCCTCCTCCGTCGCAGCCCCCACCTCCTCGGGGGCTCCGGCCTCCGCGCAGCCCGCGGCATCGGCTGCGTCGTCGACCTCCACGAACGAGGCCCTGACCGCCAGGCCCTCGCAGTCCCGACTGGCCGCAGCGGCCGCGGTGGCGCTGCGACCGCTGCGCTGGCTGCTGCACACCGTGACCCCCATCGGATGGGGCAGCCTGGTGCTGCTGGCGGCCTGCGGACTGACCGGGGCCGTCATGGGCTGGCAGGAGGCGTGGAGCGCCGCGGCCGCCGTCGGCATCGTCGCGGTGAGCGCCTGGCTGTGGCTCATTCCCCGCCGCGGCTACTCGGTCAACCACAACCTGCTCGAGCCCCGCGTCACCGTGGGCGACCACGCCCTCATCCGTCTGACCGTCACCAACCCCCGTACCCGGCCGCTGCTGCCCTCGCGCATGGAGATGCCGGTGGGGCCGGGACGCGCCGTCTTCGTCGTCCCCACCCTGACCCCCGGGGCCGTCCACGAGCGCGGCTTCGTCCTGCCCACGCAGCGCCGCGGCATCGTCACCGTCGGTCCGGTCCTGGCGGTCCAGCGAGACCCGGTGGGGCTGCTCCAGCGCGAGCGCTCCCTGAGCACCCCGCAGCACATCCACATCCACCCGCGCACCGTGCGCCTGGGCACGGTCCTGCACGGCGTCCTGCGGGACATCGAGGGCGCCGTCACCCAGGACCTGTCCAGCTCCGACGTCGCCTTCCACGCCCTGCGCGAGTACGTCCCCGGCGATGACCGGCGCAACGTCCACTGGCGCACCACGGCCCGCACCGGTCGGCTCATGGTGCGTCAGTTCGAGGAGACCCGCCGCTCCAGCCTGCTCGTCCTGCTGTCCACCCGTCAGGACGACTACGCCGGTGAGGAGGACTTCGAGACCGCGGTGTCCATCGCCTGCTCACTGGCCATGGACGCGATCCAGGACGGGCGCGAGGTCCGCTTCATCACCCAGATCGGGGCTCTGCCCACCTCCTCCGCCCTGCGAATGCTGGACACGTCCTGCCTGCTGAGCACCGGTGAGGACGACTACGGCTGCGACCTGCTGGTGCGACACGCCTGCACGGCACACCCCGATGCCTCTATCGTCGTCCTCGTCACCGGCCAGCAGGTCGACCGCGCCGTGCTGGCCCGGGCCCGCGGCTTCGCACCGCTGCCCATGGTGACCGTTGCCCTGCGCGCCGGCCAGCGCGGCCTGTCGCGCCACCACGCCGGAACGATGCCGGTCGTGGACATGGACCGTCTTGAGCAGCTTCCCACCGCCCTGAGGCGAGCACTATGACCCCCACGACAACCCTCACCACCGCATCCCCCCGCACCGCGGGCTCCCCGATCTCGGGCGCCTCGCCGGCCGGGGCGCCCTCTCCGGCTGAGGCCCCCTCGCAGGTCACCGCCGCACCCTCCGGAGGCTCGGACGAGTCGCCCTCCTCCTGGTCGACGGCGACATCGTCGCGCACGCGCAGTCTCTACAGCAACGAGACGACTCGTCAGGCCCGCTCGATCACCGGCGCCGGACCGCTCCTGTCGCGTCCCTCCCGGCCGGCGCTCTCCGCCCGCCGCTTCCTGCCTCCCCGGCGCGGCGCCAAGCCGCCCACGCCGGCCGCCGCCGCCCTCGAGCTGATCCTCATGGCCGGGATCCTCGCCATCGGCGCGGTCCCCTTCCTGCCGATCTTCGCCTCCGTGGTGGGTTGCCTCGCCGTCGGCTACGGCGCGCTCATCGGCGCCCTGACCTCCATGCTCTGCTCGCGCCTGCGCCTGTCGGTGCTGCCGAGCATGGCGGCCCTGGCGCTGGTCCACGTCCTGGTGGCCCCGTGGCTGCTGACCGACGTCGGCTCCGGGACCGCGGCGATCAAGACGGTGCTGGGCTCCACGATCACCGTGTGGCGCGACGCCTTGACCGTGCCGATGCCGCTGAGCTCCTTCAGCGGCATGACGGTGCTGCCCTGGATGACCGGGCTGGTGGTCTCGGCGCTGGCGACCCGCCTCATCCTGGCGGGCCGTGAGGTCCTGGCCGGCCTGACCCTGACCTGCCTGCCCGCCGTCGGCATCGGCTGGGGCGGGCAGGAGACCGTGCGCCCCACCGTGCTGGGCGTCCTGTTCGTCGTCGGGATCCTGGCCCTGTGGACCTGCGGCTCCCTGCGTCAGCGGCGCAGCCACGTCGTCGAGGCCCTGGACCTGAGCTCCTTCTCGACCACCTCGGGCGCCACGAGCGCCCGCTCCACCGGGGACCTGGGGCGGGCGGCCCTGCGCGGAACGGTCATCGCCGCCGTGCTGCTGCTGGTCACCTCCCTGGCCGCCATGGTCCTCACCCCCGCCGCCCCCGCCTCCCGGACGGTGGTGCGCGACCTGTTCCAGCCGCCGCTGGACGTGACCGAGTACGCCAGCCCCCTGTCCCTGGTGCGCACCCTGGAGACGGACAAGGCCCACACCCGGCTCATGAAGCCGATCAACCTGCCCTCGGGCGGACGCATCCGCATCGCCGCCCTGGACTCCTACGACGGCCTGTCGGCCCACATCGGTCAGAACGAGAACGGCCAGTCGCGCTTCGAGCGCATCGGCGACAAGACCCAGCTGACGGCCAACCGGCTCGACGGACGCAAGCAGACCTCCTCCCTGACCATCGAGGACTACAGCTTCCCCTGGGTGCCCACCATGCCCGAGACGATCCGCATCGAGTCCTCCGGGCCGCGTCAGTCGGCCCTGCGCGAGGGCATGTACTACGACAAGTTCTCCTCCACCGGGATCGCCACCAGCGGCCTGGCCTCGGGTGACGTCCTCACCGAGCGGGTCGCCCCCTACACCGCGCCCTCCGAGGCCGCCCTCAACAAGGCCTCCCTGGCGCAGACCTCGCTGGGACCGGTCGAGCAGGTACCGTCGTCGGTGGCCTCCCTGGCCAAGGAGATCGTCGGGGCCGAGTCCAACCCCATCGCGCAGGTCCGGGCACTTCAGCAGCGCCTGCGCACGAGCTACTACTCCGACGGCACCAAGAGCCCCTCCCAGCCCGGGCACGGGGCCGCCCGCATCGCCTCCATGGTGGAGGCCGACTCCCTCATCGGCGACGACGAGCAGTACTCGGTGCTCATGATGCTCATGTGCCGCTCGCTCAACATCCCGGCCCGCGTCGTCATGGGCTTCGACCCGGCCACCGACGGCGACGCCAAGACCGTCACCGGTGAGGACGTCAAGGCCTGGGTGGAGATCCCCTTCGAGGGGCTGGGCTGGGTGTCCTTCGACGTCACGCCGGACCGCGACCAGGTTCCCCAGCAGCAGACCACCCAGAAGGTCTCCAACCCCGAGCCCAACGTCCTCCAGCCCCCGCTGCCCAATGAGGACCCGGCCCAGCTGCCCCCCAACTACGAGGACCCGCAGCGCGACGACCCCCAGGACAAGGACAAGGGAGGTCTGCCGACGGCGGTCATCGCTGTCGGAGGCTCCGTCCTGGCGATCGCGATGATCGTGGGCTCGGTCCTGGGGTGGAAGGCCTGGCGGCGCCGACGCCGGCGCGCACGCACCGGCGTGGGCAAGGCCCTGGGAGCCTGGGAGGAGATCCTCGACCGGGCCCGCGACCTGGGGCGCTACCCCGGGTGGGGGGCCACTCGGAGGGAGGCGGCCGCGCAGCTGGCTCCTCACTTCCCGCAGGTCGATCTGCCTCGATTCGCCGGAGCAGTTGACACCCAGGTCTTCAGCTCCGGGGAGCCGCCATCGTACGCTCTAGGGGAGTTGTGGGAATCCTCAGATGCGATCGTCCGCTGCATGGGGGCGGACCGCTCGCGCCTGGGACGGGTATGGGCCCGTTTGTCCCCGCGCTCCCTCGTCCATCCCGCCGACAGGCGGTCACGTCGACCCAGGAGGTTGCGGTCATGACGATCACTGCTGACGCCCGTAGCAGCGCCTCGACCGCTGCGGGCCGACCGACGTCCTCCCGTCCGTCCGATGACGCGCCGCGCACCGACGTCGTCAGTCCGTACGGCACGGCGCCGAGCGCCCCCGGTGATCCGCACGGCGGAGCGCAGACGGCCGACTCCCGGAGCCCGGAGCCCAACGCTGCCCGGGCCGGCGCGCACACGCCCTCAGCTATGCATCGCCGCCTCCCCCCGGCCCCGGTGCGGGCACGTGTTGTTGCCGGGGTCATCGACCTCGTCATCGGTTCGCTTCTGGTCGGGGGCCTGACCACGGTCATCTGGCAGGTGGGCGGCCGCCCGGCCCTGACCAGCGGGCTCATCGCCTTCGGTCTGGTCGTCGGGGCACGCTGGCTGGCCATCGCCGCCACCGGCTGGTCCCTGGGAGGGCGCCTGCTCAGGATCCGCATGCTGGGGGCCCGCAACCAGACCCCCTCACCACTGGGCTCGTTCCTCCACGCCGATCTCATCCTGGCCGTCAGCATCACCACGCTCGGCCTGGGCACCATCGCGCTCATGCGCACGGCGGCCGCCGACCCCGAGGGGCGCGGCTGGCACGACAAGCTCTCCGGGATGGCGCTGCTCAACGCCCGCAGGCCGAAGCGTCCCGCACGACCTGCTCCCTCAGAGGCCGGGTCGACACACCGCCCAGTCACCGAGCCCGCCTCCCTCGGCCCCCGGGCCGACGCCGGTGCCGTGGCGCCGGAGGAGCCCGAGGCGTCCTCCGCTCAGGACATCGGTGAGGCCTGGGACGCCGCCAGGCGCGCGTCTGTCTCCTCCTCCGCCGAGCGCAGCGCCGCGGGCCAGGAACCAGCCACGGAACTGTCCACTCAGGCCACCGAGAAGTCAGGCGAGTCTGCCCCCCGCACTCGGCCCTCCGAGCGAGCCGTGCGCAAGACCGAGAAGAAGGCGGGCAAGACGGCACGGGGCAAGAAGCCCAGGAAACGCGGCCCCCGTCCGGGCTCGACGCGCGCCAGGGCCGGCCAGGAGACGGCACAGGAGACCCAGCAGGCCGCCACCGCGGGCGCCCAGAGCGCCACCGAGGCCGGCATCACCGACTCCTCCGGCAGGAACGCGCACCCGACGACGTCGGATCCGGTCTCCTCCTCGATCCGTCGGCCCCGTCCGGCCCGACCCGCGCGCCATGCCGGTCGCGCCCTGAAGGCCGGTTCCTCGGACGGCTACGCGCCTGTGGTCTCAGGAGGCTCCGCCGCCAGCCAGGCCGCGAGCACGGATGCCGCAACGATCGCAGCCGCGCCTCAGGTCACCGTCAAGGCCACCAAGGCGGCGACCGTGTCATCGTCCGCCTCCGCGAAGTCGGCGGCGGACGCCGGTCCGGCCATTGTGGACACCGACGCCGAGGCCGTCGCCGTCGCTTCGGCCACCCCCATGGACCCTCAGGCATCCGCTGCCATGGCCGCGGCCCGGGCCGACTCCCGGCCGGCCGTGGCAGGAGCATCGAAGTCCTCGACGGGGCCGGCCGACGAGGACACCGTCGCAACCGCCCCCGAGGCCGCGGAGGATGCTGCTCCCCCGGCTCACCAGGACACGGAGCCGGCACCGCTCGCCCCCTCCGGGGCCACCGAGCCGGAGGCGGACGACGACGCCGCATCGTCGCAGCCGGACGTCCCTGAGCCGACCGAGGAGACGGCCGAAGAAACGGCAGGGGAAGCTGAGGAGACGGTTGACGAGCACGTCGAGGAACCGGTTGAGGAACCGGCTGCGGACGTCGAGGAACCGGTCGAGGAACCGGCTGCGGACGTCGAGGAACCGTCCAACGAGCCGTCCGAGGCGGACGCCGAGGAGTTGCCGGCGGCCGCATCGTCCGACTCCGACGACGCCCCGACGCAGCAGCCCTCGCAGACGGATTCCGAAACCGCTACGCTCGACGTCGTGGAGGACGCGCCGTCTCAGTCCACGGATGCCGCCGACGGCCAGGGTGACGAGGGAGAGAAGCCCTCGTCCCACGCGCCGCCCTCACCTGAGCACCCGGCCGATCAGCAACAGTCCGAAGCGACGACGCCCTCAGCGGAATCCTCCAAAACTGCTGCCGATTCCGAGGCAACGGAGTCCTCCACGTCGCACGATGCGACTTCCACACCACAAGTCCCGCGCTCGAAAGCCACAAAACCCGTAACATCACAAACGATGGAACCACGACACGCCCACGCCCAGCGCTGGAGGATTCAGCCCGGTCACACCGGCAAGAAGACCTCCGGCTCGTCTGCTGCACCTGCCGAGGATCAGCGAGAGTCGGTGTCACAGCCCGGCGTTCCTCGTCGCGAGAGCCTCTTCGCCTCCGATCGGCAGCGCTTCGCTGCCGGAGCAGGCCCCGTCCCGGAGGTGGCGCACACCTTCGACACCTCCAGCATCCTGCCCTCAGGGGACCGCAACACGCAGGCCCTCATCGACTCGGTGCCCTGGTCCTCGGTTCCCACCTCGGTCGATGCCGCCACGGTGGACTCCCTGCCGGAAGGAGCCATCGTCTCCGACGACGGCCTGCCGCAGCAGCCGAGGACGGTTTCGGCGCCTGCGCAGCACGCGTCCCCGATGGATCTGACCAACCCGGCCACCGTGCCCGGTGGTGTGCCGGCCTCCTCTGAGGGGAACACGCACCCGACCGTGCGCAGTCACCGCAGCCACGCTCGGACCTCCGCCGGCAGCGCAGCAAGCACGGCCGCTGCGGAGGGGAGCTCCGCGCGCCGGTCCCACGCCTCGCACCGCTTCTCGGGACCGGGTATCCCCTCTCCCGCGGATGAGCGCGCCGTCCCCGGCGAGTCCCGCAGCGATGCCCCCGCCACGGAAGCCGGCGCCGCTCGTCACGAGCGCTCCGCCTCCGTCCAGGCGTCGGCGCAGCCCCAGTCCGGAGTGTCCAGGCACGGTGCCGGCAGCATGCCGGAGGCGGCCGCGCCTGCCTCCGCCGCCGCTGCAGGCGTCTCTCTGCCCCCGCTCACCCCGGTTCCCGCCACAAGCGCCCA
>ERZ772978.411-NODE-411-length-17080-cov-247.981_pt1 | contig 17080 bp, 12 predicted proteins | sample MGYA00511675_ERZ772978 | MGnify/ENA primary metagenome ERZ772978 (study PRJEB29015, sample SAMEA2738092) | human oral metagenome | biome: human oral; feature: human-associated habitat; material: saliva | place: China | collected 2156 ... | reverse complement strand
TGGTGTTGGATACAGGGTCTTCGATCGCATCTTTGGCGATGGGGGTTTTGCACCACTAGAAGCCTCACCACGGCGTGTCGCCGGCGTGTCGCGCCTCTAATGCTGCAATTTCCCCCGTTTGGTGGCGGTGTCATTGGAAAGCAGGCCGCGCCCGGGTCCGCTCGCGTTCTCTGACCCTTCCGGAGAGCGTCGCGTCTTTGGTGATGGGGGGTTTTGCAGCATTAGGAGCTTTGCTTCGGCGTGTCGTCGGCGTGTCGTGGCTCTATTGGTGCAATTCCCCCCGTTTGGTGGCGGTGAGGTCGAGGTGCGGGGTGGTGAGGTCGCGGTTCGAGGTGGTGTCGCGCCCAAAGTGCAGACCACCTCGGCGACAAACGCCGACAATGGGGTGTCGTGGGCGAGGTGGTCTACGTTTTGGGCAAAACTGTCTCGGACATGGTGTGTCGCTCGCACGCGAACCCCCTATTGCGAGCGCTAACCCGCGATATCGCACGTAAACCCGCTATTCCGTGTCTGGGCGGGGCTGCCCACGCTCGTATTAGCTGGCCCGCGTGCATGTCATCGGGCCCACGTGCGAATTAGAGGGCCCAGGCGCGGATGAGCGGGCCCGCGTGCGAGTTAGGGGGCCCAGGCTCGAATTCGCGGGCCCACGCACGGACACTGGCGCGGGCGTGGGGACGCGCGGAGACGGAGGTGGCGTGGGAGACGGACGTGGGAGGAAGTTACCCGGATACGCTGGCAGTGGCAGTGGCAGTGGCAGTGGTGCCGTAGGCGAGGACAACGTCGCGCAGCGGCAGCGACGGTGATAGTGGCTACTGTGGTGGCGCCTCGACAGTGGGGTAATAAAGAGCTGCGGGACCCATCCGAGGGATGAGTCCCGCAGCGTGATTCGATCGTGGATCCGGGGGCACACAGGATCCGCGATCGAAGCCTGGAACAGGCGGCAGGCTCTCGCCTGCTAAAAATAGTTTTACCAGCTCACGGCGGGTTTCGGTAGTCGATAATCGGCGTCGCCGCCACTTCGCACAAATGTGCACGCGGTCCGAAAACTGCGTGCGTCTCATCCGCAACATTTTTCCCCAAATGGTCTCTGACCTGCGCATTTGTTGTCGGGGAGATTTTTTCCTTGGAAATGTGCAGAATTTCGACTCTGCCCGCCCCATGGGTCGTCTCGGGCAGGGTGTGTATTAACCGGTGGGACATATCGATGCGCTCACAGTGACATGGCGTGGATAACGTCGATATGCAATGCGGCACTATTTGTGCAGGCCAGGCGCCATTCGGCGTGTCGCGCACTCGCCAGCTCCACCCAGCCGTGCCCCGGCCTCGTCCCACGGGGCGTGTAGCACGGGCCCCGACGGCGCGAGCGGGCCCCCGCAGGCGCTAACCTGGATGCATGACGACATCATCGCATCACCTCTCGGTCCGCTCGCGCGTGGCCAACGCGGCCGGCGCTGCCGCCCGCTTCGCCTCCCGGGCCCTCGGGCGCGGATCCGGAGGCATGATCGGCGGGGAGGTCGCCCTGCGCATCTCCCCGAAGTTCCTCGCCGAGCTGGCGGCCCCCTTCTCCTCCGTCATTGTCACCGGAACGAACGGCAAGTCCACGACGACGCGCATGGTCCGCGCCGCCCTCGAGAGCGCCGGACCCGTCGCCTCCAACATCAACGGCGACAACATGACCTCCGGCGTCATCACCGCCCTCATGCAGGGCAAGGGGGCCTCGCGCGCCGCCCTCGAAGTCGACGAAATGCACGTGCCAGCGGTCGCTGCGGACGTCGCCCCCGACGTCTTCGTCTACCTCAACCTCTCGCGCGACCAGCTCGACCGCGTCGGCGAGATCGGCACGGTCGAAAAGCGCCTGCGCGCGGGCGCCGCCGCGCACCCGAACGCCGTCGTGGTCGCCAACTGCGACGACCCCCTCATCGTCTCCGCTGCCGCGGACAACCCCCGCGTCGTGTGGGTCGCCGCCGGCGCCGGATGGGGCGGCGACTCCGCCGCCTACCCCCGCGGCGGCCGCGTCGTTCGTAGCGGCGAGGACTGGCACCTGATCCCCGCCTTCGACGGGGAGGAGCTTCCCGACCTCGTCAGCCGCCCCGCCCCCCACTGGTGGTTGAGCGACGTCGAACTGGCCCCCGAGGGGCCGCGCGCCCTCCTGCATGGGCCCGGCGACGTGGCGGTCCCCCTTGACTTGAAGCTCCCCGGACGCGCCAACCTCGGCAACGCCGCCCAGGCCGTCGCCGCCGCGGTCGCCATGGGAATCGACCCGGCAGCAGCCGCGGCAGCCGTCAGCTCCGTCACCGAAGTCGCGGGCCGCTACTCCGTCCACGACGTGAATGGGCGCAAGGCGCGCCTCATGCTCGCGAAGAACCCCGCAGGCTGGCAGGAAGCCATGACGATGGTCGACCCCCGCGTCGACCAGGTCGTCATCGGTGTCAACGGACAGGTCCCCGACGGACAGGACCTCTCGTGGCTGTGGGACGTGGACTTCTCCGGCGTCAACCGGCCCGGCAGGCGCGTCATCGCCTGCGGCGAGCGCGGCGCCGACCTGGCCGTGCGCCTCGAATACGAGGGGGTCCACTGCGACCTCGTCGCCCTGCCCATGGACGCCCTGGCCCTGTGCGAGCCCGGCCGCGTCGAGGTACTCCTCAACTACACGGCAATGCGCGACTTCAAGATCGTGCTCGACCGAAAGGAAGGCAAGCGGTGAGCGCTTCCACCCTGCGAATTGGTGTCCTCATGCCCGAGGTGCTCGGCACCTACGGCGACACGGGCAACGCCCTGATCCTGGCTGAGAGAGCCCGCAGGCGCGGCATCGAGGCCGAGGTAGTCCACGTCGGGCTGACCGAGGACATCCCCGACAGCCTCGACATCTACACGCTGGGTGGGGGAGAGGACACCGCGCAGGCGCTGGCGGCCGACAAGTTCCGCGGCACCTCGGGCCTGTCTCGGGCCCTCGACGCGGGCCGCCCCCTCCTGGCGATCTGCGCCTCCTTGCAGGTTCTGGGCCACTGGTACGAGGATGCGCGCGGCTTGCGCGTTCCCGGCATGGGCGTCCTCGACATTACGACCGAGCCGCAGGGGCACCGCGCCATCGGCGAGCTCGTGACCGTTCCCCTCCTTGACGGCCTCACCCAGCCCCTCACCGGCTTCGAGAATCACGGCGGCGGCACCGTCCTGGGGCCCGACGCGGCCCCCCTCGGCCGCGTCGTCGCGGGCGTCGGCAACGGCACGCCGCAGGGCCGTGAGCCGGATCGTGTCGCCTACGACGGCGCGGTCCAGGGTTCTATCATCGCCACCTATATGCACGGGCCCGCTCTGGCCCGCAATCCCGAACTGGCGGACCTGCTGCTGGAGCGCGCCACCGGCGCCGCGCTGGAACCCCTCGAGGTGCCCGGCGTCGCCGAGCTGCGCGCCGAGCGACTGGCGGGCGTCTAGCTGTCCTAACCCCTCCCTGAGCCGGCGGCACGTGTCACCGACGCGGGCGCGCTGTTCACGACGCGTGCCGCGTTGCTATGCTGGAACAACATTCCACGAGGAAGGCATACATCCATGTCGAATCCGAATCCCTATGGAGCCTCGGGCGATCAGAACACGCCCTGGCCGCAGTACGGTGAAAACGCTTCTGACCCCACCACGGACTACCCGGGTGCCGCACCTGCGGGCTATCCGGGTGCCGCCTCACCGGGCTACCAGGGCGCCGGGTATGGGGGCGGCCCCGTCGCCGTCCAGCTCCCGAAGATGCCGAGTCGAGTCCCCGGCGTGATCACGCTCGTCGTCGGCATCATTGTCATGTCTTTCGTCGCCCCGACCGTTATGTTCGTGACGCTGGCCAACGGGGTGGGGGGCTCGTTTGAGAAGTTCTCCGAGGGTACAAACCTGCACAATGGAGGTTCCGTCACGGTGGAGGAAACCGGTCCGTACTCGGTGATGATCAGCGGCGGTGAGGCTTCGTCCTGTTCCTTCAAGGACTCGACCGGCGCCGAGTACCAGCTGAGGGCTTACAGCGCGACGGACCGAAGCATGTTCAGCACGGATATGGTGCCCGCGGGGCGCTATGAGCTGTCGTGCGAGGGCATGCCGGCGAACGCGGAACTGATGGCCTTCCCCATGAAAGTCGACGACATGATGATGGCCTTCATCATGTCATTCGTGTGGGCCACTATCGTCGGCGTCCTTGGCCTCGTTGCGGTGATTGTCGGCATCGTCCTCATCGTGCGTGCCGGCAAGATGCAGCGCCTCATAACCCAGCAGGCCATGATGGCGGCGATCCGCTGACCGACGCATCGACGAGGGGGCGAGTCCTGGGAGGTTCCCCGGCCTCGCCCCCTCCGTGTGCTCGAGAGGGCACGTGTGCGCAGTGAAAGGAAACCGAGTGTCCACCCTGTCCTTCACCGGAGAGCGCCAGGTGCGCTTCCCGGCGCCCGACGTCGCGCGAGGCTTCATGCTCGCCCTCATCGCCCTCGCGAACGTGCCCTTCTGGGTGAGCTTTTTCCCGGAGTACCCCAGGGCCGGTTTTGCGGCGCTCGACGCGATGACGAGCGCCGACCAGTGGTGGTTCCTCGTGCGCGCCATGCTCGTCGATCGCCGCGCATACCCCCTCTTTTCGATCCTCTTCGGCTTCGGCATGGTGATCATGGCCCGGCGCACGATCGAGCGTGAGCGCCGCGCCGCGCTCGATCCCCTGCCCCGCGAGCTGAGCGCCGGGTGGACTCCCATGCAGTGGCACATCTTCAACGAGGCCGTGGAAGCTCGCGCTCGCCGCGCGGCCTCGCGCCTGATCCGCCGCCGCGGCTGGTGGATGATCGCGATCGGTGCCGTCCATAGCTTCTTGTTCGCGGGCGACATTATCGGAGCCTACGGGCTGGTCGCGGTGATGTGCGCGGAGCTGATCGTCATGCGACGCTCGTGGCCACGAGTCGTGGTTGGCGTGTGCGTCGCGGCGCTCAGCCTCCTGTCCCTCGGCGCGATGGCGGAGGCCGCGGGTGCAGGCCTGATGAACCTCGAGTATCACGGCCCGTCAGTCCTGAGGGCCACCTACCCTCTCACGTCGTTCGGCTCGTGGATCGTCTCCACCCTCCTGACGCCACTGACGTCCCTCGTCGTCCCCTGCGTCATGATCGGCGTGGGCGTCGCGCGCTGGGGGGCGCTGCAGGATCCGAGGGGGCACCGGGGCGCCCTGTGCGTGATCGCCGGTGTGGGGCTCCTCGTCGGGGCGCTCGGTGCTCTGCCCTACGCGATGGGACAGCTGGACTGGGCGCAGGTGTGGTCGATCGGGGGGACCTTCGTTCTCTACCATGCGACGGGCGTCGCGGGGGCCTGCGGATGGCTGGCTCTGCTGGCCCTCGTGGGGGGAGGCCCGCGCGAGGCCGTGGCACAGGTGGGCGAGGCCCCGGCGCAGGTGGGCGAGGCCCCGGCACAGGTGGGCGAGGCCCCGGCGCAGGTGGGCGAGGCCACGGCGCAGGTGGGCGAGGCCCCGAGACAGGAACTGGGGGCCGTTCGCTCGTTCCTGAGTGCGATTGGCCGGCGCTCCATGACCGCCTACCTCTCGCAGACGCTGCTCTTCGCGGTTGTCTTCTTGACGCTTGGGTTGACCGGCGTGGAATCGGTGGGTGTCGCCGTTGCCGGGCTGATCGCGCTCGGCGTGTGGGCGGTCATCGGGATCGGATGCGTCGTCTCGGATGTCGTGGGTGCCACGCGTGGTCCCGCCGAGCGTGTGCTGCGCTGGCTGGTGGCGCGCACCGCGTCGGCGCTGCCGCTCCCGGCGCTGCCGCTTCCGGCGCTGCCCGTGGCGCCCATGGGCCCGTGGGGGCCGATGCCTCCCGCGGGTCCGGGGATGCCCGGTGCCCCGTTTGCGCCCGGCGCCCCGAACGCCATGGGCGCGCCCGGTGCGCCGCTTCCTCCGACCGTTGAGGTTGCCCCGTTTGCGCCCGGTGCTCCGTTTGCGCCCGGCGCGCCGAACGCCATGGGGGCGCCCGCCGCCCCGTTTGCGCCCGGCGCCCCGAATGCCATGGGCGCGCCCGTGGCTCCCCGCGATCCCGGGGCGAAGTGGATGCCGCCTGCCTCCGCTCAGCCGGATGCGTCGGCGGACGAAGCGGCGCCGCAGGCGAGCTTGGGCGACGCCCAAGGAGGTGCTATTTAGCCCAAAGTGACTCGTCGTGCAAGAGCAGTGCGCAAATGTGATGCAATAGACAGCTGTTTCTGTTGTGTCAATTTTCCCCCGGGTGAGCTGCGACGATGGTTGCTCGGAGCGTGTGCGTGCCGTGGCCACGGAGCCTGCGAGGCCCCGTGGCCATTGGTATTTCGCGGATTCTGCGCTACTGTGAAGGTGTAGTGATACACACGCTGATGACACGACGTGGTGAGCGAGGAAGGAGGCCGATGGGTGTGTGCAGGTCCAGTAGACACGGGAGCGGCCGACGCGCTCACGCCCCCGAAGTATCGACGCAGTGGCGCGTCATGAACGATGGATATGAGTAGGGGAAGCATCATGAGCTGGCTATGGCGGGCGGATGCCGACGGCGGAACCGACGGCGAGGAAGCGTCGCGCCGCGCCGAATCGGCGGACGATATCCGCTCTGATATGGGACAATGGAAAGGTAGTAGCGCAACGTCGGCGGAAGGAATCGCCACGGGTAACTCGGAGTTTGAGGCCAATCGTTTCGATATGGTCCGGCCTATCACGCAGGAGCGACTGGGGCTCCTCTTCGATTCTGAGGGCTGGGCTTGGCGTATCGATAACGATGGAGACCTGTGCGGGCTGTGGGAGGGGCACCTGTTCTGCTTCCGCTTCCTCGGCGATTCTCGCGAGGTGCTTTCGATCGTCGCGTTTATGAAGCAGCTCGTTCCTCTTGAGTACGGGGATGACCTGCGCGACTTCCTGCAGGCGTGGCACGGGGAGTTCTTGTGGCCCAAGGCCTACGTGGCGGAGCAGCTTGAGGGTGATCGTGTCGTCGCCGAGGTGAATGGCGACTACGAGTACGGTGCGACGGATGCGCAGCTGGTGCAGCAGGTCATGTGCGCGTTGGCGACGACGCTCCAGCTGTTCCGTGCGCTCGCGGAGCGCTACGGGGTTGAGGATTCCGATAGTTCTGGTCCGGCGGATGGGCATCAGCGCGGCTTTGGCGGTCCCGCCTGGCTTCCCGAGGACTGAGCTGCGGCCTCGTTCATAAATTTTAGGTTGAGTGGAATAGACTCAACTTTGGATTCGTTGTGTTCACCAGAGGCGCCGAGAACGGTCGGCGCGACACGTATGAACCATTTGGAGGAACGATCTCATGGCACGTGAGATGACAACGAAGGCGCAGGAAGCCGTCGCTTCCGCGCTCCAGTCCGCCTCGGCGGCTGGAAACCCGCAGGTCGAACCCATCCACCTGCTGCAGGCCCTCATCGAGCAGCGCGAAGGCATCGCCATGTCCCTGCTCGAGGCCGTGGGCGCGGACGCGCGCGCGATCGGCGCGCGCACCCGCAACGCCCTCGTGGCCCTGCCGAGCACCCAGGGTGCGTCCGCCGGCTCCGCCCAGGCCTCGCGAGCACTGCTCGCCGCCGTCCAGGAGGCCGACCGCCTCGCGGAGCAGTCGGGCGACCAGTACGTCTCGACTGAGCACCTGCTCATCGCGCTGGCTGCCTCGGACACTGAGGCGGGGCGCATCCTGACTCAGGGAGGGGCCACGGCCGACGCGCTGAGCGCCGCCCTGGCCCAACTGCGACCCGAGCCGATCACCTCGGCGGACCCCGAAGGCTCTTTCGAGGCCCTGTCGAAGTACGGCCGCGACCTGACCGAGGTCGCACGCGAAGGAAAGCTCGACCCTGTCATTGGACGCGACAACGAAATCCGCCGCGTCGTCCAGGTCCTGTCCCGGCGCACGAAGAATAACCCGGTCCTCATCGGCGAGCCCGGCGTCGGCAAGACTGCCGTCGTCGAAGGCCTGGCCCAGCGCATCGTCGCCGGTGACGTCCCCGAGTCCCTGCGCGACAAGCGCCTGATCTCGCTGGACGTCTCCTCGATGGTCGCGGGAGCCAAGTATCGCGGCGAGTTCGAAGAGCGCCTGAAGGCCGTCCTCACTGAGATCGCTCGCTCGGACGGGCAGATCATTACCTTCATCGACGAGCTGCACACGGTTGTCGGTGCGGGCGGCGGCTCCGAGGGTGCGATGGACGCGGGCAACATGCTCAAGCCCATGCTTGCCCGTGGTGAGCTGCGCATGGTGGGTGCCACCACGCTCGACGAGTACCGCGAGAACATCGAGAAGGATCCGGCGCTCGAGCGCCGCTTCCAGCAGGTCTTCGTCGGTGAGCCCTCCGTCGAGGACACGGTCGCGATCCTGCGCGGCATCGCTCCGAAGTACGAGGCTCACCACAAGGTGACGATCTCGGACGGTGCGCTCGTGGCCGCCGCGACCCTGTCGAATCGTTACATCACGGGGCGTCAGCTGCCGGACAAGGCGATCGACCTGATCGACGAGGCCGCCTCGCGTCTGCGTATGGAGCTCGACTCCTCCCCGGTGGAGATCGACGAGCTGCGCCGCAGCGTGGACCGCCTGCGCATGGAGGAGTCCTACCTGACCGAGTCTGACCCGGAGAGCCTCGACGAGGCGACCCAGGATCGCCTGAGTAAGTTGCGCGCAGACCTGGCGGACCGTGAGGAGCAGCTGCGCGCCCTCACCGCGCGCTGGGAGGCCGAGAAGGCTGGCCATAACCGCGTGGGTGACCTGCGTGTCCAGCTCGACACGTTGCGCACTCAGCTCGAACTCGCCGTGCGCGAGGGGCGCTGGGAGGAGGCCGGTCGGCTGCAGAACGGCGAGATTCCCGCCGTCGAGCGCCAGATCGCCGAGGCGGAAGCGCAGGCGGAGGCCCAGGATGCTCGCAGCGACGAAGAGCCCATGATCGCGGAGAAGGTTGGTCCGGCCGAGATTGCCGAGGTCATCGAGGCGTGGACGGGAATTCCCACGGGTAAACTTCTGCAAACCGAGACGGACAAGCTCCTCCACATGGAGGCCGAGCTGGGCAAGCGCCTGATCGGGCAGAAGGACGCCGTGCGCGCCGTGTCTGACGCCGTTCGGCGTTCCCGCGCGGGGCTGTCCGATCCGAATCGCCCAACCGGTTCCTTCCTGTTCCTGGGGCCCACCGGCGTGGGTAAGACCGAGCTGGCCAAGTCACTCGCGGAGTTCCTCTTCGACGACGAGCGCGCCATGGTGCGTATCGACATGTCCGAGTACTCCGAGAAGCACTCGGTCGCCCGCTTGGTGGGTGCCCCTCCGGGGTATGTCGGCTATGAGCAGGGTGGACAGCTGACCGAGGCTGTGCGTCGTCGGCCGTATTCCGTGGTCCTCCTGGACGAAGTGGAGAAAGCTGACCCTGAGATTTTCGACATTCTTCTCCAGGTTCTCGATGACGGGCGTCTCACCGACGGGCAGGGGCGCACGGTTGACTTCCGGAACACGATCCTGATCCTCACGTCGAACCTGGGATCCCAGTTCCTGTCGGATCCCGATTTGACAGCAGAGGGTAAGAGGGATGCCGTGATGTCTGTCGTGCGGGCGAGTTTCCGGCCTGAATTCCTCAATAGGTTGGATGAGACTGTCATGTTTGACGCTTTGTCCCGCGAAAATCTTGGAGAGATCGTTGACCTTCTGGTTGCATCGCTCCAGGCGCGGCTGCGTGATCGAAGGATTAACTTGACAGTTAGTGAACCTGCTCGCGGTTGGCTAGCCCGAACGGGCTACGATCCCGCTTTTGGCGCGCGTCCGCTTCGCCGCTTGATTCAGCGCGAAATCGGCGATCGGCTGGCTGTGTTGCTGCTTGGTGGCGACGTGCAGGACGGTCAGAATGTGACAGTTGACATTAATGGATCGTTCGACGGGCTTGTCATGAATGTTGATAAACCCTAAGATTTCGCGCTACACTGAATACCAGTGTGTATTTCGGACTAGCGGCATGTGACGTCCGCAACAGCAGGAGATGATATGACAACCCAGAGGAAGGCCCGTGGAGCCTATTCCGTAGGACAGGCGACGCGTGAATCCATCCTCTCGGCAGCGATGGTTCTCATTGCAGAGCGAGGCTACAATGGCTTCTCTCTGCGCGACCTCGGCCGTCGAGTCGGTATTTCGCACCCCGCCGTCGTCTATCACTTCCCCTCCAAGGAAGCGATCCTGCGCAGCGCGATCCAGCGTCACGAAGAGATGAACGCGCTCTTCGACGTCACCATTAATGACGAGGCGGAGGGCGGCTTCGACGAGGGCGGCATCACCGCCGGGTCCTTCGTCGATTGGGCGGTCGGCGAGATGCGCTTCGCTATGAAGCCCGGCGCCGACGCGGCCATCGCTCTGGACTGCGTCCTGTGGGCTGAGTCCTCCTCGGAGGCGCACCCCGCTCACGCGCACTACAAGTACCGCACGCAGCAGATGGAGGAAGCTCTGACCGTCATGATTCAGAACTTCGTCGACGAGGAGGGTGCCGACATCGGCACCACGCCTCGCACGCTGGCGAAGATTCTGATTCGTTACTGGTACGGCTCCGTCGTGTCGGCTCGTTACAACGACGAGCCCATCGACGCGCGCGAGTTCGTCGCGGACTTCCTGGCCGTGTGTGTGCAGCTCCTGCACCTGCCCGCCCACTACGTCCTCCAGCTCGGGGCCTCGGTTCCCGAGGAGGTTGCCGAAGTCTACGCGCGCACGCTGCGCAAGATCAGCGAAAAGACCACGGCGGCCGCGGAAGCTGCGCCCGCCCCGGAGGCCACCGCGTGATCGGCCCCCTGCCGTCCTTCGATGTCGCCCTCGTCCTTCGTGTCGGGGGCGACATCGTCTATTCGCACGGCGACGTCGATCGCGTCTTTCCGCTCGCCTCGGTGACCAAGCCGATTGTCGCGTGGTCTGCGCTCGTCGCCGTCGACCGGGGCCTCATGGGCCTCGATGATCCGGCGGGCCCCGAGGGGTCAACGGTTCGTCACCTGCTCGCCCATGCCTCGGGACTGCCCTTCGAGGGGCGACGCCCCGTCGCGGCGCCGGGCAAGCGCCGCATCTATTCCAACCAGGGCTTCGACGTCCTTGGCGAGGTCCTGGCCGGGGCGACCGGCATGGACGTCGCGCAGTGGGTGCGGCGCAGCGTCTTCGAGCCACTCGGCATGGTGTCGGCCGATATTCCGGGCAGCCCCGCGCACGCGGGTGTCGCGTCAGCGATGGACGTGAGCCTCTTCGGCGCGGAGCTCGCGCGCCCGACCCTGGTGAGCGCGCCGCTGGCAGCCCTCGCCGGCCTGTCCCAGTTCCCCGCCCTGGCGGGCGTCGTGCCCGGTTACGGGCGTTTCACGCCCTGTCCGTGGGGCCTCGGCGTGGAGATTCGCGGCGAGAAATCGCCGCACTGGACCGCCCCCGATGCCTCGGCGCGCACGATCGGGCACTTCGGCCAGTCCGGCTCCTTCGTGTGGGCGGACCGCGACCTTCGGGCCGCCGCTGCCTTCGTCGGCGCGGAGCCTTTCGGGGCGTGGCATCGCGACAACTGGTCGGCCCTCAACTCGAAGCTGTTGCGCCTCGCGCGCGAGCGTGCCTAATCGATACGGAACGAGGCCTGGGCGCAGACCCAGGCCACGACCTGTACCGGCGGACTGAGCGCTGCCGGCGCCGCGTTGGGTGTCAGTCGACGTCGACGATGACGGGCACGTGGTCGGAGGCGCCCTTGCCCTTGCGCTCGTCGCGGTCGATCTGCGCGCCGCTCACGCGCGCCGCCAGCGCGGGCGAGCAGTAGACGAAGTCGATGCGCATCCCCTGGTTCTTCGGGAAGCGCAGCTTCTGATAGTCCCAGTAGGTGTAGTTCGTGACGCGGCCTCGCGTGACCTCGACCCAGCCGTCCGCGGCGAAGGCTGCGAAGGCCTCGCGCTCGGGGGCCGAGACGTGGGTGGAGCCCTCGAAGACGCTCATGTCCCACACGTCCTCGTCCAGGGGTGCGACGTTCCAGTCACCGACCAGGGCGATGTGGGCTGTGGGGTCCTTGAGCCAACCGCGCCCTTGTTCGGCGAGGTTGGCGAGCCACTGGAGCTTGTAGGCGTAGTGCGCGTGGGTGAGCTCGCGCCCGTTGGGCACGTACAGGCTCCAGATCGTCACCGACGAGGCCTGCCCGTCCTGGGAGGGGAGGGTGGCGGTCGTGTCGATGGTGACGCCGAGCGCGCGCGCCTCGACGACCGGGGGCTCGCCGAAGGCGGGCTGGGTGGGGAAGTGATCCTGAATCTCCAGGATCGGCAGGCGCGAGGCCACGGCGACGCCGTTCCACTGGTTGAGGCCGTGGATGGCGACGTGGTAGCCGGCCTGATCGAAGGCTTCGATGGGGAACTGGTCGGGGCGGCACTTGATCTCCTGCATGGCCAGCACGTCTGTGCCTGAGCGCTCAAGAAAGGCGATGACGCGGTCGACGCGCGTGCGGATGGAGTTGACGTTCCAGGTCGCGAATCTCATGGGTTTGAGCCTATCGGCGGGTCGGGGGAGTGGCTGCGTGAAACACGCGTGAAACATGCGCGATGGGTGTGAGTTGTGCGAGGCTTTATTTAGAGTGATAATGATTCTCACCTGCAACATAGCTAGAAAAGGCACCCGAATGTCATACCTGCGACGCATCAGTACAGCGGCGCTCGCTCTCTTCCTGGCCCTGACCCCCGCCGCTGCGTGGGCCGGACCCGACCAGGACAAGGAATGGATCGTTACCGGCCAGCACGTCGATGCCCCCATCCCCGTCTGGCACGACGACACCAACAGCTTCTCGCTCAACACCATCAACCTGCCGATGGAGAAGACCGCCCTGTGGATCCCGAAGGCCTGGACCGGCACCGGCGAGAAGGACGAGGCCAAGTCGCAGCTTGTCGTCCCCGCCGGCCGAGCCGACCTGGCGTTCCTGGGCGCCGAGGGCACCGTCCTGAACGCTGCTCCCCAGAACCCCGGCCCCGGCAACACGCCCATCTGGGCTGGCCTCGGCGCCGGCGAGATCGGCGACACCGACAAGTTCGAGGGTGAGACCTACACCCTCGACCTCATCAGCGTTGACGGCCCGGGCCGCATGGAGATGTTCATCGACAACGGAGACAGCGTCAACCGCTTCCTCTCCAGCCATGACACCGCCTACCGCAGCGTCTACAACCCCCGCCACACGCACCTGTACACGACCTTCACGCAGCCGGGTCGCTACGTCGCGAACTACAAGATGACCGCTCGCAGCGCCGACGGCACCGCTATCTACTCCTCGCCGATCACCCCGCTGGTCTGGCAGGTCGGCGGCGCGAACCCCGCCGACGGCACCATCAAGGACATCGAGGCCGCCTACAACGCGGCGCGTGCGGAGCGTGCCGATGGCAACGCAGCTACCCCGACACTCACCCTGTCCCACCACACCGAGCGTGAGCACCCCGGCGACAATCACCTCACCGACATCATGATCGACACGGGCGTCGCCACCGATAGCGGGCGCGCATGGATCACCGTCAACGGCTACTTCCTGACCGAGGCCGTCGTCGAAGGCGGCCGCGCGACCGTCTCCGAGCTCCTGGGCGCCGACGCAGCCGCGGTCCAGGCGATCTACATCCCCGGCGACTCCACCTCGGCACGCTGGATCTCCCAACCCGCCCAGTACTCTCAAAAGGACACCGAGCCCGTCAGCGTCGGTGGATCCGACACGATCCTGGGCCCCTCCAACCCGGATCCCGCGCCCGTGTGGAACCCGGACCGCCTGCCCGTCTCCTCGCGCCGCGTCGACGTCTCCTACGACCTCGTTCCCGGTACGACCGACCAGTACACGGCCACCGTGCGTGCGGCAGACCCGACTCTGCGCGCCACCTACAAGATCGAATTCCTCGAATCCAAGTACGACTTCAGCCCCTGGTGCTCCATGGAGGGCACCCTCGGAGCGGGCGGTGTGGACACGAAGAAGCAGGACCTTGGCGTATGCCAGTCCGACCCCATGTACATGCGCGTCACCCTGCGCCCCCACCCCCTCTCCGACGCTGTCATGACCGTCGCTGACGCCTCCGACGTCACCGTCGGGGAGCACGTCGGCCTTACCGCCATGCTCAAGATGCGCGACGGCGTCGCCGCCCCCGAGGAGCCGGAACCCGCTCCGAACCCGACGCCCGCGCCTGCTCCTGCACCCGATAACGGTGGAAACGACGCGACGCCGGACCCGGCCTCGTCCCTGCTCTCCGACCCCGTCGAGATCGCGCGAGGCCACCTGGACGTGCGCCTGACCCAGGCGACCGGTGAGAACGGAACCACCTACGGGCTCGCCGTCAAGGACGACTCCCTGACGGCCGCGCGCACCTCCGTGCTGCGCACCGTCGGCTCCACAACCCTCGCGGTCGCTCCGAATGCACGCTTCGTGCGCCCCGCGTCCCTGTCGGACGCGAGCTACGACGTGCTCGGGCCGGTGGGTGCGGCCACCTACGTGCTCCCCGAGACGCAGAACAGCGACATCGTGTGGCCCGGCCTGTCCACCGAGGGCATCGACTACGCGGCCCTGCCCGAGGGCGCCGACCTGACCCTGCATCTCGCGCAGGCCCCCGCCGGTGCGCGCGTCGCATTCTTCCAGGGCGGCACCTTCGGTGCAGGCGCGAAGGTCCACTTCGACTCCACCAAGGGTGACGGCGTGGTCCACACGACCGAGGCCACCCACATGCACGGCAACTGGGTGTTTTCCGCGCCCGGCACCTACCGCATCGAGGTAGGGGCCCGCAGCGGCGAGCGCGTGCTGGCCGAGCCGCAGAGCTTCACAGTGATTGTGCGCGGCGGACATCATGAGCAGCCCGCGCCCACCCCGGGCGACGAGCCTGTGCCGACTCCCTCGCCCGGGCCCGCCCCCACGCCCGAACCCGAGCCCACCCCGGCGCCCGCTCCGACGGTTGACCCGGCGCCCGCGCCGACCGCTGATCCGGCGCCCGCGCCGACCGCTGATCCGGCGCCCGCGCCGGGCGACGAGCCTGTGCCGACCCCCTCGCCCGGGCCCGACCCCGAGCCCACCCCGGCGCCCGCCCCGACGGTTGATCGGGTGCCTGCACCCGCGCCGAGCGCGAACCCGGCGCCCGACCCGAGCACTGATCCGGCGCCCGCCCCGACGGTTGACCCGGCACCCGCTCCGACGGTTGACCCGGCGCCCGCTTCGAGCGCGAACCCGGCGCCCGCCCCGAGTGCTAACCCCGCCCCGAGCGCTAACCCTGCGCCCGCACCCGCCCAGAGTGCTAACCCTGCGCCCGCCCCGAGCGCCCCACAGGGCAAGGCCCTGAGCAGGATCGCCCCCACGGGCGCGTCGGGTACGACGGGCGGCGGCGCCCTCCGCTCGGCGGGAGGGACCGCGACGACGTCCGGCTCCGCGCCGGCAGCGTCGTCGGCAGGTAGCACGGTGAGCGCCCCCAAGGCCGCGCCGGCAGCCACGCCCAGCCCCTCTGCGGCTGCGGGCAGCGGTGCCCAAAGCAGTGAGAACCCCCAGAGCGCCGCACCCGAGGCCACCACCTACGGCTCGAACGACGCGGCTGCCGCGGCGCTGCCAGTCGCCACATCGGCCGAGTCCAGCCGATCGGGAGGATGGAGCCCCTACTGGCTGCTTCTCCTCATTATCCCGGCCGCGCTCGCCGGAGGCGGAGCCGGATTCCTGATCCGAACCCGTTGACACGATGAGCCGGGGCGCACTCGCGAGACACCGCGTGAGAGCGCCCCGGCTTCGTGTTGCCCGGACCACGCGGCGCTACACTTCCTCCATGGGAACAGCGCTGGTCACCGGAGCGACCTCCGGCATTGGTGAAGAATTCTGTTGGCAGCTGGCCGCCGCGGGCCACGACCTGGTCCTCGTTGCGCGCCGCGAGGACGCCCTGCGCGCCCTCGCAGACTCGCTCGCAAACGTCGCCGGCGTGCGCGCCGAGGTCATCGCCGCCGACCTGTCGACCGACGAGGGGTGTGCGCGCGTCGCCGCCCGCCTCGACGTGGGAGGCCCCGCCGACCGCGACAAGCCGGACCTGGCACCCGTCGACCTCCTCGTCAACAACGCCGGATTCGGGCTGGGAACCGCGTTCCTGGACAACAGCCTCGACAACGAAATCAACGGCCTGACCGTCATGGTCCGAGCCGTCATGACCCTCGCCCACCACGCGGGGATCTCGATGCGATCGCGCGGGCGCGGCGCCATCCTCAACGTCGGCTCCGTCGCGTCGCGCACCGGCGCGGGCACCTACTCCGCCCACAAGGCCTGGGTCGTCGCCTTCACCGAAGGCCTCGCCGCCGAGCTGACAGGCTCCGGCATCACCGCCACCGTCGTGTGCCCCGGCCCCGTCGACACTCCCTTCTTCGAGCGCGCCGGCGTCGACATGCGCGCCACGCCCTCCTGGCTGATGGCCAGCCCCGAACAGGTCGTCACGGAGGCCCTCGACGCCGTGCGCGCGGGCCGCGTCCAGGTCACACCCACCATCCCCTACAAGGTCGCCATGGGCGCCATGAAGATCGCCCCGCGCTGGGTGACCGCGCGCGCCATGCGCGCCGTCCCCCACATGTGAGGGCACACAAGCACAGACGAGGCCGGGGCCAGGTTCGCGCAAAACCCAGCCCCGGCCTCGTCGCACCGAGCGGACAATCAGGCCAGGCCGATGTCCTCCAGGCCCAGCGCGTAGAAGTACGGGAAGCCCTCGGCCTCGATGCGTTCCTTCGCCCCGGTCGCGCGGTCGACGATCACGGCGACGGCCACCACGTTCGCGCCCGCCTCGCGCAGGGCGAGCGCCGCCTCCAGCGGGGAGCCGCCGGTCGTGGACGTATCCTCCAGGACGACGACGTTCTTGCCGACGACGTCCGGGCCCTCGATGCGGCGCTTCATACCGTGATCCTTCGCGGCCTTACGCACGACGAAGGCGTCCAGGTCCAGGCCTCGCGAGGCGGCGGCGTGCAGCATCGCGGTGGCCACCGGGTCCGCGCCCATCGTCAGGCCGCCCACCGCCACGTACTCCTCGCCGACCGAGAAACCGGACTCCTCCAGGAGGTCGAGCATGACGTGGCCAATGAGGGGAGCCGCCTCGTGGTGCAGGGTCGAGCGGCGCATGTCGACGTAGAAGTCGGACTCGCGCCCCGACGCCAGG
>ERZ772978.406-NODE-406-length-17182-cov-74.0354_pt1 | contig 17182 bp, 13 predicted proteins | sample MGYA00511675_ERZ772978 | MGnify/ENA primary metagenome ERZ772978 (study PRJEB29015, sample SAMEA2738092) | human oral metagenome | biome: human oral; feature: human-associated habitat; material: saliva | place: China | collected 2156 ... | reverse complement strand
GCTACCTCTACCAGCGTAAGCGACACCTCAAAGACTTCTTCGTCTGCATCTAAGTCGCTAGGTACAATCGCTAACGCAGCTCCTGCTGCAGCTATTCCGCCAATTCCTCCGCCCCCGGCGTCGTCGGGCGCGGATACGCCAGCGCCTTCTATTCCTATGCAGCCAGAAGCAGAAAATCTAGTTCAATCTTTCCCGATCGGTTCGGGCCGCTATCACCTGTGTGGCAATCTGCCCACATCACTTCCACACGTACGCCGCTACCACGGTATCGACACGATTTTGGACCAGCCGGTGGCCATTTATGTGCTCACCGAGGCTGTACGCAACCAGGTCGAGGTGCTTGAGTCTGCTCAGCGCGCTGCCTTGGCTACCGACCCGCGTCTGGTACGGGTGCGCGACGTCGAATTAGAGCCGGCTTTCATTGTCACCGACCCGGTTGAGGGGGTCTCCTTTGACCGTCTCATTGAGGACGGCCTGGAGGTTGAGCAGGCCCGCTCCATTATTGGTGAAGTAGCTTCCGCTTTGGATAATGCCTCCCGTCGCGGCCTGCACCACCTGTGCCTGAGCACTGAAGATATCCGCGTCACTGCGGACGGTAAAGTGCGCGTATTTGGCTTGTCTTACGAGTCGGCGCTGCGCCACGTAAAGATTGACCGTGACGAGCATGGCTTGTTGGCTTACGACATTACTGACGCCAAGGCGCTACTGGATCTGCTCTACTACGGGTTGACCAAGCGCTGGCCGGGTAAGCGCACCGGGATTCCCAGTGCCCCCATGACCGGCGGTCACCCGGTTTCCCCGGCCACGATTAACCCGCAGGTTCCGGCTGACCTGGACGAGATTTTCGCCCAGCAGTATTCGGGTAGGCCCATCCGTAGCGCCGCCGCGCTGGTCACCGCCCTGGGCACGTGGCAGCCAGTTAAAGGCTCCCAGCTGCCGGTAGCTCAGCCCACTGAGTTCACCACTAAGCAGCTTGAAGAGGGCGTTGAGGGCCTTGAGGCTGTTAAGGGCCTGATTAAGAACACTCGCATTAAGACCACCCAGTTGGCTTCGCGCGTGGGTAACAGTGTGCGTGAGGACATTAAGGCGGCCAGTGACGCCATTCCGGCTGCCCCTGGCCCTGGCCGTGAGGTTGATTTAAGCGATCTGAGCGACATCATCTCTATGCCCACCATGCCGGCCACAAAAGAGGCCCTAGACGCACCTCGTCCTATGCCCAGCAAGGAAGAAAACGAGGCAGAGTACATCCAGTACAAGGAACGCAGCCGCACCTCCTGGGCGCTGCTGGCTGCCTTGGCGCTGGTAGTGATCCTGGCAGTGGTGTTTGCCTTCTCGAACCTGCTGGGTCTGTCTAACGTTTCCTTCGATGAGGATGATGGTCCCGCCGCTTCGACAGTGCCCACGGTCACCTCAACCCAGGGACAATAGTTACCGCCGCTAGTTAAGTTAGCTGCCCCTAGTTAATAGGGCGCAGCTAACATTTGTATTGGGAACATTCGGACCTAGGTCTCGGTTGTACCTGCCAACAAACATTGAAGAACAGGAGCAGCATGGTTCACGACGTCGTTATCGTAGGTTCCGGACCTGCCGGTTACACCGCCGCTATCTACGCGGCCCGAGCCCAGCTCAAGCCGGTGCTGGTAGCAGGCGCCGTGACTGCCGGTGGCGCCCTAATGAACACCACTGAGGTGGAAAACTTCCCCGGTTTCCCTGAGGGTATTCAGGGCCCTGACCTGATGAACAACATGATGGAGCAGGCTGAGAAGTTTGGCACCGACATCCGCTATGAGGATGTGGTCAAGCTGGAGCTGGCTGGCGAGGTAAAGCGCGTGCATCTAGAAGATGAGGTGCTTGAGACCCGCACCGTCATCTTCTCCACCGGTTCAGCTTACCGCAAGCTGGGCTTGGAGGAAGAGGATAAGTACTCCGGTCACGGCGTTTCTTACTGCGCTACCTGTGACGGTTTCTTCTTCCGCGACCAGGACATCATTGTGGTGGGTGGCGGCGACTCCGCTATGGAAGAGGCAACCTTCCTAACCACTTTCGCTAAGTCTGTGACTGTGGTGCACCGCCGCGACGAGCTGCGCGCCTCGGCTGCTATGGCTAAGCGCGCCCTGGAGAACCCCAAGATTAACTTCGCTTGGAACTCGCGCGTATCGGCACTGCATGGTGAGGGAGCGCTAGAGAGCGTAACCCTAACCGACACGGTTACCGGTCAAACTCGCGAGCTGGAGGCTACCGGGCTGTTTGTTGCCATTGGTTCCAGCCCGCGCAGCGAGTTGGTGCGTGACCAGCTGGAGCTGGATGCTGCCGGCTATGTGGTGGTTTCTCACCCCTCCACCCGCACTAACGTCCCCGGTGTCTTTGCTTGCGGCGACGTCGCGGACCCCACCTACCGTCAGGCCATCACTGCTGCCGCCTCGGGCACGCGCGCCGCTCTGGACGCCCAGCACTACCTGGCTGAACTGAACTAACTACCCGCCTGATAACTAGCGTGGGTTTGCGCCCACAATCCTTTCAATCTCTACTAGGCTAGAAACAGCTATCAAATACAAGGAGAACAACATGTCGAACGCTCTCGCAGTTACTGACGCTACCTTCCAGGACGAGGTCATCAACTCTGACAAGCCCGTAGTGGTGGACTTCTGGGCCACCTGGTGCCCGCCTTGCCGTCAGATGGCTCCGGTGGTTGACGAGGCCGCTAAGCAGCTTGAGGACGTCAAGTTTGTGAAGGTGGACGTGGATGCCAACCCGCTAAGCGCTGCCAAGTACGGCGTGCGTTCCATCCCGGCCTTCCTGGTGTTCCGTGACGGCGAAGTCCGCCACGAGTTCGTGGGTTCGCGCCCCAAGGCTAACTTTGTGGAAGAGGTCCAGAAGGCCGCCTTCCCCAACGCCTGAGCTGTACACACAGGTACACACAGGCAATTTCAGACAAATACAGGCAATTTCATCCCTTCCCTATAAAAATTCCATGGGGTTTTATAGGGAAGGGATGATTTGTCAGTTTTTGTGCTCAGCCCCTTACGCCCACCTCCCTTAAGCACTAAATATCGACGACGACGTCGCCCGCCAGCCCCACTTTTACCTTGCGCCTCAGCCATAGACCGCCGCACCCCGGCTAGCTCATTTATGACTGGTTCATTTCTAACCAGCCTTGTTTCTAACCGGTCTACTTCTGGCCGACCCACTTCTAACATGCACTGCCACTCCCCCTACATCCCGATAGTCACGCGACAAACATCGTGTTTCACGTGAAACACACACGCCGCACGCGCCACACAGCTGCCACCTGGCGCCGCCCCTCACAGCAAACGCGGCCCGCGCACGCCGTCGCCGTCAGCCCAGCCCCGCCGACCCCCAGCATCCCACCCCCAGCACCTCAAGCACCCAACCGCAGCGTCGCCGTCGGCCCCACACCCAAACCCCAACATCCCAACCCCAGCACCTCAGCACTTACGCCCTCAGTAGCTTTCCGGCATTAGACGCCATCACGTGGCAGAATTAAAGCTACGCGCGCCTGGGCACAACCAGCCCACCAGCGCTTACGAAAGGAACCACCGTGACTGAGAATCAAAGAGGTAACCGACTCGACCCCTGGCTAGACTCCTACGCAGAGCGAGCCGCAGGGCTGCGCGAGTCAGAAGTGCGTTCCTTATTCTCGGTGGCATCGCGCCCGGAGGTAGTTTCACTGGCCGGAGGGATGCCCAACCTCAAAGACCTGCCCATGGCTGACATCGCTGAAGCCACCAAACAGATGCTGCTGCGTGACGGCTACAAGGCCCTGCAATACGGCAACGGTAAAGGTCTGCCGCAGCTGGCAGAGCAGCTCACTGAAGTAATGGCTTATGAGGGCATCGAGGCTGACAGTGCCAATATCCTCATCACCACCGGCTCTCAGCAGGCCGTGGATCTAATCACCGAAATCATGATTAACCCGGGTGACGTGGTGGTCTGTGAGGCCCCCTCCTACCTGGGTAGCCTGGGTATTTTCCGCGCCTATGAGGCTGAGGTGGTGCAGAGCCCTATTGATGCCGACGGCGTCATTCCCCAGGCCTTGGAAGAAACTTTCACTCGCCTGGAGCGCGAGGGCCGCAAGGTTAAGTTCTTCTACACCATTCCCAACTACCACAACCCTGCCGGGGTATGCGTTAGCGAGGAGCGTCGCCCGCAGATCGTGGAGATTTGCAAGCGCCACCACGTACTGATTGTGGAGGACAACCCTTACGGCCTACTGGGCTTTGACGGGCGCACCTACACTTCGTTTAAGAGCTTGGCGCCCGATCACGTACTGTATCTGGGATCTGTCTCTAAGATTTTCGCTCCCGGTTACCGCGTGGGCTGGGCCTGTGCGCCGTCGGCAATGTGCGAAAAGCTGAAGCTAGCCTCTGAGTCTGCGATCCTGTGCCCCACCTCTATGGGCCAGTATTCGATCTCCATGTACCTAAGCGAGTTTGACTGGCGCAACCAGATTTCCACTTTCCGAGGCATGTACCGCTCGCGACGTGACGCCATGATTCAGGCGCTTAACGACTACCTGCCCATGTGCCAGTGGAATGTTCCCGAGGGCGGTTTTTACACCTGGGTTAAGTTGCCGCAGGGCCTGGACGCCAAGGACATGCTGCCGCGCGCGGTAACTAACTTGGTGGCTTATGTTTCGGGTACCGCCTTCTACGCCAACGGCGAGGGCCGCGACCATATGCGTCTGTCCTACTGCTACCCCAATGAGCAAGATATTCGTGAGGGCGTGCGCCGCATCTCTGAGGTGGTTAACCGCGACCTGGAGCTGGTTTCGCTGTTTGGCACGGCCAAGCGCCCCACTCCCGAGCAGCACTAGTCGCCGGGTCCCTGGTTACCACCTTGCCCCGCCCGCCCCGGCGCCCGTCAGCTTGCGGGACCGTCACCGGACACCCGGGCCCCGCTTACCCCTATTTAAATTTTTAGCCGTATAGAAAGGCCTTTTATGACACAGCAATTGCGTGTGGCCATCATCGCCGGCGGCCTCAACCACGAGCGCGAGGTTTCGCTGCGCTCGGCTCACCGCGTAGCTAGGGCGCTGCGCGAGGCCGGCCACGAAGTTAATACTTTCTGCCCTGACGCCTCTATGCTGGCGTCTTTGCGCAGCTACAACCCGGATGTGGTGTGGCCGCTGGTGCATGGCTCCACGGGTGAGGATGGCAGTTTGCAAAACATCCTGCTGGCCTTGGAGGTGCCGTTTGTGGGCACGCACTCTGATGGCTGCCAGCGCGCTAGCTACAAGCCCACCGCTAAGGCTGGGGTGCGTACGGCGGGTGTGGCCACGCCTGATTCGCTGACTCTGCCGCAGTCTTTCTTCAACCAGCTGGGTGCCAATGAGCTGCTGGATTTGGTGATTGCGCACCTAGGTTTGCCGCTGGTGGTTAAGCCGTTCCAGGGCGGCTCGGCGCTGGGGGTTTCTTATGCCGACGACGTCGACTCGCTGCGTTCTGCGATGGTGGAGTGTTTCGCCTATTCTGACAACGCCTTGATTGAGGTGTTTGTGGAGGGCGTGGAGACTTCTGTTTCGGTGGTGCGTGACGGCGACGGCGTAGCTCGGGCCCTGCCGACAGTGGAGATTGTTACTGACGGCTCCTACGACTACGATGCCCGCTACAACCCTGGGCGTAGTGAGTTTTTTGTGCCCGCGCGTTTGGATCAGGCGCGCGACGAGGCCGTGCGTGAGGCGGCGGTGAAGGTTCACGAGACTTTAGGTTTGGGGGCGCTGTCGCGCTCTGACTTTATTGTCGACGCCGAGGGCACGCCTTGGTTCATTGACGTTAACGTGGTGCCGGGCATGACTGAGACTTCACTGCTGCCGCTGGCAGCTGAGGTGGATGGTAACTTCACGCAGCTGTGCCAGCAGCTGGTGCTAGCCGCCTACAACAACTACCAGGGCGAGGCCCAGGACGCCCAGTAGCCGCTAGCGCAGCAAAATACCGACTACATAGCCTGCGTTGGGGGTGAGTGTTTCACGTGAAACACTCACCCCCAACATTTTTTGCCCGCACCCCAGCCACCCTGAAATTTGGTATTTAGTAAAGTAGGCCCTGGTAGATATTTGTCTAGACTGCAAGACTTGTCTCATCGAGTATCTTCTAGACGAAAGACCTAAACGCTATGGCAGCTAAATCAGCTCACACTCTTTCACCGCCTAGCGCTGAACCACATAAGTCCAAGCAGGCAGGTAAAGTCTCGCTTATTGCCGTGTCACTGATGCTGTTTTCGATGTTCTTCGGAGCCGGAAACTTGATCTTCCCACCAGTTATGGGCGCCCAGGCGGGCACTGCCTTCACTCCCGCAATTACCGGCTTTTTGATCGGCGGCGTACTACTACCGGTTATTTCTGTTTTTGCTATTGCGGTGGCCGGAGCTGACCTGCGCGACCTTTCCTCACGCGCCGGTAAGGTGTTTGGGGTTATTTTCCCTTCGGCAGTGTATTTGTCGATTGGCGCTATTTACGGCGTGCCGCGTACTGGTGCGGTTAGCTATTCAACCGCTATAAAACCGATTATTAATAGCGACGGCATTTTGCCTTCAATTATTTTCAACGCTGTGTTTTTCACCGTGGCAGTGCTGCTTTGCTGGCGTGAAGGCAAGGTGGTTAATTACTTGGGTAAGATCCTCACCCCGGCCTTGCTGCTACTGCTGGTTCTGTTGGTGACGCGCGCGCTGAGTGTCTTTGAGACCACCCCTGGCGCTCCCCAGGGTGATTACACCACGCAGCCGATTAATGCCGGTTTGTTATCCGGCTATATGACGATGGACTCGGTAGCTGCCTTGGCTTTCGGTATCGTGGTGGTTAACGCCTTCACTTTTGGCCGCACCGGCATTTCCCGCTCTGGGGCCACCACCCACACCGGCATTGCCGCGCTGATCGCTGGCGCCCTGCTGGCCACAGTTTATGTGGGCTTGGGTTTTGTGGGTCAGTTAATGCCTAATGGGGCTAGTTATAGCGACGGCGCCGCCCTGCTTTCGGATGCGTCGGCACTGACTATGGGGTCGGTTGGTAGGTATGCCTATGGTTTGACGGTGTTGTTGGCTTGTATGACGACGGCGGTGGGCTTGTTGGCAGCCTCAGCTGAGTTCTTTAATCGGCTTATTCCAAAGCTTAGCTATCGCCTGTTGCTGATTGTTTTTGCGGCGATTGGTTTTACTTTTGCTAGCTATGGCTTGGAACGATTGCTTAAGTTTTCCGCTCCGCTGATTACTTTCCTGTACCCCATTGCGATTGCTTTGGTGTTTGCGACTTTACTCAGCCACGCGTTGCGTCTGCGTAGTAATTTCATGTTCACTTTCGCTGCGTGGGGCGCAACCTTATGGTCGGCGCTTACTTTTGCCAGTGAGCATGTTAAAAACATGCCGACGCTGCTAACTGACTTGTTAGCTCTCTCCCCCGGCCAGGGTGCGCAGCTGGGCTGGATTCTACCTACGGCATTGGTGGCAGGCTTGGGGCTGATTGTGGATCTATCGCGCGCTAAAGCCTAAGACAAACTCCCGCGAGCTATGGCTCGCGGGAGTAGTTTCAGCCTCAATTGGAGCTGGTTTTAGACCAGCCTCCATTCGGTTTAGAGCAGTCTCCGCCCGGTTTAGACCAGCTTCCATCCGGCTGCCCGGCTGCGGGCCTGCCAGAAGGCCCGGTATTGTCCATCACTTTGGCTATAGAGCTCGGCGTGTGTGCCTACCTGGGCTACGCGGCCAGAGTGGTCAAGCACAACGATCTGGTCTGCAGCGGTAATGGTGTCGAGTTTATGGGCGATGACAATGAGGGTGGCGTTGCGTCGCAGCGCATCCATGGCATCGGTGATGTGGTTTTCGTTCTCGGGGTCCAGTGCACTGGTGGCCTCATCGAAGAGAACAATGGGGGCGGCTTTGAGCAGGGCGCGGGCAATGGAGACACGTTGACGTTCGCCGCCCGATAGGGCACGGCCCCCTTCACCTACACGGGTGTTCCACCCTAGTGGTAGACGCTCAACGATTTCGTCGACGCTGCTTAGGCGGGCTACTTCTTTGACGTCGTCGTCGCTAGCATCTGCTCTACCAATGCGTACGTTAGCTTCGAGTGTGTCGTCGAAAAGATATACATCCTGGAAGACTAGCGATAGCTGGGCCATGAGCTGGGCAGTATCCCATTGACGCACGTCGCGTCCCCCCACACTCACGCTGCCGGCGTCGACGTCGTAGAAGCGAGCAACCAGGCGCGCGATAGTGGTCTTACCACAACCTGAGGGGCCCACGATCGCCGTCATGGTTCCCGGCGCAACCTGGAAGGAAACGCCGCGCAGGACGGGGTGGTCGGCTTCGTAGGCGAAGGACACGTCAGTAAGGGCCACAGCGGAACCAGAGCAGGACGGGTCCTGATCAGGGCTGTCTGGGTCCTGATCGGGGCTGGACGGATCATGATTGGAACTGGCCGGGTCCTGATCGGAGCTGGCTGGAAGGATTGGCAGTTCGGGGGCGCTAAGGACCTCGTGGCTTAGATCCAACACTGGGCGGCGGGTTTCAAAGGCGGAGGCTAGCATCCCAATATCGACGAGGATCTGCGTAAAGCGCAGAAGTAGACCAATCGAGACGATCGCCTCCACAGGGCTGACGCTACCGCCCACTGCCAGCAGCCCAATCACAATAATCAGTGAAACCACTACCACCTGAGCGGCCATTCCATTGACCACCTGACCGATGGTTTCACGTATCAGTGAGCGCCGCGCGGCTTTCCCATAGGTGTCTTCGGCCCGCTCAAGCGGATCATAGGAGCTGGAGCGCCCGCACGCGCGCAGGGCTCCCTGCTTGGTTGCATACTCTACGATGCGGTGAGACAGCTCTTGGGCGGGAGGTTCTTTAAGTGCAGATCCGGAATTCAGGCAGGTGCGGGCCACCCACACTCCCCCAGCGATGACGGGAATAGCTAGCACACACACCAGCCCCAGAGCCGGGGAGAACACAGTGATACCCACAAGCATCGTCAGTGAAGTGACGATCGCAGCGATGAAGGGCGAATACATGTGCGCGAACATCTCGCCTAACAGCATTAGTTCACGTGAAACCAGGCGTGACATCTTTCCGGCCGTGTCCGCCCGGAAAGAGCCCAGCGGCAGGGAGGCTACCTTATCGCCGATTGCGCGGTGCATGTTGGACAGGAAGTCGAAGGAGACCATATAGGAGCGCATAGCTAGCAGGTATTCAGTGATGAAAGAAGCTAGAGCGCACAGCGCCAGTACGATGAGCCAGGCAGTTAGGTTCATGCCCCAGGCTGGCCGCCCTGAAGTTAAGGCAATTGCGGCCGGGATGAACGCGATCAAGGATAAACCTCTAACCACACCAACAATGCAGGAAAGCGCCGTCACCTGCCTGAAATTAGTGCGTCCCGCAGCAGACAGTGGTTCACGTAGTCGTGATATAAGCTCAAACATGTCAGTGTCCTTTCACTGCGCTCATGCGACGCATGTATGGGTGGTCGGCGAGTTGCTTGGGGGTGCCTTGCGCAATGAGACGGCCCGCCTCAAGGATGACAATCTGATCGACGCCGGCAATTGAGGTAGCACGGTGGGCGATCACCAGGACTGTCTTGCCTTGGACCAGTCGGGTCAGGGCTGCTTGGATATCGGCTTCAGCTTCCGGGTCTGTGAAGGCTGTGGCCTCATCAAGTACAAGGATGGGGGCGTCTACAAGCAGGGCGCGGGCAATCGCAATACGCTGAGCTTGGCCGCCTGAAGGATGCGCATCTTGGCCGATGACAGCGTTAAGACCTTGAGGTAGGCCGCGCACATAATCATCTATGCAGGCAGCTTTCGCAGCAGCCCAGATTTCCTCATCGCTGGCCTCGGGCATACCTAGCGCAATATTGTCACGTACGGAAATATCAAGAAGTTGCGGGTCTTGAAGTACAAACGAGACATGCTTGTAGAGAGCATTTGGGTCGACGTCGCGCAGATCTACGCCCCCAATACAGATCCTGCCTTGGTCCGGGTCAGCAAAGCGCGCAACTAGTGTGGCCAGGGTGGACTTACCAGAGCCAGAAGAACCCACCAGCGCAGTGATACTACCTTCGGGCACGCGCAAACTTACATGGTCTAAGGCGAGCGTAGGGCCGTAGGAGAAGCAGACGTCGTCGATCTCAATATCCGCCGCTTCAGGCACCAAAGTGCCAGTGGCAGGCAGGGGATTTACAGAAAGCAGGTTAACGATACGCAGCGCAGCCGCGCCGGCAATCTGGTATGCCCAGGCCGTTGTTCCTAGCACCTCGATAGCCGCCGGAATAACCAGGGCGATAAGCGCGCAGGTGATGACCTGAACCGGGCTGACTGCGCCCGTGGCCGCCAGCGCCGCCCCTCCCGCCGTCGAAATAAGCAGAATCAAGGAGGGAGACACACTGGCCTGCCCCAATGCGGATCCCTTCAACATGGGGTCGCACCACTCGCGGTAGAAGCGTGAATATTCCTCAGCAGCCTGGGTGAAACGCTGGTGTGAACGCCCCACAGTCCCGAAGGCTTTAACCACGCTAATGCCGGAGACGAACTCAACCATGGTGGCTGACACGCGCGTGAGGTGACGGTCCATCTGCGCCGTCTTATCCCCCATACCTCGCAGCATCCAGGCATATATGAGGCCATAGATGGGGATGGTGGCAATCGAGAGGAGTCCAAGTCGCCAGTCAACAATGAAGGCGTAGATAACTAAAGAGATCGGCGCGCTGATGGCAGCGGTGGATTCGACGGGCGCGTGGGCGATAACAGTGTGTACGTCGTGTGTGTCGTCCTGGATGGCTTTGCGCACGGTCCCTGAGTTAGTGGAGGTAAACCAGGCTAGGGGTGCACCCGATAGCACTTTAACCATGCGAGAGCGCACAATGTGCCCAAAACGCAGGTCCGCGAAGTGGGTGATGCTTACGGCCACAAAGTAGATTCCGTAGCGGGCCCCAAAGGCACTGATAAGCCACATCAGTAGGTCCATAACCTCACCGCGATCAGGTGAGACGCCCGCCCGGGCGGCAGACAGCAGCACCTGTCCAAGTTGAACGAGGATAACGTAGGGGGCCACCGCGAGCGCCCCATAGAGAACCCCGAGTACCTGGGCAAAGATCATGGATTTACGAATTGGGGCGGTTAGCTCTTTGAAGGCGCGTTTGCCTGCCAGGTAGGCGGCGCGCGGATCGTCGCCCTGCGTGCCCTGGCTGCTTTGCGCACTGCCCTGCGTGCCCTGGCTGCTTTGCGCACTGCCCTGCGTGCCCTGGCTGCTTTGCGCACTGCCCTGCGCTTCACATAGGCAGGCAGTTTGCGCTGCCATGCTCTCGTCTTGGTTGGTGGTCATTGTTGGTCTCCTTCGCGGGCGCAGTTGATGCCCGTCGCTGTGAGCGTGATTAGTCGGTCTGCGCAGGCTGCGGCAAACTCGCCGTCGTGGGTAACGACGACGACGGCGGCCCCCTCGTCCGCGATGCGCCGCAGGGTGGCGGTGATTGAATCTAGGTGCCTGGCATCCACCCCTGAAGTGGGTTCGTCAAGGATGACGATGGGTCTACCGGTTGCGCGGGCGGCGGCGATAACCAGGCGCTGTTTTTGCCCACCCGATAGGCTCAGTGGGTGGCGCTCGCCTAGGTTAGCTAGGTCGAAATCAGCCAGTAGTTGTTCCCCACTTTGTCCGCTGGCGTGTGAGGCGCCAATTGTTAGCTCCCCGGCGAGGGTGTCGGAGAAAAGTTGGCGGCCGGTGTCTTGCATGACTAGGGCGCAGGCCGAGCGCCGGGTTTTGCGTGAGGCGGGCACGCCATCCATGCTGATGCTGCCTGAGCTGGGGGCGGCTAGCCCGCACAGCACCCGCACTAGGGTGGTTTTGCCGACGCCGTTGGCTCCCGCAATGCAGGTGATCTGCCCGGCTGGAAAGTCGGCGTCGAGCCCTTCAAAAACCGGGCTGGCACCGTAGGCAAAGCTCAGCCCCCGGCATGACAGGCGTACCTGGCTTGGGCTGGCTTCCCTGTTTTCCTGGCGGCCCACCTGTTTTTCCTGGCGTCCCGCCTGGACCTGCCCTACCCAGGTTTCGGGCGGGCCAGGGTCCACAAGCGTGCGTAGCCCCAGCGAGCGACGCTGTGCCTGCCCCATAGAGAAGAACTCTGCGCCATTCCAGCGCCGCGTCACCCTACCGCTTTCCATGAGCAGCACCTGATCGGCCAGGCCGCGCAGGAAGTGCAGGCGGTGCTCAACGACAACAATCGTTAGGCCCTGCTCTTTAAGTACTTTCAGGGCCGCTCGCACCTCACTAATCGCGGCGGGGTCAAGGTTTGAGGTGGGCTCATCTGCCAGCAGTACGGGGGCGCCGCTGGCCAGTGCGCAGGCCAACGCCACCTTCTGCAGCTGCCCACCCGAGAGGGTTGTAAGCTTGCGCTCCATCAGGTGGCTGATGCCCATGAGTTTGGCGGCGCGTTCGCTTTGCTGGCGCAGTGTGGCGCGCTCGCGTCCATAGTTTTCTCCGCAGAAGGCTAGTTCTTCGGCAACTGTGTCGCAGAAGAACTGGGTGCGGGGGTTTTGAAAGACTGAGGAGCATAGGTGTCCGACGTCGGTTAGGGCGACGTCGGCGAGGTTGCGTCCGTTGATACGCACCACCCCGTCTAACTCCCCTGGAGTCATTTGTGGGACCAGGCCGGTTAGTGCCTTCATGAGGGTTGATTTGCCGCAGCCTGAGGCCCCGCAGACCAGGGTGAGGCTGCCGGCGTCAGCTGACAGTTCCACGTCTTTCAAGGCTTCGACGCGGTCTCCCGTTAGTTCACTTACGTAGGAGAAAGATAGGGATGCAACGTCAATCATGGCAGGATTCCCAGGTAGCAGCAGTATTCAAGGGCAATTACAGCGGCGACGCATACCAGGGCTAACGCGTCCCAGCCTGTGGCGCGTAGCTGCGTAAGGCTGGTGGGGCGCGTAGAGCTGCCTAGGCCGCGAACCACACTGGAGGCCGCTAGGTCGTCGGCCACGCGCGCGATAGACGAAAGCAGTGGCACTAGGAATTGCTCAGCGATCACGAGTGGGTGGCGTAGCACGCCACGTGTGCTCAGGTCGACGCCGCGCATCTGCATCGCTTCACGGATGGCGACCGCCTCCGCCCCTACTGTGGGGATTACCCGGAAGGCAACCACCAGAGCATCAACGAAGATGCGTGGTAGGTGGGCAGCGCGCAGGGCGGCTTTCATCTGTCCGATCCTGGTGGTGCGGTACACGTACAGGGCCAGGCCGAAGCCCGCGAAGAAACGCGCAAACCAGTACATGATTGCCGCGCAGGTGCCGATTGTGAGCGCCACGGGATGCGGCCAAGCTGCTGACTGCATCCAGGTAACCAGGAGGGGAGAGCCCAGGTAGATCACGTCGCAGATGAGGCATCCAAAACCTATACGCAGCGCAGACTTGGTATTTACCTCCCAGGCCAGGGCGGCCACAACCAGCACCTGCACGGCGATGAGCGTCGTCGTGGGACTTGCCCGCATCACCAGCGCGTTAAGCACCAGCAGGGCCAGCAGCTTTGTGCGCGGATCCAGCCGGCTTGGCGACTCACCGGGGGCGGACTCGGCCGGCGAAATCTCAGGCAACGCCGGCCTTAGCGAAGTGCTTGCGTAGCAGGAAGCGGCCGATGAGCCCGCCGATGAACGCGATGATCATGGCGGCAACGAGCCATCCCCCAATCACTGCGGGGCTAAAGAGTGCGCGCATACTATCGGCGTAGTCCTGCCCCATTGAGGAGGCAATATCTGCGTAGTAGGAGTCGGGAGCGAAAAAGATTGGCGCAAGCGGGCCGATCATCCACAGGGAGACCAGCATGTATGCTGCGATGTTGCGAGATGCATTCAGGTAGCCGCCGCTGCGAGCAACAAGGTCAGCTAGGAAAGCAAGCACCAGGGTAACCGGCAAGGTAACCCATGAGTGGCCGGTTAGGACCATCAGGAGCGCAACGATGCTTCCCATGATCGTGAGCGTGCCAAACATGCGTGAGCGAACCAGCATCAGCATGATGACCGGCCCATTGAGGATAATCCCGATGATCCAGCCAACAAACATGAATGCGGGGCCGAAGAAACCCAGCATTCCCGAGCACCACATGAGGACGAAGTAAACAGCTGTGAATGCACCGATCGTGACGGCCGAGCGTGCCTTAGTAACGCCCGACCCAGTAACCTGAGACATTATCGTGCCCCTTCATGAAGATAAGGTTTATATAACCTAAGTTAGGTTACTCTGTCTTGAGGTTTTCGCATGAGACTTTTAGCCCTTTACCTGCGCTTTTCTAAATGACGCTAGGATGCATCCATGCTTAGCTTGCATCGGCACCTAAGTGCCAGTGACAAGGAGCCTGATTGTGGATCTAGCTAAATCTCGCAAGCGCTAGATCTGCACGAGCTTCTAAATCTGCACAAGCTACTAAATTGAGCCACTAAATCTGCACTAGCGGCTAAATCTTCGCGAGCTAAGGTTTAACCTAAACAGGCAAAACGTAGGGGCGGCCAAGTTCGTTAGAACTTGGCCGCCCCTTTTGTTTGTAAGCAGCTTGCTGGCTTGTCAGCGCCTAGCCGCCGCCTGCTGCGCTAGCGCCTTAGCGCCCAGTGCAGGTATGAGAAGACTGTAGCTGGCGCTAGTTTTTGGAGGCTGAAGTTAGCGAGCCGACGATTCGGTCTAAGTCTTCGCCACCGCTAAATTCGATGACGATTTTGCCCTTCTTAGCACCCTGGGTGACCTTCACGCGCGCATCGAAAATACCCGAGAGTTTGGTGGAAAGCTCACGGTTAAGCACTGCGCGGTTACGGGCCTTAGCCTTGGTCTCCCCCGCCTCAGTGGCATCCACCTGCAAGGCCACCTGCTCTTCAGTGTTGCGCACTGACAGGCCCTCATTAACGATGCGCTCAGCCAGCTTTTCCATAGCCTCGGCGTCGGGCAGACCCAGCAGAGCACGGGCGTGACCAGCAGACAGGGAGCCGTCAGTGAGTTGGTTTTGTACCGACGGCGGCAGCTTCATTAGACGCAATGTATTAGCAATCTGGGAGCGGGAGCGGGCAATGCGCTCAGCCAGCTCACTCTGAGTGCAACCAAAGTCGTCTAGCAACTGCTGGTAGGCGGCAGCTTCTTCCAGCGGGTTCAGCTGGACGCGGTGTAGGTTTTCCAGCAGGGCATCACGCAGCAGATCATCATCTGCGGTTGTACGCACAATTGCGGGAATGGTTTCCAGGCCAGCTTCACGCGTGGCACGCAGACGCCGCTCGCCCATAACCAGCTCGTAGGCGCGTCCACCGGGCAGCGTTTCACGTGAAACACCATCTGGTAGTGGCTCGCTTTCAGGCCAGGGGCGCACTACGATCGGCTGCAGCAAACCAACTTCTTTAATTGAAGCTGACAGCTCAGCAATTTCTGCCTGATCAAAATAAGTCCGTGGCTGACGCCGGTTGGGCACAATCGCATCAACCGGAATCTCAGCAAAGCTAGTGCCGGGCACATCCACCAGCTCAACCGGCTCCGCACCCTCAGCGACAGCAGCGGCAGCAGCGGCGTCGTCGTTAGAAACAGCGGACCCACTAGCCAACGAGAGGGTCCCACCCGTGACCGTTTCACGTGAAACACTCTTCTTACGGGAGCCTCGATCGCGGCGCGGGGTGGGGGCTAGCAGGGAGGTGACAATCTCGGAAGTTTCCGAACTGCCCGCGAAGAACAGATCCGTGGGGCGCTGGCCATCAGTGCCAGTAGCCTCAGCGGTGTTGTGCGCAGGACGGGAAACAACTTCTTGCTCGGCGGGTTCTGGGATCAATGAGGCGAGGCCACGACCTAGCCCTCGACGGTTTTTAGCCATGTCAGTTTTCCTTAGGAGCGACGCCGGGCTGGGTAATCCCGCGCATTGAAATTTCTTGTGCCAGTCGTTTGTATGCCACCGCGCCGGTTGAGCGCGGGTCCCAGGTGACCACCGGTTCGCCGTAGGAAGGGGCCTCGGCAATACGAACCGACCTAGGAATCTTGGTTTCTAGCGTGGCGTGGGGGAAGTAGGTTTTCACCTCGGATTCGACGTCGCGCGCCAACATGGTGCGCTTGTCGAACATGGTAAGGGCGATCATCGATACGTGCAGAGCCGGGTTGTAAACCTTGGCAATGCGATCGATAGAACGGGTAAGCAGGGCCAAGCCTTCAAGGGCGTAGTACTCGGCCTGCATGGGGATTAGCACTTCACCGGCGGCCACGAAGGCGTTAATGGTGATAATGCCAAGTGAGGGCGGGCAGTCGATAATCACGTAGTCCACGCGCTTGCCGCCACTACGGTTTACCTCAATGAGGTAGTTACGAACTGCTTCGCGTAGTCGTGATTGGCGCCCGACGGCCTCTAATAGATCAATCTCCACTGAAGAAAGATCAATATTGGACACCACTACCTGTAGGTTCTCCCCTAGCTCGGTAACCTTCGCTACCTGGCTAATGGGTTTACCTTCCACTATCACGTCATAGACGGAAGGTTCACCCTCGGGGTGTTCCAGCCCGAATGCGGTGGAGGCGTTACCCTGCGGGTCAGCGTCAATAAGCAGCACCCTTAGGCCAGCTTCGGCTAGTGCCGCAGCTACGTTTACCGCAGTTGAGGTTTTGCCGACGCCGCCTTTTTGGTTAGCGACGGCGATAACTCGGGTCTGGGTGGGTGCAGCAAAGCCTAGCTCACGCACCTTCTCCAGGGCGGTGGTATCAGCCTTGAGTTGGTCGAAAATGGATGAGCCGGACACTTTGCTCCTCACGAGTGCGATCAGATCAGGACTAAAGTTTACGCGATCGACGCCCTCACAAAGGTCAGGCGCACCAAAAAATAATACAGTTGTTTCACGTGAAACAACATGCAACAGACTGAGCTCCCCAGTCACACCAGTCACATAGTTAACAAGTAGAACTACTGGAGCACAGCCATAAAATCCACGCCTAGACGAGTGCACCCACTTCACTATGCACACAAAACTAGTGGGGCCCGGCAGTGCCGGACCCCACTAGTTAGCAATCAGTTAAATCACTGGCTGATAGTGCAGAGCTCATCCCCGCGCGAGCGGGGAAAACATTAAAGGAGCCATGGAGCCATACCAGCGCTTTCTATAGAACTAATTTGTACTATATCTAGTGGCCGCCCCTCTGGGCCAAGCTTAATTTTCCAATCGCCTTTATCCCAAATTAGAGTAAAGGTGCTCTGA
>ERZ772978.403-NODE-403-length-17256-cov-4.82734_pt1 | contig 17256 bp, 17 predicted proteins | sample MGYA00511675_ERZ772978 | MGnify/ENA primary metagenome ERZ772978 (study PRJEB29015, sample SAMEA2738092) | human oral metagenome | biome: human oral; feature: human-associated habitat; material: saliva | place: China | collected 2156 ... | reverse complement strand
CATCAGCAAAAAATTATGTAAATCTTATATTTCTTTGTTACCAAACCGTAGTTTTCTTGCATGTCATTCCTGTCGTGTTTTATAAAACCCCAGGTGGAAATGATAAAGTCCTGCAGTATCGGATCGCCTAAAATGGCAATAAGAACAAAGTGTTACGTCAAATGATGTGAAATAGTTTACAGTTTTGTAATTGAATCTTGCTGGGATTGTTCGCTACACTCGCTCTTGTAATTGTTCATCCACTACGTAAGGAGCAGACATGCTTTCTACTCTCGCATCCAACACCTTCTGGGGCATCTTCAACTTCGTTCGCACCCTGATCGGCTTCCCGAAGTAATCGTATTTCCCAGAAGGGAAATTCATCTAAAGCACCTGTTGTTCTTGATGTGTATCAAGAACAACAGGTGCTTTTGTGCAGCTAACTGGAATTATGATCAATTATTCATCTGCCAACATGCGGGGCAACTGGGGTGGGACTCGTACGACATGAGTGTGACATCAAGGCGATAAGGATCCACTTCCAGCAGGTCACCGGGCTGAAATTGTAATAGCGGGGTGCCAGGAGGCTCGTAGGAAGTGCCCTGCAGTGTCGTTACCACGCTCAGTAGTCGTGCGGCTGTTGCGTGAGCAACCACTGGGTCGTGGGTGGTGTGGGCGGCTGCGACCTGCGCCAAGAGGGTGGGCCAATGCTCGTCGACAGCCATGCGATGCAGATCCATGCATAGTGGGCACGGACCCGCGCCGTTGATGTGCAAGGGGCCGATGGTTCCGCGGCCGTCGATAAGCGAAATAGGGATGAAGGTGCCTCGGCGGCGGACAAGCGGTGTGGAGAGGCGTCGGGCGTGGGGCATCCTGTCTACAAGGATTAGGGGTGTGTCGGCGGGGCAACGGAGGAAAAACTCCTCATCGGTTTCGCCACTCATCAGTGCATAGACTCGAAAGCCGCACGTGGTGAACGCGGAAGTAATGATGTTTGCTAAGGGCGAATGCCCGAGCACATACACATCCTGTGTGCCTGTTGGGGCGGGTCGTAACACACGATAATCGAAGAGTTCTTCCAGCAGGGTTTCGGTCACGGAGCGGGGCAGGCCTGCCTCTACCAGCGAGCGGCTCAACTCGCTCCACGTGATGTCAGTGCGGGCCCGCAGCAGCGTGCGCAGAATCCCCGACATGTGTTCCTCGTCTATGCCGTCAATCACCCCGGCGCGCGTGGCATCCACCCCGAATTGGAGGGCTGGCCCCGGGCGCACAAACACGTGCGCAGCAGGTGATAGGCGCACAACAATATCATTCATGGTTCCCCCTGAATCCCCGCGCTGATGGTTCACACTTTAGCTAATATTTGTTGTCATGCCTACTTACGCCCCTGATGTGGATGTGATTCGCTCGGCTCGTCGCACCCGAACCAGCAGTGCACGGCTTGTCGAAGGCCGCATTCAGGTCCGCATACCCGCGTGGCTCAGTGAGGAACAGGAACGCGAGACGGTGGAGAAACTCGTGGCGAAGGTCCGCAAGCGCACCACCCCGCGCAGGCTTTCCGATGCCCAGCTTGCCGAACGTGCCGAGCGCCTCAACCGCACGCTTCTCGACGGCCGCGCACGCCCCGGAAGCATCCGATGGGTCAGCAACCAAAACTCCCGCTGGGGGTCCTGCACACTCAGCACAGGAGCCATTCGCATCTCTGATCGGCTGCAGAACGTTCCCGACTACGTGCTGGATTCGGTGATCGTGCACGAACTGGTTCACACCTTCATACGAGGCGGCCACAGCGCGGAATTCTGGGAATGGGCCAACCGTGCGCCCAAAGTCGAGCGTGCCAGGGGCTACTTGGAGGCATATCAGGAATTTTCCCAGGGCGGGGCCGGGGAGTAGCGGGGAAGCGGGCTTGGAGGGTGTTAGGGGGGCGGGCTTGTGTGAAGTGTGTAGGGGTGTTGTCGGGCTTGGCGGTATACACACTGTGCGGGGGCGGGCAGTGTGATAGATCGCGGCGAGCGGGAAAGCCTTGAACATCGTTAGTGCAAACTTTTTGCATAAAGATAGGTCCACCGCCAGGTACGGAAACACCCCATTTTCGAGCCCAGCGGTGGACCTATATGACAAGCACGTCACATGTGCTTATCTCCAAGCCGAAAAACACCCCATTTTCGTGCTTGAGCATAAGCATATTTTGCGCGGATCGAGCCCACACTGTGGAATCACAGCAAAACCCCAGCGCTGTAGCCTAGTTCAACTGTTCGCGTGCCACTGCGATGGCGTTGGCGATTGCAGTGCGCGATTGTGGAGAGTTTTTCCAGCAGGAGGAACCTAGATGTGCGGCGGCGCGGTCGACAATCTCATCCACAGATGCCGCCGCCAGACTGCTCATATCGCCGAATCCAATTTCTTCTAAGCGCTGCACCACGGTCGGCCCGACAAAGCGGGCGCTCAGCAGTGCCTCGCGTTCGTGGGGAGTGAAAGGCATTACTGTTTGTCCTCGTCGTCTTTACTCTTGTCGTCGCCAGTATCGCCGGATTCACCCTCTGTCTTTTCGGCTTCCTCGGCGAGCATTTTTTCTAGTGCATCGATTTCAGCAATGGGGTCGAACCCATCAGCCTCCCCCTCGCTGAGGAGGCCGTCGATGAACTCTGCGGAGCTGTCAATGTCTGAGGCGACGGGGAGGAAGTCGGGATGGTTCCACACTGCGTCGCGGCGAGTAGTACCCACCGCAACGCCAACACGGCGCCAGAGTTCTTTCGCGGCGTCGACACGCGGTGCGCTGATGTCGATGCCAACAACTTGTTTGAGCACGTTGTCTGCGGATCCGCCGGAAGTGCGGCGGCGCTGCCAGGCGTCGTTCATGATGGCGGTGGAGGGCATGCGTTCGCCCATGGCTTCCGTGACTACCAGATCAACCCAGCCTTCAATGAGCGCCAGCAGTGTTTCCAGGCGGCTGATGGCGGCGGCATTGTTGGAGGTGATGCGTGGGGTCAGGTCGGATTCTTGGAGTCGTCCGATGAGGTCTTGGATATTCATGGGGTCGTCGGGGTTGATGTCCATGGAGCGGAGGACATCGTCAATTTCGGTTTTATCCACCACTAGGCCCGCAGCGAATTCCTCCACGGAGGACACGAACATTTCCGTCAGGTAGGGAATGTGCGTGAAGAGTCGTTGGCGTGCGGCTTCCCGGGCACACAGGTACACGAGTGCTTCCTGTGTGGGAATGTTCAACCCCGAGGTCAGTTCCGCCAGGCGCTGCGGCATGATCGCGGTGACCCCAGCTGGAGCGAGAGGAAGGCCAAAATCGGTGCCGCTAAGTGCTTGGGGTGCGAGGTCCCCGAGGCTGTTGCCCAGGTTCATGCCCTGGTGCATACGGGACATGTGTTCGATCATGTTCTTCATGGGGCCTAGGTCGCCTTGTAATTCTTCAGGCAACCCCGAGAGTTCGGCCTCGGCAGTGCCTTCAGCAACCGGGCTGATGAGCCGCTTCCACATAGGCAGCGTTTCGGTCAGCCAGGTGTCGGGATCCCACGCAACAACGCGATGACCAGCGGTGGGGAAGCTGGTGGCATCATCCAGCCAGAGTTCCGCCAGCCGCACTGCTTCTTCAACAGCCTTGGTGTCGTGGTCGCGGACGCCCGCCGCAGTTGAATGCTGGCTGTGGTAACTGGTGATGGCTTGCCGGGCGATGCGCTCAGCGAGGGGAAAATTCACCGGGCCTTGAGCATCAGGAGAGTTCATGCTGGAACCCATGCCAGAAAGCATCTGCCCAAATTGGCTGAGAATATCGCCTAATCCACCAGTGCCGTCACCACTGGAACCGGATGCCCCTCCTGCGCCGGAGCTGTCTTGGTCACCAAAGGCACTGCTAAAACCGGATCCAAAGCCTCCGCTGAATCCGGGTCCGCCAAAGCTAAAGAAACCAAAGGGATTGTGGTTATCCTGGTTGTCGTTGTTGCGGCGGTTGTCGTCGTCATTATCATCGTCGTCGTTGTTATGTGCGGAAAAACCAAAATTGTTAGGACTCATAGGCTCTAACCTACCGGTACGTCCCCGAACCTAGCCATGTACAACCCAACGCTGTGAGCGAACACGTTGGCGGTGTGTTGATGCCCCACACTTCCGCACCCCGCGCGCCAACCCGGCGTGCTAGCATCCCGCCATGCCTCCTGTATCCTAACTGTCGTGAATCGTCGTTTACGTACTGTGACCCTTGGAGCTCTCCCCGTTTTGCTACTGACGCTTCTTGCGACGTCGTCCAGCATTCCGGGCACGAATATTTCCCTCGCGGTGCCGTTTGCCGCAATGGGTCCGGGGCCGAGTTTCAATACACTCGGCGATTTTGACGGCAAACAAGTGGTGGATATTCAGGGCGCTGAGGTAGATAAAACAAGCGGAAACTTTAACATGACTACAGTGGCGGTGCGGCAGAATATGTCGCTCGCGCAGGCCGTGTCCCGCTGGATCAGCAGCAGCGACACTTTTGTGCCGATTGACCAAGTCATTCCGCGCGGACAGTCCAGGGAACAGACGGAACAGGAAAACCAACAGGCGTTTCTTACATCAGAATCTGCGGCCACTTTGGCGGCGATGAACTACCTCAAGCGCCCCGTTGAAGTGGAGGTCATGCAGTTAGTGCCCGATTCGGCGGCATCGGGGAAACTCTCTGAGGGAGATGTGATCACAGCGGTGGACGGTACAACTGTCACCGAACCGGCCCAGGTTCGGGAGATTGTGCAGAAGAAGAAACCCGGCGACGAGATCACCGTGACCGTCAAACACGATGGCACAACTGAAGATAAGGCCATCAAGCTGGGCAAACACCCCGATGATGAGAATACGCCGCTCCTAGGCGTAACCATGGGTGCCGCCCCCTCAGATGGCGTGAAAGTGGACTATAACCTGGAAGATATTGGTGGCCCCAGTGCTGGTCTGATGTTCGCATTGGCTGTGGTGGATAAGTTGAGTCCCGGTGAACTCAACGGCGGTAAATTCGTTGCGGGTACTGGCACCATTGATGACACCGGAAAAGTCGGTGCCATCGGCGGCATAGAGCACAAGGTGAAGTCCGCAGAAGACCTGGGTGCTGAGGTGTTCCTCGCTCCGGCTGATAACTGCAAAGAAGCCATCAAAAACCACCCCAAGGATATGACGGTCCTCAAGGTGACGTCCCTTGAGGACGCCATCCATCAGCTGGACGCCTACAACCGTGGTGACGGCTACACCACCTGTGGCTAGGACAGGTCTACTTTGATGTAGGTTCAGCTGAAGCCTTGGACTCCTCGGAGGCTTCCGGCTCTGCTGAGGTGCTGGTGCCAGATTCCGACGTCGACTCTGACTCCTTGCTCTCCGTCAACCCCAGCTCATGAATACGTTTCCTCGGATCCTGCTTATCAGTCGAAATCATCTGCTGCATCACCAGGCCCTTGTTGTTGTCCACCACCGTCACAATTGCGGTGTTTCCTAACGTTGACCACCCAACAATACGGTCGCCCTTGTCCTCCACAATCCGCGAACCCCGCAGCTCCGTCAGTAACTGCGTCGTTGACGCCGCTTTTGACTCGTTGGCAAAGAACTGGAACTGCCCCACCTTCAGCCCGGAACAGGCTACCGAATCCGCCACACCGTTAGGCATGCACGACTCGAACTGCTGGAACAACGACTCCGGGGCCAAACTCCCAAACGTCTTCTGTGCCTCCGCGACACTTTTCGCATCCTTGGAGGTCGTGCCGCTTGCCGACGCCCTGCTGCTCGCCGTGGACTCCACCGTCGAGGTCTCCGTCCCCGACACACTCGACCCACCCGAGTCGTTGGGGGAGGACTGCCCACCACATGCCGCTAACACCACCACACTGGCGGACAAGACGGCACCTAGCACTAGGCGCCGCGAAGAAAAACGTGAGGACAACACCTTACGAGCCTCCAGAAACGTATGAGAAAACGACACAATACAACTTACTCGGCTTCCTGCTCCAAGGTATACCGAAGTGCAGCAATAACGCCGGGAGCCACCTGAGGACCGCCCCGCAGTTCAATATTATCCTCTGCAAACGGGCCCTGAGCGGCTAGCTCGTCCTCCGTTGGCCTGATCTGAAGCAGTGTCAATTCCTTGCCACCACGCAGTACCCCCGAAAATAAGCGCGCCGGGCGGGGTTCGTCGGATGGGGAAGGGGAGTCGCGGAACATGATTTCCTGCGCGAGGATCACCCCAGCCACGTCGGCAGGCCAGGCGAGGCGCGAAATATAATCCTCCAATTCTTCTGAGCCGCCTCCCAGGTTCGCTGGCAGCGAATCTTGGACAACGAGGGTGAGTGGCGCGGTGTCGTCATTGCCGTCAGTGGATGGCAGGGCGTCGATAAGAAGAGAGCTTGGGACCAGCGCAAACAGTGTTGGTGCGGCGTCCCAGCCCTCGGCATGGATGAAGTCGACGGCTTCCATCATGGCTTTATTGAGGGCTTGTTGGGTGAGGGGGGAGTTGGTCATGGTTGTCCTTACACTTATAAATGTCCGTAAAGTAGGAAACTACTTGGCATCACGACTATATAAGGAGTTGGAGTTGGCTACCGGCCTAACACCACCATCACCCTCCATTAAACGGCCACCACGCATCCTCACTATCATCATCGCGGTGGTGGCTGTCATTGGGCTGGTTGGACCTTTGCTTGTTAGCTACTACACGGACTGGCTGTGGTTCGGCGAAGTGCAATTTAGGAGTGTGTTCACCACAGTGCTGGTCACGCGCCTTGTCCTGTTCTTTGTGTTCGCACTGGTCACGGCCGCGATTGTGTGGCTAGCAGGGTATGTGGCATACAGGAATCGCCCTGATTTAATGACGGAATTCGGGGTCTCTAGCCCCATCGTGGAATATCGCAGGATTATGGAACGTAGCGTGAGGAAAATACTGGTCACGCTGCCCATTATTGCGGGTGCCGTCGCGGGTGCGATTGGTCAAAATTCATGGCAGACCGTTCAAATGTTTTTGAATGGTCAGTCGTTTGGCCAGCGTGACCCGCAGTTTAATATGGACTACGGCTTTTACGCATTTACGCTTCCTATGCTTCGGCTGGTCATTGGGTCATTCTCCGTGCTTCTGCTTGTCGCATTTGTGATTATGCTGATCGGCAATTACCTACTGGGTGGTATTCGCGTGGGTAATCAAGCATTGGGCGTGAAAAGTAGCATCACCACCGCAGCTCGGGTGCAGCTCATGGTCGTGTTGGGCTTGTGGATGCTGCTACGTGTGGTCTCGTATTGGCTGGATCGTTTTGACCTTTTAAGCTCCCAGCAGGCTATGTTCACTGGTGCCGGATATACCTCTATTCATGCGATTTTGCCTGCGAAAATCCTCCTCATGGTCATTGCCGTGGTGGTGGCAGCCGCGTTCTTCTCGGCGATCGTGCTGCGTGATATGCGCATTCCAGCTCTTGCCACAGTGCTGATGCTGTTTAGTTCCCTGATTATCGGTGTGGCCTGGCCTTATGTGGTAGAGCAGTTCTCTGTTCAGCCTAACCGCGCGGAAAAAGAAACCCCCTACATTGGCCGCAATATCGAGGCGACGCGCTACGCCTATGGTCTTACTGACGACAAAGTCACCTACATGAACAACTGGGGTGCTCAAGGGGCGACCGACGAGGAAGTAGCAAGCGATGCCAACACGCTGTCCAATATTCGCCTCCTCGACCCAGAAATCTTGAGCCCCACGTTTACGCAGCAGCAACAGCTGAAGAACTTCTACGGCTTCCCCAAGAGCCTCACCATGGACCGCTATAACGTGGATGGCGAATTCCGTGACTACGTGGTCGCTGCTCGCGAGATGGATCCGCAGGCGCTGAGCGACAACCAGCGGGACTGGGTGAACCGCCACACTGTGTACACCCACGGCAACGGTTTCATCGCAGCCCCGGCCAACAAAGTTGATGAAGTCGCCCGAGATGTCGGCTCCACTCGCGGTGGTTTCCCCGTGTACACGGTCTCTGATCTACAGTCCATCGAGCGTAACGCCAGCAGTCCAGATGCGGAATCTCCCGATAAGCTGGGCATTAACGTCACCCAGCCGCGTATGTACTTTGGTCCGGTGATCGCGAACGTGCCGGACAACCTGGATTATGCGATCGTTGGCAAGGCCGGTGGCGAGAACTCCTTTGAGTACGATACAGACACCTCCAACTTCACCTACGACGGTAACGGTGGTGTGAATATCTCCAATCCGGTCAACCGCGCGGCGTTTGCGTTGCAGTACCAGGAAATGAAACTGCTGCTCTCTGATCGCATCGGTGATGGTTCGAAGATTATTTTCAACCGCGACCCGCGCGCCCGCGTGGAAAAGGTGGCACCGTGGCTGACCACAGATACCACCACCTATCCCACCGTGATCAATGGTCGGATCAAGTGGATCGTGGACGGTTACACCACGTTAGGGAGCCTGCCCTACTCCCAGCGCACCTCCCTGACCGAAGCCACCGAGGACGCCATCAACCCCACCGGAACCACGCAACAAATGCTCACCGAGCAGGTGGGGTACATCCGTAACTCCGTGAAAGCCGTGGTGGACGCGTACGACGGCTCGGTGGAACTCTACGAGTTTGATGAGCAAGACCCAGTGCTCAAAGCCTGGAAAGGCGTGTTCCCCGGAACGGTGAAACCCAAGAGCGAAATTTCCGACGAACTGCGCGACCACCTGCGCTACCCAGAAGACCTGTTCAAGGTGCAGCGTTCCTTGATTACCAAATACCACGTGAATGACCCGCGACAGTTCTTTACCAACGATGCCTTCTGGTCTGTCCCTGGCGACCCGACCGTGGAAAATGAGAACCGGCAGAACCTGAACCAGCCGCCGTACTACATTGTGGCCGCCGACCCGGAAACCAAAAAGCCCAGTTTCCAGCTGATCACTCCATTCCGCGGACTGAAGCGCGAGTTCCTAGCGGCGCACATGTCTGTGTCCTCCGACCCCGACAACTACGGCAAAATCACCGTCCGAGTTTTGCCCACTGACACCCAAACCCAGGGGCCGAAGCAGGCCCAGGACACCATGATGTCCTCCGACCAGGTCGCCCGCGACCGAAGCTTGTGGAAAGGCACCAACGACCTTAAGAACGGCAACTTGCTCACCCTGCCGGTGGGCGGCGGTCAGATTCTCTACGTTGAGCCGATCTACTCGCAGCGACGCGACCAAACCTCCGCCTTCCCGAAGCTGCTGCGCGTGCTGGTGTCCTACAACGGCAAGGTCGGCTACGCACCCACGATTGCGGAAGCGCTCAGCCAGGTTGGTATTGACCCCCGCGAAGCCAGCGACGTTGAAGATGCCGTCGCCGCAGGTGCAGACACCACCGCCAACAAGGGTGACGACGCCCAGGGCAACAACAACGACACCCAGCAACCGGCCTCAGCTCCCGCAGCCAGCTCCGAAGGTGAGGCGCTGGACCGTGTGAATAAGGCCCTTGACGGGCTTCAGGAAGCCAAGGGCAAGTCCTTCGAGGAATATGGCAAAGCCATTGACGAGTTGGACCGCGCGGTGGACGAGTACCGCAAGATCAAAGACGGAGGTGGGCAGTAAGCTGTCGTAAGTTTGCTGAGTTTTCGCAGCTCAGTGCCGCGATTGGTGTTTTATGCCGAACCTATGTAAAGTGTTCATTCGTTGCCAGTTAATGGCAGCAAGGTGAATAAACACCCATCGCGGGGTGGAGCAGCTCGGTAGCTCGCTGGGCTCATAACCCAGAGGTCGTAGGTTCGAATCCTGCCCCCGCTACTAAGTAAGCCCCCTGCCAAGGAAAACAACCTTGGTAGGGGGCTTTATTTTTGCTTCAGACGTGCTAGGTGGCCTCTTTGGTGACCTCTTTGAAGAATTTGGCTACTTCTCTTCGACGTGGCCACCAACGCCGCGTTCCACTTCTCGGCCGTCTCATCAATGTTCGCCAGGGAAAGCATCATAGCCTTATAGGAGACGAAGATGGCAGCGCTCACGGCGATCATGTAGGCAATGGCCGCAAAAACCGACAATACAAAGCCACCAAAGCCGTCAGTGGCCACACCTGCGATCCAATCCCCAAAAGAGCCGATACCGAGAGCGCGAGCAGCCACGTCGAGCGGTAGCAAGACCCACATGGTCGATAGCAGTAGGGCAGAAGCATGAAGACCGAAGCCGCAGACTGCCCGCCATAGCGCCCGTTGCCACGACTGCCCTGCCTCCATCTCTGCTGCGTAGCGCTCCCGCTCTTCTCACAGTTCCTTGACAACCTCGCGGTGATACTTCACAGCGTTTTCCGAGCGTTGCGTCGCAATCTCGGCACGCTCGGCCGCGTTTTCGATCGCTGCCGTCACATTCTTTGAAACGTCAATGGTCAACGCTTGCAGCCATTGAAGGAAAGGATGGGGATGCTCTGATCCGTATCGCGATTGATGCTGCGCTGGAGAATACCACCTGGTCGAGACGAGATCAGCCGTCCTCACCGGGTCGTGATGGAAGTTTCTGCGCCTCAGCCCAGATTTACTTGGTTGATAAAATTCGTGGGATGATTGTTGAGATGCTTGAACCTTCAATTTTTGTGGCAGAGCACGGACATCATGTCATCACGGCTTTCCCCACCAATACCTCGAAGTGTAAATGATATGAGTCTTGCGCAAGAATTTATCGATGCTCTTAATACAGATAACTCTGCTGATGCCGACCATGCTGCTTTGATTGGATCTGACGGTGATGCGCTTTTGGTGAGATACAGGGGGCAAGACCTGCCATGGCAGATTCCTGTACGAATCCAAGAGTCCGGGTGGAGCAAATTACAGCACAATTTAGAGAACCCCTGGGGGCCGAGCTTCGGTCTCAGTCTTCTAGAGGAACTGTATAAGCTTGACGAAAGAGCGTGGATAAAACCAGAGCTACACTTAATCAATGACTCTGGAGTATGGCAACTGGTAGAGACTGCCTAGAACTAACTGTTGTTATAAACATCTGTCAACCCCACGCGACTTCTCAGTGCGGGATTTTCTTCTGCTTCCGATGAACCGGCACAGCCGGCTCACGACCTGGACTATGTCCATTGTCCCTGTTCAGGAGGTATTTCCATGACTTCTCAGCCCTCAGCAATGACCCCAGCGGTCTGTCTTCACGCCCCTATGACATCCGTGGCCACTGGGTTAACTTGGCCGATCTCGACCCCGACGAGCACACCGAAATGATCCTCGACTACATAAACTGCCCACCGTCGTCGCCGCGTTCGAGGCGTGGCAGGACATCTGAGGGGTTTTGTTGTGTGTACTGCGTTAAGTTTGCCTATTTCCAGGTTGGGAAAAGAGGTATTTCGGCTCGCCGTGATCTATCAAAATCGCGTTTTAGGCGGGGTTTTCGTGCAGTTTGGTAGAGCATGAGAAGTAATCTATCCGCCCGGTCACAGGGCGGGCGACGTAGGGTTCCTCAAGGTAGGTAACTTCTTCGCTCGTGAGGTTTATCTCAAGTCTGCGTACCGCGCTGTAGTTGAGTTTCATGATCTTATCCGTCTTCCACCGCTCGGAATCCGAATGCCATTCGCGACGTGCCAAGTGCCCAGATGCGAGTGGGCTGTAAGGGGATTATCGCCGTGTTGTAGTGGCATTGCATCGATGCAAAGGGTGTCCACCCGTTTTGCTGAGCCACGATCTCCATGTTGTGCAGCTGGTAAGCGTACATTTCTGAGGCACCCAGGGCGCATACCTTCCCGGCCTTGACCAGGGAATCTGGTGTCTTCATGGTGTCCTCAATGGGGGGGTGGAGTAATCAAAATCGACGGGTCTAGATAGTCGGTGCCGAGCCGTGTCAGGCTTCCGTCAATCTTGCGGGCAATAGCCTCAGCGGAGAGAGCGCCATCGTTGAAGTACACCTTGGAGGTGAGCACGACGTCGTCACGTGGGACCCCTAGGTTTTTGAGTGAGCGGCCGATGAATTCTTCGCTGGTTCCGTGCGAGTACACGTTTGCGGTGTCAATAAAGTTGATGCCGAGTTCCAGTGCGCGCTTGATGACGTCGCGCGTGGTGTCTTCGTTGTGGACCCAGGGCGTCGTCACGCGAGACCGTCGCATACTGTCCAGCGTGTGATAATGGTGTCACTATACGCCTTTCTTGGGGGACCGATTGTTCCGATGGCAGTGCGGCAGCGCCTTTTTACCCCCGCAACACAAGTATTTTTGTCGGTCGCATACACCCGGATACCCCCGAATAACAGTGTTCAGTCGCAGATTCTTTACTTCTGAAAATGCGATATTTTTCACTAGCCAGCGGTTTGACGCAGCTCTTGCGTAGCTGGCCAGGTTTGCCTAATTTTTTCGTTATCGTGCATGTATGCCCGTTCGGGCATGTTTTTGGTGACGTGCTTCTGCAAAAGGCTGTTGTAAACCGGACAGCTGTACCGGTTTTTTGCCTGCATATACCAACAAGATCACATAGATTTGGATGTATGAGTCCGCGAAAAATTGGCGTAACGGAAGTCGCTCTGCGCGATGCGCACCAGAGCCTCATGGCCACACGCATGGCTATGGAAGACATGGTTGGGATATGTGAAGACATGGACCAAGCAGGTTTCTGGAGTGTTGAGTGCTGGGGTGGCGCGACGTTCGATGCCTGTATCCGTTTTTTGAATGAAGATCCTTGGGAGCGTTTGCGGACATTCCGCAAACTGATGCCCAACAGCAAGCTGCAGATGCTGCTGCGTGGCCAGAACCTCCTGGGATACCGCCACTATGAAGATATGGTGGTGGACAAATTTGTGGAGAAGTCGAAGGAAAACGGCATGGACGTTTTCCGTGTGTTCGACGCTCTCAATGACCCCCGCAACCTTGAACATGCCATGGCCGCCGTAAAGAAGGTGGGTGGGCATGCGCAAGGAACCATTTGTTACACCGTGTCCCCGCTGCACACAGTGGAAGGATACATTGAACAAGCTGGTCGCCTGCTTGACATGGGTGCAGATTCGATTGCCCTGAAAGATATGGCTGCCCTGCTTAAGCCGCAACCGGCGTATGACATCATCCGTGGTATCAAAGACACCTACGGTGATGACACTCAGATCAACGTGCACTGCCACTCCACGACGGGTGTCACTCTGGTGACGTTGATGAAGGCCATTGAGGCTGGTGCTGACGTGGTGGATAGCGCCATTTCCTCTATGTCGCTGGGTCCGGGCCACAACCCCACCGAGTCTCTGGTGGAAATGCTGGAAGGCACCGATTACACCACTGACCTGGATATGGATCGCCTGATTGCTATCCGTGACCACTTCAAGACCATTCGTCCGAAGTACGCCGAATTTGAGTCGGAAACTCTGGTGGACACCAACATCTTCCTTTCCCAGATTCCGGGCGGCATGCTGTCCAATATGGAATCCCAGCTGAAAGCTCAGGGCGCTGGGGACAAGATCGATGAGGTGATGCGGGAAGTGCCGTTAGTCCGCAAGGACGCTGGCTACCCGCCGCTGGTTACCCCGTCCTCCCAGATCGTGGGTACTCAGGCCGTCTTTAACGTGTTGATGGGCCGCTACAAGGTGATGACCGCCGAGTTCGCAGACCTCATGCTGGGCTACTACGGCGAGTGCATTGGCGAGCGCGACCCAGAGTTGGTCAAGCAAGCTGAAGCACAGACCAAGAAAAAGCCCATTGACGTGCGCCCCGCCGACCTGCTGGAACCAGAGTGGGATCAGCTTGTTGAGGAGGCTAGCAACCTCGAAGGCTACGACGGCACGGATGAGGATGTGCTCACCAACGCACTCTTCCCAGGTGTCGCACCTGGTTTCTTCAGCACCCGTAGCGAGGGTCCGAAGAACGTGGGTAAGACCGCTGAGCAGCTGGAACGCGAGAAGGCTGCCGCTTCGGATTCCGCCAACGCTGTGCGTGAACCGATTAGTTACAAGGTCACTGTGGGTGGCCGCTCTCAGACCGTCAAGGTCGAACCGGCCTAAGGAGGATTGACACATGTCTACTGAACCCACAATGCAGGAGCGCCTTGAACGGCTCGACGAGGAGAAGGCTCGCGTTTCCGTCGGTGGCGGCCAGGACAAGATTGACAAACAGCATGAGCGCGGCAAGCTCACCGCCCGCGAGCGTATCGACGCCCTGGTGGATGAAGGTACGTTCCAAGAGACTGGCATGTTTGCCACCCACCGCACCACACACTTCGGCATGGATAAGGCCGATGCGCCCGCTGACGGTGTGGTGACTGGTTCGGGTGCCATCTTCGGCCGCCCGGCTCACATTGCGTCGCAGGACTTCACTGTGATGGGTGGTTCCGCCGGTGAAACCCAGTCGAACAAAGTGGCTGCCATGATGCAGGCTAGTGCTGACACAGGCACGCCGTTCATCTTTATCAATGACTCGGGCGGAGCCCGCGTTCAGGAGGGTATTGATTCCCTCTCTGGCTATGGCAAGGTGTTCTACAATAACGTGCTGTTGTCCGGTCTGGTGCCGCAGATTTCCATTATCGCCGGCCCCTGCGCCGGTGGTGCTGCCTACTCTCCGGCGCTGACTGACTTCATCATTCAGACCCGCAATGCTCAGATGTTTATCACTGGCCCCGGTGTGATCAAGTCCGTGACCGGTGAGGATGTTACCTCGGAACAGCTGGGTGGTGCCGATGCACATATGAACAAAGCCGGCAACATTCACTTCATTGCCGACGATGACGAGCAGGCCGTGCTGATCGCGCAGAAGCTATTGAGCTTCTTGCCCCAGAACAACACGGAAGAGCCACCGATCGTTGATCCTGACGAAATTGTTGAGCCAGATCCGGAGCTGCGGGATATTGTTCCCGTGGAAGGCAAGAAGGGCTATGACGTCCGCGAAGTCATTGGCCGCCTTGTAGACCATGGTGATTTCCTTGAGGTTCAATCTGGCTACGCCCAGAACCTGGTCGTCGGCTTCGGCCGACTCATTGGACGCACTGTGGGCGTGATTGCTAACCAACCGAACGTGATGTCGGGTGTGTTGGACATTAACTCCTCCGACAAGGGAAGCCAGTTCATCCGTTTCTGCAACGCCTTCAACATTCCGCTGCTGACGCTGGTGGACGTGCCGGGCTTCATGCCAGGCGTTGCTCAGGAGCACGGCGGCATCATTCGCCACGGTGCGAAGATGCTGTACGCCTATTCTGCTGCAAGCGTCCCGAAGATCACTGTTGTGCTGCGTAAGTCCTACGGTGGTGCATACCTGGCTATGTGCTCGAAGGACTTGGGAGCAGACCGGGTGTTCGCATGGCCGACCGCTGAGATTGCCGTGATGGGTGCCGACGGTGCCGTCAACGTGGTGTTCCGCCGCGAGATCGCCGAAGCGGAAGACACGGAATCCAAGCGTGAGGAGCTTGTCAAACTGTACAAGGAGACATTCTCTACACCGTTCATGGCTGCCTCGCGCGGCTTGGTGGATGACATCATTGATCCTGCCGATACCCGCCGCGAGGTTGCGATGGCATTGGAGATTCTCACGAACAAGCGTGTCACTCGCCCGGCCAAGAAGCACGGTCTGGGGCCGGTGTAAGGAGAAAGGTCATGCAGGAACTATCTCAGGAGCAGCTGCTCGAGCTGGTGAAATCGCTATCGACGCGTCTCGACGCCGTGGAAAGTGAACTCGCCGAGCTCAAGGCACGTTCCGATTCCGAAATCCCTGAGGATGTGCTGCTTGCTATCAGTGCTGCTGTGTCCGCGTACATGGGCAACAAAGGCAAGGTTAGAGCTGTGCACTTCAGTCGTCATCGTACCTGGGCTGCGCAGGGCCGCCAGGCCGTGCAGATCCGAACCCGTCGCTTGTAGAAGATCAAAGGAAAAGTCATGAAACTTAAAGTGACCGTCAACGGCATCGCCTACAGCGTCGATGTCGAGGTCGAAGAGGAGCAGCGCAAGCTCGGCTCCATCATCACCGGGGGTGGCGGCAGCGTAGGCAATACCCCCGCTGCTCCGACGACCGCCAGCGTGGAGGGTATGTCCGCCAATGCTGTTGTGGCTCCGCTAGCCGGGTCTGTGTTTAAGATTTTGGTCAATGAAGGTGACGAAATCGAAGCAGGTCAAGTGCTTTTGATTCTGGAAGCCATGAAGATGGAGACAGAAATTACTGCCCCGAATGCGGGTACCATCGCCCATATCGGCGTTGCGGTAGGCGACGCCGTGCAGGGTGGTCAGCCTCTGGTCGAGATCAACTAAAAAACGTCCCCCTGAGTTATTTCTTTGCTCAGGGGGATTTTTGCTTCTATGATGCTAAATCTTGTGGCATGATAGGCAGGGCTTAAGTTTTTTCATGCAAGAAAGTAGGTAACCCTGCCTCATGCACCTTCGGAACCTTATGCGGTCTGTTGCCTCAACAGGAGTCTTAATAGCCGCAGTTATGAGTGCACCCCATTCCATGGCTCAGGACGCCACAGCCTATGTGGATAAAGCCTCTGGCCCTAACTATCACTGGACTGAAGATTTGCAGTCCCAAATCATGGCCGGCCGTGCCGGCGCGATTCTGCATCGCGTGGCTGGAAGCTGGTTTAACGCCCCAGACATCCCGCAAGAGTCGAAGGATGCGCAGGCGCGTGGTAAATCCCTCTATGGCCCCGGTACGCCGCTTTTTGTAGGGCCCTCAACGCTGTGCACCTTGGCTGTGGCAGGCATTGATGGCCAGGGGCGTATGGTGGGCATCACCGCAGGACACTGTGGTGGCGTCGGTGATGCCGTAGCTTCCGCAGACTCCTGGGAGGTTGGTGTCTCTGGCACTGTGGTGAAGGTGAACCCCCAGCTGGACTATGCCGTCATCGAGTTTGGGTCTAATGCAGAGGTGACTCGCAGCTATAACGGTGTCACCATCAATGCTCTAGGTGGGCCGATTGGTAATCAGCAAACATTGTGTAAGCAGGGCGTCGCATCTGGGTGGACGTGTGGTCCGTCGTGGCAGACGGGCAGTGTCTACAACACGTCTCAAGTGTGTGCTATGCAGGGTGACTCAGGGTCCCCGCTGCTGATTGGGGATCGTTTTGTCGGCTTGATTTCCGGTGGTACGTTGCCCGTCCCAGAATGGTCGTGCCGCACGCCGCTGCAGGGGTCCGCGCATTCTCCGACTAGTGGGCCGATCGCCGATGTGATTCTGGCTGATCTGAACGCTAGTGGGGGAGTGGGGGCAGGTTTCCACCTGCCATAACGTAACCTGCGCGAACCCGTTGTGAATCGATGCCGTCGCTAAGGGGTGAGGCGGCGGAGTACTTCATTATGGAGGAGCCCGTTGGTGGCTACAGCATCGCCACCATGTGGGCCCTCTTCGCCTTTCAGGGAAGTAAAACGCCCGCCTGCCTCCG
>ERZ772978.395-NODE-395-length-17433-cov-14.0822_pt1 | contig 17433 bp, 9 predicted proteins | sample MGYA00511675_ERZ772978 | MGnify/ENA primary metagenome ERZ772978 (study PRJEB29015, sample SAMEA2738092) | human oral metagenome | biome: human oral; feature: human-associated habitat; material: saliva | place: China | collected 2156 ... | reverse complement strand
TAGAATAAACTAAGTAATGTAATGCTGTAATTAAGAACCTAAAAGAAGTCTGAGTAGTAAACTTGTAGTAGAATAAAAAAAAGCCCCTACGGTTGTCCGCAGGGTGCAAGAAAAATCTTCGGCTTATAGCCTTGTTGTGAAAAGTCTTCACTGTATATCTGGTTGCAAATTTACAACTATTTTTTGAATATACAAGCAAAACCATAAAAATATGACACAAAAAGTTTTAGGCTTAGACCTTGGTACTAATTCTATTGGCTCTTCAGTAAGAAATTTGGATCTCTCTGATGATTTGAAAGGGCAATTAGAGTTTTTCTCTTCTGATATTTTCAGAAGTAGCGTTAATAAGGAAAGTAACGGACGTGAATATTCATTAGCAGCACAGCGTTCTGCGCATAGCAGAAGCCGTGGGTTGAATGAAGCAAGGCGTCGTAAGTTGTGGGCAACCTTGGATTTACTTATCAAGTACGGTTTTTGTCCAATGTCTCCTGACTCTTTAATGAGATGGCGTACTTATGATAAAAGGAGAGGATTCTTCAGAGAGTACCCTATAGATGATAAGAATTTTAATGCGTGGATACTTTTGGATTTTGATGGTGATGGTAAACCTGATTATTCCAGCCCATATCAACTACGTCGAGAACTTGTTACACGTCAGTTTGATTTCGATCAGCCTATTGAGCGTTACAAACTGGGACGAGCTTTGTATCATATTGCTCAGCATCGTGGGTTTAAGAGTAGTAAGGGAGAAACTTTATTACAGCAGGAAACTAATAGCAAGCAATCACTTACAGATGAAACTACAGATGTAGCTGGAGAAATGAAAGCCTCGGAGGAGAAACTGTCAAAGGGGCTATCTACCTATATGAAGGAGAATAACCTTTTGACAGTTGGTGCAGCTTTTGCTCAGTTAGAAGATGAAGGAGTGAGAGTACGGAACAATAATGATTTTCGAGCAATACGTTCACAATTTCAGCGAGAAATAGAAACCATTTTTAAGTTCCAGCAGGGCTTGTCTGTAGAAAACGAGTTTTATGAATGTCTTGTTAGCGAAAAGAAGAATATTGGTACAATCTTTTATAAACGTCCATTACGTTCACAACGTGGCAATGTGGGTAAGTGTACACTTGAACGTACAAAGCCACGTTGTGCCATTGGGCATCCATTGTTTGAGAAGTTCCGTGCTTGGACACTGATTAATAATATCAAGGTCAGAATGTCTGAAGAGGAACAAGCAGAACAACTCCCTATGAAATTACGGTTCGAACTTTATAATGACTGCTTTTTAGCATTTGTAAGAGCCGAATTTAAGTTTGAGGATATTCGGAAGTATCTTGAGAAGCGTCTGGGTGTTCATTTCTCTTATAATGTCAAGACTATTAACTATAAAGACAGTACAAGTGTTGCTGGCTGTCCTATAACAGCTCGATTCAGAAAACTTTTGGGAGAGGATTGGGAGTCTTTCCATGTTGATGGGCAAAAACAGAGACAGGCGCATGGTAAGAATAACACTTCGTTCCATACTGTTTCTTATTCCACGAATGATATATGGCACTTCTGTTATGATGCGGAGGAACCAGAAGCTGTGTTGTCTTTTGCACAAGATAATTTAAAGTGGGAGAAGAAGAAAGCAGAAGAACTCATTCGTATCTGGTCAGCAATACCTCAAGGCTATGCTATGTTGAGCCAGAAGGCTATCCGTAATATCAATAAGATGTTGATCTTGGGAATGAAATACTCTGATGCTGTGTTACTTGCTAAGGTTCCAGAGATAGTAGAGATAACTGATGGTGAGATTCTTTCTGTTACAGAAGATTATCATCGTGTGGAAGCACAGGTTAGGTATGAAAAACAGATTAATAATATTGTTAATGCTCTCATAGCCAAGTATAAATCTGCATCAGAAGAATACCGTTTTGCCGATCATAACTATGAGTATCAATTAGATAAGTCTGATGAAGAAGAAATTGTTAGACAGATTGAAAGTTGTTTAGGCACAAGAAAGTGGGGTTTGATGGATGCTGATGAGCAGACTGATATTTTACAGAAAGTCCGAGATAAGTATCAGAACTTCTTTAGAAGTCACGAGCGTAAGTTTGTAGAATCTCCTAAGTTAGGGGATTGCTTTGAGGAGTATCTTGTAAAGAGATTCCCAATGGTCAAGGGAGAGCAATGGAAGAAGTTATATCATCCGTCACAAATCGCCATTTATCGTCCTGTTTCTGCAGGTATGGATCGCTCTGCTTTAAGACTGGGTAATCCTGATATTGGTGCAATAAAGAATCCTACAGTGTTGAGGGTACTTAATACTTTGAGAAAGAGAGTAAATCAACTCTTGGATGATGGGGTAATATCTCCGGATGAAACAAGGGTGGTTGTAGAGACTGCACGTGAATTGAATGATGCTAACAGAAAGTGGGCATTGGATACTTACAACAGAATCCGTCACGATGAAAATGAGAAAATAAAGAAGATTCTTGAAGAGTTTTATCCGAAACGTGATGGTATAAGTACAGATGATATAGATAAGGCACGGTATGTGATAGATCAACGTGAGGTAGATTACTTTACGGAATCGAAGACCTATAATAAGGATATAAAGAAATACAAGTTTTGGTTGGAGCAGGGAGGACAGTGTATGTATACTGGGCGTACCATTAATCTATCAAATCTTTTTGATCCAAATGCTTTTGATATTGAGCATACCATCCCAGAGAGTCTCAGTTTTGACAGTTCGGATATGAATCAGACTTTGTGTGACGCTCATTACAACCGTTTCATAAAGAAAAACCATATTCCTGCAGATATGCCGAATTATGATAAGGCTGTTATTATAGATGGTAAAGAGTATCCTGCGATAACATCTCAACTACAGCGTTGGATAGATAGGGTTGAGCGTCTTAATCGTAATGTAGAATATTGGAAAGGGCAGGCAAGAAGGGCACAGAATAAAGACCGTAAAGATCAATGTATACGTGAAATGCATCTATGGGGAATGGAGCTGGAATACTGGGAAAAGAAGTTGGAACGCTTCACCGTTACTGAGGTTACAGACGGATTTAAGAACAGTCAGCTTGTGGATACACGAGTTATAACTCGTCATGCAGTTTTATATCTGAAGAGCATATTCCCACATGTAGATGTGCAGCGAGGAGATGTAACTGCTAAATTCAGAAAGATACTTGGTATACAAAGTGTAGATGAAAAGAAGGATCGTAGTTTACATTCCCATCATGCTATAGATGCTACAACTCTGACAGTAATCCCAAGTTCTGCAAAGAGAGAGCGTATGCTGGAGTTGTTTGCTAAGATAGAAGAGGTTAATAAGATGTTATCTTTCTCAGGAAATGAGGATAGGACAGGACTGAAACAAGAACTTGATGGCTTGAAAAATCAGCTTAATAAAGAAGTTAAGGCTTGTAGGATAGGACATAATGTTTCGGAGATTGGTACGTTTATAAATGATAATATTATAGTTAATCACCATATTAAGAACCAAGCTCTTACACCAGTTCGTCGCCGGTTGAGAAAGAAGGGACATATAGTTGGAGGAGTGGATAGTCCTCGATGGCAGACTGGTGATGCCTTGCGAGGTGAAATCCATAAGGCAAGTTATTATGGTGCGATAACACAATATGCAAAGGATAAAGAAGGGAAAGTTTTGATGAAAGAGGGACGTCCTCAAATTAATCCTACGATTAAATTTGTAATACGTCGTGAATTAAAGTATAAGAAGTCTTCTACAGATAGTGGATTTGCATCGTGGGATGACCTTGGAAAAGCCATTGTTGATAAGGAACTTTTTGCTTTGATGAAAGGGCAATTCCCAGCAGAAACATCTTTCAAGGATGCTTGTGAGCAGGGAATCTATATGATAAAGAAAGGAAAGAATGGTATGCCTGACATTAAATTGCATCATATAAGACATGTGAGGTGTGAAGCCCCTCAAAGTGGCTTGAAAATAAAAGAGCAAACTTATAAATCCGAGAAAGAATACAAGCGTTATTTCTATGCAGCAGTTGGTGATTTGTATGCAATGTGCTGTTATACAAATGGTAAGATTCGTGAGTTTAGAATATACAGCTTGTATGATGTTTCTTGTCATCGTAAATCTGATATAGAGGATATTCCAGAGTTTATCACTGATAAGAAAGGTAATCGACTTATGCTTGATTATAAGTTGCGTACTGGCGATATGATTTTGCTTTATAAGGATAATCCAGCGGAGTTATATGATTTAGATAATGTAAATTTGAGTCGTCGCCTTTATAAAATTAATCGTTTTGAGTCACAGAGCAATTTAGTTTTAATGACTCATCATTTGTCTACATCGAAAGAACGTGGACGTTCTCTTGGTAAGACTGTTGACTATCAAAATCTTCCAGAGTCAATTCGCAGTAGTGTAAAATCTCTTAATTTTCTTATTATGGGCGAGAATCGTGACTTTGTTATTAAGAATGGTAAGATTATTTTTAATCATCGATGATAAAGAAAACATTATATTTTGGGAATCCTGCTTATCTTTCACTTCGTAATGGGCAGTTGGTTATTCGACTACCAGAAGTGGAGAAAGCAGAACTTCCTGAGATCGTAAAACAAGAGACTGTTAGAACGATTCCAATAGAAGATATTGGTGTAGTGGTATTGGACAATAAGCAGATAACTATTACACAAGGTGCTTTAGCAGAGTTAGTAGCTAACTCTGCTGCAGTAATAACCTGTGATAGTAAATTTATGCCTACGGGAATGTTACTTCCTCTTTCTGGCAATACATTGCATCAGGAGCGTTTTCGTAATCAGATAGAAGCTGCAATTCCATTGCGTAAACAGCTGTGGCAACAAACGGTAAAAGCTAAGATAGAGAATCAAGCGTATTGTTTACAGAAGAACACTTCTAAATCATTTGTTCCGCTCCATGTCCTTGCTCGTAAAGTCAGGAGTGATGATGCTGATAACCACGAAGCGCAAGCTGCAGCCTATTACTGGAAGAATCTCTTTTCTGATGGTTTCACAAGGGATAAGGATGGTATTCCACCTAATAATCTGTTGAATTATGGATATGCAATACTTCGTGCTGTGATTGCTCGTGCTTTGGTGGGGAGTGGACTGTTACCTGTCTATGGAATTCATCATCATAACCGCTATAACGCATATTGTTTAGCAGATGATATTATGGAACCTTATCGTCCGTTTGTGGATGACCTTGTCATTTCAACAATGAAAAAGATGGAGGTTTCAGATGACTTGACAGTAGCTTTAAAGCGGGAAATGTTGTCAATACCAGTTCTTGATGTTGTTATAGGTGGTAAGCGTAGCCCATTGATGATTGCTGCAGGCTTGACAACTGCAAGTCTTGCGAAGTGCTATAATGGGGAAGCTCGTGAAATTTCTTATCCTTCCTTTCTTTGATGCAACGACTTAGCGAATATAGGGTTATGTGGGTAATGGTCTTTTTTGATCTTCCAACGAATACAAACAAGGAAAAGCGTGCTTATACTATCTTCCGAAAAGATTTGATGAAAGATGGTTTTACAATGTTTCAATTGTCAATCTATGTTCGTCATTGCGCAAGCAGAGAGAATGCAGATGTTCATGTGAAACGTGTAAAATCATTTATGCCTAATTCTGGTAATGTCTGTATTATGGTCATCACTGATAAACAATTTGGTGAGATAGAGCTTTTTCGTGGAACTCAGCCACAAGAGCCTAATGCTCCAGGACAGCAACTAGAATTATTCTAAAAAAGAGTCCCATCATTGTGATAGGACTCTTTTTGTTTTGCATTTTTTGTTTGTACAAAAGTCTTGTTACTTGCTGTAATACAGGTAAATATAACTTTTAAGTTGTACGTGCTAATGCAAAGATACACATTTTGAAGCAATTCACAACCTTGTAGTCTAGCCTTAAAATGTCTAAGACGTTGTACGTGCTAATGCAAAGATACACATTTTGAAGCAATTCACAACGTACAGTCGGAGATATTCATCCTACTCATTGTTGTACGTGCTAATGCAAAGATACACATTTTGAAGCAATTCACAACAGCACGTTCCATCTTCAGGAATTATGGAGAGTTGTACGTGCTAATGCAAAGATACACATTTTGAAGCAATTCACAACCATGATATACTTTCGTAATTATCTTGCCGGTTGTACGTGCTAATGCAAAGATACACATTTTGAAGCAATTCACAACTTATCCTGTCGACTGCAGTTTTTGTTATATGTTGTACGTGCTAATGCAAAGATACACATTTTGAAGCAATTCACAACAACTAATCCAGAATGGTATGAAGAAGACATGTTGTACGTGCTAATGCAAAGATACACATTTTGAAGCAATTCACAACGTCTACTGCTTGCTATAAAATTATAGATTGTTGTACGTGCTAATGCAAAGATACACATTTTGAAGCAATTCACAACTTCCTATCGCTGCCCTTCTCACTGCTGCTGGTTGTACGTGCTAATGCAAAGATACACATTTTGAAGCAATTCACAACGGAAGAACAAAATTACCATGCAGACGAACGGTTGTACGTGCTAATGCAAAGATACACATTTTGAAGCAATTCACAACTTCCTATCGCTGCCCTTCTCACTGCTGCTGGTTGTACGTGCTAATGCAAAGATACACATTTTGAAGCAATTCACAACTGAGACGATAGTTGCTTATGAACAAGGTTTGTTGTACGTGCTAATGCAAAGATACACATTTTGAAGCAATTCACAACTTTATCTTGAAGTATCCACATTTGTGTTACGTTGTACGTGCTAATGCAAAGATACACATTTTGAAGCAATTCACAACTCCTCTTGAAAAGGTTAATCCTTATATTTGTTGTACGTGCTAATGCAAAGATACACATTTTGAAGCAATTCACAACAAGCGAAAGTTTCTAACAACATAGGCGGGGTTGTACGTGCTAATGCAAAGATACACATTTTGAAGCAATTCACAACCAAGGGAATGCTTGGAAATTCTCTCCGAAGGTTGTACGTGCTAATGCAAAGATACACATTTTGAAGCAATTCACAACATCACTCATACATTAGTTCATCATTCTTTGGTTGTACGTGCTAATGCAAAGATACACATTTTGAAGCAATTCACAACAGTAAAAGTTGCAGGTTCAACGAATCCAAAGTTGTACGTGCTAATGCAAAGATACACATTTTGAAGCAATTCACAACCGGCTGTTACAGTAGGCTTAGTAGGTGCCTGTTGTACGTGCTAATGCAAAGATACACATTTTGAAGCAATTCACAACCTCTTCTTGTTCTTTTTCTTGTTTCATTGGTTGTACGTGCTAATGCAAAGATACACATTTTGAAGCAATTCACAACCGTCCATTGCGCTATCATAGATACGAATAGGTTGTACGTGCTAATGCAAAGATACACATTTTGAAGCAATTCACAACTGATAACTTCTGCTCAACTTCAGATATTAGTTGTACGTGCTAATGCAAAGATACACATTTTGAAGCAATTCACAACGTTTGTAACTGATATTAAACTTGATGACACGTTGTACGTGCTAATGCAAAGATACACATTTTGAAGCAATTCACAACAAATAAATCTCGCTACTCTCACAATCGTGGGTTGTACGTGCTAATGCAAAGATACACATTTTGAAGCAATTCACAACCCATACTTGGTTATGTCGCCCGGCTGTAAAGTTGTACGTGCTAATGCAAAGATACACATTTTGAAGCAATTCACAACTGCAGCAGTCAGATAGGAATATCACCTTCGTTGTACGTGCTAATGCAAAGATACACATTTTGAAGCAATTCACAACCATGTTTTTGGCAGGCTAATCTATAACCTAGTTGTACGTGCTAATGCAAAGATACACATTTTGAAGCAATTCACAACACAGGTGGCTAAGGGGTGATTTTATCCCTGGTTGTACGTGCTAATGCAAAGATACACATTTTGAAGCAATTCACAACAACTGGTACGGCTTGTGTGAAGACCCTGCGGTTGTACGTGCTAATGCAAAGATACACATTTTGAAGCAATTCACAACAATCCAGCACTGCTGAACAACTCAAGATAGTTGTACGTGCTAATGCAAAGATACACATTTTGAAGCAATTCACAACTCGCATAGGCTTCTATCGTGAAGTTCCACAGTTGTACGTGCTAATGCAAAGATACACATTTTGAAGCAATTCACAACGGACGAACACGACGCTGCGCTTGCTCTTGCGTTGTACGTGCTAATGCAAAGATACACATTTTGAAGCAATTCACAACATACGAGGAAGAGCATCACGGAGTTGTGATGTTGTACGTGCTAATGCAAAGATACACATTTTGAAGCAATTCACAACAAATCAGTTTTCTGATTTTAACAAACTTCTGTTGTACGTGCTAATGCAAAGATACACATTTTGAAGCAATTCACAACTAAGCAAGCCGTCAAAGCCGCCTATACTATGTTGTACGTGCTAATGCAAAGATACACATTTTGAAGCAATTCACAACCGTCTACTTCTATGCTTAACGGTGCGTTTCAGTTGTACGTGCTAATGCAAAGATACACATTTTGAAGCAATTCACAACGGACTGTCGATTACACGGGTGGAGAGGAAGTTGTACGTGCTAATGCAAAGATACACATTTTGAAGCAATTCACAACACGATATGGTGGATATGTTCTGGGTAACGGGTTGTACGTGCTAATGCAAAGATACACATTTTGAAGCAATTCGCAAATAGAAAAGCTTTGCTTAGATATTAAACAGAGTTGTATGTGCTAAAGTCTGCAGCACATCTCATTTATTCACGAATAAATTCCAACCCTATGCCTTTTTACCAGACACAAGAGTGAAGATGATGAGGATGCCGATGACGAAAATGAAGAGGAAGGAGCCTAATGCACCGGCATAGATTCTACCTGTGTGTACCTCTAAAGCAAGACTCCAAAGCGACATGGGCTTATCTTTCAATTCTTCTGGCTGTTTTGCGAAGGATGAACCTTGGAAATAGGTTGCTATACATTCCTTGTTTGTGAAGTCAGAACTATAGCCAGAGATTGTCTGTTCGTCTGGTGCAGTGCCTGGTATGCGGGGAGTAGAGACCATAGCATCATTGTAGTAAAGTACGACGTTATTCTTACGATCCCAGTAGAATAGACCATCGAAGGAGCCTACTATCCATGATTTGTTGTCTGCATGTTGCCAAACATTTTGACCCATAACACTCACTGGGGGTGCTGTGGTGATAGGTGTTGGCTTGGAAGAGAGATTCTTAAGAGAGTAGAAACCTTCCGAAGTCGAGATGAGCCAATCGTGAGCTTGCTCATCATATCGAATCATTCTTAGTTTATCATTCCAAGGATTATCATTGTCTAAAGTCGTGCCAGGCAATGGTTTCGTATTGTTTGTGGCGAGGAGAATCATCAGTGGAGGACGTAATGCCCATCCCGTTATTGCGATAAATAGCGTTAAGGCGAATGTGTAATGCCCAATCTTTGTATGCCAAACGACCATTGATACTGTTTTACGACGAATCCAATACCATATACCCGTCACACAAAGGATAATTAAGACGACTCCAATTCCGTCTACAATGAGCTTTCCTACGGTTCCAAACAGTGCACCACTATGCAATAACCATATTTGACGGAACAGTGATACCTTCCCCTCATTCCCCTCACCAGCTTGTAGTGTGAGACAAGTAAACTTCTTATAAGGGGCTGTAGCATAGTAGAGATGAGAACGAGAAAGAACGATGAGCGTGTCACCATGGGTGGTGATATCTGTCAGTAGTTCGTCATCCTCTTGCTTAGGTAAGTCTATTTTTTGCCAAGATGCGTTCTTCCCCAGTTTATATAAGTCCATGACGCTAACCGCAAACAGGTCATTTTGTGGGGTTTTAGCCATTCCTCGCATCTGTCGATAGTCAGCACCAGCAGGTAGACCTTGGTTATATTCGGTGAAGTGAGAAGCAATTGTATCAGTTTGAATGACACCCGCTGCGCCATATATGAACACTTTATCTTTGTTTTTATTATCTTTGTAGCGTAATGTTCCACGTAGTAGTCCATTGTTCCATTGGTTGAATTCATACTGACCAGGCAATATTCCACGGCTTACATTAATATCAGAAAAGAGTTGACGATGATTGAGGACAATACCTGAAAGGCAGAACATTACTAAGAAGAATGTTATGATGATGCCAATCCACTTATGGCTTTTAACCCATGTCTTACGTTTCATATTTTGTTGTTTGTGTTATGTTATTTTTAACTCAGTTTTAAAATGCTGTACAAACTTACACAAAAAAACTGTATTTCGGGGCTTTTTGAGCTATATTTTTAGTTCTTCCAGAAGTTGGAGTAGTAAAGTGGAGCTATTACGTAATAAGTCACACGGAGAAATAGAGCGGAAGGATCTAAACTCAAAATCATGGAGTTGGTGATGGCTTAAAGAGAGGCAGAGGTGATGCGTACAGATTCTTGATACCTTAAAGGAATTCATGCTTTGTACATAAAAACTCGCAAACAACCTCCGTTGTTTCAAGCATCGTCGTTGCTTCAGTAACTTCTATCGCTTTGTTTTGACAATTCTCAGTTATCTCCTTTTCTCTGTGTGATATTTGTTAAGATTCTAAATGCAAAAGAAAACCTAATCATTTCAAGTTTCCGAGTACCCCTCTTTGTCCTAATTTTTCATAAACTGATTTTGTAAAGACCATAAAATGGCTTGCAATTAACGCCCTTTAGGCTTCTAAAAGATGCCCTTTAAGCCTCTTACTAACGCCCTTTTGAAGCCTTATTAAGCACCTTTTGAAATCTTAATTTGCAACTACTTGATAGCAAATAACTTACAAAGGTGATGAAATAAGTAACTTTTAATCCATTTTCCTACCTTTTCTTTAATCTTTTTGTCAATATATTTCTTTGCCTTTTAGACTAAAATATGTTGCCTACAGGGGTGTTTTCGGGTGTTACTTTTAACTTCGTCTGCTTTATTTCTTCGTGTGATTTATTATGTAATAGGGGTTTTCTTTATCACTCTTTATCTTGAAGAACAAAAAAAGAAACCCCAATTAACAGAGCTTTATATAAGTTCAAGCTACTATTAATTGGGGTGTATATTATAAGTTTTGGTTTGTTATGTCTTACTTTCTTGTAACACGAACATATCTCATAACCTTCTTAACGACTACTCTTCTCAAGTCGCTGTCATTGAATTTGGTCTGAGTTAGCTCAAACTCATTGTTGTTCAAGAATCTAATTTGGAGGTTCTTGCGCATCTTACCGTCTATCTTCATAAAGAAACCATCACGGCGGAAACCATAAACACCGATATCGTCATCACGCTTCCATCTGCCATTGTCTTCTCTTTCTATAACGCTCATGGTTCCATCATGGTAGAAATCGAAACGGTGCAACTCATCATCGAGGTCGTTATCATTGTGACCAACAAGCGTACGAAGATTAACAGGCTCACCTGTAGCGAAGTCAACAGGGAGGAACTTATAGTCATCATATCTGTCAATCGTGAAACCTACCTTATATTCCTTATGTGTTCTTGGATTGCACACAATGGCATAGCTACCCTTATTTGTAAGCTCCCAGGTACCAACAATCTTAGAGTTGGTTGTAGGTGCAGCAGCTACTACGTTGTTATTATCCTTTACTTCATTGTTTGCAGCGTATGAACTGGAAAATGTAAACAGTCCACCTAATACTAAACCAGCACATAAAGCATGGTTAGAAAAAAAGTTTTTCTTCATTGTTATATATTCATTTTTGGATTAATATGTTGCAAATATACGTAAAGAAATTATAATAGCAGGGAAGTATTTATACCGTTTTAAATGATTTTATAGAACTCATTAACATACTACCTCTTAATTAACAGATTTGTTCAAATAGGAACAAAATCTGTTAATTGAGTGCAAAGGGGATGTGATAGCTTCCTATTTCGCAGGTTTATTGCCCATTGTGAAGTCGATTATAGGACCTGATAACAGCTGTTCATGCTCAAGATAATAATGTGGATAAGGCTGCTCATTCATTGTAATATGCTGAATGAAGCGATTGTCTTTGTTGTTCTTTTCAGCCCGAATTGTGACAGTCTTGCCATTCTCCAACTGTATCTTGACTTTACGAAAGTAGGGGGTACCTATCATATATTGTGTACTGCCAGGACAAACAGGGTAGAAGCCGAGAGCAGAGAAGACATACCAAGCTGATGTCTGACCATTGTCTTCGTCGCCACAATAGCCATCAGGCTGCGCGGTATAGAGTCGGTCCATCACCTCACGCACCCAATACTGCGCCTTCCAAGGCTGTCCGCTGTAGTCGTAAAGGTAAATCATGTGCTGGATAGGTTGGTTACCATGTGCGTAATTGCCCATGTTCATGATTTGCATTTCACGTATTTCGTGAATTGTAAAGCCGTAATAGCTGTGGTCAAAGGTAGGTGGTAGTTGGAAGACACTGTTTAACATTGCATTAAACTTATCGTATCCTCCCATCAGCTTCGCTAATCCTGCAGGGTCATGGAATACACTCCACGTGTAATGCCAGCTATTTCCTTCCGTGAAGGCATCACCCCATTTGAAAGGATTAAATGGCGATTGGAAGCTACCGTCCTCATTACGTCCACGCATCAGACCCGTTTCCTTGTCGAAAACCTTCTGATAGTTCATTGCTCGGAGTTTGAAAGGTTTGAGCTCTTTAGCACTCTTTCCGAGTTTTAATCCCAATTGATAGATACACCAGTCATCGTAGGCATACTCTAAGGTACGGGCAACACTCTCGTTGATTCCCACGTTATGGGGAACGTAACCTAAGCGATTATAATAGTCAAAGCCTTTACGTCCAGTAGAGCTAACGGTTGGATGAACAGCATTTGCACCATGTACAACAGCTTTCCAAAGTGTTTCTATATCGTAGCCACGCAATCCCTTTATGTAAGCATCAGCAACGACCGAAGCCGAGTTGTTGCCCACCATACAATCACGATGCCCCGGACTTGCCCACTCTGGAAGGAATCCACTCTCCTTATAGGCATTGACTAAGCCTGCTTGCATCTTCTCATTCATTGATGGATAGACAAGGTTGAGCAATGGAAAGAGCGAACGGAAGGTGTCCCAGAAACCTGTGTCTGTAAAGAGATAACCCGATAGTACTTTGCCATTATAAGGACTATAATGGATAGGATTACCCTGTTCGTCAAACTCATAGAACGAACGTGGGAAAAGTACTGAGCGATAGAGGCAACTATAGAAAGTGCGAAGATGGTCGATATTATCGTCCTCCACTTCTATACGTCCTAAGATATTGTTCCATTCTTTTCTACCTTCTGACTTCACCTCGTCGAATGTCTTGCCCTCCACTTCCTTGAGATTACGCTGTGCTTGTTCGTCACTAATAAACGATGAGGCTACTTGTATATTAACTTGTTCGCCTCGTTTGGTGTGGAATCCGACAACAGCCATGGCATGATTGCTGGTTGCAGAAGTCTTGCCCTCTGATAGTTTCCCATCTTCGATACTGCCAACGAAAGAGAAATCATGGTCGAAGTGCAGCACAAAATAGTTCTTGAAGTTTGCTGGTACACCACCGCTATTCTTGGTTGTATAGCCCACGATAGTACGTTTGTCAGGCATAATCGTTACGGAAGAACCCTTGTCAAAGGCATCTACAACGAAATAAGCTTCTTCTGTTTGTGGATAGGTGATACGCATTGCAGCAGCACGACTGGTAGGACTCACCTCTACTGTGACGTCGTGGTCAGCTAAATAAACCTTATAGTAATAAGGAGTAGCAGTCTCAGCTTTGTGTGAAAACCAGCTGGCACGTCCTTCCTCGTCAAAGACTTTCTTACCTACGACGGGCATGACAGAGAACTGTCCGTAGTCGTTAATCCATGGACTTGGTTGGTGTGTTTGCTTAATTCCGCGAATCTTATCGGCTCCGTAGGTGTAAGTCCAGCCGTCTCCCATCTTTCCTGTCTGTGGAGTCCAAAAGTTCATGCCCCATGGTAGGGCAATAGCGGGGTAAGTGTTACCCGTTGAAAGTTCTGGTTTTGAGGCTGAACCCACTAAAGTACTTACGTAATCAACAGGGTTGTTTACCGTGATAGCATATAGATGAGCTATAAATGTCAGCAATAAGAAAACAAGAAAAAGGCTTCTTTTCATCTTTTGATAAGGTGATTTATTTGTATATTTTAGGTTAATAGTTAGCCTGATAGTTAGGCTTAGCTAATGATAGGAAGTAGTAAAGGATTTCTATCGAGGACCGATAGAACGGACGTACTTATTTTGTAGCTGATTTCCAAACCCATAATTCGCCCATTTGGAAGCGAACTAATAGCTTTGAGCCTGCGTCCGTTAGCATAATACCTTTAGTTCCTGGCTGTAATAGGAATACCTCTCCATTATTTAGTTGTTTAATGATGGTAGAATCCTTCTTGCTTATCTCGTTAGGAGGGGGCAGTAGGTCAAGGTTGTCCATGTTGACAACTCCCAAACAAGGAATCGTCAGTGTAACCTCGTTTACTCTGTTACTGATGAAGCCAGCATCCCTTTTATTTGCATTCTTAACAGCCTGATCGCCTTTGTCAGTTATCTCTGTCGGAATAGTCTTAATGTCATGACTGTCTGCTTTCGGTTTATCTTGTGATCCTTTTTTACAGCTACTCAACATTAAGGCTGCCACAGCAAGGAAGGTATATAGTTTTCTAATCATTTTGTTTTAAGCTTAATATGTAAGTACAAATGTACACTTTTACAAGCATAAAGACAAGAGATGTTGAATAAAAACCATAACTTTCTTATTAATAGAGGGTGATAATTCCAAAGGAACAACTTTAGTATTTACAGGGTAAACCTAATGTAAAAGCTGACATTTTACTTATCATGTATCCTTACTAATATTTCGTATTACATTGAAATATAATGTGAAATATTATCTAATTAACTTTATTTTACTATTTAATGCTTGACTTTCTTACGAATTATTCGTAGCTTTGTGGCGTGAACTTTTAGATATATAATTTATGGAAAAACTAACTAAACAAGAAGAAGAAATAATGTTGCAGGTATGGAGTTTAAAAAGCTGCACTATCAAAGATGTACTGCAAAAGTTGGAAGATCCTAAACCTCCTTATACTACAGTGGCTTCAATCATGAACAATCTGAAGCGTAAGGGATATGTAGTCGCTGAGCAGCATGGACTGACCTATCACTTTGTTCCGAAGATAGAACAGTCGAAGTATAAAGCAGATTTCATGAAAGGCTTCGTTGATAAGTACTTTAAGAGTTCCTTCCGTGAAATGGTTTCCTTTTTTGCAAAGGAGGATAACATCTCGCCAGAAGAACTGAAAGATATTATAAATGAGATTGAAAAGGGGAAAGAGGAGTAGTCGATAAATACGTATTTTTTCTTTTCTCCAATAATAATAACTTAACGTTTTGACGATTATGATAATGTATTTATTGAAATTGAATATAGCCCTTATCTTACTTTTCAGCTTTTATAAGTTGATGTTCACAGGAGATACCTTCTTTTTATGGCGCCGGGCTACGCTTATCGGAATGTATTTTGTTGCTATGATGTTACCAGTCGTGGATTTTTCCGCATGGCTAAGCAATAGTGAAGGAATGACATCCATTGCAAATGAATATGCAACTGTCGTTTTACCAACTGTATCTACATCATCGAAAGATGGTGGAGTCTTACTATGGGAGTTGGTAGTGTTGATAGTTTATGGTGTTGTTACCTGTGTTTTACTACTACGTTTTTTATGGCAGTTATTTTCTATTATATTGTTAAAGAACAATAGTCAAACTGCGTATATACATGATACAGAGGTTTATGTGTTAACTAATGATGAAGGTCCTTTCTCTTTCTTTAATTGGATATTCATCAATCCAGAGAGGCACAAGAGTGATGAGATAGAGGAGATAATGATGCATGAATTGACACATTGCCAGCAACTCCACTCAATAGACATAATCTTTTCAGAACTATTTTGTATTATCTTTTGGTTTAATCCTTTCGTTTGGTTGCTCAAACGTGAAGTGCGATTAAATCTTGAGTATCTTGCTGATAATAGTGTACTTGCTAATGGTAAGGATAATAAAGAGTATCAGTATCATTTGCTTGGACTAACATATAGGAAGAATGTAGCTACAATAACAAATAATTTTAATGTTTTACCTATTAAAAAACGAATCAAGATGATGAACAAAAAAGAAACAAAGGGATTTTTAAAAGCTAAGTATGCGCTTTATATTCCATTGGTTGCAATGCTATTGGCGGTAAGTAATATCGAGACTATAGCACGTAATGTAACAAAGCTTACAGCAAGTGTTGAACTTCAAAAGAAGCCAACGAAAGAGTCTGAACGAGTATTTACAGTTACAGAAGTCATGCCTACATTTAAAGGTAATTTATATCAATGGCTATCAAAGAATCTTCGTTATCCGAAAGATGCAGTAAGTAGAAAAGAGCAAGGACGTGTTATGGTACAGTTTATCATAACAGCTAAGGGTGAGGTTATTCAGCCAGAGATTGTACGTTCTGTTAGTCCTTCTCTTGATAAGGAAGCCCTTCGTGTAGTGTCAAAGATGCCAGCGTGGAATCCTGGTAGAAATGGTAATAAGAAGGTTGCTACAAAGTATACGTTACCTGTTAAATTCTCCTTAGGCTCGAAGTAGAATATATATAGGTGAAAATTATAGTATTCTAAAATGATTTCTAATGCTGGGATGTACATTATTTTGTGTGTCCCAGTTTTGTATTTTATTCTTAAATGTGTGATTGATTACTCATATAGAGGTGTATAGCTTCAACGGAAGAAACGAAGTTTTTTTACTAAATAAAACTATAATCTCAAAGGGTGAAAGTCCTATTACTTTCATTCTCCGAAAGGAAATGGTGTCTTCTTTTATACGAACCCTCCTTTTTAATTGTAGTATTTGTCTTGGATATATATGTTTCGAGTCATATAATTTTGGTTCGCCGTTGGTAGAATAGCTTGGTTATTACAATAAGTTGATTTCATATCGGTAATAAATTGTATGGTATTTAGTACTTCGCACCAATGGTGCTTACCATTAGCACCATATGTGCGGAGCATTAGCACGACATGTGCGGACTACTATCACGTATCTTAAAAATAAGCACAGAGAGGCGTTGTGGTTATTATTAGGAAGGTTCGTAAGTGGCTAATGGGTAACTAATATGTGTTTTTTTTCTTAGACTATATTTCCTTCTTAAATAATAGAGAATGATGAGTATTACATATTTCAGTGTAAGATGTAATTAAATAGGATACTCAAATGACGAAAAGAGTTTATTTATACATAGAATGAATAATTATTGTATTTTATGTAGAAAGTTAAGAATTAAAGGGGTTCTGATGTGATATTTTTACTAAAATATAACAAAAA
>ERZ772978.385-NODE-385-length-17659-cov-3.72819_pt1 | contig 17659 bp, 17 predicted proteins | sample MGYA00511675_ERZ772978 | MGnify/ENA primary metagenome ERZ772978 (study PRJEB29015, sample SAMEA2738092) | human oral metagenome | biome: human oral; feature: human-associated habitat; material: saliva | place: China | collected 2156 ... | reverse complement strand
TTCATGTTTGCCTCCGAGCTCATGTACGCTATCGACGAAGACTTCGAGGTTGCCTTTGCTCGCTATAGCAGCTACCAGGGGACCAAGAGTACCTTTGAGCTCAAGGAAGTGATGCCTGTGACGCAGTCCCTTGAGGGGCGTGTCGTCGTCATCGTCGAGGATCTCATCGACACGGGCTTCACCATGTACAATCTGCAGAAGCATTTCTATAGCTTGGGTGCTAAGGAAGTCCACATCGCTGCGATGCTCTCCAAGCCCGAAGCCTTGAAGTGTGACGTCCACACGGACTACGTAGCCATGGAGATCGAGAATAAGTTCATCCTCGGTCATGGGCTCGACTACGATGACTACGGTCGCATGTTCAGAGATATTTATCAACTAAAAGACTAATCATACTTTAGAGACAACGATGCTTAATTTAGTGATCTTCGGAGCACCAGGCTCTGGCAAGGGAACACAGAGTGAAGTCCTTATCGAACAGTTCGGGTTCGATCACATTTCCACCGGCGACCTCCTGCGCGCAGAGATCAAGCAGGGTAGTGAGCTGGGGAAGTCAGCCAAGAGCTATATCGACGCCGGTCAGCTTGTCCCCGACAGCCTGATCATCGGCATGATCGAGAAGGTACTCCAGGAGCGCCAGCCCAAGAAGGGGCTTATCCTTGACGGATTCCCCCGCACTGTAGCTCAGGCCGAAGCGCTGGATGCGCTCTACGCCAAGCACGGGACTGCTGTACATGCTGTCCTGGATCTTCAGGTCGCCGAAGACGAACTCATCCAGCGCCTGCTGAAGCGCGGTGAAGAGAGCGGCCGTAGCGATGACAACCTCGAGACCATCCAGAAGCGCCTCGGTGTCTATCACGCTCAGACGGCTTCTATCGCTGAGCACTACGCTAAGAAGGGAGTGCACCACGCCATCGAAGGTAGCGGCGCTATCGCTGATATCACGGCACGCATCGCTAAGGTCGTCAACGCCCTAAACTAAGGACAAGACCACCAGCATGTAGCCCAGCCTCATTGGTTGGAGGACAAGGCATAGTGCCTGGAGCGTGGCGCTTCTCACCCACGGGTGAATCGGCTGACCAGACTTCAGACACGTGCCTTTCCTTATTTTTGTACCACATTAATCATAGAAGACGAGAGCCGCTATGGCAGAATCAAACTTTGTAGACTACGTCAAGATCTACTGTCGCTCAGGTAAGGGCGGCCGAGGCTCTACGCACTTCCGTAGAGAGAAGTACATCCCCAAGGGCGGCCCTGACGGTGGGGATGGCGGTCGTGGTGGTGACATCTATATCCGCGCCAATGAGAACTACTGGACGCTCCTCCACCTGCGCTATCAGCGCCACGTCATCGCGACAAGCGGGGGCAGTGGTGGCAGAAACCGATCCACGGGCTGTGATGGGGTGGACCAGATCATCGAGGTACCCGTAGGTACCGCTGTCTATGATGCCCTCACGGGGGAATTCATCATGGACCTCAACCGCCACGGGCAGCAGGAGCTTCTCGTCAAGGGGGGGCGTGGCGGTAAGGGGAATACCTTCTTCAAGACACCGACCAACCAAGCACCGCGCTATGCCCAGCCTGGTGAGCCAGCTCAGGAGCGCACAGTCATCCTCCAGCTCAAGATGCTCGCCGATGTCGGCCTTGTTGGCCTTCCTAATGCAGGGAAGTCCACGCTCCTCTCTGTCATCACCGCTGCTAAGCCGAAGATCGCGAACTATCCCTTCACGACGCTGGAGCCCAACCTCGGCATGGTGCGCTATCGTGATGACCGCTCCTTCGTCATGGCGGATATCCCTGGTATCATCGAGGGTGCTGCAGAAGGGCGAGGCTTAGGCTTGCGCTTCCTTCGCCACATTGAGCGCAATGCTCTGCTCCTCTTCATGATCCCAGCCGATACGGAGAATATCGCCGCCGAGTATCGTCTCCTCCTCAGTGAGCTGGTCAAGTACAATGCTGAGCTCACGGAGAAGCGTAAGGTCCTCTGCATCACCAAGTGTGACTTGATCGATGAAGAGATCCAGGGCTGGATCGTTGATGAGCTACACAAGGAGCTACCCGCAGAGCTACCTATCTGCTTCATCTCTGCGGCTGCTCACCAAGGACTCACCGAGCTGAAGGACCTCCTGTGGCAGGAGCTTAATCGTGAGACGAAGCACCGCACCGAGTCTATCATCCAGCAGTCTATCGACGTCACAAGCCTTACTTTTGATGATGATGATGAGCTCCCCAGCTTTGATGAAGAAGACGAAGACTTCGAAGAAGAATGGGGTGACGAAGATGGTGACCTGGAGTTCGATTGGGACGATGTCGAGATCGAAGCCGATGAGGCTATCGAGGAATAGCTAGCTGTCGCCGATAACTAATCATACGTCAATAGGGGCGTCTCTGGGTGCATTCCTAGAGGCGCCCTCTTGCATTTTCGGATATTTATACTACTTTTGCACTGGGTAAGTCCTATACGACCAGCTCCCTTTGACTCCCCCAGGGCTTGATCGCAGCAAGGGTATTAGGTTGTAGCGGTGCGATATAGATCGCTTACCCACCTGCCTCTTTAGCTCAGTTGGCCAGAGCACGTGATTTGTAATCTCGGGGTCGTTGGTTCGAATCCGACAAGAGGCTCAAAGAAAGAAAAGGGGATGTGCCAATCGACACATCCCCTTTTCTATTGCCTTTTAATCCGAGATGCTGATATCTCGGTCTGCATCGAATTAATCCGCCTATGACAAGCAAGCATTACATCCTATTATTAAGTGGCTGCCTACTCCTCAGCGCAAGTGCCGAGGCGTCGGTAGACAAGCTCCTTCCTCGCCCCCAGCACCTGGAGATGCACGCGGGGAAGTGCAGTACGAACCGTCTTAAGCCCGAGGGGCTGTATCTACAGGACGAGCTGAAGGAAATACTTCAGCGGAACGGCTGTACTATCGATTCGCGTAGCCCCATCGTGGTGCGCACCTCGATCGTGCCCTCGCTTCCCAAGGTTTATTTCAATAAGGAGGAAGCCTATCGCCTTCGCATCGGAGCAGATGGTATCTACGTGGATGCACTCGAGCGTATCGGCTTGTATCGTGGCTTGCAGACCTTAGAGCAGCTCCTAATTTCGGCTGATAAGAAGGGCGAGCTGGAGGCATGCGATATCATTGACTGGCCTTCCTTCCGCATGCGAGGCCTTATGCACGATCTCGGCCGTGCCTTCATCCCCATGGAAGAGCTGAAGAAGCAGGTACGTCTTTTGGCGCAATACAAGGTCAATACGCTGCACCTGCACCTCACCGAGCATCAAGCGTGGCGACTGCAGAGCAAGCGCTATCCTCAGCTGACGGAGGCACGCCACACGACACGTATGCCAGGGAAGTTCTACACCCTCTCGGAGCTACAGGATCTGGCGCGCCTGTGCAAGGAGCTACGTATCACACTCATCCCCGAGATCGATATGCCGGGTCACAGCTCCGCTTTCTCGCGAGCTATGGGCTTCGATATGCAGACGCTCGAGGGCAAGCGCGCCCTCAAGGACATCCTTACAGAGCTGGCCGAGAGCCTTGATGTGCCTTACATTCACTTGGGTACGGATGAGACAGACTTCACGGATAAGCTCTTCGTCCCCGAGATGGTCGAGCACGTTCGTTCGCTGGGTAAGAAGGCTATCGCATGGAATCCCGGCTGGTCCTTCAAGAGTAAGGAAGTCGACCTCCTCCACCTATGGAGCTCAAAGGGACGCATCGTGTACGGCACACCCGCCATCGATAGTCGCTACCATTACCTCAATCACTACGACCTCTTCGCCGATATTCAGATGCTCTACAGTAGCAAGATCCTCGGCGTCACGGCGAGCAATACGAACGTGATGGGGGCGATACTCGCCGTATGGAATGACCGCTATGTGGAGTCTCCCCGCGCTATCATGCAGGAGAATGCCGTATACCCTAATATGCTTGCTCTGGCCGAGCGTGCTTGGCTTGGGGGCGGTGCGGGCTACTTCAACGCTCCGACCGCAGCGCTTTCTCCCGAGGCGAGCCCCGAGACGCGAGAGGCGTTTGTGGACTTCGAGCGCAGACTCCTGTGGCATAAGGATCGCGTCTTAGCCGGTGAGCCCTTCCCCTACGTGGCGCAGAGCCATGCCCAGTGGTATATCAGCCCCGTCTATCCCAACGGTGGCGACCTGGCTGCCTCGTACCTACCCGAAGAGCAGTACCTCAAGCAGATGAAGGCGCACCAGTATGCACCGCCTACTGAGGTGGGTGGAGAAGCCTACCCCTACCAGCGCACCAGTGGTGGCTCGGGAGTCTATCTCCGTCACGTGTGGGGGGATATTTGCTACGGCCTCGTCCCCAACGCATCGGAGAACAGCACCGTCTACGCTACGGCTTGGGTACACAGCGATGCCGCCACGACGGCAGGCCTGATCTTCGAGACGCAGAATTATAGCCGTTCGGAGGCGGACGTAGCTCCCCAGCAAGGCACGTGGGACTATAAGGGCAGCCGCCTGTGGATCAATGGTGAAGCGATCACGCCTCCCCGCTGGCAGAATGCTGTCGGACAGCGCAACATTGATCTGCCCCTTGCGAACGAGAACGCGGCTTCGCGCCCGCCCCTACAGATCCAGCTGCAGAAGGGCTGGAATCAAATCCTGATTAAGCTACCGATCGGGCGCTTCACGCTCCCTGAGATCCGTCTAAATAAGTGGATGTTCGCCGCGGCGATCACCACGCCTGATGGTAGCAAGGCTTTGCCGAACCTACAATACGCCAAGCCCAGCCTCAAGTAGGCGCTTCGGCTTCGGCTCATTTAGCACAAGAGGGTGCAAGGGAAGTCTCCTTCCCTTGCACCCTCTTTCTTTTTGATAATCAAGGGGATGAAATCTCCGTATATACGGCAGGAAACTTCCGTATATGCGCGGGGAAATTCCCGTATATACGAAAATAAATTTCCGCATATGCGAAAAAATATTTCTGCATATACGGAAATTTATCGCCGTGCGCACAGCGTTTTTTCGCCATGCTTTCATAGGAAGAAGGTGGGGGCTTGGGCGCCTTAGCGAGGGGTGAAGAGTGAGGGATGATCCTTCCTCCTCTTACCTTCCAGCGAGGCTATATGGGGAGCGTCCAGTGAGCGCGTAGGATGGGTAGCGCTTCGGAGAGCTCTTGCATTGAGTCGAAGACGAGGTGTGCACCTTCGTCAGCAAGAGCGCTGTCGGGAAGCAAGCCCGTATTCACCGCGATGGTGAAGATGCCAGCAGCGACGGCAGCCCGCACACCCATGGGGGCGTTCTCCACGACGAAGGCCTCGGCTGCGCTTACTCCAGCTTTCTCCAAGCCCATGAGGTAGGGCTCGGGGTCAGGCTTGCCACGGTGCACGTCCTTGCCTGTGACCATGAGATCTTCGGAGAAGATCTTGGGGAAGGCTTCATCCAGCCGCCCTAAGAGCGAGGCTTGCGAAGAGCCTGTGACGACAAGGCGCTCCACGTCGGAGAGCTCGGCGAGTACCAGCTCGACGCCAGGGAGTGTCTTGCCCGAATTGTACTCGTTGAAGAGCTGTGTCTTGCGCTCATACAGCCTCTTCGTCTCCTCGGGGGAGGCGTCGCGGCCGAGAGTACGCTGATAGAGTAGCTTGATCGTGTAGCTACCCGTCTGGCCTTCGAACCAATAGACATCCTCTTCGCTCATCTGCAGGCCTACCTCGTGAGCGGCTTGTACCCACGAACGGCAGTGCGCGGGCATCGAGTCGAAGAGCACGCCATCCATGTCGAAGAGCGCAGCAGAGAGAGTAGGGAAGGGCGCGCTGAGGCCTTGCTCGGCGCGGTAGGTGCGGAGTGCCTTGAGGACTCCTTCGGTGCGTGTAGCCTTATCCTCTGTCACGTACTTCACCTCCTTCCTGAGCTGGTCTTATGCCCTAAGAGCTTATCAACGACGAGGGCTATGGCGCCATCACCGGTAACATTACATGCGGTGCCGAAGCTATCCATTGTGATATAAAGTGAGATCATCAGCGCCTGCTCCTCGACCGTGAAGCCTAAGATGGACTGGAGGATGGCCAGCGCCGCCATGATAGCGCCGCCAGGCACGCCAGGAGCTGCTACCATCGTCACCCCAAGCAGGAGGATGAAGTGTGTGAACATACCTAAGTCATACGTCCCGCCGCGCATCAGGATAAGGGCAAGAGCGCAGGAGACGATCTTCAGCGTACTGCCCGCGAGGTGGATCGTAGCGCAGAGAGGTACGGTGAAGGAAGCCACCCCGTCGCTGACGCCATTCTTCTTCGCTTGGGCAAGCGTCACGGGGATCGTCGCTGCCGAGGAAGCCGTACCCAGTGCCGTGAAGTAAGCGGGAAGCATATTGATGAGCAGACGGATGGGGTTCTTCCCCTGCACCAGCCCTGCGATAGTGAACTGAAGGAGCAGTAGGAAGATGTGGAGCACGAAGATCACTCCGATGATCTTGATGAAGACCATAAGTACGCCGACGACCTTGCCACTGCTGGCCATCTCCATGAATATCCCGAGGATATAGAGTGGAAGGAGCGGGATGATGACCTTCTCGATGACGCCCGAGACGATATCCTTGACGTCGATGATCACGTTCTTGAGCGCCGTAGACTCCAGATGTGCCACGCCAAGGCCAAGGACGAAGGCCAAGATAAGCGCTGTCATGACGCCCATCACGGGAGGCATTGCGATGGTGAAGTAGGGTGTAAGAGCTTCGGGTCCCGCTTGTAGCTGGTCTACTTGCCCCGCATCAATGAGCTGCGGGAAGATAGCATTCCCCGTGAAGTAAGCCAGATAGCCCGAGAAGACCGTAGAGCCATAAGCGATCGCTACGGTCAGCAGGAGCATCTTCCCCGCGCTATGGCCGATGCTCCCGATCGCTTCGGCTACGAGAGCGACGATGATAAGCGGGATGGCGAAGTCGAGGAACTGCGAGAAGATCGCATTGAAGGTCAGGAAGAGTCGCGTCACCCCATCAGGCACGATGAGCCCGAGGCCGATACCCAGGGCGATCGCTATGATGATGCGGGGGAGCAAACTGAGGCGTAGAGCTTTCATTCGCTGAAAAGAGATAAGGGTTAGTGTAGTTAGTTAGCTTATAGTGAAAGACCCTACTAAGATAAGCGATAAAGCAATACGACTGGCATACATCCTCTCGTAGGGGAGGGGGTACACCAGTCGTCTTGTCTTAGGAGGTCATGATCACTCCGTGTGTAGTATTACTGTCTATTCTGTCGCTTGCGCTCGGTCTCATCGAGGATGATCTTACGCATACGCATCGAGACGGGTGTCACCTCGACATATTCGTCGGGGCGGATATACTCCAGTGCGTCCTCAAGGCTGAAGACTACGGGAGGAGCCAGAGATACCTTGTCATCGCTACCCGAAGCACGCATATTCGTCAGCTTCTTGCTCTTGCAGACATTGACGGCGAGGTCACCTTCCTTCGTGTGCTCACCGACGACCTGCCCGGCGTAGACTTCTTCCTGTGGAGCGATGAAGAAGCGACCGCGGCTCTGGAGGTTGTTGAGGGCATAGGCGTAGGCCGTCCCCGTCTCGAGAGCAATGATGGAGCCGTTGCTACGACGCTCGATGTCGCCCTTCCATGGCTGATACTCGAGGAAGCGGTGGGCAAGGACGGCTTCACCAGCCGAAGCGGTGAGGACGTAGTTGTTGAGCCCGATGATACCTCGTGAAGGGATGTGGAATTCGAGGAACGTACGGTCACCCTTCGTCTCCATCATCGTCATCTCACCCTTGCGGCGTGTGACGACGTCGATGATCTTGCTCGCAGACTCCTCGGGGAGGTTCACCGTGAGAAGCTCTACGGGCTCGTGGGGGACGCCGTCGATCTCGTGGATGATGACCTGAGGCTGACCGACCTGGAGCTCATAGCCTTCGCGGCGCATGGTCTCGATGAGGACAGAGAGGTGGAGGACGCCACGGCCGTAGACGATCCAGCTATCTGCGGTCTCCGCAGGCTCGATGCGCAGGGCGAGGTTCTTATCCAGCTCCTTCATCAGGCGGTCGTGGATGTGGCGGGAGGTGACGAACTTCCCTTCGCGCCCATAGAAGGGCGAATTGTTGATGGTGAAGAGCATACTCATCGTAGGCTCATCGACAGCGATGGTCTCAAGCGCTTCGGGCGTAGCTACGTCCGTGAGCGTCTCACCGATCTCAAAGCCTTCGATACCGACCAGCGCACAGATGTCGCCCGAGGAGACGCTATCGACCTTTGTGCGGCCAAGACCTTCGAAGATATTGACCTCCTTGATACGCATCTTTGCGATCGAGCCGTCGCGCTTGCAGAGGGCTACTTCCTGCCCTTCTCTGAAGGTGCCACGGTGTACGCGACCTACGGCGATACGGCCGACATAGGAGGAGTAGTCCAGAGAGGTGATGAGCATCTGTGCTGGGCCTTCGATCTGTGTCGGTGCGGGGATTTGCTCGAGGATGGTATCCAGCAGGGGCGTGATATCTTCGGTAGGCTGCTTGTAGTCCTTGCTCATCCAGCCCTGCTTAGCCGAGCCATAGATGGTCTCGAAGTCAAGCTGCTCTTCGCTGGCGTTGAGGCTAAACATCAGGTCGAAGACCATATCCTGTACCTCTTCGGGGCGGCAGTTAGGCTTGTCGACCTTGTTGATGACTACGATGGGCTTCAGCCCCATTTCGATGGCCTTCTGCAGGACGAAGCGCGTCTGAGGCATAGGGCCTTCGAAGGCATCGACGAGAAGCAGGCAGCCGTCGGCGAGGTTGAGTACGCGCTCGACTTCGCCACCGAAGTCGGCGTGGCCTGGGGTGTCGATGATGTTGATCTTGACGTCCTTATAGCGGATGCTGACATTCTTGGAGAGGATGGTGATCCCACGCTCACGCTCGAGGTCGTTGTTATCGAGGTACGTATCTACTTCGGCAGCCTTATCATCTCTGAAGAGCTTACCGGCTAAAAGCATCTTATCTACCAGCGTCGTCTTACCATGGTCGACGTGAGCGATAATTGCTATGTTGCGAATGTCTTGCATCTGTTTCTTATAAGTTCATCTATTACGGGCACAAAGGTAGTTAATAATGCGCACTTATGGGGGGATTTTCGCTTCTCGGCGCATAGTTTTTTGCGGGTGAAGCACTCATCTCTTCTTACGACAGACCATGCTTTCTCTCCTGGTAAATCGGCTGTATATATTGCTCTGCAAAGTGACTTCATGCTGTGGCTGGGAGGCGATAGTATTGAGGGGCTTTGCTACCAGTACTGCTCGGCGAATGGACCAGTACTGGTCACATATATGAACCAGTACTGCTTCGCGCTTCAACCAGTACTGATCACTTCGCTGACCAGTACTACTTCGATTTCCCTTCCCGAAAGAAGGCGACTAACACGTACTACTGTAGGTAGATAAAATGCTATAAGGCTGACTCCCCGAAATCGGGAGTCAGCCTTATACTATGATGTAGGAGATGAAGGTCTCTATAGGAGGGGGGCAAAGAGGCGCATGAAAGATTCTGCAAAGCGGACGATTCGCCCACGCTGCTCCCACTCCTCGTAGGTCAGGAGGTGGCAGGAGGTCTTGTCTTGGTCGAAGAGCGTATGCAGTCGCTTTGCTGTCCCCGAGTCGTAGATGATCCCCGAGATCTCGAAGTTGTGCTCCAGGCTACGGAAGTCCATGTTGGCCGAGCCGATAGTCGCTATCTGATCGTCAACGAGAAGGAGCTTGGAGTGGAGGAAGCCGTCGGTGTATTGGTAGATCTTCACCCCTGCTTCGAGGAGCTGTGTGAGGTAAGAGTTGGCGGCGAAGGTCGTCAGGCGCGAGTCCGTCTTGAGAGGGAGCATCAGCTCGACCTTCACACCCGCAAGAGCTGCTGTGATAAGAGCGTTGTTGAGATTCTCCGTCGGGAGGAAGTAGGGCGTCTGGATGCAGATGCTCTGGCTGGCTCGTGAGATCATGTAGATGATCGCTTGCTCGATAGTGCGCCAGTGGCTGATTGGGCCACCCTGGATGAACTGTACGGAGGGAGAATACTCGTTCGGCTCAGTCGCAGGATCAAAGTAGCGGTCTACGTTGATGACCTTGCGTGAGACGGCGTACCAGTCGATGAGGAAGGAGCTTTGGAGCCCTGCTACGGCTACCCCCGTGATGCGGAAGTGGGTATCACGCCAGCGTCCGAGTTCAGAGCCCGTGAGGTAGCGCTGGGCGAAGTTCATCCCGCCGACATAGCCAATGGAGCCGTCGATGACGACGATCTTGCGGTGATTACGATAGTTCACCGTAGTAGAGAGGAGTGGGAAGGCCACACGCATGAAGGCGTAGACCTGGATCCCCGCACGACGTAGGCGCTTCCAGTAGGAGGAGGGAACGTTGTACGAGCCGAGGTGGTCGTAGATGATGCGGATGGTGACACCTTCTTCGGCCTTGCGAAGGAGGATGTCCGTCAGGCGGTCGAGTACGTCGTCTGCCCCGAAGATATAGGCTTGCAGGTGGATGTATTCCTCGGCTTGCTCCAAGTCGGCGAAGAGAGCTTCGTACATATCTGCTCCCCAGGCATAGATGTCGAGGGACTGGAGCTGGAGGAGAGGGCTGTCAGAGTTGCGCTCAACGAGCTCGATGAGTCGCTGGTGCTCTTCTGTGGCTTGTCGCTTCTTCAGCAGATGCTTGGGGAGGGCGGTTGATGCTGTTCAGACGCTTCTGGTCTTGGCCGAAGACGATATATACCATAATCCCAAAGACGGGGATGAGCCCGACGATGAGGATCCATGCAGAGGCCTTAAGCGGATTGCGGTTCTCACTGAGTACCGTCCCGATGACCCCTAATACCGTCAGTGTATAGGCAATGATAAGCCAAGAGGAGAGCTCCATAGCGAGGTGTGGAGTTAGTTGGTGACGAGGAGCTTGTCCTGTCGAGAGAGTCGCTGTACGCGGTAGCTGCGTAGAGGGCTTCGTGCTGGGCCTGAGAGTGGGCGACCCGTCCCAGAGAGCAGGTCGAAGTGGCTCTCGCACTTGGGACAGCGTAGCTCAATCCCCGAGAGCTGGAGTTGAGTCCATGGTGCTGGCTCAACGGGGCAAGCCAAGTCGAAGGCGTAGAAATCTTCGCGATCTATGGCATGGACGATGGCCAGACCTGCAAGCCCTGCACGCATCGATGCGATGGTCGAGTGTGGGATGAGAGCTATTCCCCCAGGGGAGAGTAGCGTGCGATACTGCGAGAGTTGCAGTGGTACCTCATAGTATACCGAAGTCTTGGGGAGCGGTGTCTCGGTGGTGGAGGTACAGGAAAAAAAGAGTAGCCCCACACAGAGCGATAGCAGGTACTTGCTCATATCGGTGGGGCTACGAGGGAACTAGTAGTTGTAAGGGATCATGGTGAGCATCTCCGCGAGCTTCTCTACCCCGTCATTGAGCTTGCTCCCAATCATCTTGCGCATGAAGAAGTTGAGGTCAGCACGGAGGGTGAGACGCAGACGCGTATCCCCTGGTGCAGGCTCGAGGAGCTGGATCCAGAGGGTCAGGTCAATGGGAGACTGCTCGGTCGCCAGCTTGATCGTACCCTCGGGCTCTCGCTCGATGATACGGAGCACGAGACGCCCAGCCCCAGGGACGACAAAGGCGCAGCTATCACTATCGATAGGCTCGATGGTGATCTTCTCTCGCGCTTCTTCGGGGAGGCGGTCTTGGATATTAGCCAGGCCACTCAGGTCTGAGAGGCGCTGATATACTCGGGTACGAGGTGCGGCGATGGCCTTGATAGAGCTTACGTAGTCGGACATGAATTAGTCGGATGATGAGATAATGGTGGTGGGGCTTACTTCTTGCCAGTCCAAGCGGCTGGATCCTTGCGCCACTCCTTGAGGAGCGCTTCGTCTTCAGCTGAGATGTAGCCCGTAGCGAGTGCTTGGCGGATGACGGCATCATAGCAGCTAAGAGTCACGAGACGAACGTCTGCCTCAGCGAAGGCCTGCTCTGCCTGAGGGAAGCCATGCGTGTAGACGGCTACCATACCAAGGACGGAGCATCCAGCACGACGAATAGCATCCACAGCCTTTAGGCTACTACCACCAGTGGAGATGAGGTCTTCGACGACGAGTACACGGCTACCTGCGGGTAGTTCGCCTTCGATCTGATTACCCATACCGTGGTCCTTAGCTACGGGGCGGATGTAGACGAAGGGTAGGCCCAGCAGGTCGGCGACGAGGGCACCCTGAGCGATAGCCCCAGTAGCAACCCCAGCGACGACGTCGGGAGCATCGAACTCACGGCGTATAGCTTCGGCAAGCTCCGTCTTGATCAGCGTGCGTACCTCAGGATAGGAGAGGGTGACGCGGTTGTCACAGTAGATGGGAGACTTCCAGCCAGAGGCCCAGGTGAAGGGAGAGTCGGGCTGAAGCTTTACAGCCTTTACCTGAAGGAGAGCTTCGGCGATACGTTCTTGGGTGGTGATAGCACTCATGGGGATTGTTCTTTTGATAGGAGTGAGTTAGATCTGTAGGAGGAAGGGATCGGCATCAGCCCATACGGGGAACTTCTGCCGAAGGTCTTGAAGGGGGGCGTAGTCGAGTGTCGCTGTGATGACAGCCTCTGCTCCTTCTTCAGCTTCGACAAGAGCCTTGCCACGTGGGTCAATGATGACAGAGTCGCCCGAATAGACGAGGCGGTTAGGATCTTCGCCTACACGGTTGACGCCGATGACGTAGCTGAGATTCTCCATAGCACGGGCACGAAGGAGGGTACGGAAGACCTCACGACGCGGGCGTGGCCAGTTGGCTACAGCGATGATGAGGTCATATTCATTCGATACATTGCGGCACCACACGGGGAAGCGCAGGTCGTAGCAGATGATGGGGAGGATGTGCCAGCCCTTGAATGTAAAGATGGTGCGGCTGGTAGCGGAGCTTACGAAATCCTTCTCTCCCCCAGGGGCGAAGAGGTGACGCTTCGCCTGGAGTTGCCCCATCCCATCGGGCTCAATGAGGAAGAAGAGATTATGTATGACTCCCTTGACCTCACTGAGGTAGCTCCCCGCAAGAGCGACATTGTACTCGTGAGAGAGTCGGAGGAGGACCTGGTAGACTTCGCCTTGCTCTCGGTCAGCAAGCTTCGCTGCTTCGCTTGAGAAGCCCGTGGTAATCGTCTCGGGGAAGATGATGAGATCGCTCTTCGCAGCATGATCTCGGACAAGGCTCTCGATGAGCTGGAGGTTAGCCGGGACATCATTCCAATGGATACTGCACTGTACTGCGCTGACTCGTAGGGGAGCGGGGAAGCTACTTGCCATAAGACTTAGGGGGTGAATTGCTCGGGGTACTTTGCCTGGGACTTATCGTATCGACTACGTATCGTTGCCAGATCTTGCTCTATATCGCCAGTGGGATAGAAGACCTCGAAGATGCCGAGCTCCTTCTTGCCATAATCAATGACAGCAAGCTCAATAGGAAGGTCTGCAGCGACAGCGATATGATAGAAGCCACTCTTCCACTTCTCTCCTCGAGAGCGTGTACCCTCGGGAGTGATGGCGAGGTGAATCTGTCCCTTCTGCCGGAGCTGCTCTTGCAGGCGCTCCACAGTCTGGGTACGCTCCTTGCGATTGACGGGAATACCACCTAAGGCGCGGAAGATGGGACCTAAGGGGAAGAAAAACCAGTCGCTCTTCATCAGGAAACCTGAGTGGAAGCCTGCAGCCCAAGAGTAGAGAAGACCGAGGGGGAAGTCGTAGTTGCTGGTGTGTGGAGCGACGCAGATGACACTCCCTTCAGGCTGCTTGCCAGGATGGGGGATGACCTTCCATCCAAAAAGACGAAGCAGGCTCTGAGCTATTTTCTTACGCAATTGTATAGGGATACTATGGGATGAAGTCGAGCGCTATAGTCCTTCGACGAAGTCGTCCAGACGCTCTGAGAAGCTCGTGAGATTCGTGATGATGTAGTGACGAAGGTCTCTGTAGTAGGCCTTCACGAGCTGAGGGTTATGCTTGCCGCTGGGGTGGGTGACGCGACGGAGACTGTCGTCGGTGAAGACCATGATGTCGTCCATCAGGTCTTCGATCTCAGCCTGCATCGCTTCGCTCCCAGAGACGGCACGGATGATAAGAGCCTCGTCGAAGAGGCGCATGACCTCTGCGATGATCTCTTTCTTCAGGGTTCTTTGACTTGCCATAATGGTAGAGTATGTGAGGAGAGATACCCCTCATATAGGGCAAAGATATGGATTATAGGCTTAGCTTACCCCCTTCTCTTGCTCACTCTTCTCCGTGAACTTAGGATTGAAGGTCGGTAGCTGGATATGCAGGACGACTGCAAGCACTCGGAAAATGAACACTGAGATGGCGGATATGAACTGCACCCACTCGATGGGTAGGCTTGAGTAGCGCCCCATGAGGACATAGATGATCGAGCCAAGGACGCAGGCCGAGGCGTAGAAGTCTGTGCGGAAGATCAGGGGCGTTTCGTTGATCAGTACGTCGCGCAGAAGACCTCCGAAAGAGCCGGTGACTGTACCCATGATGACTGCAACCCACCAGGGGAAGCCCGCGGCATAGGACTTAGCGACACCTACGACTACGAAGAGCCCGAGGCCGATGGCGTCAAAGACGAAGAGGGAGTGATTGAGGCGGACGACTTGGCGTCGGAAGATGATCGTGAAGATAAGTCCGAGAGCCGTGATGATCAGATAGGATGGTTGGATGAGCCAGAACGGCTTGATATCTAAAAGGATGTCACGTATCGTACCACCTCCGACAGCTGTCACGAAGCCCACGACGTAGGCACCGAACCAGTCTAGGCCCCTCCCTGCCGCCAGGCGGATGCCACTGATGGCAAAAGCCAACGTACCGAGGTAATCACACCAATTGACAAAGTCATTGACATCAACAAGATGAGCAAACTTCATAGCCAGTGACCACCTTGCTTATTAGTAGGACTCTGCATCAGAGGGGAAGCTACGCTCCTTGACAGCGGTGATATAAGCCCCAACTGCCTGCTTGATTTCCTCACCAAGTGAGGCAAAGCGACGGAGGAACTTCGGCGTGAAGCGATCTTCCATGCCCAGCATATCCTGTGAGACGAGGACTTGTCCATCGACACCACTACCAGCTCCGATACCGATGACTGGGATTTGCAGTGCCTGAGCTACACGTGCTGCGACGGATGAGGGTACCTTCTCAAGTACTACGGCACAGCAACCAGCACGCTCCAGCCCGAGGGCTTCTTCGAAGAGCTTGTCTGCGGCTGCTCCTTCTTTGCCCTGAAGTCCATAGCCTCCGAGCTGATGTACAGATTGTGGCGTGAGACCAAGGTGACCAACGACGGGAATACCTGCCGCTGTGAACTGGCTGATTGTGCTGAAGAGGTGCGTACCTCCCTCAAGCTTGACTGCATCTGCACCCGTCTCCTTCATGATACGAATAGCCGAAGCGAGAGCGGTCTCGGGACTGATCTGATAGCTCCCGAAGGGCATGTCTACGACGACGAAGGCGCGCTGCACACCACGGACCACGCAGGCACCGTGGTAGATCATCTGATCGAGAGTAATAGGTAGGGTCGTGGTATGGCCTGCCATCACATTGGCGGCAGAGTCTCCGACGAGGAGGATATCTATACCTGCTGCGTCAAGGAGACGTGCCATCGTATAGTCGTATGCTGTGAGCATCGAGATGGGCTCACCCTGAGCCTTCATAGCTGCCAGACGGAGGGTCGTCACCTTCTTCGTCTCGGCTTGGTGTTGAGACACTTCTTTATTGAGATAAATTGAGGGGTAAGCCACCACCCTATCCCGTCTCAGGGATTAGGGTGGTGGCCTCTGTGATTATACTTCTGTGGATATAGAGAGTCCGAGAGTAGCACTATGTACTACTCCCATTCGATGGTGCTGGGTGGCTTGGAGGAGATGTCGTAGACGACACGGTTCACCCCACGTACCTTGTTGATGATCTCATTGGATACCTTAGCAAGGAACTCATAGGGGAGGTGTGCCCAGTCTGCGCTCATCGCATCCGTGCTGGTCACAGCGCGTAGTGCAATGGTGTACTCATAGGTACGCTCATCGCCCATGACTCCGACCGAGCGGATGGGGAGGAGGATCGCACCAGCCTGCCATACATTGTCGTACAGCCCCCACTCGCGCATCATCGACATATAGATGTCGTCAGCATTTTGGAGGATCTCGATCTTCTCAGCCGTGATCTCGCCGAGGATACGGATACCTAAGCCGGGGCCAGGGAATGGCTGGCGCTTGATGAGGTGAGGCTGCATACCCATCTCAAGACCTACGCGACGCACCTCATCCTTGAAGAGGAGGCGAAGTGGCTCAACAAGACGGAGCTTCATGCGCTCGGGGAGCCCACCGACATTGTGATGGCTCTTGATGACCGTACCCGTGATGCTGAGGGATTCGATGACGTCAGGATAAATGGTCCCCTGGCCAAGCCACTTAATGTCCTTGAGCTTGTGTGCCTCTTCATCGAAGACCTCGATGAAGCCACGACCGATGATCTTGCGCTTCTCTTCGGGATCAGTGACACCTTGGAGAGCTGAGAGGAACTTATCTCGTGCGTTGACGCCGATGACATTGAGGCCTAAGTGCTCATAGTCACGCAGGACATTCTCGTATTCGTTCTTACGCAGGAGACCATGGTCGACGAAGATACACGTGAGGTTCTTACCGATAGCCTTGTGGAGGAGGACTGCCGTCACAGAGGAGTCGACCCCGCCCGAGAGAGCCAAGATGACCTTGTCATCCCCCAGCTGGGCACGGAGCTCAGCCACGGTGCTCTCAACGAAAGAGGCTGGAGACCAGTTGCCACGGATGCCCGTTACCTTGAGGAAGTTATCAAGGATCTTGAGACCTTCTTCAGAGTGGAATGCTTCAGGATGGAACTGGACCCCCCACGTACGCTCGCCATCAATACGGAAGGCTGCTGCCTCTACGTCCTCGGTGCTGGCGATGATACGGAAGCCCTTAGGGAGCGTGGTGATGGTGTCACCGTGGGACATCCAGACGATACCGCCGGGTGTGATACCCTCGAGGAGCTTATCATTCTCGTGGCGTAGCGTGAGGTGTGCACGACCATACTCACGGCTATCGCAGGGCTCTACCTTACCACCAGATTGGTGAACGAGGCTCTGTGCTCCATAGCAAATACCGAGTATGGGGAGACGCCCACGCAGGGCGGATAGGTCGGTGCGGAAGGCTGCTTCGTCGTAGACCGAGTAGGGACTTCCTGAGAGGATGATCCCTGCGATGCCCGTAAGATCTTCGGGTACCTTATTGTAGGGTACGATCTCGCAATAGGTGTTCAGTTCGCGGAGTCTACGGCCTATGAGCTGTGTTGTCTGCGAGCCAAAGTCGAGGATGAGTATCTTCTCCTGCATAGTTACTGATGGCTTTCTTATTTATAAGTGGTAAGACCAATTCAAGACAAAGATACGAATTGTGGGAGACTCTGCTGATAGTACTTCGATACTCGTTAGTTTTATCTTATGAGACCATTGCGCAAGGTCATCTCTTCACAGCTTACACTTTTCTCCTTCGAAGCTCTCAGCCTAAAGGCTCCGATCTTCGGGGGAAGAAGGTACGAGTAATGAAGTGGTGGTCTTGCACAATGGTTTCATAGCAGGTATATGGGTACGTGGGTAGAGCTATATAGGATGGCGAAGAAAGCTATATAGCTTTGGACTGATTCCTATATAGCTTT
>ERZ772978.383-NODE-383-length-17691-cov-19.9139_pt1 | contig 17691 bp, 12 predicted proteins | sample MGYA00511675_ERZ772978 | MGnify/ENA primary metagenome ERZ772978 (study PRJEB29015, sample SAMEA2738092) | human oral metagenome | biome: human oral; feature: human-associated habitat; material: saliva | place: China | collected 2156 ... | reverse complement strand
GTATGTAAATATTTTTTGTACACCTTGAATTTTATATATGGTCTTTAGCCTTCGAAAAGAGGCTTAATAGGCTTCTAAAAGATGCCCTTTTGAAGTCTTACTAACGCCCTTTTGAACCCTTAATAAGCACCTTTTAAAACATAGGTTGATAACACTCTGTATACCTAACAGTTACAAACACCTTTAGAAATGCTATCTTACACGCATGAAAAGGAGATTTAGCTCGAATTCATGTAAATATATTTCACAATAATAAAAGAGTCGGTAGATTCAGATACCCAGTGTGAAATCAAATTTAACCCATGCGGTCATTAGAACCTAAACATATTTTGGGTATTCAGGATTTTGGAGTGATAAGGTTTGCCACTTAAGGTTAGGACTTTGACGAAATGTCACACGGAGACACGGAGAGAACGGAGGATTAATAAAACAAAGCAATAGAAGTCACGGAGGCACCGTCAGTGCATAGAGCGACGAAGCTTGTTTGCCAATTCTATCAGCAATTTATACACAAAGCGTTTATACCAAAATAGTTATCAGGAATCTGTACGCTACACCTCCATAACATTGCGTTTAACTCCGTCCACTCCGTGACTCTGTGTGCCATATTATATGAGCGTCGTATTTTATCAGTCCATATTACGGGAGGCGCCAACATCATACGTTTAAAAGATAGTATACAAAAAACGGGATTACCTTCGTAAAGGCAACCCCGTAAAACTATTGTAACTTAGGATTATTTAATGTAATAAAAATACTGCTTCCAACCTAAAGAAAGGTTATTATACAGAGACTTATAACGTCTTTAGATATGAATCTATTAACGTAACTTATAGCCCTTGAACGCATAGAACAAGATATAACCAAAGCATACAAAGCAAAGACCATAGGCATATCGAGCATCTGAAACATCCTTTAAAAGACCAAACAGTACTGTAATTGCTGCTCCACCGATAAGTCCCATCGTCAAGAGTGATGAACCCTTCTTGGTAAACTTACCCAAATCCATCAATGCCAAAGGCCAAAACGCTGGCCACATCAGTGAACACCCTAAAGCCATGACACCAACACTATATATACTGTAAACTCCAGGAAGAAGAACAACAAGAGTCGTTCCCAACAAGGCTACGAATGAACAAATCTGCAAAGCACGTGTCTGAGAAAGATACTTAGGAATCAGAATGATTCCTGCAATATATCCAATACTAATACTAATCGGAGTTATCCAAGAATAGTTTTCTGGATGAGCAAGTCCTAACTCATTCGCATAGTCAATGAGCGTTCCCAACACGATAGTCTCTGCACCAACATAAAAGAAGATGGCAATAGCACCCAGAACCAAGTGTGGGAACTGGAAAACAGACTTCTTACTGTTTGCATAAGCAGATACTTCTTGGTCAACCTCATCAGTCTCACTGCTATCCTCACCCGCTGCTTTCACCTCTGGCAATGGTGACAAAAGAGCCACTACACCTAAAGCAACGAACAGACAAATAATCACAGCAAAAGGTTTACCTAAATCATCTATAGCAACACTACCTGAAGCACCTGCGAAAAGAGCAATAAAGAGGGGTGACACTGGCCAAGCTAACTTGTTGATCATACCCATAATAGAGATACGCTTTGCAGCACTCTCCGTTGGTCCCAATATTGTCACATAAGGATTTATAGCTGCTTGTAAGAAGGTGTTAGCCGTTCCACAGAAAAAGGAAGCTACTAAAAACAAAGGAAAACTCTTTGCATCTGCCGAGAAGATAAACACTCCAAAAGCTACAGCAAACATTCCGAACGCAATAGCCATCGTACGCTTATATCCTATCTTGCTAATTAACATTCCCGCAGGATAGCCAAAGATGAGGAAAGGCAAGAATGTTGCACCAATGAGCATATATGCTTCCATTGAAGAAACGCTTAACGACACCTTCAATACTGGAACCAACAATGAATTTATACCCAAGGCAAATCCACAAGTGAAAAACATAAGCCCTAAGAATGCCATAGGGACAAGGAAACTCTTTTGTTCTTTCATAAATCTACTATGCTACACTATTAATGAATACTTCACTTAAATAATATGGGACAACATGACATCTTCCCTTGTTGATTAGAGTAATGTTATGTCCACAATCAAGACACCTCGTACAATGCTTTCAGTACGACAATGCTTTATTATTAAGAATTAAGATGTCAGGGGAAGAGATAGAACTCTAATTATAAAAGTCAGATTCTCACACTTCTTGAAGCGATATAAAAAGATTTTCGAGGAGTATATAACTCCCTAAAAACTATCATCAACAACTGACATACTCCATCATATTAAACTGTTGGAAGGCCCAACAAATATTACCCTGCATTCTGTCATTTCAAGAAAAAACCTAACCCAAGTGTTGCAATAAAAGTCACATTAAATCTTGATTGACGATGCAAAGGTATAAAAAAAACGCGAAAAACTATCACAACTTGATAGTTTTTCGCGTTTAATCTCTTTGTTTGAGGATTATAAAGCTATTATTTCGTACGCCTGAGTATCTCATCACGGCATTCTTCCATCAGCCATTTTGGCGTACTCGTAGCCCCACAGATACCTACTGTTTCAACTCCTTCAAACCAACTCATGTCAATTTCGTCTGCACTCTCAACTTGATGGGAGTTTGGGTTTACACTCAAACATTCGTGAAAGAGGACCTTACCATTTGAACTCTTACGGCCTGCTACAAAGAGAATCAAGTCGTGACGAGCGGCAAAGATAGAAATGTTTGGCATACGATTAGCAACCTGTCGGCAGATGGTATCAAAGCTTTGGAACTTTGCTTTGGGTGAGATATGACTTTGAATGTATTCTATAATCTTATGAAACTCATCCAAACTCTTTGTCGTCTGTGAGTAGAGATAGATGTCATTATTAAAGTCTAACGCCTTAACATCTTCAAACTTCTCTATCACAATCGCCTGACTATGGGTCTGACCAACAAGTCCAAGCACCTCGGCATGACCATTCTTTCCAAAGATAACAATGGAAGAGGAGGCACTAAGCTCTTGTCCCTCGCCTACTGCAGGAGGAAGAGAAACAGAAGAAGTAGAGGTTTCCACCACTTCATTCGTTACTGGCTTGAGGTTTGAAGGTTCATAAACAGTAGCCCCACCCTTTGAAGATATCATATAAGAAGGTTGACGACCTTTCTCATACTGTGTCTTAATACGACGCTGAAGGGCAAGAACCACAGGGCAAGTAGCATCGATAATCTCAATGTTATTACGTCTTGCAAGTTCGTAAGTCTCAGGTGGTTCGCCATGTGCACGCAGCAAAACCTTCACGTTATGAAGTTCGCGCATCTGCTCATGATTAATCGTGATGAGTCCTTTCTTTGTGAGGCGTTCCACCTCCATACTGTTATGTACGATATCACCTAAGCAATAGAGCTTTGTACCCTTTGCCAATTCTTCTTCGGCTTTCTTAATGGCAGTGGTCACACCGAAGCAAAAACCACTACCGTTATCTATCTCTATTTGAAGCATTTCTTTTTAAGGAGTTAAGGAGTTGAGAAGTTAGGGGAGTTAAGATAACATCCCCCTACTCCACAACTCTATCAAATAACTTGTTTACTCGTTTACTTGTAGACTTGTTCACTTGTCTACTCATCTACTTGAAAATGAATAGAGTAAAAACAACACTTTGAATCGACAACTCTATCAAATAACTTGTTTACTCGTTCACTTGTCAACTTGTCTACTCGTTTACTCGTATAACCTCCGCGCCAGTACGTCCACTATACTCTGGTGCGTATGCACATTGCGCAGTGCAGGTTCCTGTCTGATAAACACCTGCTCGGTCAATATAATATTCTGTCTCAACGACATGCTTACCCTTTGCCATTTGGTCGAAGTAGTAATTAGTCGTGTAATCCTTTGGAGCAATGTAATACCCCCAACGATAACCACTCAACTGACTAACAGGCTCAAGGCAGGCAGCACGCTTATCAACTACTTGTACAAAGTCGTAATCACGGTCAGCAATGATCGTCAAACGGATACGCACCTTATCACCAACTTTAAGGCTTTTTCCTCTCTTCAACAGTACACTATCAACCAAGACCTCACGCTTAATCTTCAAGCCAGATGAAGCATCAGAGATATCTGTTGACGTCTGGAAGAACTGTGCATAGACAGCACCCCAGCTTGTGCCAGTGCTTGTCTTGCTGATAACCAAATCATGACTTTCAGACGATTGGAAATCAACTGGCAGTGTAGCCTTCACATAACCCAAACCTGCCGTAGGCTGTGTTGTCTGCAATGGCTTATTATCAAGCATCAACGTAGCATGCTCTCCATTCTGCATCAACCAATTGCCATTGTTCATAAATGCCCAAATAGCATTCACTGAGTTCAATGGTGTATCCCAAGCCTGCGTACGCTTCTCCTGTAAGAGCCAACGCTGCATTTCAACAAGCGTCTTACCATCAGTAGGAGTAATCGTCTTTATCGCCTCAATAGCAGCCACCTCTGTTGGAATCTTATAATCACGCCAGCTGTAATAAGCGTTTTTAGAATCGAAGTAACGTCCCTTCTCCTCCGTATAAACCGTATATTCCTTGATACTCTGCAGGTATTCGCGTGCCTTCTCAACCTTACCGTACTGCTGAAGGATTACTGCTGTATTCGCTTTACCATATATAGTCAAATCCGTAGGCTTCTTGGTCAGGCGGTCAATGAGATACTTTATGTCATTTGTAGCTCGGTCATGATAGAACAAAGCATTGGTGTAAAGATAATCACAAAGGTCATCAGATGGGAAGAGTATCGTATTATACCTCTTCTCATCACGCTTCATTTCAGCCACACACTTAGCTACCTTCTTATCCATAAAACGGAAAGAAGCGTTAATCATGTTTGTTACCTCTGGGCTTGGACTGGTAAGGTTCTGCAGACGAGCAAGCGTCTTCGTCACCGCAACAGTCATATAAAGACTTCCCTTCATTCCTGGCCACCAAGAGAACGAACCATCAGAGTTTTGCAGTTTCTTTAGACTTGAGAATGTTGATGTCAATTTGTTCTGCAACTGATTCTCATCGAAGAAACGCACGAGCTGCTGTTTCTGTTCGCTTTCATTCTTAGCATCCATCACCCAAGGAGTCTCGTCAAGTGTCAAAGACTTCAGTTCTTGATTCTTCTCCAAAGCCGACATCATTGACGTTTCTTTACCAGTTTCCTTCTTCCATTGCTCAATAGTCTGCTTAATCGATGGGGAAGTACTCATGATCTGCTTACCCAAACGGTTTGCATAATAAGCCGAAACAAGACTGATAGCATTCTTTTCACTTGCATCTGCCACATAAGGCAATGCCTGAATCATCAGCCAATTAGGGTTATTGGTGTACTCTACTGTCAGCTTCTGATCCGTACTCTTCTTTGGGAAAAGCTTACCAACATTAATCGTCTTCACCCCAGCATCATTCTGTGTGAATGGATAGGTGTTTGTTACATACTCTTTATTCTGAAGTACTGAGAGGTAATGTTGCTCACCATCAGAGAAACCATCTCCCTCAACAGTGAAGCGAACAACGAGTAAGGACTGGTCAGCTGTAAGTTTATTTGCATTCTTTGCCAATAATGAAGCTAAACTATAAGTTGCTGAACCACTCCCCTGCGCCTTCAAAACAACAGCTTTACTATCCGTAAAGAGCACCTTCTCAGTTGCTGGGTCAAGGATTTCAACCTTTGCTTTTGCATTGATATCTTTCTCAGATTGATTAAACAAACGAGCAGAAACCATTGCTTCGTCACCCAAACGAACAAAGCGAGGCATGTTAGGCTGCACCATCAAAGTCTTCTGAGCTACGATGTCATCAGAAAGGAAGCCATTGTTCATATCCTCATCGTGTGCCAATCCCATGAAACGCCAAGTAGTAAGGCTCTCTGGAAGCGTAAACTTAATACTTACATTACCCTTTCCATCCGTCTGCAACTGTGGATAGAAGAAGGCAGTCTCATTGAGATTCTCACGCATAGAAGGCTTTATATTCTTCGGTTCGTCCTTCTCTGGTTTTATCTCCTCATCTTTCTTTACTACAGGAGCAGTAAATTTCACTTTCATTTCCTTAGTAGGTCCAAATCCAACCTTAACGACCTCATTCATAGAAGACTCCTTTGCCAAAGCCATTGACTTAACGGCACGTGTCATGCTTACCATTCGGTCTTCTCTTGCTGAATAAATATAAGCATCTGGCGTATCATAATCTTCTAAGAAGCGACTATCAAATCTCGAGAAAGACAACAGCTCTACATCAAAAGGTTTGATATTAGCTTCCCATGAAAGACCCAAACCTGAATAATCAGAACTCTCCCAATTAACAGATGTATAGTTAAGCGAGAAGAAGTTGCCTAAGTTCCATGAATTAGACAAGAACTGATCAAGACTCTTGTCATAAAGTGTTGCCATCAGTTGAGCATTGGCAGCCTTGCCATCAGGACGATTAATAGTTACCGTCCATTCTTCCTGCTGACCTGGGATAAGTTTATTACGGAAAGTCTTCCATTTTACTATCAAGCTCTTATCTGGTAACGGACGCGTAATCCTCTCTGAATGAGCATACATGATACCATTCTTTACCCAAGCATAATTAAGAAATATCTCATCACCATATTCTTCCTTATAAACAAACTTGCGTGTCTGTATACTATTGCTTTGATTGAAAGTGCCTGTTTCAATCACTTTATTACCTGAGAAGATAGAATAAACAACATATTGATTCTCATCACTTGAACCCACCTGCATATAGATAGGCCCACCATCGCGAGGGAATTGGTTTCCACTCAGATAGAACCAGTCATGTGTCTCAATAACAGGACGCTTATCCTCAAAAGAGAAGACGACAAAATCCTCATCTATCGTATCTGTTTCGCAAATAGCATGTAGGCGATAAGCACCAGAAGACAAACCCTTTATAGCAACATTCTCATTTGCCTTCGCGGTCTTATAATCGCTATAAACATAATTATTCTTATCCTTCTGCTGTGGTACAATAATATACTTCACAGTACCATCAACAGGAGATCCTGCAGCATTCAGATAATTAAACTTAATCGTTTTAAGACTGTCACGCAGATTCTTCTCAGCAATATTGCAAGAAAGACTTGCCTCCTTTGTTCCTAATGGCAATGAAGCAAAACCGTCATGTGTCTCACCTGCAGCATCGGTTACCGAAGCCTCAACGCTGAAGTTATAGAAAAGTGAATGATAACCCTTACCAGACTTCAGTTCTTTCTTGGCTTTGTCAGATAAGACAAAAGGTACGGTAACAACAAACTCTCCCTTGTCGTCTGTGACAACATCTTGCTCGTTCACTTCCTCACTATCTTCATAGAAGCGACTCCAATAGCTTATACTACGTGTAACGACATAATGCACCTTTGCACCTTGTACAGGTACACCAGCAAAACTCTTGGCACGACCAATCAACTTAATAGAATCACCGACAGCATACTTCTCCTTATACTCGTCAAAGTTTACATCAAACGTTGGACGCTTATACTCATCTACTTGGAAACGCTTAGATCCTTTTGTTCCAAAATCAGCATAAATAGAGAAACTACCTGTCAGTCCACTTGTTGGAAGATTAAAGTCTGCTGCAGCAGTACCGAAACGGTCGGTGGTTACTGACTTACGTCCTATCTCCTTATAATTGGCATCTTTCAAAACCATATCGAAGGTTTGTCCGCCTGCAGCCTTAGTCTTATAGTCTTGCTTTGTGTTCTGATAAGCAATGACAGATGCATGCACCGTCTGTCCGGGACGATAGATACCTCTATCCGTGAAGACCTGAGTTACCATCTTGTCATAGTTCTCCTTGTCGTAGTCATACGACCCCTCCAGTTGAGTTTCTTCAAAAGCTTTATCCTTATTCGTAAAGACATAGATGTCAGGGGTAGTTCTTTCCGAGTCAAAAACTACCTCTCCATTCTTGTTCGTAACCAGTTTCTTAACGATAGAAGGCTTATCATTATAATAATTTGGATAGGTAGCCTGAACCGTTACATTTGCTACTGGTTGCCCATCCACAACATTGACAACAACATACCGTGCTTTCTTCTTTGGTTGCAGTTCGCTCATGACATAGAGGTCACTAACATAGTAGAAAGCATATTTCGGTGTAAAATTCTTTTTTGGCGTTTCTACCTTAATAAGGTAAACACCCAGAGGTAATGTAGGCATTAAGAAAGAGTCTTTCACCGCTTCATAATCCTTATGACCAGTGAACGTACGGGTTATCGTCTGCGTTGTTGCAGGCAACAGACTTGCCTTCAACTTAGCCATGTCGTCTTTATCTACAAAACTGATAGAATGATTACCTGATAGTTTCGTACGCGTAACCGTTATGACTACATCTGACACATTGCGCGTATTCAACTTAACCCAGTTATTCTTCTCCGTCGAACTAACATTACGCTTATCGAAACTCACTTCAAACATCGGTCTTGTCAGTTCTGCACGAGCATTACGTAATGATACAATTCTATTCCATGATGCCCAACGGACAAGGGCTTTATCAATATATGCTATCTTCTCCTCAACCGGAGTATCTTCTCCCATACAAGCATAACGCTTCAACGCAACTTCTCCACATATCGGTAAGTCACTATACTCTTGCATGAGTGAGTCAAGCTTTGGAATACTCTCCTTCTCATTCTTTATCCCCATCAAGGCTGTGTAGCAAGCAGCTTCACGGTTTCCAACGCTTTTATAATAGCTATATAGTTTGTCATAGTTACCTACCTGCATACCAATAACATGCAGCAAGTCACCCTTGAAGATATTATCATCTTTTCCTACAACTATCAAAGGCTTAAAGTCGGCTGCCTTCTGACTTGCCAACAGAGAAGGGTTAGCCAATGCTTTCTTGAAGTAATCGTCAGCGTTTCCATCATCATCATTCCGACTTATCACACCCAAGATACAGTTGTAAATAGCCGACAATACTTCATCCTTTCCTTCTACCATCTTTGCCTTTGCCTTCAATCGCTTCAACTCCACCTCAGCAGAGTCTGGTGCAATCTCTGTCTGTAACCTTGATGCTAACAGACTGGCAGCCAAGATTTGCCCATAGGCTTTCTCTTTCTGCCCCTTCTGTTCAATCTTCTTTAATAAACTGATTTGTGTCTTTGGCAAGTCCTTTTGCTCAGCTTGATTTACTTGTTGCCATAAGGCGTCAAAACTCTGTGCTGTCATCGTTATAGGTAACAACAAAAATATGATTGATAAAATGATAAATAACTTCTTCATAATCTTTCGTTTGTTAATTGCAAAGATAATGCTTTTCAAGGAAATAACGAAAGATGAGCTATGTATATTGTATAGGATTAATCTACTACCGCACAATATAATTAAACTTATCAAAGTTTGTAAAGCCCATCTTCTCCAACTGTTGCTGGCTCTGCTGGCGGTTTTCATCTGTATTATATTCAGGTATCAAGGGTAGACGGATAATTACCTTATCAGCATATCCATTCGCTGCTAACCATTGAAGATTACTGACTACCAGTCTGTTCTCTTTACATCCATAAGCCTTATAGATATCAGGGTTCATATCCTTAATATCTACATACCACATCTGCACCAACGAGGCAATAGCTTTGACATGCTCAAGTGGAACGTTGAGCGATGTCTCTATTGTCAACTTCCATTCGGGGTTCATTATCTCGGCAAAGGCCTTGATGAAGTCTGAACGTAAAAGGGGTTCACCACCGCCAAAGCAGATACCGCCACCCGTTGCCACAAAGTAAAGGTCGTCTATCTCTACCTCACTATACAACTCACCGGGGGTCAGCCTGCACCATACACCATCAGCCTGCAAGCACTGAGCATTTAAGCAGTACTCGCAATGAAGCGGACAACCATGAAAGCCTACCAATGTTGTTACACCTTCGCCATCCGTGGTGAGCCTGTGCCGATTAATGGCAATAAACGGTGCAGTTATTTCTGATTGCATTTCTCTTTATGTGATTGAGGTGCAGTGCTGTCGGCTAATTCTTTCTCTAAATAGGCTCTATCTATCTCTCCTACTACATCAAGAGAAGGTTCTAAACGGACAACCATATCATTAGGATTACGAATAGACTTCACTGCTATCACTTTATCCTCAAATCCATAAGATGAAAACACGAGGGTATCATTACGATTAACCTGCAATACAAAGCTTCCATCTTCGCCCAAAGGCAGCCTCTTCTTACCTCCTAATATCATAACATTAACTTCCGAAGCAGCCTTACCAGTAGATGAGTCGAGCACTCGCCCAATAATAACAATAGCATTCTTCAAATCTGCAGTGAGTGCTTTTGGTATCACTACTGTATCACCCATAACTGGCATATCAGTAGAATCCTGAGCTTTATTCTCAACGTTGCAAGCTTTGGGAGTGTTCTGACATGATGTAAGCGGAACCGTAGCAACACAAAGACCTGCAGCCAAACCAGCCACTTTCATGCCCCATCCCTTGCGTTTCCGTTCTCTTAACTGCGTCTCTAAATAGCGTATCTCCGCCTCACAAGCAGGACAAGTGCCTGCACAATCCCCTTCGTAATGACACTCCTTAGGCTGATAGCTAATACCATTCGCATCCGCTATCTGTTGCCGAATATCCTTTAATAGCTTACAAGTACTCTTTCCTTTTACCATAATATTAATCCTTACTTACACTTCTTTTTATTCTTCTCCTTATGCGTCTTCGGTTTATAAGTTCTATGACCATACACGTCATCGTAGTTCAAAACGGTTACAAGCCCTCCTGCTATGCCCGATAAACCCGATAAATCAGAGACTTCCAGTACAATAACATTATCATCAGAATGCAAAAGCGAACTTACATGAACCTTCTTTGTCTTGTATCCGATATATGAAATAACCAACGAAGTGTCTGGTGGTAACTTCAAAGCAAACTGTCCATCTACATTTGTTGCAACACCCTTGTTTGTTCCGTCTATAAAAACAGCTGCCCCTATCACTGGTTCTTTATTTTCTTCGTCTATGACCATTCCACGTACAACTACAGGTGATGCACAACCATCAGAAAGATCTACTACCTTTACATCGCCTTTCTTAGCTGTATGTACAGGAGGGTTAGCCGTACTATCAGGCTTAACACCTTGCGCAGCAGCAGTCATCGGCATTACCGTAGCACAGATACCTGCTGCAATACCAGCCACTTTCATACCGAAGCCATTACCCTTACGTACTTTTAACTCACGTTCAAGATAGCGTATTTCTTCCTCACAAGCAGGGCAAGTACCTGCACAATCCCCCTTGTGATGACACTCTTTAGGTTGATAGCTGATACCATTCGCATCCGCTATCTGCTGCCGAATACTCTTCAGCAACTTACAAGTACTCTTTCCTTTTATCATAATCCTTATCCTTACTTACACTTCTTTTTATTCTTCTCCTTATGTGACTTCGGTTTATAAGTCCTATGACCATACACATCATCGTAGTTTGGCGAAACGGTTACTACTTCAAAAAGACCTGTCAACACCAGCTTTTTAAGCATAATAACATTATTGTTAGAACGTAAAAGAGAACTTACACTAACCTTCTTATTATTGTATCCTATAGATGATACAACCAACGACGTGTCTGACGGTACTTTCAGAGCAAACTGTCCATCTACATTTGTAACCGTTTCCTTGGTTGTTCCGTCTATTAAGATAGAAGCACCTATCAAAGGTTCTTTATCTTCACTGTCTATGACCATTCCACGTATAACCACAGGTGATGCACAACCATCAGAAAGATCTACTACCTTTACATCGCCTTTCTTAGCTGTATGTACAGGAGGGTTAGCCGTACTATCAGGCTTAACACCTTGCGCAGCAGCTGTCATCGGCATTACCGTAGCACAGATACCTGCTGCAATACCAGCCACCTTCATACCGAAGCCATTACCCTTACGCACCTTTAACTCACGTTCAAGATAACGTATCTCCTCCTCACAAGCAGGGCAAGTACCTGCACAATCTCCCTTGTGATGACACTCCTTAGGCTGATAGCTGATACCATTCGCATCCGCTATCTGCTGCCGAATATCCTTCAGCAACTTACAAGTACTCTTTCCTTTTGCCATAATCCTTATCCTTACTTACACTTCTTTTTATTCTTCTCCTTATGCGACTTCGGCTTATCAGCTCTACGACCACTCACGTCACCTTTATTTTCACCTTTACAGGTAGGTCGTGTAGCTATTGCTACAATGCCATCTAACATTGCCTCTCTATCTTCCTCAAGCACTATAACATTATTATCAGAATGCAAAAGAGAGCTTACATGAACCTTCTTTGTCTTGTATCCGATATATGAAATAACCAACGAAGTGTCTGGTGATAGCTTCAAAGCAAACTGTCCATCAATATTTGTTACAACGCCCTTTTTTGTTCCGTCTATTACAACAGAAACACCTATCAATGGTTCCTTATCATCACTACCTACGACCATTCCACGTACAACCACAGGTGATGCACAACTATCAGAAAGGTCTACTACCTTTACATCGCCTTTCTTAGCTGTATGTACAGGACGATTAGCCGTACTATCAGATTTAACACCTTGCGCAGCAGCAGTCATCGGCATTACCGTAGCACAGATACCTGCAGCGATACCAGCTACCTTCATACCGAAGCCATTACCCTTACGCGCCTTTAACTCACGTTCAAGGTAGCGTATCTCCTCCTCACAAGCAGGGCAGGTACCTGCACAATCCCCCTTGTGATGACACTCCTTAGGCTGATAACTAATACCATTGCCATCCGCTATCTGCTGCCGAATATCCTTCAGCAACTTACAAGTACTCTTTCCTTTTACCATAATCCTTATCCTTACTTACACTTCTTTTTATTCTTCTCCTTATGCGACTTAGGTCCTTTCTTAGGATGATGCTTCCCTGATGTTCCTTCTATGCCCCCAACGGTGATGATCTTATGCCAATTGGTAGTATCCTGCTCAAGATAAATCGTCTTATCCTTTGTCGCTAACAGCTCTTTAACCGTCACGAAAGTCTTATGATAGCCTACAAAGCCAGCTTCTAAGGTATCGGTTGGCAGAGCTTTCACTGCATACCAGCCATCCAGATTGGTACACGTCCCCAATCCATTGGGTGCTGTTGAACCTTTCAACATAACAACTGCTCCAAGTAATGAATCTTTTGTTTCCTTATCAAGCACCTGTCCACGTAAAAGCACAGCATCAGGATTACCATTCGTTAGGTCTACCACTTTTATACTATCCTGCTTTATGAGCTGGGGATTCGCCTCCAGACTAATCTTACTCTCTGTTTGTACCATAGCAGCCATTGGCAATACTGTCACACAGACGCCAGCTGCGATACCTGCCACCTTTAAGCCTAAACCGCTATGCTGTTTATTCTTCAGTTGTTCTTCAAGATAACGGATTTCCTTCTCACAACCGGGACACGTACCTGTACATTCGCCCTTATGATGACACTCTTCAGGATGATAGCTTATTCCATTCTCATTTGCTATTTTCTGACGGACATCCTTCAAGACTTTGCAAATGGCTCTCCCCTTTTCCATAAATAATTATTTAAGCGTTAGTAAATAAAAGACCTTGCTACAAAAATATAAAAAAAAGAAGATAAACAAAAACAAACTGACATTTTTGTTATTAGATAACGATAAATTTAATCGTTCACTATAAAATACACATAAAAAGTATTAGCTTATCAACAGATGACAAACTATTTACACCGCTTACTTAGAAACACACCTTATATGTCTACTATTTGTATCTTGCCTCAAATAAGATGATACTTATAAAGTCCCCCAGCCCTATTCAAGCCTCGTGCGAAGGCTCCGCACATGTGGTGCGAAGGCTTAGCACCGTTTGTGCTGAGGGCATATTACCTTATAATATATCACTGAGATACGAGCAATTTATCTTCCAACGACTGATTAGAGGTTAAACTCTGATAACTTGGTGATACAATTATCCCCTCTGCAAAACCTTTCATACGGTCGATGCCATTGGTTCTGAGAGGGGATAGTATCTTTCTTTTGATTTCGTCAAGCAATGTTCATTAACTCTCCACAACAGTAAATTTGGAGAAGTCTGTCATACGAAGCAGTTCCTCATAAGAGGTCTTAGGGTTCTTCTTCATATAGTTGTCTACAGCTTCCTCATACCGACTGTGATAGGTTCGCTTTGTCATTATCTGATTGACAATCCATTGTATCTTTCCAATCTGCAAGTCACGCTCCACTTGCGGACGCGATTCAAAATGCTGTAAAGGATAGATACTCATCAAATAGAATGTCATACAATCTGGAAGGATGTATTCACGTGACATCTGTTTACGCTGTGTTGGCGAATAAAACTTCGCATACAAAGGATAATTAGGACCGAGATACTTGTCAAGCGAGATACCGATAGTACCATTACCCACGACAACACTTTGGTCTAAAGCTGATATCTGTGCATAGACTCTTGGAATTGTAATGTTCGGCAAAGCCTGTTTCAGTCGTCTGAAAGCTCCACTAAACTGATGATCAAGGTCTTCTGTATTGGCAAACTCCGACTCTACAGCTGCTATAACAGACTGTAAGGTCGTGTCTTGATAGAACTTCAAGAACTTTGTATTGATGTCTGGATCGGTTATCTCACCAATCTTTACGACATCCTCTATCAGTGTACGGGTCTCTATCGGATACTCTGTATTCATCTGCTGGAGCGCAGAGAAATCACCTGTTGTCAGGTAACGATATTCCAAACGGTCATAGCGATCTATCTCTAATAACAGTGAATTTTCATTCACGTCATCAGATGAAAGTTTGAACTGACAGCCTACACAGGTGAACAGAACAACTAATAATATGCAATAGAGATATCTCACTGGTTACTTTCTGGTTACTTTTTACAATATTTGAGTATTGATTGCAAAATTACTAAAATATATTTTAAAACGCAAGTGTTCTGCTAAAAATATTAAAATAACATGCAACTATATCCCATTTTCATTCAGATAAGGAGCTAAAAAACTTACGACCCTTCACGTAATATTGCCAAAGAAGGGCATATTTCTTACGTCCATCATTCGTGCAAGAAGGGATATTTTCTCGATGTTTCACCACTCCATCAAGACGAATAGGTAATCTCTCAAACTCATGTCGCCACTTTTTAAAAGCCCTACGAGCTGAGAAAATCGCCTTAAATTCACCCCAATTATGATTCAGAATCAGCGTTTGAAATGCAGCCAGATAGTCTAAAAACCATCTTACGCGCATGACATGTTTCAATTCATCTTCTGGTAAGTTCTTCCATAACATGGTCAAGTTATTACGGAAGTTCAGGAAGGTTTTACGTGGATTTGACTTAGGTAATGTGCCGCCTCCAACGTGATAAACATAGCTTTCAGGGAAACAGAAGATGCGCTTACCCATCTGATGCAGACGCCAACAGAGGTCGATTTCTTCATTATGGGCAAAGAACCTGCCGTCCAATCCACCTGCTGCCCAATAGTCTTTGGCACGTATCATCAAGCAAGCTCCTGTTGCCCAAAGTACCTCTTCACTATTATCATACTGCCCATTATCATCCTCTACCGTGTCAAAGATACGTCCACGGCAGAACGGATAGCCATAACGATCAATGAAACCTCCCGATGCGCCGGCATACTCAAAAGCGTCAGGATTAGCAACAGAGAGCAATTTTGGCTGACAAGCTGCTATGTCCTCATGGGCGTCCATCTCCTCGATGAGGGGCGTAAGCCAGTGGTGTGTGACCTCAACATCACTGTTTAACAACACGTAATATTCGCTGTCTACCTGCTTTAACGCACGATTATATCCTTCCGCAAAGCCGTAGTTCTCAGCCAATTCTATCACGCGAACATGTGGATAAGTTTCTTTCAACCATGCGACAGAATCATCTGTTGAAGCATTGTCGGCTATGATAACCTCTGCTTCATCTCGTGAGAATTTCAGCACGGAAGGGAGATATTGCTCCATCATGCTTCGTCCATTCCAGTTCAATATGACTATCGCTACTTTCATAAGAGTTCTGCCTTTAATGAACTTTGATCGAAATTAAACTCTCCCAATCGTACTCGGAGAATCTGGTTGTCATACTCTTCCTTTGCCTGATCGGGCGATAATTCTACACGAATATAGTTATCTGTAAAGCCATGCATAGCCTTTCCTCGTGCCGCTTTCTCAAAGAGGACGTCTACCTCCTGCCCTATATGCTCCGCATAGAAGGCACGTGTCTTCTCATCAGAGAGCTTCAAAAGCTTATGCGCACGGTGCTTCTTCTCACGGTCATCTACCACATAAGGGATTGACAATGCCGCTGTTCCTGGACGTTCCGAATAAGGGAAGACATGGAGTTGGGTGACTGGAAGAGAGTCGAGGAAGTTATAACAATCCTCAAAATACTCTGGACGCTCGCCACGAGAACCTACCATCACGTCCACACCGATAAATGCATCGGGCATCTTTTCCTTAATAAGTTTTATCTTACGAGCAAAGAGTGCCGTGTCATAACGACGGTGCATCAACTCCAACACCTCATCAGAACCACTCTGAAGTGGGATGTGGAAATGTGGCATAAACGCTCGTGACTCTGCACAATACGCTATCAACTCATCATCGATCAAGTCGGGTTCCAACGAACTAATACGGAATCGCTGTATGCCCTCTACCTTATCTAATGCCTTAACGAGGTCTAAGAAACTCTCACCTGTGGTCTTACCGAAGTCACCTATATTAACTCCCGTCAACACAATCTCCTTTCCACCCTCTCTTGCAGCCTCTTCTGCCTGCGCAACAAGTGACTGAATAGTCGGGTTACGTGAGAATCCACGAGCAAAAGGAATCGTACAATAAGTACAGAAGTAATTACATCCGTCTTGCACCTTTAGGAAGTAGCGTGTACGATTACCACGCGAGCAACTTGCTTGGAAACTTTTAATATCCTTCGTCTTTACAGAGTGATACTCTCCCTCTGACGTCTCTTCTTTAGCTGTATCGACCTTGTTCCAAGCATCACTAAGATACTGTACGAGGTCGGCTTTCTCATTACTACCCAACACAAGGTCAACACCTTCTATCTTCGCTACCGTTGCACTCTCAAGCTGAGCATAGCAACCTGTCACGATTACGAAAGCACCTGGGTTCTGGCGAACCATACGATGGATGATCTGACGGCACTTATGGTCAGCAACCTCAGTAACCGAACAGGTGTTAATCAGACATATGTCTGCCTGCTCAGTCTTCTTCGCTTCACGCACGCCCAGATTATATAAGGTACGCGCGAAGGTACTTGTCTCTGAGAAGTTGAGCTTACAACCCAACGTATAGAACTTGGCTGTCTTGCCTTGAAATGCTGCTGTATCTATCATATAACTTGCAAAGTTACAGTAAAATGAAGACAAAACCAAAGAAATAAGCCCGTTTGCACATCAGAAAAAACAAGAAAAAGACTGAAAATAAGATTTTACACGCTAAAACAAGGCTTTAAAGCCGCTAAAAAGAAAGGGTTTTTAAATTGTGTAGGCACACATTAAAACCTTTAACATTTATTTAATATTCATATCCTATTGATTATCAATAGCTTACGAATTTGTTACAAAAGAAGAACAAAAAAAGTTCTAAAAATATTATTGCCGTATAAAAAAATACTTACCTTTGCATCGTTTT
>ERZ772978.377-NODE-377-length-17754-cov-59.9026_pt1 | contig 17754 bp, 14 predicted proteins | sample MGYA00511675_ERZ772978 | MGnify/ENA primary metagenome ERZ772978 (study PRJEB29015, sample SAMEA2738092) | human oral metagenome | biome: human oral; feature: human-associated habitat; material: saliva | place: China | collected 2156 ... | reverse complement strand
AGGGCATCCTCGGCACCTCCTCCTTCGACGCGCCCGGCACCGCCCGCGCCATCGACGAACTCGGTCTGAAAGGCAAGGTCTTCACCGCCGGCACCGGCATGCCTGCCGCCAACGCGCAAATCCTCAAAGACGGATCCGTGTCCACCCTGACCCTGTGGGATCCCGCGAACGCCGGCTACGCGATGGCCTCCTTGGCCACGAAGATCCTCAACGGTGAAAAGATCGAAGACGGCGTGAACCTGGGCGTCGAAGGCTACGAAAGCATGCACTTCTCGCCCGGCTCCACCAAGGTCCTCGAGGGCACCGGCTGGCTCAAGATCACCAAGGACAACGTCGACTCCCTCGGCTTCTGACCCGCTCTCAGGCGACGACCACCCGGGTGCCACGGCCTCGTCACCCACTCCAATGACGAGGCCGTGGCCAGGCCACCCCGCGTACGCACCCTCACGCCCCCTCGCGTCACGCAACCGCGCGCGTGAGGGTGGCCCCCGGGCGGCGGGATACGTCGGAAAGGACACCACATGGACACCCCAGTGCTGGCGGTACGACACGTCAGCAAATCTTTCGCAGGCGTGCGAGCCCTGGTCGACATCGACCTGGAGATCGCGCCCGGAGAAATCCACTGCCTGGCCGGAGAAAACGGGTCGGGCAAATCCACCCTCATCAAGGTGATCTCCGGGGTGCACACCCCCGAACACGGGACGGTCTCGATTGACGGTCGCGACTTCACGCGCCTGACGCCGTCCGCTGCCATCGACGCGGGCGTGCGCGTCATCTACCAGGATTTCTCGATTTTCCCGAACCTCTCCGTCATGGAGAACATCGCGCTGGGCAGCGAAGTGGCCGCCGGGCGTCGCCTGGTGAACCGTTCCCGCATGCGTGAGGTCGCGCGCGAGGCCGTAGCGAAGATCGGCTTCGACGTGGACCTCGACGAACTCGTCGGCAACCTATCCGTCGCCGACAAGCAGCTCGTCGCCATCAGCCGCGCCCTCATGGGCGACGCGAAGCTCATCATCATGGACGAGCCCACGACCGCCCTCACCAAGAAAGAAGTGCGCGCCCTCTTCGACATCGTCGCCGACCTCCAATCGCGCGGCATCGCGATCCTCTTCGTGTCCCACAAGCTCGAAGAAGTCTTCGAAATCGCGGAGCGCTTCACGATCCTGCGCAGCGGCCACAAGGTCATCACCTGCCCGAAAGAAAAGCTCGACCGAGCCAGCTTCGCCCGCCACATGACGGGGCGCGACTTCGCGGAGGAACGCTACCAGCCCGGAGACATCGACGAGGCGCCAGTCCTCCAGGTCGAAGGCGCAACCGTTGCCGGCGCCTTCACCGACGCGTCACTGAGCGTGCGGCCCGGCGAAATCCTCGGCATCACCGGCCTGCTGGGATCGGGCCGCACCGAGCTGGCCATCTCCCTCTTCGGGATGCTGCCCCTCGACTCTGGTCGCATCCGCGTCGCAGGCCAGGACGTGACCCTGCACGGCGTGCGGGACGCGATCGAAGCCGGCATCGCCTACGTGCCCGAAGACCGCCTCACCGAAGGCCTGTTCCTCTCGCGCTCGATCGGCGAAAACATCACGATCTCCGAGATGGAAAACTTCACCAAAGCCCTCGGATTCATCGACAAGAAAGCCATCCGCGCCGAAGAAAAGAAGTGGGTGAAACGCCTCGACGTCGTCACACCCGACCCCGCCAACGCCGTCAACACCCTCTCGGGCGGCAACCAGCAAAAGGTCGTGTTGGCCAAGTGGCTTGCCACCAAACCCTCCGTCCTCATCCTCAACGGCCCCACCGTCGGCGTCGACATCGGCTCCAAGTTCACGATCCACTCCATCCTGCGCGAACTCGCCTCCCAAGGCATGGGAGTCATCATCATCTCCGACGACATCGCCGAAGTACTCACCAACTGCTCGACAATCGCCATCATGCGCGCCGGACACCTGAGCGAGCCCATGAGCCCCGACAACCTCACCGAAGCCGAACTGACACGGCTCCTGTCCGAGGACCACGCCCCGGCCTCGTCCACCGAAGGGGGAGAAAACTAATGCCCCGACTCATCACGAAAGTCCTGCGCGCCAACGAATTCTGGGTGTTCCTGGTCATCGCCGCGCTCACCCTCGTCATCCAGGTGCGCTCCGGACAGTTCTACACGGCCAACAACCTCGTCGACCTGGCCGGCGCGATGGTGGTCCCCGGCCTCTTCGCCGTCGCCGCGCACCTGGTCCTCGTCTCCGGCGGCATCGACGTGTCCTTCCCGGCGTTGGCCTCCCTCGCGGTCTACATGACCACGAAGATGCTCGTCGACAACGGGTGGAACGGGCCCGTCATCGTGCCCTTCCTGATCGCCGCCGCCCTCGGAGCCATCCTGGGCGCCTTCAACGGCATCTTCACCTCCCGGCTGACCGTGCCCACGCTGATCATCACCCTGGGCACCGCCAACGTCTTCAACGGCGTCATGCAAGGCGCACTCAAATCCGTGCAGATCAACACGATCCCCGAATCCATGCGCGCCTTCGGATTGTCATCCCTGTTCGTCGCCCGCAACGAAAGCTCCGGCCTGCAATCCTCCATGCCCGTTTCCTTCCTGATCCTCGTCGCGGTCGTCGCGGTCGCCTTCTTCATCACCCGCTACACGATGTTCGGGCGCGCCCTCTTCGCCATCGGCGGCGACGAAAGCGCAGCCGCCCGCGTCGGCTTCAAGGTGCGCGCCACCAAGTTCTGGCTCTACGTCCTCGTCGGAGTCATCGCCGCCCTGGCCGGCATGGTCCGCACCTGCTCCATGGGACAGATGCACCCCACCAACCTGCTCGGCATGGAAATGATGGTCATCGCGGCCGTCGTCCTGGGCGGCACCGCCATCACCGGCGGCAAGGGCTCCCTCACCGGCGTCATGCTCGGCACGCTGCTCATCGTCATCGTCCAAAACTCCATGATCCTCATGGGAATCCCGACGTTCTGGCAGGGCTTCGCCCTGGGCCTGCTCATCATCGTGGGAACCGGCGTCTCCGCGCTCCAGGTCATGCGCGCCCGCCGCAACGCACACTAGGAGGACCACATGTCAACGCTTCTCGCATCCCCGCGCCTCGCTTTCCTCAAAAAGGACAGCTACATGACGCGCCTTGTCATCGTCTTCGTCCTCCTGCTCATCTTCTTCGCCGCCGCGCGCCCCGGCCCCTTCTTCGCCGTGCGCACCTGGCAGTCAATGGCCGTCCAATTCCCCGAATTCGGCCTCATGAGCCTGGGCGTCATGTTCACGATGTTCACCGCCGGCATCGACCTGTCCGTCGTCGCCATCGCGAACGTCACCTCGATCTGCGCCGCCCTCACGCTGCGCGCCACCCTCGCCGAGGCCGTCACCCCCTCGTCCTTGGCCATGGCTGTCCTCGTCGCGCTGGGCGTCGCCCTGGTGGTCGGGGTCGTGTGCGGGCTCATCAACGGCATCCTCGTCGCGGTCCTGAAGATCCCGCCCATCCTCGCGACCCTGGGTACCCTCGAACTCTTCGGCGGCGTCGCCCTCATCCTCACCGAAGGCAAACCCGTCTCCGGAGTCCCGGCAGCGTTCGGGATGATCTTCACGGCGAAGGTGGCCGGCCTCGTGCCCGTGCCCCTCGTCGTGTTCCTCGTGTGCGCGGCCGTCGCCGGCGCCATCGTCGCATTCACGGGCTTTGGGACCACGATCCTCATGCTCGGCACCAACGACACCGCGGCGCGCTTCTCGGGCCTGAAAGTCACCAGCCTCCTGATCCGCACCTACGTGCTCTCCGGCGTCATGGCCGCCATGGCCGGCATCGTCATGCTCGCGAACTACAACTCCGCGAAAGCCGACTACGGCGCCTCCTACACGCTGCTCACCGTCCTCATCGTCGTCCTCGGCGGCGTCAACCCCAACGGCGGATCCGGGCGCCTGAGCGGCGTGCTCCTGTCCATCCTCATGCTCCAGGTCCTCTCCTCCGGCCTGAACATGTTCCCCAACATCTCCAACTTCTACAGGCCTCTCATCTGGGGTGGCGTGCTGCTGCTCGTCATCTGCATGAACGAGGGCCTCTTCTCCTTCTCCAAACTGCGCAGACTCAGGAAAGGACACGCGCATGCTGACAGTTAAAGACAAGCACGTCGTCGTCGGCGCCGACTTCGCCGGGCACCCCCTCAAGGAAGCCGTCAAAGCCCACCTCGAAGAACGCGGCTGGACCGTCACCGACCTGACGCCCGACGCCGACACCGCGCCCATGTACCACCGCGTCGGCTTCGCGCTCGGCGCCCAAATCGCCGAAGGCACATTCGAGCGTGCCCTCGCCTTCTGCGGCACCGGCATGGGCATCCACATCGCCGCCTCCAAGTGCCCGCGCGTCCACGCCGCCGTGTGTGAATCCGTGCCCGCCGCGCGGCGCTGCGCCGCCGCCAACAACGCAAACCTGCTTGCCATGGGCGCCTTCTACGTCGCCCCGCGCACCGCGATGGCCATGGCGGACGCCTTCCTCGAGTCCGCCCTCGGGTCCGGGTACGAGGCCTGGGACGGCTTCTACGAGTACCACCGCATCGGGTACGACGAATGCGACAACTTCGACTACGAGGCCTACAAGGCCAACGGCTTCGAGGTCGTCGACCCGGGCTTCGCGGTGCTTGCGGAGCAGCCGAAGGGGCTGGCGTACTGAGGTGATGCTGTGAGGTGGGTGTTGTGGCCGGGGGCTCCCGGACCACAACCATGCGTGCATCCGCCTGGTCAGCCCCGGCCTCGTGGCGGGCCAAACGCGTTCGCCCCTAAAATGTCGCACGTAATTTCCCTCGGTCAGTTTTTGATGTGCCGAGAAAACGTTGGAATTGCAACGACCCGATTTCAAAGTTTGAAAGACGTGTTGGGGAATTACGTGCGACATTTGTGGGGAACCATGCGGGTGAGTGTGGGAGGCAGTAGGTGTGCGGGCGCGTCGGGCTGCGGGTGCGTGGTGTGCCGAGGCCGGTGCGTGTCCTGCAGGGACTGGCCGGGGTGAGCACTCAGGCAATGCCAAGGCCGGAGGTGCGGACACATCCTTACGCGCGTGATCGTTTTTCGAGAGCGTCGAACCAGGCGGTGAAGAGACGCATCGCAGCATCTGCAAGGTCGTCGATCTCAGAGATTGGTTTGGGGTTTGCTCGGACGCCGAGGGACCAGTTGATGTATCCCTGGGCGAGCCAGGGAGCATCTGCCAGGTACTTCATCGTGAGATCTTTACGGAGTTGCCCGAGAGGTCGTTGCGAGGTGCCAGGCTTATTGGTTTTGAGATCGAATGTACTGGGGTCCTTCTCCAACACCGTCTCGTAGAGAACCTGTGCGTTTGTTACCCACGACGGCACGTCGTTCGAATCCAAGGGCGGATAACACTCGCCGGTTTCCTCTACGTATGTTCCGGCGTAGTACTCGAGGCACACATCGCTGAAGGCTGGTGGCATCTTCCGGCCGGTCACCTGAATCTGTCCGCAGAGCCAATCGCCATTAGGAAGCACTGGGGATTCGATAGTGATGCCTGGCATCGCTGAATCCCCGCGATCGACTGTGAAATACCACCCGTCTGGGATTGTCATATTCCGTAGCGTCTTGCGCAGCACCCGCTCCACCTGGACCTTCGACGCGGGGAGAGACTCGACGTCTGACAGTAGAACGCGAGCGTCGGGGAAATTGGGGAGTATGTCTGCCCAGGTGAGAACGCGCGCGACCTGATCCTGGTGTTCCGCAGCATCGTCGGCGTCGAGGAGGAGGAGCATCAGGTAATCGGCGACTTTCGATTCTCGCTCTAGTTGATCCTCGCTGATGGCGTGGTCGATCTTGGCTTCAATGGCAATGGTTGCCTGTTGAAACGCCAGAAGAATGTCCACGCGCTGGTCTTTTTCGCACCCTACATCGGTCAGTTCGCCAAGCTCCACGCCCAACAGAGACGAGAAGTAGCGCTCAGTCGCTTGCGGATCGTGGCGGAATTCTGCAGCCAACGCTCGCGTGAGCTGGGGCTCCGATGTGTAGAGCGCGCTGAACTCGTGATGTGGTGTCGCTTCCATATGTTGAGGACTCTCTCGTGCGGGCGGGGAACGAGATTCATGATGGTGGCTATTCGGCCGTCTCTTTCACCCCTTTGTGGCTTGACAGTCTCTAACTGTATCGGCTGTTGGGAATATAAGTAGCTTGACAGGCTGTCGTATTGCATTGAAGCTGGCCGGGGCCCATTGGTAAGTTTGCCGAGAGAGCCAACTCTGGCCTCGTCGGTGGTGAGAAACTGGCTGTCCCTCCAAAAGTCGCACGTAATTTCCCTCGGTCAGTTTTTGATGTGCCGAGAAAACGTTGGAATTGCAACGACCCGATTTCAAAGTTTGAAAGACGTGTTGGGGAATTACGTGCGACATTTGTTGGGAACCATGCGGGTGCTCCCTACTTCCTCGGCCTCGCCGTGGATTCGCGGATCGTGAGGACCGGGCTGAAGGTCTGGTGCTGCGTGGGCGCGTCGGGGCCGGATAGCAGGAGCTCGGCGGCGGCCGCGCCAAGTTCGTCCATGGGCTGGCGGATCGTCGTGAGGGGTACGGGCATCTGCGCTGCCAGGGGAATGTCGTCGAAGCCGATGACGGACACGTCACCGGGGATGGAGACCCCCGCGACTCGCAGCGCCGACATGACGCCCACGGCGAGCAGGTCGTTCGCGCAGAAGACCGCCGTCGGCGCAGAGCCCTCGGAGGCGGCTCGGGCCTCGGCGATGGCCTCTTCGGTGGCCGCATACCCTGCCTGGGCGGTGTACGCCTCCGCGTTGTGCACGGTCAGCCGGACGTTGTCCGACCCCGTCAGGCGCTGCCAGTGCTCGATCGCGTCCCGCACACCCGCGAGGCGCTGCAGGGACTGACGCATGTCGGCGGGACCGTTGAGGAAACAGATGCGCTGGTGTCCGAGCGCCAGGAGATGCTCGATCGCCAACGCTGCCCCCGCGCGGTCGTCGATGGACACGGACGGCAGACCCTCGGGCGCGTCGGCCGCGTCGAAAAGAATGACCGGCGTGCCCTCCTCGACCAGGCGCGTGGCGGCCTCGTGTGAGGAATCAGCCGGGGTGAGCAGGACGCCGCGCACGGCCTGGCGCCCCAGCGCCTCGAGCAGGTCGCGCTCCTCGCGCACGGAGGCGTGCGTGGAGGACAGTGTCATGATGTAGCCCTCGCGCGCCAGGACTCGCTCCATGGCTGCGGCCGCCTCCATGAAGAACGGGTTTGTCAGATCGAAGACCGCCACGCCCACGAGCGGCGACGTGCCGCGCCGCAGCGCCTGCGCGGTCGGGTTGGGCTTGTAGCCGAGTTGCGCGATCGCCGCCTCGACTCGTTCGCGCACGTCGGGGCGCACGCTCTCGCGCCGGTTGATGACGTTAGACACGGAGCCGACGCTCACGCCCGCAAGAGCGGCGACGTCTTTGACGCCGGGGGCTTTGCGGGGTGCTGCGGGGGACGAGGCAGGGGTCGTGTCCTGGGGACTCGTGCCCTCTGAGGTCTGGCGGGGCGGCGTCATGGTGGCTCTTTCAGAAACTCGAATGATGAAACGTTCATATTGTGGCATCTCCAGGGAGCTTTACGCTCCAATTTTCCTGGCAAGTTCAAGGCTGACGTGTAGAGTTGACATGCATATTGTTGTGTGGCACACTTTCTATCTATCTGAATCGTTTCATTCCTCGACGAAGAGGTGACCACATGACACGAGAAGCTGACAGGCCAGTTGTCTCGCTCCAGCATGCCGTGAAGAAGTTCGGCTCCTTCACCGCGATGTCTGATGGGTGCATCGAGCTGTATCCGCACCGCATTCACGCCCTTGCCGGCGAAAACGGTGCGGGTAAGTCGACGCTCGTGAAGGTGCTCGCCGGCATTCACCAGCCAAACTCCGGAGAGTTCCTGGTCGATGGCCAGCCGGTGCGCTTCAAGACCCCCGCGGAGTCGAAGGGCGCCGGAATCTCGGTGATCTACCAGGAGCCCACGCTGTTCCCCGACCTCACGGTCGCCGAGAACATCTACGTGGGGCGTCAGCCCCGGGGGCGCTTCGGCTTCATCGATCACGCCGCCATGAGGCGCGACGCCCAGGAGCTCTTTGACCGCCTCGAAGTGCCGATCGACCCCTCCCAGCTGGCCGACGGCCTGTCGATCGCGGACCAGCAGATCATCGAAATCGCGAAGGCGATCTCGCTGGACGCCAAGGTCCTCATCATGGATGAACCGACGGCCGCTCTGTCCGGGCACGAGGTCGACCGCCTCTTTTCCGTCGCGCGTTCACTGCGCGACAAGGGGGCTTCCCTCATGTTCATCTCGCACAGGATGGAGGAAATTTTCGACCTGTGCGACGACGTGACGATCATGCGCGACGGCGCCTACGTCTCCACCCGCGACCTGAAGGGAACCACGAAGGCGCAGCTCGTTCGCGACATGGTCGGCCGCGACGTCGACCAGCTCTTCCCCAAGCTGGACGCGCAGATCGGTGATCCCGTCCTGACGGTTGAAGGGCTCACCCGATACGGCGCCTTCGAGGACGTGAGCTTCGAGGTCCGCAGCGGAGAGATCCTGGGGCTCGCGGGCCTGGTCGGCGCTGGCCGATCCGAGGTCGTGCGCACCATCATGGGCATCGACAAGGTGGACGGCGGCACCGTGACCGCCTTCGGAAAGCCGCTGAAGCTTGGCGACACGGTGGGCGCTATTCGCGCCGGCCTCGCCTTCGTACCCGAAGACAGGCGCAAGCAAGGCCTCGTCATGGACCTGTCCGTTGCACGCAACACGGCCCTCACGCTGCGCAGCAAACTCGCCCGCTGCGGACTCATCAACTCCCGAACCGAACGGGCGGTCGCGCAGGAATGGTCCACCAACCTCGAAGTGAAGACGGCCAGCCAGGACACCCCCGTGTCCGCGCTGTCGGGCGGCAATCAGCAAAAGGTCGTCCTGGCGAAATGGCTCGCCACCGACCCGACGATCCTCATCGTCGACGAGCCGACCCGCGGCATCGACGTGGGAACGAAGGCCGAAGTACACCGCCTGATCTCCACCCTGGCCACCAGGGGAGTGGCCGTCATCATGATCTCCTCCGAGCTGCCCGAAATCCTCGGCATGGCCGACCGCGTCCTCGTCATGTGCGAAGGACGCATCACCGGCGAATTCACCAGAGAAGAAGCCACAGCTGACGCCATTATGACGGCTGCAACAGACCACGAAAAGGCCGCATCATGACCGCAACACTGACCCCTCCCTCCCGCATCCACGGGTCGTCGCCGATAAGCCGACAGCCAGCCACGCCCTCGTCCGCGACCAAGAGGCACGCCCCATCGAAGCTGCGCTCTCTCCTGTCGATGCGCGAGCTCCCCGTGATCGCGGCCCTCATCGCCCTCGTGCTCCTCACGTGGACGATCAACCCGCGCTTCCTGTCCGCCCAAGGAGTGCGCGACCTCTTCCTCAACGCGACGATCGCCATGCTGATGGCCGCCGGGCAATCCCTCATCATCCAATCCGAAGGCGTCGACCTCTCCGTCGGCTCCATCCTCGGCTGCACGGCCTTCGCCACTGGTTTCCTCTTCGCCACCAACCCGGGGCTGCCCATCGGCGTCGTCTTCGTCGCCGGCATCGTGCTGGGGGCGCTGCTCGGAGCGCTCAACGGCCTCCTCGTCACCCAGGCGAAAGTCCCGGCGATGGTCATCACCCTGGGCACCCTCTACGTCTTCCGAGGAGGACTGAACTGGTGGGCGGGATCCACGCAGTACTTCGCCGGCGACCGCCCCCAGGCCTTCGGCGACCTAGGAGTCGCCACAATCGCCGGCTTCCCAGTGCTCACCCTCCTGGCGGTCATCGTCATCGTGATCGTCTCGCTCTACCAGCGCTACGCCCGATCCGGGCGCGACCTCTACGCGATCGGCTCCGATCGCGCGGCCGCAGCCGTCTACGGCATCCCCGTCGCCAAGCGCGTCTTCGCGGCCTTCGTCGCCAACGGCGCGCTCGTCGGACTCGGAGGCGTCCTCTACGCCTCCCGCTTTAACTCCGTGGGCGCCACGACGGGCGCGGGCATGGAACTCGACATCGTCGCCGCCTGCGTCGTCGGCGGCGTCGCAATGACGGGCGGCGTCGGAACCGCCTACGGAGCCGCCATCGGCGCCCTCCTCCTCACCACCATGACGTCCGCGCTCACAGCCGTCGGCGTCGATAAATTCTGGCAAAAGGCCGTCGTCGGCGCGCTCATCCTCATCGCAATCGTCGTCGACCGAGTCAGCTCAATGCGCCGCCACGAGGCGCTGCGCAAGAAAGGAGGGGACCGCTGATGAACACCCCGACGCAGACCTCGTCACGTGACCTCATGGCCTCCATTCGCCGCGTGTTCTCCTCGCGAGACTCGCACATGACCCTCATCCTCATCCTCGCCATCGCAGTCGCGACCATCCTCATCCCGAGGTTCAGCCAGCCTCGCACGCTCACGTTCCTCACCCTGGACGTGACGGCGACGCTCCTCATGGCCCTGCCCATGACCCTCGTCATGATCAACGCGGACATCGACCTGTCCGTCGCCTCGACCGCCGGCCTCGTCAGCGCGTCCTTCGGCGTCCTCGTCCAGTCGGGCGTCGGATTCTGGGCGAGCGTCGCGATTTGCCTCCTCATCGGACTGGCGTGCGGCCTCGTCAACGCCGTGATGACCGCCTACGTGGGCCTGCCGGCGCTCGCGGTCACGATCGGTACGCTCGCGCTGTATCGAGGCCTCGCCCTGGTCGTCATCGGCGACCAGTCGATCTCCGACTTCCCGGCGTGGGCGACCTCCGCGGTCACCGGCTCCTTCGGATCCACGGGCATTGCGTACATGGCGATCCCCGTCATCGTGTTCGTCGTCCTCTTCTGGCTCCTGCTGCACAAGACCCCATACGGCCGAGGCCTCTTCGCGCTGGGGTATTCCAAGCAGGCGGCCGAATTCGTCGGCATCGACACGAAGCGTTCCCGCGTCATCGCCCTGACGCTCTCGGGCCTTATGGCGGCGCTGGCGGGCATCTACTGGACGCTGCGCTACTCCGCGGCGAAGGCCGACAATGTCGAGGGCCTCGAGCTGGTCGTCATCGCCGCCGTCGTCTTCGGTGGGGTCAGCGTCTTCGGTGGCCGAGGCTCGATCTGGGGGAGCGTCTGCGGCGTCCTCACGATCGGCGTCCTCAACTACGCGCTGCGCCTCAACCGAATCCCCGAAGTCATCCTGGTTCTGGTCACGGGCCTGCTCCTGATCGGTTCCGTCGTCGCGCCGTCGCTGGTGAATGCCATCCGCCAGCGTCTGGCTCATCGAGCTGACGCGCGTACCCCTCGCGCCAGCGTCGCACCGGGCGCGGCGAGCGCCTAACAATCCCACAACGAGGGGCATAGTGCCCCCGAAACAGGGCGTCTGCGCCCGAAAGGAAAAGACAACGATGTCTCACATGAACAAAGGTATGGCCGCACTCGGCGCACTCTCGCTGGCCTCGGCCCTCCTGATGTCCGCCTGCGGAGGCGGATCGTCGACGCAGGGCAGCGAGTCCAGCTCCGGTGGGAACGCTTCCGGTTCCTACGACGTGTCCTCCCAGTCGATCACCTTCATCCCTAAGCAGCTGAACAACCCCTTCTCCGACGTCATGCTCGGCGGAGGAAAGGATGCCGCCGGTGCGATCGGATTCTCCGAGGTCAACGTCGTGGGTCCCCTCGAGGCCTCCTCCTCCTCGCAGGTCTCCTTCATTAACTCCGAGGTGCAGGCGGGCACCAACGTCCTCGTGATCGCAGCGAACGACCCCGATGCCGTGTGCCCGGCTCTGCAGGACGCGCGCAAGGCCGGCACGAAGGTCGTCACCTTCGACTCCGACGCCTCGGCGGATTGCCGCGACCTGTTCATCAACCAGGTCGAGTCCAAGCAAGTGGCGATCACCATGCTCGACATGGTCTCCGAGCAGATTGGCGGTTCCGGTAAGGTCGCCATCCTCTCCGCGACGGCGAACGCCGCCAACCAGAACGCGTGGATCAAGTTCATGGAGGACGAGATCGCCTCGAATGACAAGTACAAGGGCATCGAGATCGTCGCGAAGGTTTACGGCGACGACGATGACACGAAGTCATTCCAGGAGGCGCAGGGCCTGCTCCAGGCACACCCCGACCTGAACGCGATCGTGTCGCCGACCACCGTCGGCATCGCCGCCACCGCGCGCTACCTGTCGACCTCCGACTACAAGGGCAAGGTCGTCCTCACGGGCCTGGGTCTGCCCAACGAGATGCGTTCCTTCGTGAAGGACGGGACCGTCAAGGAGTTCGCCCTGTGGGATCCCGCCCAGCTGGGATACGTGGCGGCCTACGCGGGTGCCGCGCTCGATAGCGGCGCGATCAAGGGCGAGGTCGGGGAGACGTTCACCGCCGGAGACCTCGGCGAGCGCACGATTGGCGAGAACAAGACCGTCGTCGTCGGTGACCCCGTGCGCTTCAACGCGGACAACATCGACAACTACGACTTCTGACGCCACTTCTGACGGGGTTGGTGGGCGCGCTCGTCGTGCCCACCAACCCCGCGTTCATGCGGCAAAACGTGGGTTGCGTGAGTGACCCTGTTTGCTAAATGAAACGATTCACGTTAGAATGGGCACCATCAATTTCCGTTCAACGATGAAGGGATGTTCCATGAGCGAGACCCCATCACTGGCCCACACCCTCGCCACGACGAGCCAGGCCAGCCCCCACCGAGCCTGCTTCCTCCTGCGCGTCCGGTCCGAGAAACTCGCCGAATACGCCGACGTGCACCAGCGTGTCTGGGACGAGATGCTCCAGGCCCTGCGCGACGCCGGGTGGCGCCACTACTCCCTCTTCCTCGACCCGGACACCGGCCTCGTCGTCGGCTACTACGAGGCCGACGACGCCCGCGCGGCCGCCGCAGCCATGGAGGATCTCGAGGTCAACACGCGCTGGCAAGCCGAGATGGCCCAGTACTTCCAGCCGGACGGAGGCGGAACCGCCCACTTCCTGAGCCAATACTTCTACCTCGCCTAACCGCCCACCGAGGCCGACCCCCGAGAAACCGTCCCTGCCCCCCGAGGTCGCCCCGGCCTCGCAATCCACACCCCGCACGTCGAAGGAGACGTCATGACCATCCACCTGTCCGACCTGTCCGAAAGCGCCCGCACCCTGCTGCGCGAGCAGACCATCGAGCTGCCGAGCTGGGCCTTCGGCAACTCCGGGACCCGCTTCAAGGTCTTCCCGAGCCCCGGCACCCCGCGCAACGCCTACGAAAAGATCGACGACGCGGCGCAGGTCCATCGATTCACCGGGATCACCCCGCGGGTGTCCCTGCACATCCCCTGGGACATGGTTGACGACTTCTCTGACCTCGCGGAGCACGCGCGCTCGCAGGGCATCATCCTGGGCACCATCAACTCCAACGTCTTCCAGGATGACGACTACAAGTTCGGCTCCCTGACGAACTCCGACGAGGCCATCCGACGCAAGGCGATCGACGCGCACCTGCGCTGCATCGACGTCATGAACGCGACCGGGTCCGACACGCTCAAGATCTGGCTGGGCGACGGAACGAACTACCCGGGTCAGGACTCGATCGCCGCGCGCCAGGAACGCCTTGCTGACTCACTGTCTGTTATCTACGAGAATCTGGCTCCGCAGCAGCGTTTACTTCTGGAATACAAGTTCTTTGAACCTGCCTTCTACCACACCGACGTCCCGGACTGGGGCACGGCTCTGGCGCATGTGACGGCGCTCGGCGACCGCGCCGTCGTCTGCCTCGACACCGGCCACCACGCGCCCGGCACCAACATCGAGTTTATCGTCGTTCAGCTGCTGCGCGCCGGCCGCCTCGGCGCCTTCGACTTCAACTCGCGCTTCTACGCGGACGACGACCTGATCGTGGGCGCCGCCGACCCGTTCCAGCTCTTCCGCATCATGCACGAGATCGTCTCCTTCGGCGCCCTCACGCCCACCTCTGGCGTGAACTTCATGCTCGACCAGTGCCACAACCTCGAAGAAAAGATCCCCGGCGAAATCCGCTCCGCGATGAACGTTCAGGAGGCGACCGCGAAGGCGCTTCTCGTCGACCATGACGCGTTGGCGACGGCGCAGGCCGAGCACGACGTGCTGGCCGCCAACCAGGTGCTCATGGACGCCTTCTCCTCCGATGTGCGCCCGCTCCTCGGCGAGCTCCGTGAGGAGCAGGGCCTCGACCCCGACCCGCTCGCGGCCTACGCGGCCTCGGGCTACTTCGAGCGCATCTGCGAGCAGCGGGTGGGTGGCCAGCAGGCCTCGTGGGGCGCATGATGGCGACCGTCGTCGCTATCGACCTCGGGGCCTCCTCGGGGCGCGTCCTACGGGGCGTGTTCGACGGCGAGCGCCTGACCCTCGAGGAGTGCTCCCGCTTCCCGAACGGGCCGGTCGCCCTCCCCGGGCCTGCTTGCGCGGGCGGGGCTGGCGCGGACGGATCCGAGCGCCACGAGGACGAGGCCGGCGTGGCCTACGAGTGGGACATCCTCGCGCTGTGGCGCGGAATCCTGGATGGCCTGCGCGAGGCCAGCCTGCGCGGCAGCTTGGACGCTATCGGAATCGACACGTGGGCCGTGGACTACGGGCTGCTGGACGAGGATGGCCGGCTGATCGGCAACCCCGCGTCCTATCGCTCGGCGCGCTGCGTCCTCGGCGCCTCCGAGGTGCTCGACCGATGGGACTCCTCCTGGCTGTATGCGCGCAATGGGCTGCAATTCCAGCCTTTCAACACGCTGTTCCAGCGCGTGGCGGACCGGAGGGAGGCGCGCGCGGACTGCGCGCGCACGGCACTCCTGATTCCCGATCTCCTGGCGTACTGGCTCACGGGTCAGGCGCGAAGCGAGCTGACGAACGCGTCGACAACCGGCCTCGTCAACGCAGCGCTGCGCGACTGGGATCCCGAGATTCAGATACGGCTACGCGACGACTTCGGGGTGGAGCACATCTTCCCCCCGCTCATCTCACCGGGGGAGGTCATCGGTGAGGCCCGCGTTGAGGGGCTCGACCTGCGCACCTCAACGGGTGAGCGCACCCCGGTTGTCGCCGTCGGGTCCCACGACACCGCGTCGGCGGTCGCGGGTGTGCCCGCCCGGACCGGGTCGTTCGCGTACATCTCGAGCGGCACCTGGTCGCTCGTCGGAACCGAGCTGAGCGCCCCCGTGCTCTCCGACGAGGCTCGGGCAGCCAATTTCACGAACGAGCTGGGCGTGGATGGCACGGTCCGTTTCCTCGCTAACATCATGGGCATGTGGGTACAGCAGGAATGCCTGCGCGAGTGGGCGGCCCTGGGGGACGAGGCGTCGGGCGCTTCAGGCCGGGTCGACTGGCCTCTCCTAGACGCACAGACCGAGGCGGCCCAGCCCGCGCGCTACCTCCTCGACATGTCCTCGCCCGAGCTGATGGCTCCGGGCGGCATGGTGGAGCGCGTGCGTTCGCTGTGGTTCCCGGGCCCGGGCGCCTCCTCGGCGGCTTCGTCGGACGACTCCTCTTCGGCGGACGACTCCTCCTCGTCGGACGAGGCCGGGGCCGGGTCAGGTGATCAGCAGGCCTCGGGCGTCGACCCGACTGAGCGCGCAACCGTCCTGCGTGCGATCACCGATTCGCTGGCGCTGGCGTACAGCCGGGCGATCCGACGGACGAGTGAGCTCAGCGGCACCCGCCCTGAAGCGATTCATCTCGTCGGAGGCGGGTCGAAGAATCGCCTGCTGGCGCAGGAGACCGCCGACGCGACGGGCATCCCGGTCATTGCGGGACCCGTCGAGGCCACGGCCCTGGGAAACATGTTCATCTCCCTGCGCGCCATTGGCGCCGCCAGCGGGACGCTGATGGACCTTCGCGCCATTTCCCAAGCCTCGTCGGTGCTCGAGACCTACGAGCCGCGCGCCTCCCACGCGCACCTCTGGGACGAGGCCGATGCGTGCCTCGGGTCCGGTGATGCCCTGTCGTAGCTGATGTGTGCTGACGTGGGCCGCGGCTCGAACGGTCGTTCGAGCCGCGGCCCACGTGTGTATGAGCATGATGCGCGCGCCATTGATCCTGTCGATTGCTGATTGACGGTTGTGTGCGGATGCTGCGCGTGGGCGCGTCTCAGTGTATGCATGCCGACAGGCGTCATGGGATACGTCGGCCAACATGCACTCAACGCTCTTATAGCGAACAGTATGTTCAGATGTTCACCAGGGTGTCACGACCCCCGAGTGGCAGCTACCTTCTGGCGATACGACTCAGCCTCCCAGTTCTCAATGAAGCCGCGCTCACGCTCGTCCATGACGCGCACACGCCCGAGCAGGTTCGCGTCCCGTGCCACGCGCAACGCGTCCAGGAAGGTGTGCAACGCGTTATCCGAGGCCTCGTTCGTGCATCCCACAGCCGCCACCGCGAGTCCGGGAATGACGGCGACAATGGGGCTGCGCCCGTGCTGCGCGCGGTGCAGCGACACTTTCGCGGCCACGATGTCCTCCGTGTCGGTCGCCTCCAGGACCACGGGGAAGGAACCCGCGTACACGATCTGGTCGGGGATCAGCGGCCCTCCAGGTGCCGACGCGAGCGCCGAGAGGCCGTCCGTCGACAGCGCGACGCTCGGCGCGTCCACCGCGCGACGGAACGCCTCGGCCACCCGGGAAGGCGAACCCGAGAAGGCAGTCTCGGCCTCGTCGATCGCTGCGCGAATCGAGGACGTGAGGAACGCGATGCGCTCGAAGATCGCATCCTTCGTCGGGCCCGACACGATGATGCCGTGATTGCCGAGGAGTGTGATCGCCGGCGGGGGTGCGTTGTGTGCGGCCGTGAAGGCGCGGCGACGCTCGTCGATGAGGCGTGCCAGCGGGATGCCCGGATCCGTGTAGTCGACCCACAGCGCCTGGTCGCCCAGGATGCGTTCGCACAGCTCCTCTCCGCGCGTGTTGCACGTAATCGCGTTGGCTGTCAGCGGGTGCAGGTGGATGACGAGCGGATCGGGAATCAGCGCGTGAAAGAGGAGCTCGACGCTGGGGCGACGCTCGAACGCGCCGCGCTGTGCGAGCTGGGCAGCCGCGCGAACGGGGTCTTCGTTACTGGGGAGTTCCTCTGGGTGATGGAAGGCGTGGAGAAGGGTCGGAATGTCGAGTGGGACCAAGTCTTCCTCGCGCAGGGTAGCGAGCGGAACCCCGCTGGGCTTGATGAGGAGGGTATCTCCGATCTTTGCGGACGAGTTCCCGCCCCCCGAGCGCGTGTATTCCGTGTCCGCGCCGATCTGGTTGGACAGCTCGATGAGGTGGGTGACGAGGTTGTGAGATGAAGCGGTCATTGCTCCTCCGCGATGAGGATGAATCGTTTCATCTAAGGATAAGGAGGAGGTAGGGTTCTGTCAAGGTGGTGACCATTGGCCGCTCTCGTGGGGTGTTCAGTGCTTGTTCGCATGAGGTGTGCAGGAGGTCGATGGTGCTGTACACCCTGTGCATGTGTCCGCGCCTTTCCGTGCGAGGTGCACAGGCTCCTTGAGTGAGGGGGTGCGGCTCCCGTTGGGGAGCCCCCACCGGTGTGACGGGGGTGTTGTGGCCGGGGGTAACCGTTCCTCCCCGAAAACTCGCACGCCCCTAAAATGTCGCACGTAATTTCCCTCGGTCAGTTTTTGATGTGCCGAGAAAACGTTGGAATTGCAACGGTCTGATTTCAAAGTTTGAATAACGTGGAGGGGAATTACGTGCGACATTTGTGGGCAACCGTGCGGGCGAGCCACGCTCACCACCCCACCTGTGCACCGGCGGGCTGCTTCCGAAGGGTGCA
>ERZ772978.372-NODE-372-length-17931-cov-30.3672_pt1 | contig 17931 bp, 17 predicted proteins | sample MGYA00511675_ERZ772978 | MGnify/ENA primary metagenome ERZ772978 (study PRJEB29015, sample SAMEA2738092) | human oral metagenome | biome: human oral; feature: human-associated habitat; material: saliva | place: China | collected 2156 ... | reverse complement strand
AACTCCCAAACAACAAAAAATTCTACAAAAACCGGCAACAAACTGAAATTCAACAACTTTTATTTCAGATATTATTGCAGAACTTTCAAAACACTATCAATCCAAACCCAAACAACCCAAAACCATCCAACTCACACACCGACAAACAACACAACCGCCAACAACACCAAAGGTCGTCTGAAATCTTTTTCAGACGACCTTGTATTTTCTTACTACCTAATTCAATCAACCGACTTCGTTATTTTAGTCGGCAAACTGTTTTTTCATACGTTCGCGGCGTTCTTGTGCTTCTACGGAAAGTGTAGCAGTCGGGCGGGCAAGGAGGCGTTTGAGACCAATGGGCTCGCCGGTATCTGCGCAGAAGCCGTACTCGCCTTCGTCGATGCTGCGGATGGTTGCTTGTACTTTACCCAGAAGTTTGCGCTCGCGGTCGCGGGTGCGCAATTCCAGCGCGTACTCTTCTTCTTGAGTGGCGCGGTCGGCAGGATCGGGAGCGGATTCGTGTTCTTGCAGGTGGCCGGTGGTGGCAGATGCGTTTTCAATCAGTTCGTCTTGCATTTTTACCAGCAGTTCGCGGAAGAATGCCAACTGATCGCTATTCATGTAGTCTTCTTCCGGACCGTCCCAATTCAAAATGTCTTGTTCTGTCAGCTTTGCCATAATTTTTCTTTCAATCTATTGCGGGAAACGAAATGCTACTCAAGTGTTTTATTTTATTGATTTCTTAGAACTTCTTTTCTCAAGTCCGTTTAGAAATGGCGGCATAATACCATGTTTTCACAGCCGTGGTTTTGATTTTCACTTTTTTGCGTTTTGCTTACGTCATGCTGCAAATTCTTAATGAACTCGCTGTCTATTGCAGTAGCCACAAGTTGATTTGACGGGTAATTTGAGGCGATAGGCTGCTTAACCAGATCCACAGTAATAATGCCAATATACTACCTGAAAAATCGTAGCGTCCGTACTTTAAAAACTGCACGGGAGAAAGTATGGGGCGATATATCCGTTCCAACGCGACGGAAAGTTGGGAATAGGGATCTTTAATACTGAGCACTATGCGGATAAACAACCCTATCAATAACACATAAGCTGCTGATTTAATTGTATTCAATACTGCCAGTATAAAATTGGCGATGATGATTTTTGCGCTGAATGCGGTAGGCTGCGCCACTAAAGTGATGAAGGTGAATACGATGTAATATAACAACAATCCTGACAACAGGCAGGCGGGGTCGTATTTTTTAACTGGCAGAATTTTATGCAGCGGGTTGACCAGCCAATCGGTTGATCGCTTGCTGAACGCTAAGAGTGCATGATTTTCACTCAATCCCGCCGACTGCAGGAAGAGACGTGCCAAACACAGGATAACGATGCCGTCGGCAAGCAATATCAATAAATCTCCACGCATTTTCAGACGACCTTATATTGTTGTGCCATTTCCTGCGAACGCTTGACGCAAGCGTCAACGCCTTGGGCAATGGCTTCGGCGACGCGGCATGATTTGAACGTTTCGATAGCTTCGTGGGTGGTTCCACCTTTGGAAGTAACGTTTTGCTGCAATTGCGCGAAGTCTTCGCCGCTTTGTTCTGCCAAGGCGACTGCGCCTTTAAACGTAGCGAGACTGAGGGCGCGGGCATCTTCTTCGCTGAATCCTTGCGCCTGAGCGGCGGCTTGGAGTGCGCCGAGCAGGTAAAAGACGTAGGCGGGACCGCTGCCGCTAATACCGGTAATATTGTGCAACTTCTCTTCTTCGCCCAACCAAACAGTCAAACCGACGGAACGCATAATGCGGTCGGCGGCGGCGCGGTCGGCTTCGGATACTTCCGCTTCGGCAAACATGCCGGATACGCCCAAACCGATTTTCCCCGGCGTGTTGGGCATGGTACGGACGATGCGGCGCGTTCCGCCAAGGTAGCGGCTGAGGGTATCAATAGACAAACCGGCGGCAACGGAGAGCACCAATGCGCCGTTGACGCGAACGTTGCGGCACGCGGCTTCCATGTCCTGCGGTTTGACGGCAAGGATTAATACGTCGTCTGAAAGCAATTCGGGCAGCGACTCAGAAACTTCGACATTTAATTCTTTTGCCAAACGCCCGCGTTTTTCTGCGCCACGGTTGGCGATGTGGATACGGTATCCGCCCTGCTTGACCAGCCCGCCCGCAATGGCGGCTGCCATATTGCCGCCGCCTAAAAAGTAGATGTTCATAAATTTCCTTAATTTTTTAAATGAAATACATTTTCTGAGGTCGTCTGAAATGCCGTTTCTATCAAAGCGGAAAAATTTCAGACGACCTTTTTACCAACGGACGCTTTCGGGCAGCGATGTTCGGTATAAGCCCTGTTTTTCCAAACAATCGAAGCCTTCTTGTTTGAAAGTTTCCGCTAAAGGGCGTTTATCGCGGATAGCCAAGCTAGTCCGCAAGCTTCAAACTTTTTGATTTTCCTCATGAAATAATCATTAGCTGCGGCACGATAAGCATTGTCGTCAACGGAATAACTCCCGTCTGCAAAACGTGTTCCGCGGAAATCCTCGATAGAAGGCGGCGGTTCGCCTTTAATTTCCCAAAAATCTATTGCTGCCGGCTTTTTGGGCTTGCACCAGCCTGATAAGGACTCACATTGATACCAGCCCATCAACCGACAACCCGTTAAGATCAAACCAAGCAAAAAGACCGAGATAATCTGTTTCATTGACTATCTTTCCCTTTTTGTTCCCGTCTGCCGAAAATCGCGCTGCCGATGCGCACATGCGTTGCGCCGCACGCGACTGCCACAGACATGTCTCCGGACATCCCCATCGACAATACATCCGCGTGGACACCCGCCGCGTTCAGGTCGGCGAGCAGTTGCTGCATGGTTTGGAACTGAACACGCAATTCTTCATCATCGCTGTCAGCTTTGGCGACACACATCAACCCGCGTACAACCACATTCGGCAACTTCGCTACTTCTACCCCCAGCGCGACCGCTTCATCGGGCGCAACGCCGTGTTTCGCCTCCTCACCCGCGATGTTGACTTCGATGCACACCTGCAAAGGCGGCATTTCGGGCGGGCGCTGTTCGCTCAGGCGGCGGGCGGTTTTCAGACGACCTATCGTATGCACCCAATGCGCGCGTTCGGCGACAAATTTGGTTTTGTTCGACTGCACATCGCCGATGACGTGCCAAACGATGTCGGGCAAATCCGCGAGCGTTTCCGTTTTCTCGTACCACTCCTGAATATAGTTTTCACCAAAATCACGCTGTCCTGCGGCATATACCTCGCGGATGTCGTCTGAAGGGAAGGTTTTGCTGACAGCAATCAGACCCACTTCGCCCACCTGCCTGCCTGCCTTTTGCTCGGCTTCGGCAATGCGGCGGCACACCTCCGCATAATTTTGTTGCAATACCGACATGATTTCTTCCTTTATTACATCAATTACAGCGATTTTGAAAATTTTACTTGGTCTGAACGGTTTATGTATTTAAAATAATACAATTTATCGGAACCTGAACAGGGAAATGCCCGGCATTCCGCGTCCGCATTTTAAATCGGGTTCCGCCTCATTATTCTAAACTAAAACAAGGCCACATTATGCAGATTACCGACTTACTCGCTTTCGGCGTCAAAAACAAAGCTTCCGACCTTCACTTAAGCGCCGGAATGTCCCCCATGATCCGTGTTCACGGCGACATCCGCCGCATCAACCTGCCCGAAATGTCCGCCGAAGAAGTCGGCAACATGGTTACTTCAGTCATGAACGACCATCAGCGCAAACTGTTCCAACAAGATTTGGAAGTGGACTTCTCCTTCGAGCTGCCCAACGTCGCCCGTTTCCGTGTCAACGCATTTACCTCCAACCGCGGTCCTGCCGCCGTCTTCCGTACCATTCCGAGCGCCGTATTGACGCTGGAAGACCTGCGCGCCCCGCGTATTTTCCAAAAAATCGCCGACAACCCGCGCGGCTTGGTATTGGTAACCGGTCCGACCGGTTCCGGTAAATCCACCACGCTGGCGGCAATGATCAACTACATCAACGAGACCCAACCCGCACACATCCTCACCATCGAAGACCCGATCGAGTTCGTCCACCAAAGTAAAAAAGCCCTCGTCAACCAGCGCGAGCTGCACCAACACACCCACAGCTTCGCCAACGCCCTGCGTTCCGCATTGCGTGAAGACCCCGACGTAATCCTCGTAGGCGAGATGCGCGACCCCGAAACCATCGGCCTCGCGCTGACTGCCGCCGAAACCGGCCACTTGGTATTCGGCACGCTGCACACCACCGGCGCCGCCAAAACCGTGGACCGTATCGTTGACGTATTCCCTGCCGGCGAAAAAGAAATGGTACGTTCCATGCTGTCCGAATCCCTGCGCGCGGTCATTTCGCAAACCCTGCTGAAAACCCGCGACGGCAACGGCCGTGTCGCCGCACACGAAATCCTCATTTCCACCCCCGCAGTGCGCAACCTGATCCGCGAAAACAAAATCGCCCAAATCAACTCCGCGCTGCAAACCGGTCAATCACACGGCATGCAAACCCTCGACCAAGCGCTACAAACCCTCGTCCGCCAAGGTACCATCAGCCCCGACGTAGCCCGCAGCAAAGCGCAAAACAGCGACAGCATGACCATCGTCTGATAAATACATTCCATTATCGGGAACAAACCAGGTCGTCTGAAAACATAGTTTACACAACAAGGAAACCCGTTTCCCGTTTTCAGACGACCTCCGCAAGGCAGGCACAACACCCAATAACAAACAAACCGCCCGCCGGTCTCAATATTCACTTACTTAATAAAGAGTACACAAAATGAGCGAAACAACTCCTTTACACGACTTACTCAGCGAAATGGTGCAAGCCTACTCGCAAAAAAACCAACCGCCGCACATCCCCACCCCTGCCGAAATCGGCACGCACCTCCATCCCCTGCTCGACCGCATGTGCGTCGAAGCAGAAAAACGCGGCGCATCCGACATCTTCATCAGCGCAGGCTTCCCGCCTGCCGTCAAAGTCAGCGGCACCCTGACCCCCGTCCCGCACAAAGCCCTGACCGGCGAAGATACGGCCGCCATCGTCGAATCCACCATGAACCCCGAGCAGCTTGAGACCTTCAACCGCGAATGGGAACTCAACTACTCCGTCCAATCCCGCAGCAACACCCGTTACCGTGTCAACGCCTACCACGAACAAGGCCGCGTCGGCATGGTCTTGCGCCGCATCAACCAAGAAATCCCCGAAATGGAGAGCCTCGGCCTGCCCGCCAAACTCAAAGACCTCTCCCTTTCCCCGCGCGGCCTGCTGATCCTTGCCGGCCCGACCGGTTCCGGTAAATCGACCACCATGGCATCCATGCTCGACTACCGCAACCACAAAATGCCCGGCCACATCGTCACCATCGAAGACCCTATCGAATTCATCTACAAACCCCGCCGCAGTATCTTCACCCAACGCGAAGTCGGCATCGACACCAACGACTGGAAAATCGCCGTCCAAAGCGCGATGCGTCAAGCACCCGACGTCGTCTGTATCGGCGAGGTGCGCAGCGAAGCCAGTATGGAATACGCCCTCCAGCTTGCCCAAACCGGCCACTTGTGCGTCTTCACCATCCACGCCAACACCGCCGCCCAAACCATCGAGCGTATCATCAACTTCTACCAAGAAGACCGACGCAAACAAGTCCTCATGGATTTGGCGCTCAACCTGACCGGCATCATCGGCCAACGCCTCGCCATCAAGAAAAACCGCAGCCAGCGTACCGCCGTCGTCGACCTGCTGCTCAACACACCCGCCATGCAGGATTTGATTTTCAAAGGCGAACTCATGGAAATCCGCGAACTCATGATGCGCTCCGGCACAGACGGCATGCAGACCTTCGACCAACACCTGTTCGAACTCTACATCCAAGGTCAAATCGAATACGACGAAGCCCTGCGCCAAGCCGTTTCCACCAACGACCTGCGCCTGCGCATCCAAATGCACGAAGAAGGCAACGACCCCGACCGCCTCTACGACCGCATCAGCGATTTGAACCTGATTTCATAAACACCCGATGTCAGGCAAAACAAAGGTCGTCTGAAAACCCCGATTCGGGTTTTTCAGACGACCTTCTTTCATATTTCCTTGAGACCTTTGATCATTTCGTACTGCAAACCGAATGCTGTCGTTTCCCCCTCTTTTAGTGATAGGTTTGATTGCTTTTACGCTCGCTGAGTTTGCGTTTCTCCGCATCTATAGTGGATTAAATTTAAATCAGGACAAGGCGACGAAGCCGCAGACAGTACAAATAGTACAGCAAGGCGAGGCAACGCCGTACTGGTTTAAAGTTAATCCACTATAAAAGACGGATCGGATTAGGCGTAAGGCGGCGTAAGCCTCAGGTCGTCTGAAAACTATGTTAGTATGCGGCAGATTTGAATTTCAGGAGGGATGATGAACCGATTGTGCGCATTGCTGACCAGCCTGTGGCTGGGTATGCAGGTAATGGCGGGCTATATTGCCGCCCCGATTTTATTTGAACGGCTGGGCAAACAGGAAGCAGGCAATATCGCAGGCATGCTGTTTTCAATCAACAATTATTTTGGCCTGCTGGCTTGGACAGTGGCTTGGCTGGTAGTGCGAAGTAACCGAAACCGTTCATTTTCCGACAACTGCAAAGCAGCGCCGAAATTCATTATCCTCCTTCTGCTGCTGACCGCGTCCAACCAATTCCTGATAAGCCCTGTTATCGCAGCACACAAGACAGGTACGGCAAATTGGCTGCTTTCGTTATTGGGCGGCTCTTTCGGTATGTGGCACGGCATTTCCAGCATCATTTATCTGGTATGCAGCGTCTTGGGCTTAGGTTTGCTGTGGCGTTATTTGAAATTTGAGAACAATTAGCCGTCTACTGGTCGCATTGCCTTGTTCTTTAATGATTCGGACTTCTTTATCAGATTTTTCATTTCTTTGGCGGCGAGTTCCTCCATGTTTTTATCCTTCGCATCAAGAAATCAAAGGAAACCATTCAAGTCCGACAAAACAAAGGTCGTCTGAAAAACCTTGTTTCGGGTTTTCAGACGACCTTTCGTTTATCTGCTGATTGATATCACGCGACCTGCGGGATGGCTTCGATGTCATGCAAGCTGCGGTAGCAGGGGTCGAGCTGTTTGGCGATGAGGGTGAGCTGCCGGTGGAGGATGTTGCTTTGACGTGCGTCGCCGGCTTCTGTTTGCAGGGCTTCCAAGTCGGTTCGGATTTGGGAGAGGGTCGTCTGAAAATCTTGTTCGCCGGTTTGCGGGAGGCGTTCGAGCAGGTCGGCGATGCGGTAGCCGCTTTGGTAGAACTTGCGGACGAAGTCGGGGCTGCACGCGTCGTCCATTTCGCTGCGGTATGCGCCGAGCGCGGAGATGTAGCCGGTCAGAGCGTAGCTGGTTTTGAGGAGGGTGAAGCCGCTTTGCAGGTTGTTGCCGTATTTTTTGGGTTCGCTGCTCATGTCGGAGAGGGTGCTGCTGAGGGTGGCGGTGCGCTCGTGGGCTTGGCGGCGGACGGTGCGGTATTCGACGTCGTCGGCGATGCCGTATTGGAGCTGGTCGAGGATTTTTCTGAGATAGGCACCGTTGCCGCCGACGGCTTGGGCGACGGTTTTTTCGAGGGTGAGGTAACGCCAATCCGGCCAGAGGTAGGTAACGGCTGCCCATGCGAGGACGGAGCCGACGATGGTGTCGATGATGCGGACGGGCATGGCGGCATAGACGTCCAGCCCGGCGAGGGAGAAGCTGGTGAGGGCTTGAATGGTGATGAAGAAGGTGGAGAAGCTGTATTTGTAGCTTCGGGTCATGAAAAACAGGGTGGTGCTGGCGATGACGATCCAGAGTTTGGTTTCGACGGAGGGGGTGAAATAAGGCACGAGGGAGCCGACGATGACGCCGAGTATGGTGCCGGCGATGCGTTGGTACACGCGGCTTTTGGTGGCGGTGTAGTTGGGTTGGCAGACGAAGACTGCGGTCAGGAGTATCCAGTAGCCGAGGTTGAGATGGAGGATTTCGACGATGATGCAGGAGGCGGCAACGAGGATGGAGAGGCGCGTGGCATGACGGAAAACGCCCGACTCGAAGTTGAGCTGGCTGCGGACGGTCTGCCAGACGTTTTTCAGGCTGCTGTTTTCGAGGGCGGCAATGCGGGTATCGCTGCTGTTGTCGTTTTCGGCGGGCGAATCGCTGTGTTGGAGCTGGCGCAGTTGGTGATCGACGCTGCCGAGGTTGTCGAGCAGGCGGCGGATGTGGTGTATGTTGCGGCTTTCGGGGTGGTCGTCGGTGTAGTGGGCGAGGGATTGGCGGCAGCCTTCCATTGCGCGTCCGAGGCGTTTGCTGTATGTGTAGTCTTTGCCGTTCCTCAGGGCGGCGGCAACGTTGCGGCACGCCTGCCCCTGCATTTCGAGCAGGCGGCGGATGCGGAAGATGAGGTCGGTGTTTTTGAGGGTGTCGGTCAGCTCGGTGTAGTCGGCGTGGGCGGAGCTGACGCGTTCGTGTATGTCTTGGGCGGTGAAGTAGTAGCGCAGCATTTTGGCGGTGCGCGGGTGGCGGTGTTTGCCGCGCAGGCGGTAAAACAGGGCGGCGCGGCATTGGTTGAAGGCGGTGATGACGCCGGTGTTGCTCATGGCGAGGTCGATTTGGCGGTTGCCGAGCCAGGCGGCTTCGTCGGGATCGAAAAAGTCGGCTTTGGCGTCAAAATACCCGCCGAGCGCTTCGTAGGCGTTGGCGACGCTTTCTTGGACGGGGCGGTGCGGGAGGATGATTTGGAAAACGAGTGTGCAGGTGCTGTATAACACGGTCCCGAGCAGAATCATGACGGGATTGGTCAGCCAGAAGGTTTCGGGGGTGTAGGTGAGCGTGGTGTAGGTGGCGACGGCAAGTGCGCCGAACGCGAAGGTGCGGTATTTCAGCCCGACCGCGCCCAAAATGGTAAAGCCGAACGTCATCAGGGTCATGGCGAGGATGAAGGGCAGGCCGGTGCCGAGCGTGCTTTGGGCGACGAGCGACGAGAGGGTGAACAGGGCGACGGTGATGATGATGTTTTTCAGACGACCTGTCAGGCGGTTGTCCAAATCGACGAGGCCGCCCGCGATGATGCCGAGTACGAAAGGCATGGCGAGCTTGGGCGTGCCAAACCGCCAGACGAGGGTTGCGGCGATAAAGACGCTGGCGAAAACGGGCAGCGAGGTGATGATGAGGGGTTTGAGCGGCGGGAGTTTCATCGTATTGGGCGCAGCTTTAATGTGGAATGGTTTGATTATTATGGATGAAATGAAACGGTATTCTAACAGGATTTCAGGGTGGGACGGGGGCTGCGGGGTCGTCTGAAAGCGCAAACTGTCGCCATTTTCAGACGACCCCTTTGCGCGAAATTCCGAAACCCCACCCCGTCAAATATGCGATAATACCGCCACCTCAAACCGATTTCAGACGACCCATGCGCCTTAACGCCCGCCCCGCCCGTTTTGCCCGTACCGCACGCTGCGGCGCGTCTGTCGTTGTTTCGTAAAACCCCGCCTTAGCGGGGTTTTTGCCGAATTGAAGAAAGGAAGCCGAATGCCCAACCCGCTTTACCGACAACACGTCATCTCCATTTCCGACCTGACGACCGAACAGCTCGAGCTGCTCCTGCAAACCTCCCTCAAACTCAAAGCCGAACCGCGCGACGACCTGCTTGAAGGCAAACTCATCGGCTCATGTTTTTTCGAACCTTCCACCCGCACGCGCCTGTCGTTTGAAACCGCCGTACAACGCTTGGGCGGCAAAGTTATCGGCTTTGCCGACGGCGCGAACACCAGCGCGAAAAAAGGCGAAACCCTCGCCGACACCGCCCGCATCATCTCCAGCTACACCGACGCCATCATCCAACGCCACCCCAAAGACGGCGCAGCGCGCGTGTCCGCCGAGTTTTCCAAAGTCCCCGTCATCAACGCCGGCGACGGCACCAACCAACACCCCAGCCAAACCCTGCTCGACCTCGTTACCATCTACGAAACCCAAGGTCGTCTGAACAAACTCAAAATCGCTATGGCGGGCGACCTCAAATACGGGCGCACCGTCCATTCCCTCTGCCAAGCCCTCAAACGCTGGGACTGCGAATTCGCCTTCGTCTCCCCGCCCAGCCTCGCCATGCCCGAATACATCACCGAAGAACTCGAAGCCGCAGGCTGCCGCTACCAAATCCTGCCCGACCTCGAAGCCGCCGTCGAATGGGCGGACATTCTATACATGACCCGCGTCCAACGCGAACGCTTCGACGAACAAGAGTTCGCCAAAATCCAAGGCAAATTCAACCTCAACGCCGCCATGCTCGCCAACGCCCGCCCCAACCTGCGCGTGTTGCACCCCCTGCCGCGCGTTGACGAAATCCACCCCGACGTCGATGCCACGCCGCACGCCTACTATTTCGAGCAGGCGACCAACGGCGTTTACGCCCGCATGGCGATTTTATCGCTGGTGTTGAACGAAGAAGTATAAGGAGCAAATATGGAAACCCCTAAACTCAGCGTCGAAGCCATCGAAAAAGGCACCGTCATCGACCACATCCCCGCAGGCAAAGGCCTGATTATCCTGCGCCAATTCAAACTGCTGCACTACGGCAGCGCCGTAACCGTCGGCTTCAACCTGCCCAGCAAAACCCAAGGCAGCAAAGACATCATCAAAATCACCGGCGTCTGGCTGGACGACAACGCCGCCAACCGCCTCGCCCTCTTCGCCCCCGAAGCCGTCGTCAACACCATCGACCACTTCAAAGTCATCAACAAACGCCGGCTCACCCTGCCAGACGAAATCGCCGAAGTGTTCCGCTGCCCGAACACCAACTGCGCCAGCCACGGCGAGCCGGTGAAAAGCCGCTTCTACGTTCGCAAACAAAGCGGACAGACCAAGCTCAAATGCCACTACTGCGAAAAAACCTTCAGCCGCGATTCCGTGACGGAGGCTTAGTTTCAGTTAAGGCTAGACCGGCATGAATGCGAAAGGTCGTCTGAAAACTTGAAAATCAGGTTTTCAGACGACCTTTTTACATTTGGGAAGTGTTGTCGGTTTCACAACAAACGATAATTCAAAGGCATGAAAGAGAAATGACTTCCCTGCAACAATCGAATAGGGTTAAAACCGTGCAAAGAATCGAAAAGATTAGGCAAAAACGGCAAGGTGGTATAGAATCGAGCACCTATACTAATCGGATAGAGGCGTTTGTTTCAGACGACCTCTTTATTATTTGCACGCAGGTATAAGAAAATGACGAACTCACCTATTAAACAAACCGTAATCTTACTCAGCGCAGTCTTCCTCTCCGGCGCAGTCCACGCTTCGGGCTACCACTTCGGTACGCAGTCGGTCAACGCGCAAGGCACCGCCAACTCTTCCGGCGCGGAAGCGGCCGACGCATCGACCATCTTCTACAACCCCGCCGGTCTGTCCAAACTCGACAGCAGCCAAGTTTCCGTCAACGCCAACATCGTCCTGCCCAGCATCCGCTACGAAGCCGATTCCGCCCAATACTATCAAGGCGGCGATGTTTCCGGCTCGAAAAGCGGCAAAATCACCAAAACCACCGTCGTTCCGCACCTCTACGGCGCATACAAAGTCAATGACGACGTAACTTTGGGCTTGGGCGTTTACGTCCCTTTCGGCTCTGTCACCGAATACGAAAAAGATTCCGTGCTGCGCCACAACATCAACAAACTCGGCCTTACCAGCATCGACATCGAGCCGGTCGTCGCTTGGAAAGCCAATGAAAGCCATGCTTTCGGTGCAGGTCTGATCGCCCAATATTCCAAAGCCGAATTGCGCAAATATTCCGACTGGGATGCCTCTGGCGCCATCAGCCAACTCGCCAGCGGCCTTGCTTCACGCGCCGCCGGCCGCCCTGTCTCCGTCAGCGCGCAAGGCAAATCTGACGGACACGCCGAAGTTAAAGGCCACGACTGGGGCTTCGGCTATCAACTCGCCTGGATGTGGGAAATCAACGACCGCGCACGGGTCGGCGTGAACTACCGCTCCAAAGTATCACACACCCTCAAAGGCTCGGCAGAATGGGAAGCCGACGGTGCATACGCCCGCCGCGCTTGGGATTTGGGCGCGCTTGCCGCCCGCGGTTACGTTCCGCGTGAAAAAGCAAGCGTCAAAATCGTAACGCCCGAATCCTTGTCCGTTCACGGCATGTACAAAGCCACCGACAAATTCAACTTGTTCGGCGATGTGACTTGGACGCGCCACAGCCGCTTCAACAAAGCGGAACTGGTTTTTGAAAACACCAAAAACGTCGTCAACGGCAAATCCGACCGCACCGTCATCACCCCCAACTGGCGCAACACTTACAAAGTCGCGCTCGGCGGTTCTTACCAAGTGACCGACCCGCTGCAACTGCGCGCAGGTATCGCCTTTGACCGCTCGCCCGTCAAAAACGCCGGCTACCGCATGAACAGCCTGCCCGACGGCAACCGCATCTGGTTCTCGCTCGGTGCGAAATACCATATCGGCAAAAACCACGTCCTCGATGCCGCTTACAGCCACATCCACATCAACGACACCCGCTACCACACTGACCGCGCCACCGGCTACGATGTGGACAGCAAAGGCGCATCCGGCGCGCGCTTCAAAAACCACGCCGACATCGTTGGATTGCAATACACTTACAAATTCAAGTAAACCGTTTTGCGCCGACGTCAAAAGGTCGTCTGAAAACCAATATCCAGGTTTTTCAGACGACCTTTTTTAATATACGGATTCAAAGAAATGCTTGGTCAACGGCGTACATAGTGGACAAAGGCGTATCCGATACCTTTCTCGCTTATGTGTGTTTCACGCAACTGCTCTTTCCATTTATCCGATGAAAATTCAGGGAAAAAAGCGTCTCCGGATACATCGAGCGACACCTCGGTCAGGCGCAAATCGGTCGCATACGGCAGGGCTTGGGCGTAAATCTGTGCGCCGCCCATGATAATGATTTCTTCGGCATCCGCACACAATGCCAATGCTTCTTCCAGCTCGGAGACGGTTTCCGCCCCTTCGGCAGGATAATCCGACTGACGGGTAATAACGATATTGCGGCGGCCGGGCAATGGTTTCTTAGGCAGGGATTCCCATGTTTTACGCCCCATGACGACCGATTTGCCCGTGGTATAGGTTTTGAAAAAGGCAAAGTCTTCGGGCAGATGCCAAGGCATGGTGTTGTTGATGCCGATACAACGGTGGGCGGCATAAGCGGCAATCAGAGTGATTTTTTGCATGAGCATCCTTGTTTGAGGCTGAAAGCCAGTATTGTAAACGATATGGCGTATAGGCGGTTTTCTTCTTGGCATCCATAAATATGACTTATGGTAATAATCATATAGACAATAATAAACATACCGTTTATCATCTTAAAATGCCGTTTGTCTTTCGGCCAAATTACATAAGTAAGCAGATTTTCATTGTCGGATATTCAAGGGAGACAGTATGCCGGGTTCTTATGCTTTGTACCGCTGTGCGGTTTTATCGACATCCAGCGGTTCCATTGACAGTATGGCCGGACGCGACAGCACCATACATATTTTGCATTTAAACATTTCGTTTAATCATCAATGGCATGTAGACGGTTCAGATGTTAACAACAAAGAATATTGCGAATGGCGAGCCAATCATCTGGATGAGCCAATCAGCACGTTGCCGCCTTGCGAAGACGAATTGTCCAAAACATTCAATTATCTGGTGGAACAGGGCTATCACGAAGCCATCGTTACGACGTTGAGCCACAAATTGAGCAACTCGGCGGATGTTATCCGCAAAATGGCGGCGCAGTTTCCACAACTGAAAATCCATGTTATCGACACAGGTACCTGCTGTATGCCGGAAGGCTTTTTCGCCATGGAGGCGGAACGGCTGCTTCGGGCAGGCCTGCCTCCCCAAACGGTCGTCGCACACTTGGAAAGCCTCAAGCCTTATTGCCACATCGTATTCGGACTTTCTTCGCTCAAGTCCCTTTCTTTGGGCGGTACGCTTTCCCGCGTCGGCGCGTCTTTCGGCGATTGGCTCGGATTGCGTAACGTCCTGCACTTTTCGCAAGACAATTTGGAACGCTTAGAAACCGTTACCGACGATGTCAAAATGTTTGATTCCATTATTGCCAATACCGTCAGCTTGATGAACGACAAGCCGAAAGACCAATTTATCCTCAGCGGCCTATACAGCGGCGACGAAGAACGCTACCGGCTTTTTGCCGAACGTTTTTTTGAAAAAACCGGAAGGCGGCTCGGGCAGGGCGTACCCGTATCACCCGTTGTCGCTGCGCACGTCGGCATCTGCGGGGTCGGCGTGGGTATGGTGGAACGCATTGCCACCCCTGCCTGAAAATTTCAAAGCAAAGCCATACCATTAAAGGCTATGGGTATTGCTCATTTGAATTGACGGCAAAGGTCGTCTGAAAACCGAAATCTCTGGTTTTCAGACGACCTGATGATTAAATTGATGTCGGTTGGAAATCATCTGAATATTCAGTGCGGGCTTTTCTAAAAGCCTGCCATGACTTTGTGCCAGGGATAATTTGACGGGTAGGAAACAAAAAGGTCGTCTGAAAACCATGAATCTTGGTTTTCAGACGACCTTTTCGCATTTTGAGTTTTACACGCCTTGTTTCAGGCTGGCTTCGATGAAGCCGTCCAAATCGCCGTCCAATACGGCTTTGGTGTTGCCGACTTCGTAGCCCGTGCGCAAGTCTTTGATGCGCGAGGAGTCCAAGACGTACGAACGGATTTGGCTGCCCCAACCCACATCTGATTTGCCTTCTTCCAACGCCTGTTTCTCTTCGTTGCGTTTGCGCATTTCCAATTCATACAGTTTGGATTTCAACATTTCCATCGCAGCGGCTTTATTGGCGTGTTGCGAACGGTCGTTTTGACACTGCACCACAATCCCTGTCGGCTCGTGGGTAATACGCACGGCGGAGTCGGTTTTGTTGATGTGCTGACCGCCCGCGCCCGATGCGCGATAGGTGTCGATACGCAAATCGGCGGGGTTGATTTCGATTTCGATGGAATCGTCGATTTCGGGGTACACGAACACGGATGAGAACGACGTATGGCGTTTGTTGTTCGAGTCAAACGGCGAGTAGCGCACCAGTCGGTGAACGCCGGTTTCCGTGCGCAGCAAGCCGTAGGCGTATTCGCCTTCAACGCGGATGGTGGCGCGGTTGATGCCCGCAATTTCGCCGTCGTCTTCTTCGAGGATTTCGATTTTGAAGCCTTTGCGCTCGGCGTAGCGGCTGTACATGCGGAACAGCATGCCCGCCCAGTCTTCGGCTTCGGTACCGCCCGCGCCTGCGGTGATGTCGATAAAGCAGTTGTTCGGGTCGGCAGGCTGGTTGAACATTCGTTTGAATTCGAGGTCAGCCATTTGTTTTTCCAAACCGGCTACATCTTCCTGCACGGCGGCGAAACCTTCTTCGTCGTTTTCTTCGACGGCCATTTCAATCAGCATGCGGTTGTCTTCGATGCCTGATGCGATGTTGTCGAGCGTCAACACGATGCCTTCGAGGATTTTGCGCTCTTTGCCGATTTCTTGGGCGCGTTTGGGGTCGTTCCAGAGTTCCGGGTCTTCGGAGAGGCCGATGACTTCTTCCAATCGGTCTTTCTTGCCCTGATAGTCCATATAGACGCGGATGTCTTCGCTGCGCTTTTCCAAATCGTTCAGGGTGTTGTTGAGCTGGTTGATTACTTCGGCTTCCATGATTCTTGTGTGCTTTCAAAATTTTAGGGGCGTATTGTAAGGGATTTGCGGGCTTTTTTCTATGATAAAGGTCGTCTGAAAACCTGAATTTCAGGTTTTCAGACGACCTTTTTTACACAAGGCTCTTAACCGCGTACCCGTTCGATTTTCGCGCCGACTTGACCGAGTTTTTTCTCGATGTATTCGTAGCCGCGGTCGAGGTGGTAGATGCGTTCGACGATGGTTTCGCCGCCTGCGACCAAGCCTGCCATGACGAGGCTGGCGGAGGCGCGCAGGTCGGTTGCCATGACGACGGCGCCGGAGAGTTTTTCCACGCCTTTGATGTAGGCGGTGTTGCCTTCGGTGGTGATGTCTGCGCCCATGCGGTTGAGTTCGGGAACGTGCATGAAGCGGTTTTCAAAAATGGTTTCCACCACGCGGCTGCTGCCTTCGGCAATGGCGTTCATGGCCATAAACTGCGCCTGCATGTCGGTTGGGAAGCCTGGGTGGACGACGGTGCGGATGTCCACGGCTTTGGGACGCTGCTGCATGTCGATGGAAATCCAGTTGTCGCCTGCTTCGATGATGGCGCCGGCTTCGGTCAGTTTGTTTAACACGACTTCCATGGTTTTGGGGGCGGCATTGCGCAGGATGACTTTGCCGCCGGTCATGGCGACGGCGCAGAGGAAGGTGCCGGCTTCAATGCGGTCGGGAACGACGCTGTGTTCGCAGCCGTGCAGCTCTTTTACGCCTTCGATGGTCATGGTTGCTGTACCGATGCCGCTGATTTTTGCGCCCATTTTGACGAGGCATTCGGCCAAATCGACAACTTCGGGCTCGATGGCGCAGTTTTCGAGGATGGTGGTGCCTTCGGCAAGCGTGGCCGCCATCAGCAGGTTTTCGGTACCGCCTACGGTCACGACGTCCATGGTGACGCGCGTGCCTTTCAGACGGCCTTTGGCTTTGACGTAACCGTGTTCGATGGTGATTTCCGCGCCCATGGTTTCGAGGCCTTTGAGGTGTTGGTCAACCGGGCGCGAACCGATGGCGCAGCCGCCGGGCAGGCTGACTTGGGCTTCGCCGAAGCGGGCGAGGGTCGGACCTAAAACCAAGATGGATGCGCGCATGGTTTTGACCAGCTCGTAAGGTGCGCAGGTGTTGTTGACGGTGCCGCCGTTGATTTCAAATTCGGAGATGTTGTCGGTCAAAACGCGTGCGCCCATGCCTTGCAGCAGTTTTTGGGTGGTTTTGACGTCGGCGAGCATGGGTACGTTTTTCAGGCGCAGGGTGCCGGAGGTCAAGAGTCCGGCACACATCAGCGGCAGGGCGGCGTTTTTCGCGCCGGATACGATGATTTCGCCGTTGAGCGGGCCGTTGGCGGTGATTTTGAGTTTGTCCACAGTGTTTCTTTCGTTGTTGAGACAAGTCCCGACGGCGCTGCCGGCAGGACGGGATTCGGTTAGATTCGGAATTATAAGGGATTTTGACGGTTTTTGCGGGCGGGCGGGAAGAATTCTTCCGAAGGGCGTTTACAGGGTATGAATGGTCGGAAGGGTCGTCTGAACATATCAGACGCAACCTTGCGATGTCTGTTTCTACGTTTTCAGACGATCTGTAAATCCAGTTTCATCACAGAGACGGTTTCGCCGTTGTGCCATTGCGTCGCAATTTCCCGCCAGCCGTATTTGGCGTAAACCGCCTGTACATCGGGCGTATAGAGGTAAAGGGCGGGCAGGCGTAAAGAGCGGGCGGTTTGCAGACAATGGGTGATGAGCGCGTGTCCGATGCCTTTGCCTCGATATTCGGGCAGGACGAATACGTCGCCCAGCCAGTATTCGTATTGCGGAAATTCTTCCATGTCGAAGCGTTTGAGCGCGGCGGAACCGAGCAGCCGTCCGTCTTCCGCAACTGCGGCAAAGGCGAGCGGCAAACCGTCCCCGTCCAGACATTTCCGGTAATAGGCACGGATTTTTTCAAGCGACGACCACGGGGCGAAGTCGTGCCATTCTTGGTAGAGCGCACGGGAGAGCGGTTCGATGTGGCAGGCTTGCAAGGAAGTAATGTTCATGACGTGTTATCGTGTAGAAAGGTCGTCTGAAAACAGTTTCAGACGACCTTTTAATGTTTAGCCCACTTTATCCCCGGGCTGCGCGCCTGCATCGACATCTAAGAGCCTCAGTTTGCCCTCGGCGGTGGCGGCGGAGAGGATCATGCCTTCGGATACGCCGAATTTTGCCATTTTGCGCG
>ERZ772978.369-NODE-369-length-17992-cov-6.1469_pt1 | contig 17992 bp, 12 predicted proteins | sample MGYA00511675_ERZ772978 | MGnify/ENA primary metagenome ERZ772978 (study PRJEB29015, sample SAMEA2738092) | human oral metagenome | biome: human oral; feature: human-associated habitat; material: saliva | place: China | collected 2156 ... | reverse complement strand
CAAACCCTTCATCGTCATTTGGGAGGTCACGCGCGCCTGCGCTTTGGTGTGCAAACACTGCCGTGCCGATGCCCAACATCATGCCAACCCACGTCAGCTCAGCACCGAGGATGGCCTCAAGCTTCTCGACGCCCTGGCAAGCTACCCGCGTCCCTACCCCCTGGTTGTTCTGACTGGCGGTGACCCCTGCGAACGGGATGATTTGGAACAACTTGTGGAATACGGGACGTCGTTAGGCTTAAACGTCTCCATCTCACCATCAGTGACCCCGAAACTCACTCCCGAGCGCATTTCCTCGCTGCGGGAGGCTGGGGCAAAGGCCATGTCCATGTCCCTTGACGGTGCCACCGCCGCCACCCATGATTCTTTCCGTGGCTTCCCCGGAACGTTCGATGCGACGCTGGCATTGGCCCCACACGTGGTGGGATGCGGCTTCCGACTGCAAATCAATTCCACCTTGACGCGCAGCAATATTCACGAAGCTCCGGCGCTGTTGAAGCAGGTCATCGACATGGGCGCACACATGTGGTACACCTTCTTCCTCGTTCCCACCGGTCGTGGAACGCAGCTTCACTCCCTCTCCCCCACCGAGCGTGAAGACGTGCTGCACTGGCTGCATGATGTGTCAGACCGCATCGCTATCAAAACCACTGAAGCCCCGCAGTATCGCCGCGTCGCGCTGCAGCGCAAACAACCTGACTACGCATACTCCGGCGGCGACCTGTACCAACAACTGACCGCACAAACCCACAAGCTTTTGGGGGAAGTGCCCGTGAAACCACGCCGTCCTCGCCCTCCCATGGCGGTAAATTCCGGGTCAGGCTTCGCGTTTATCGACCATATCGGTGATGTCTACCCCAGCGGCTTCCTGCCACTGCACTGTGGAAACGTCACCGACACCTCTTTCGCGGACATCTACGAACACTCCCCCGTATTCCAGAACCTCCGCGACCCCGACCACTGGGAAGGCAAGTGCAGCGTGTGCGAATTCCACACTGTCTGCGGCGGTTCCCGCTCGACCGCCTACGCAATGACGGGCAACTACCGAGCCTCAGATCCTACGTGTTCATACGTGCCGCCCGCCTGGAAAAAGTCCAGCTAAAAGCATTCCTCTTCGCACACATGTACCCAGATGGGGGAGGTGCGTCAGCGCAATGTCTACCGCCAATACTATTGTGGGGAAGCACATTAATGAAACGGCGACATGTGTAGAAGGACATAATGCGAGAATCTGTGCCGAACAGGCACATCAGAACGGTACTGGGCTTGGTGATGGCCCTGTGCTTGGTCGGCGGCATCGCTGCCTGTGAGTTCCCCACAGAAAAACAACTCGCCAAACCTTTAGGCAGCTCGGATGGGTCTGGTTCCTCAGGATCCTCTGGTGGTGCCACTCCTGGCTCAGCTTTCAGCGAGGCCGATTCCGCCATCGCTGTATTGCAGTCACTTCCCGTTAAGGGGCGTGCGCCAAAGACAGGCTACAACCGTGATCAGTTTGGGCAGCGCTGGTCAGATAACGTCTCGGTTGAGAGCGGACACAATGGGTGCGACACACGCAATGACATTCTTCGGCGCGACCTCACCAACGTGGAACTTAAACCTGGCTCGCGGGACTGCGTTGTGGTGAGTGGACTCCTGCACGACCCATACACAGGCAAAGACATCCCTTTTACCCGTGGCCAAGGCACCTCGGAGGCGGTGCAGATTGATCACGTGGTGGCTATGTCCAACGCATGGCAAACCGGCGCGCAGCAACTCACGGCAGAAGAACGCACCAACTTTGCTAACGACCCATTGAATCTTCTGGCTGTGGATGGTCCCGCAAACCAAAAGAAAGGCGACGGTGATGCCGCAACATGGCTACCGCCGCAGAAAAGCTATCGCTGTGCCTATGTCGCGCGCCAGATTGAAGTGAAGGCGCGGTACCGCCTCTGGGTTACTCAGCCAGAGAAAGACGCGATGCTCTCAATTCTGGATACGTGCGACACGGACACAAGTTAGTTGAATTCGAGGCCCTCGGTGCGGGAGCGCTTGAGCTCGAAGAAGTGCGGGTACTTGGCTAGAAGCACCGCCCCGTCGAAGATGCTCCCAGCATCCTCGCCACGTGGAATACGGGTGAGCACTGGCCCGAAGAAGGCTGTGTCGCCCAGGGCAACAACCGGGGTGCCTACCTCGTCGCCCACGCGATCCATCGCGCCCTGGTGGTAGGCACGGAGCTGGTCATCAACCTCGGTGGTGGAAGCGACATCGAGAAGCGACGCCGGCAGGCCGACAGCAGCGAGGGATTCCGCAATGAGGGCTTCGTACGCGCCGTAGCCTTCCTTGCCACCTTGCTCACCGTTATGGATGCGGGTCCCGAGGTCGGTGTACAGGGCGTCCACCTTGTCAGAGTGATTGGCCTTGACGGCCGCGAACACACGCGCTGGACCCCAGTTGGCTTCCATCTTCCGGCGGTAGTCCTCGGGGAGGTAGTCGCGCCCCTCGTTGAGGACAGACAAGCTCATCGGGATCCACTCAACCTCAATATCACGAACTTTTTCTACTTCTTTGATCCAGCGGGAAGTCACCCAGCAGTAAGGGCAGGAGACATCAAACCAGAATGAGACTTTTTCAGACATAGTGCTTTCCTCACAATTGATGATGGTGTGATTACTCAACAACCACACCATCCTAGGCGCAAGATTAGTCTGGAAGCCACTAACCGCAACACAACAACACATGGTTGTTCATGTACAGAAAGGCCGTCATGACGTCCCTCAATCTAACCCGGGTCGAAGCCGCAGAACGGGCCCGTATGCTCAGCGTCCAGCGCTACGACATTGCGCTGGACCTCACCCACGGCGACAAGGAATTCGGGTCCATCACCACGGTGAAATTCACCGTCAAGGAACCCTGTGACACGTTCATTGATCTGCGGGCCGCGCGCGTTCGGGAAGTCATCCTTGATGGTAACGACATCACCGAAGGTGCCATCACCCTGGACGAGAAAGGATACGACCCAACCCACGGCGTGGCGCTGCGCGACCTTACCACTGGCGAACACACTCTCCGCATCACTGCGGACTGCGAGTACTCGCGCACCGGTCAGGGGCTGCACCGCTTTGTTGACCCGGCTGACGGGGAGACCTACCTGTACACCCAGTTTGAAACCGCCGACGCCAAGCGTGTGTTTGCCTGCTTTGACCAGCCGGATCTGAAGGCACGATACAAACTGACTGTGCGCACGCCAGACAACTGGAAGGTTATTTCCAACGCGGAGCAGGACGTTCAAAAAACCGCCGACGGTGAGGTCCATATTTCCCGCATCGACTATCCCTTATCCACCTACCTGGTTGCGCTGTGCGCCGGGCCTTACCACGAGGTACGGAGTAGTTGGACAGGCACGCTGACCCGGCACCCGGAAACCCCTGAGGATCAGCCCGACACGATCACCGTACCGTTTGGCCTGTACTGCCGCGCATCCCTGGCACCACATCTTGATGCGGAACGCATCTTCGAGCAAACCAAGCAGGGTTTTGACTGGTACCATCGCAACTTTGGCATGGCCTATCCCTTTGGCAAATACGATCAGGTATTCTGCCCCGAATACAACATGGGGGCCATGGAAAACGCAGGGTGCGTGACATTCCGTGACGAGTACATATTCACCTCCAAAGTGACGCGTTACCTCTATGAACGCCGCTGTGACACGATTCTGCACGAACTGGCGCACATGTGGTTCGGCGACCTGGTCACCATGGAATGGTGGGGCGATTTGTGGCTGAACGAGTCCTTTGCCACCTGGGCGGCGGCGATCTCCCAGTCAGAAGAGACGGAATTTGACACCGCTTGGGTGACCTTCGCCAACATCGAAAAGTCCTGGGCCTACCGGCAAGACCAGCTTCCCTCCACACACCCGGTGTTCACCGATGCCTCGGATGTAGAGACGGTGGAGCAGAACTTTGACGGCATTACCTATGCGAAGGGGGCGTCGATCCTCAAGCAGTTGCAGGCATACGTGGGCCGCGATGCCTTCCTGGCCGGCGTGAGGCGGCATTTTGCGAACCACGCGTTCGGCAACGCCACTTTTGACGACCTGCTGGCTGCGCTGGCGGAGGCATCCGGCCGTGATCTGCTGGGCTGGGCTGATCAGTGGCTAAAGACCACCGGTATCAACACCATCCGCCCGCGTTTCACTGTGCAAAACGGCAGTTATCTCACCTTCGAGGTGGAGCAACTGGGTGCCGCGCCCGGCGCGGGTGAGCTGCGCGACCACCGCATCGCCGTGGGCTTGTATTCGGTGATGCCGGACACGGGCAAGGTGGTGCGTACCCACCGCGTAGAGCTGGATCTGTCGGGGGCCTCCACTCCGGTTCCTGAGTTGGTGGAGGTACCCGTGGCGGACCTGGTACTGGTCAACGATGATGACCTCACCTACTGCCTGATGGGTTTGGACCAGGATTCCCTGCACTTTATCACTCACCACATCACTGATATTGAGGACCCGATGGCGCGTTCCCTGTGCTGGTCGGCGGCGTGGCAGATGACCCGCAACGGCGAGATGAAGGCACGCGACTTCCTGACCCTAGTCGCCCAAGGTGCCGCCACAGAAACCGAGATTGGTGTGCTGGAGTTGATTCTGGCACAGGCCCGTGAGGCACTGGCCAGCTACGCCGATCCGGATTGGGCTGAGGCTACCGGCCGAAAACTGCTTGTCGACGCCCTGCTGCACGGCGCGCGCTCTTCCGCTCCCGGTTCTGACTACCAGCTGGCCTTTGTGAAAGCGCTGGCACGGACCCGGCAAACGGAGGACAGCATCGCGTTTTTCACCTCCATCCTCGCCGATGAACCGCCAGCTGAGGGCTTGGTTATAGACACGGAACTCCGCTGGGCGGCGCTGTCCATCCTGGTTGGCGCTAATGCCATCACTGAGGTGGAGGCGGCGACTCGGGAGGAATTGGGTCGCGATAGCTCCGCCACCAGCCATAACTATGCCCAGCGCACTCGTGCTGCGGTGAATACCCCTGAAGCAAAGCAGGCCGTGTTTGCGGAGTTGACGGATGTGAGCAGTACCTTGTCCAACCTGGATCGTCGCCACAAGCTGGACGGCTTTACCTATCCGGGTTCCGCACCATCGCTCGCTGACCTTGGTCCGCGCTACTTCGAGATAGCGGCGGATTTGTGGCGGGGATTCTCCTCTGAGGTGGCACTGCAGGTACTCACGGGCCTCTACCCCACCTGGGACATTTCAGAGGACGCTATTGTTGCCGCCGATGCGCTGCTCGCGCAGGACGATCTTCCTGCAGGGCTGGCGCGCGTGGTGGCGGAGAATCAGGATCGCGTGAAGCGTGCGCTGCGCAACCAGCGCTTTGATGCCGCATAGTTGATAAGCGCACAGTATGCCTCTCCTTACTGTGCTACTGACTGCGCTTCGTGCCAGTCAGCAATGTGCCGCATGATCACCTTGTCAGAGTCCTGATGAGCGTGCTTGTTGGCGTCCTCGTTGCCGCCCAGGTCAAGGCCAGCGATGTAGCGTGGGCCGCCAAGTGCGTGCCCGGCCCCTGGATAGGTGAAGCTTTCGACGGTGCCGGATCCATCGGGGCGTCGTGACGCGTGATCGGCAATGATGGAGGCCGCGCCTGCGGAATCCCACATCCTGTCATCCTCGCCTGCCAGCAGCAGGATATTTCCCTTGAAGTTTTCCACCTTGATGCGGGCGGTTTCACGGTCCGACTCGGATGCCTTATTCAGGCTGGCGTCGTACATGGCCCGGAAGGAGGTGGGAAACCCCAGGAGGCTACCGCCGATGGTGCGCATCATGATGGTGGCATCAGCGGCAAACGGAACATACGGCACGGGCTCGCCCCGCCACTTCCACGAGGAATGCGGGCTGCGGTCCGATGAGGAGGTGTTGTCAATCCCGTTGAAGCTGTAGGCGCTGGGTGCAACCGCGATCACATTGTCGATCTCCGGGTAGCGGGCCGCCAGGTTCAGCGCCAGTTCCGCGCCTTTCGACGCCCCGCGCACCGTGATCGGGTGTGGGGCCTCAGGCAGGACTTCCTCAATGAACTCCAAGGGCACCTCCCTGAGGGCGCTCTGCTGACCGTCCTGGCCGAAGAAAAACAGCGAATACACCTCCACGCCACTACGGGCGAGTTCTGCGGCGTCCTCGAAGTCCGAACTTCCCTCTGAACCGCCAAAGACAATCACGCTGCCCGCTTTGGTCCGGTGCGTGGGCACAAGGTGAAAGCCGCGCACATAGGTACGGTCATAACGGGACACTGTGACGCCCTCGACAGTGGTGTTGTAGGTTGCTGGATCGGCGAGACTGGCGACATCATCGGACGACATCGAGCCGTACGTGTGAATGTTGTAGGCACGCAAGCCGAACACCATGGCAATAATCACACAAAGGACACCTAGAAAAACAAGTAGTTTACGTTTTCGTCCAATTTTCCTCGACATCACGACACCCTTCTGCATCACCGCACACTGTGGCGTACCCTGGTGAATCCAGCATACGACCTTGACACAGCGGCAATGTGAAAAACGAATAGGGAAAAATCGATACAGGAAAGAAAAATCGATACAGGAAAGCAGTATCAGTCAGGCAAGTAGGCTCTCAGGCAGTTCGGGGCAAGAAATCGAGTCGACCTGCATCGTCTTTGATAAAAGGTCACACTTAGCAAATAAAATGACAACTTTTTAATAAACTTTTGCTTGGTTACCCAGGGTAAACCTTCTAAAATTTTCATCATGAGCACCCCACATCGCGCAGCAGCGCAACAGCTACAGCATTCCTGTGCGCGCCTACTGCCTTCGCGGTGCAACAGACTCCATTTCCCACACTCAGCGCACAATGGACGTTAAAACAACGACCTCCCGTATTCCGTGCATTCTTAACTCCACATAACACTTCAAGCCCCGTCCCCTTTCGCCCCATTCCTGTCGCGTTTTATGCTCGCATTGTTCTTCGTACTGTCCCCAGTACAAGGCGTGAAGAGAAAGTAGTCCCCTTATGAACACCACACTCCGCGTAGGCGCAGCACTTGTAGCAGCGTCTGTCCTTGTTATTGGCTTGGGCGCCTGCTCCTCCAACGGCAACAACACAGCTTCCAGTAGCGTCACCGTCATGCCACTGCCCAGTGACGATGGCACCAGCGGCATTCCCACATCAACGGTCACCCCCACGGCCTCCACGGAGCCAAACACTGCCGCCGCACGGCTAGAGATTCAGGTTGCGGGCAACCAGCTAAAAGATGCCTTCGGCCCGGTGATATGCGTTGACGAGGACGCAGACGGCGACCTTGATGTTGACGCGGGCGTCGACAAGATCAGTGGCGAGCTAGAGATGGACATAACCTCTCCAGACAACAACCCCCGCTTGGATGAACTCCACATTGAGACCCCCAGTGTGAACATCAAGATTGATGACGATGTCCCTGGTTCAATTGAGCACACAAAAGTAACACATGAGGGCAATACCTGGATAGTAGAGGGGACAGGTTTTTATGAAGCTGATCACAGTCGAACTGATAGTATCTTCGTGAAGGCAACCTGCCCATAGTTCACATGTCCGCTACCCCCGTTGGACTTTTTCACTGATTTCATTGACGCACCGCACACTTATGGGAGGTTTTCTGACCGATAACGCCCGAAGACCTCCGGCGTGTACCCCCAAATTTGCAAGCAGAAACACTATAGTCATACCAGTCCTGTACTGGGATGATGAAAATTTTTCACGTATGAATTACCGAGCCGCCTACCCTCTAGATTATTACTGGAATACATGGATGACATTCGCCGGTTCCTCCCCCTGGTCGGAACCTTAGTAGCGCTGATCGGGCTTGCCATCGCCGGCGCAGCGCTTACTAACAACAAGCAGATACCGCGCGTGGATCCCTCGCCGGTAGTTTTGCATACCCAGATCCAGAAGTCGTCTGAAGGTGCCGCCCCATCCACCACACCCGGGGAACCACAAAGCTCGGAAGTGCATTCGCAACCACCTGCGGAGGCCGACACTGCGCAAAGCCCCGCAGCGAACCAGAACCCCGCCCCACCACCACCGCCCGCACTGCAACTCCCTGGCATCCCCCCGGTCGTACTGCCCGTTGTCCCACAGGTACCGCTCAACTATCAGCCGCTTGACGTCATTGGTGACGTCCTTGGCAACTAGCGCAGCGGGGGCTTGAGGACCATGAAGCACCAAACTTCCGCTCGCTGGCGTATTTCCTACTGGATTATCGCCACGGTGTTGTTGGCGTTGCTTGCCGTCATTTTGACCACACGAACGTTCCTGTTTTCGCGCATTGAAGAGGACGCGAACGCAACGGTAGAGCAGGAGGTTTCGGAGTTTCGGGCATTCGTGGAAAGCGGCACAGACCCCCAAACGGCGGCGCCGTTTACGACGTCCCGGCGCATGATGGAGGTGTATCTGTCCCGCCAGATTGTGTCCAACAATCAGGCTATTTTCGGCATGGTGGACGGTCAGCTGATCCAGATGGATTTATCGGGCAACAGTGGGTCGCATGTGCGTGAGGTGCAGTCCAACAGCCCGCTGGTGAGTAGTGTGTTGCAGTCGGACAATCCTTCAGGCGTCTACAAGGATAGTGAGCTGGGCCAGGTGCATTGGGGACGGGTGGCAGTGACGACCTCTGGCCCGCATGGCCAGCCGGAAAGCCATCAGGACCAAGGGCAGTTTAAGTACCAGGGCTCGGAAAGCGTGTTTGTGGTGGCGGTGTTTACCGAACCATCACGGTCCGAGGTTTCTGGGCAGATGGGGTCGATTGCGCTGGTGGGAGCCGGTGGTTTGGCCGTGACGTCGTTTATCGCGTGGCTGGTGGCAGGTCAGATTCTCGCACCGTTGCGTGATTTACGCCGGGTGGCGGCAAGTATTACTGATTCGGATTTGTCGCAGCGCGTTCCCGTGGTGGGGCATGACGAAATCGCGCAGTTGGCGCAAACGTTTAACGGCATGCTGGATCGCTTGGAGCGCTCTTACCGCGACCAGCGGCAGTTTGTGGACGACGCGGGCCATGAGCTGCGCACCCCCATTACGGTGATCCGGGGCCAGCTGGAACTACTCAACGACGCGAGCTACGAGGAACGGGAACGATCCATTTCCCTGACCATCGACGAGCTGGACCGCATGGCGCGCATTGTTAATGATTTGCTCACCCTGGCCATTGCCGACTCCGCCGATTTTGTGCACCCCACCATGGTGGATGCCGCCGAGTTGACCATCGATATTGAGGATAAAACACATGTGATGGCAACGCGCACTATCCGCTTAACTGCGGTGGCGGAAGGCATGGTGTATGTGGATGAGCAACGCATCACACAGGCAATGTTGGAACTTTTTAATAATGCTATTCGCCACACCACAGATAACGACGCCATTGAGATTGGTAGTGCGTTTATTGGCCAAGGTGAGAACCGCATTTTACGCCTGTGGATTAGAGATTTTGGCCCCGGTATTCCGGCCGACGTTCTTCCGGGGCTATTTGAACGTTTTAGTCGCGGACGTGGCTCCATTAAACGGCATAATGGGGCAGGATTAGGTTTGTCTATCGTTCGGGCCATTGCGGATGCGCATGATGGTTCTGCGTGGGTGGAATCTTCTGAGGGCTACGGCGCGACATTTGGGCTTGATTTGCCGGCTGGTCGTCCATACGACGGGGATGACCAGGGCACAGTGAGTTAATTGGGATGGGTTGATCATGAAGGAGACTAGACCATGAGTCGTATTTTGATCGCTGAGGACGACAGAGGCATCGCGGACTTCATTGACCGCGGACTCACCGCAGCGGGCTACACCTGCGACATTGCAGAAAACGGGGTTGATGCCTTTAATCTCGCACGGACCGGCGCCTTTGACCTCATGGTCCTTGATCTGGGCCTGCCTGAGATTGATGGGGTCGAGGTGCTGCGGCAGCTTCGTGCTGTGCAGGAGATACTCCCAGTGATCGTATTGACGGCTAGGACCAACATTGAGGACCGCGTACGCACCCTAGAGGGTGGGGCAAATGACTACATGCCTAAGCCGTTCCAATTTGCGGAACTTTTGGCCCGCATTCGTTTGCGCCTCATGGATCGTTCCGAAGGTGATTCCTCCCACATTCTTACTCGCGATGATTTAACCCTGGATCTACGGACTCAACGGGTCAAAGTGGGGGATAAATGGCGGGATGTTTCTCGCCGTGAAATGGGTTTATTAGAAACTCTGATGAGAAACCCAGGTGAGGTGATGTCACGCGCTCAACTCTTGAGCAAAGTGTGGGGCATGGATTTTGATCCTGGCTCAAATGTTGTGGACGTGTATATTCGGACTTTACGAAAGAAAATTGGTTCAGAAAGAGTAGAAACAGTTCGTGGTGCTGGTTACCGATTGAGGTGATCTCCTTTGCATGAATCCGCTGAACGCCGAAGCGGCCAGACAACCGACCATCCTGACGACGCCCCGCGTCCCACGTCCCCGTCGCCCGCGCCGACAGCACGGTACGAATCGGTGCTGTACGACTCGCCGCAGTTCTCACGAGGACGACACCGCGCCCCAGAGGACCCGGAGACGGAGGCGGAGGAAGGGGCAGAGGATCTTAACGACCCCCCGAGCACGACCCAGGCCAGCGACAGGCAAGCGGATACACCAGATGATGCCTCCCACTACGCCACCACTCCCCCGTCGGTACACACCGCCAAGCGGTTGGACCAGGAGCTGGGTTCACGACGCTTCACGTGGGTGAGGGAGGCGTTTCACGAGTACGTACTGCGCAAAGATCGCATCGCCCCCATCGTGTCAGCCCTGCTGCTGGCCTTGGTGCTGTGGCAGCTGCCTGATTCCCTCCCACGGGACGCTCGCACCACATTCGCGGTGTTCGGGGTGGCGGTGTGGTTTTGGGTATTTTCCTCCATTGACGACACCTATGTTGCCCTAGGCGGCTCCAGTATCTTGGTGCTCACGGGCGTCATCACAGTCGACGAGTTTTTCGGCCCGCTGGGCGACACAACAACGTGGCTGCTCATCGGCGCTTTCATCATTTCGACAGGTGTGGCCACATCCGGCTTGGCCATGCGTGGAGCGGTCATCGTCACAGCCGGGACGAAGAACCCGCGCATGCTGGTGCACGCGGTGACACTGGCCACCGTGTGCACGGTGTTTGCAGTGCCCGCAACGGCTGGGCGAGCGGCGCTGTTGGTGCCGGTGTTCGTCGCCCTGGGTAGAGTGCTTAAAGCCCAACATTCGTGGCTGGTGGTCACGCTGAGCTTGTTGTTCCCGTCGGTGATTCTGCTTTCGGCGGTGGGCTCGCTCATCGGTGCGGGCGCGCACCTGATTACGGACCAGATTCTGCAGGACAACAACCTGAAATCAATCGGGTTTGCCAGCTGGCTGATTGCCGGTTTGCCTTTGGCTATAGTGACCTCGCACCTGGCCGCAGAGGTCATTTTGTTCGCGACGTCGTCAAGCAGGCAGCGGAGCGAGAAGCTGGATCTCAGCCTGGAATCCCTCGCTGAGCATGCGGGCGGGGTACACAAGATCAAAGGTCCGCTGTCGCAGTCGGAATCGCGGTCGTTGCTGGTGTTGTGCCTGGCGGTGCTGCTGTGGAGTACGGAATCGCTGCACGGCATCCACCCGGCCCTAGTGGCGCTTCTCGGCGGCCTTGTGGTGGTGGCACCTGGGTTTGGGTTGATCTCGCTGGACGAGGCCATCAAGAAGGTGCCGTGGACGCTGCTGCTGTTCATGGCCGCCACCCTGGCCATGAGCCATGCGCTCACCAACTCGGGTGCCGCGCGATACGTGGCGGAGCACACTCTCAACGCAGGATCTGGGACGGCGCGGGCAGTGTTTGTGCTGCTCATCATCGTGCTGTCGACGCTGGCACATATTCTCATCCAGTCCCGGTCGGCACGGTCGGCGGTGCTCATCCCCATGATCGTCATGCTCGCCCCCACGGTGGGCGTGAACCCGGTGGCGGCGGCGTTCATCTCCACCGCCGCCGCAGGCTTCTGCCATACCCTGCCCGCGTCTGCAAAGCCGCTGGCCATGTTCAGCACCATCAAGGAAGACATTCCGGTGTTTACCAACCAGCAGCTCCTGCGCGTGTCCATGCTGCTACTGCCAGTGCACATCGTGAGCATCATTATCTTCTCTTTCTGGATCTGGCCTCACCTCGGGCTTCCGCTATACCTCTAAATGCCACCTGTACCTATGCACGGCACAGACTCCACGAAAGGATCCATCATGCCCATGTACATGCCCGAACGAATCCTTGTGGCACCCAGCGGATTCAAAGAAAGCCTCAGCGCAGTAGACGTGGCAGACGCCATCGCCGCAGGGGTGCGCCGCGTCTATCCCGGGGTACGCATTGACAGACAGCCCATTCCCGACGGCGGGGAGGGCACCATCGAAATACTCTCCACCCGCCCCGACGCCATCCCCCATCACAAGAAAGTGCAGGGTCCGGTGGAGGGCCAGAGCGTCGCCGCCACCTGGCTGGAGCTGGCCAACAAAACCGCCGTGGTGGAAATGGCATCTGCAGCCGGATTGTCGCTTGTGCCCAGCGACATGCGCGACCCGGGCATGACCAGCACCGTCGGTGTCGGCGAACTCATTGCCGACGCCCTGGACAAAGGCATGCGCACCATCATCATCGGCTGCGGCGACTCGGGTACCACCGACGGCGGAGCCGGGGCGCTCACCGCACTGGGCGTCCGCATCCTGGACGAGAATGGCGCGGACATCGGCCTCGGCGGGAACTCCCTCCACAATGCCGCCAGCATCGACACCACCAACCTGCACCCCCGCATCCACCAGGCGCGACTCCACCTGGCCTGCAACATGCACAACGTCCTCACCGGCGACCACGGTGTCGCTGCCGTGTTCGGGCCGCAAAAAGGCGCCACCCCGGAACAGGTGGACAGCCTGGGTCGCGCCCTGACACACTGGGCTGACCTGCTGGTTCAGACCTTCAATCCCGACACCAATATCCACACCGGCCCCGGTTCCGGGGCATCCGGGGGCTTGGGTGCCGGACTCATGGCTCTTGGCGCGGAGGCCCACAACCGTTTCGACGTGTTCTTAGGCTCCATGCTGAACGGCCACGCCGAAACCCTCGACGACCTGTTTGAAGAAGCCGACCTGGTCATCACCGCAGAGGGTGCCATTGACTACCAAACCCCGCACGGCAAAGTCCCCGCCGAAATCGCCCGCCGCGCCCAGGCCACCGGCGTGCCCGTCCTCGCCCTCGCGGGTTCGCTCGGGGAAGGCGCTCCCCAGGTCCACGACATCGGCATCGGGGCCGTCGCCTCCATCATGACCGTGCCCATGCCTCTGGAACACGCCGTCCGGGACGGGCGAGAACTGCTTTCCGACGCCGCGGAACGTACCATGCGCCTCCTGCAACTCGGATCCGTCATGTCGGGGCGCTGCGAAAACAAACTCCGACGCCGCTTCGGAGCTGCCTAAATCAGGTCATAATCAGGCCACCCGTACGCCTGCCACATAGGTGGAATGTGTGAGCGGCATACCCGGGCGATACGCCAGGTCAATCGCGTGAGACGTGTCCAGCACATGCAGGTCACACGCCGCACCTGGCACCAGCGTGCCCACAGCCGGACGGCCCGTGCGATCCTTGCCGCCCCGCACATCATGACGCCACAGTGCCCGTGCACCGCCCCAGGTGGCGGCGCGGATCGCCTCATCCAGGCTGAGTCCCATCTGCAGCACCGCCGTTCCAACACAAAAATTCATCGACGACGTGTACGACGTACCCGGGTTCAAATTACTGGCAATCGCCACCGTTGCGCCTGCATCCAGCAGCCGCCGCGCCGGGGCGAGGGGCTGCCGCGTGGACAGGTCGCAGGCGGGCAGCACCGTAGCCACCGTGTCTGACCCCGCCAGGGCATCCAAATCAGCGTCGGTGAGGTAGTTCACGTGATCCACGCTGGCCGCGCCGAGCTCCACCGCCAACGCAACACCCGCGCCCTCACCCAATTGGTTGCCATGCACACGCACGCCCAGGCCACGCTCCTGACCAGCACGAAGTACCCGGCGCGACTGGTCTTCGGTGAAGGCACCGCGTTCACAAAACACGTCAATCCACTGCACGTGGGGAGCCACCGCATCCAGCATGTCGCTGGTGACCAGGTCAACATAGTCCTCCGGGTCCGCGCCAGGCGGGACGACGTGCGCGCCGAGGAAGGTGACGTCCCCTACGGCGCTGGCCGCAAGCTGCGCGGCCAGGGCTTCGCTCTCTACGTCGAGCCCGTACCCGGTTTTGGTTTCCAGCGAGGTGGTGCCGCCGAGGTGCGCGGCGTGAACGCGGGCGTCGAGAAGCTCGCGCAGGCGTTCGGGGCTGGCGGCACGGGTGGCGTTCATGGTGATGGCGATGCCCCCGGCGGCGTAGTCCTGCCCGGCCATGCGGGCTTCGAACTCGGCGGCACGGTCACCGTCGAAAATCATGTGGGTGTGGGAGTCCACCCATCCGGGCAGCACCGCCCGCCCTTCGAGATCCACCTGGGTGTCGCAGGCGGGGGCGTCGGCGGCGGCGCCAACCCAGGTGATGATGCCGTCCTCGGCGACGAGCGCGGCGTCGTGAAGCGTGCCAAGGTCGCTGACGGTGCGGAGCTCGCCGATGTTGGTGAAAAGCGTGGCGGTGCTGGTCATGGTGTTAGTCCTCCCTGGAGACGAACGGCATGGGCACGCGAACGCCGCGTTCCTTGGCCACCTCGGCGGCGCGGTCGTAACCGGCGTCGAAGTGGCGGATCACGCCCATGCCCGGGTCGTTGGTGAGCACGCGGTCAATCTTCTGTGCCGCCAGGTCGGTACCGTCGGCAACACACACCTGACCTGCGTGGATGGAGCGGCCGATGCCCACGCCGCCGCCGTGGTGGATGGACACCCAGGTAGCACCGGAGGAGGTGGCGGTCAGGGCGTTCAGCAGCGGCCAGTCCGCAATGGCGTCGGAACCGTCCAGCATGGATTCGGTCTCGCGGTACGGTGAGGCCACCGAGCCGGAATCCAGGTGGTCGCGACCAATAACAATCGGGGCTTTGACCTTGCCTTCCTTGACCAGCTGGTTGAACAACAACCCGGCCTTGTGGCGCTCGCCGTAGCCCAGCCAGCAGATGCGGGCGGGCAGGCCCTCAAACTCCACGAACTCCTCGGCGGCGTCCAGCCAGCGGTGCAGGTGCTCGTTATCGGGGAAGAGTTCCTTCAGCGCCTGGTCAGTGACCCGAATGTCCTCCGGGTCGCCGGACAGCGCAGCCCACCGGAACGGGCCCAGGCCCTCGCAGAACAGGGGACGAATGTAGGCGGGCACGAAACCGGGGAATTCAAACGCACGGTTGTAGCCGGCAAGGCGGGCTTCGTCGCGGATGGAGTTGCCGTAGTCGAACACCTCCGCGCCCTCGTCCTGGAACTCCACCATGGCCTGCACCTGCGACGCCATCGACTCGCGAGCCTTCTTGGTGAACGTCGTGGGGTCTTCGGCCGCCTCCCGCTGCCAATCCTCAAACGCCACCTCGCTGGGCAGGTAGGCCAGCGGGTCATGCGCGCTGGTCTGGTCGGTCACAATATCCACCGTGAACTCCCCGGCGCGATGCCGCAGCAGCATCTCCGGGAACACCTCGGAGGCGTTGCCCACAACGCCGACGGACAGCGGCTTCTTCTGCTCTTTCGCTTCCGTGGCCAGCGCAATCGCCTCGTTCAGGTCTGTGGCCACCACGTCCAAGTAGCGTTTAGCCTGGCGGCGCTTCAGCCGGGCTTCGTCCACATCGGCGATGATGCACACCCCGCCGTTCAGGGTCACGGCCAGCGGCTGCGCACCGCCCATGCCGCCGCACCCGCCCGTGAGGGTCAAGGTGCCCGCGAGGGTGCCGCCGAAGCGCTTCCGCGCGATCGCGGCGAATGTTTCAAACGTGCCCTGCAAAATCCCCTGGGTGGCGATGTAAATCCACGACCCGGCGGTCATTTGGCCGTACATGATCAGGCCCTCGGCCTCCAGCTTGCGGAACTCCGGCCAGGTCGCCCAGTCCCCCACCAGGTTGGAATTAGCGATCAGCACGCGCGGTGCCCACGGGTTCGTGCGCCACACCCCCACCGGCTTGCCCGACTGCACCAGCAGAGTCTCGTCGTCTTCCAGGTCTTTCAGCGTCTCCACAATCGCATCAAACGCCTCCCAGCTGCGGGCCGCGCGACCCGTGCCGCCGTACACCACCAGGTCCTCCGGGCGTTCCGCCACCTCGGGATCCAGGTTGTTCATCAGCATGCGCAGCGGCGCTTCCGTCTGCCAGCTTTTCGCGTTGAGTTCCGTGCCGCGCGGGGCACGCACCTCCCGTGGTGCATTCATCATTGTCCCTCTTTTCAGCTTTTACCGTCTCTGCTTATCGACGCCGCGCCTGCCGCAGCAGCACAGTCCGACTCACCCTCAGGTGAGGGAACAAGTCGGGGCTGTCACCGCGCCACCACGCCCGGCTGCGTCGGAGATAACATGTGCGCTTGAGTGTAATCACGAACACAATCGGGCGGGATAGCGGGACGGGGGAACTTGTCTGGAATACCAGACACTAGCGTGGTTGAGGGCAATGCACCGGAGGGTTTCTGGGCGCTTTCTGGGTGGGTTCCGGGCGGGCTACCCCAGCTCACCCACCGCAGCGCGCACGGCATCCACCACCGCGCCGGACGCCACCAACTCCACCGCCTTCTCAATCTCCGGCGAGAGGAAACGGTCCGTACCAGGGCCTTCGATCACCTCGCGCAGGCAGGCCACCACAGCGCCCGTCCCCACGGCAGGTGTGAGCGGCGCACGCATGTCAATCGCCCGAGCTGCGGTGAGCACCTCGATGGCCAGAACCCGAATCAACCCATCCACACTCCGGCGCAGCTTCCGGCCCGCCGACCAGCCCATGGACACGTGGTCCTCCTGCATCGCCGACGACGGAATAGAATCCGCGCTCGCAGGAGCCGCATTACGCTTCAGCTCAGACACAATCGCAGCCTGCGTATACTGCGCAATCATGTGGCCGGAATCCACACCCGGATCATCAGCCAAAAACGCATTCAACCCGCGGTTCCTGGCGACATCCAAGAAACGATCCGTCCGGCGCTCCGACATGCTCGCCACATCAGCCGCCACAATAGCCAAGAAATCCAGGACATACGCCACCGGCGCGCCATGGAAATTCCCGTTCGACGCCACCCGGCCATCCAACGCCACCACCGGGTTATCCACTGCGGCTGCAAGCTCCCAGTCCGCCACGCGCCGGGCGTGGTCGATAGTATCCCGGAAAGCGCCGGTGACCTGCGGTGAACAACGCACCGAGTAGGCATCCTGGACGTGGCTGCGGCTGAAATCCTCCCGGCTTTTCGCCAGAATCTCCGAGTTCCCCGCCACCAGGCGCACATTCGCTGCACTCACGGCCTGGCCGGGGTGCGGACGTAGTTGCTGCAGGTCATCGTCAAACACGCCCAGGCTGCCGCAGAGTCCTTCCACCGTCATGGCGGTCGAAATATCAGCGACCTGCGCCAGACGCGTGAGGTCATGAATAGCCAGGCACAGCATGCCCAGCATGCCGTCGGTGCCATTGATCAGCGCCAGGCCCTCTTTTTCTTCCAGCACCAAGGGTTCGATGCCATGATCGGCCAAGGCATCGGCGGCGGGGATGACGGGGCCGTCGACACCCACACGCACAAATCCCTCGCCCATGAGCGCCAGGGCGCAGTGCGCCAGTGGGGCCAAATCCCCCGAGCAGCCCAGCGACCCGTACTCATGCACCACCGGAGTGATTCCGGCGTTGAGCACGGCAGCATAGGTGGACGCCACCACTGGGCGCACACCCGTGCGGCCCGTGGCCAGGGTGGACAGGCGCAGCAGCATCAGGGCGCGCACAACCTCGCGCTCCACCTCGGGGCCGCTACCCGCAGCATGGGAACGCACGAGGCTGCGCTGTAGCTGGGCGCGAAGATCCTTGGGAATGTGGCGGCGGGCCAACGCACCGAAACCGGTGGAAATACCGTAAA